>Ga0181596_10000089_pt1 | contig 83538 bp, 79 predicted proteins | sample 041ome_6_FD_148655 | JGI IMG/M metagenome (GOLD analysis project Ga0181596, IMG submission 148655) | Coastal salt marsh microbial communities from the Groves Creek Marsh, Skidaway Island, Georgia - 041402US metaG (spades assembly) | ecosystem: Environmental > Aquatic > Marine > Intertidal zone... | reverse complement strand
AGGAGCCTCTTCTTTAGCTTCTTCAGCTGGTGCTTCTTCAGCAGGAGCTTCTTCTACAGGAGCCTCTTCTTTAGCTTCTTCAGCAGGAGCCTCTTCTACAGGAGCCTCTTCTTTAGCTTCTTCAGCTGGTGCTTCTTCAGCAGGAGCCTCTTCATTAGCTTCTTCAGCAGGAGCCTCTTCATTAGCTTCTTCAGCTGGTGCTTCTTTAGCTTCTTCAGCAGGAGCTTCTTCTACAGGAGCCTCTTCTTTAGCTTCTTCAGCTGGTGCTTCTTCAGCAACATTAGCTGCTGCTTTTTCAGCTTGAGCTTTTTCTTTTTTAGCTTTTACAGCCTTAATTCTATCTTGGATTACTTTATCTCTATCTTTTTTCCACTCAGCAACAGCTTTGTTGATATCTTCCTCTGATAATCCCTGACCCATTAAATGCCATCTAAGAGCAAGTCCAGATCTTTTCATTAATTTTTTTACTGGATCAGTAACTTGAGCGCCTAATTTAAGCCAATCAATAATTCTATCTTCTTTTAAATTATAATTTGATTCTTTGTTTACTTCAATAGGATTATACCAACCTACTTGCTCAATAGCAGATCCATCTCTTCTTTTTCTAGAATCAATGATAATTATTCTGTAAAAAGGTCTATTTCTTCGACCAATTCTTTTAAGTCTTATTTTTGTTGCCATAAAATTTATTTCTCTTTTTTTATTGTATTAGTAAAACAGGCGTAATTTGTTTAAAACTATTGAATACTACAAATGATTTATTTTATGAAAAATCAATGGACATCAACTTAGAAATACCTCTTTTTTCAGCTGTAACACCATAAATACAATCCGCTGACTCCATAGTTAACTTATTATGAGTTACCATAATAAACTGAGTTGATTTACTGTAGTCCCTAATTACCTCTGTAAATTTTCTAATATTTATGTCATCCAGAGGAGCATCGATTTCATCTAAAATACAAAATGGGCTAGGCTTATACTGATAAATTGAAAAGAGTAATGCAATAGCTGTTAAAGACTTTTCTCCTGCTGATAACATCTTCAAAGAGCTATTTCTTTTACCAGGAGGTTGAGCAAAAATATTTATTTCAGAATTTAAGGGTTCATCTGAATTAGATAATTCAATACTGCCTTTTCCGCCATTGAAGAAAACAGTAAACATGTTTTCAAAATTTTCTTTTACTTGATTGAAGGTATCATAAAATTGTTCTTGAGCAACTTTATCAATTTTCTTAATAGCTTCTTTAAGATTGCTTTCAGCCTCAATAAGATCCGCTTTTTGTTCTAATAAAATATTTAATCTATTGCTTTTTTCTTCATACTCATCTTTAACTGCCCAATTAATAGGGCCAATATTCTCAATACTTCTTTTAACTTTATCTAGCTTATAAACCATATCAGATATATTATATTTTTTGGGAACTGTTAATTCGACTTCTTTACCAAATTTTTCAACTAAATTTTGTTCAATTTGAGTTTTTTTTATTATAGATTCAGCAATCTTCATTTCTGCATCTTTTATCTCATAAAAAAGGTCATCTTTACTAAATTTATCAGAATCTAATTTTGCTCTAATAGACTCCATTTTTATAAACGCTTTATTTAAAGCATTTTCTTTCTTCTCAAGTTCTAGATTGTTTAAATTTATTTTTTCTTGAATAGCCTTTATTGACTGATCCATTTTTGAAAAATCTACTTCTTTTTCTTTCTTATAGATGTCAATTTTATCTTTATAATCTTGAATGCTCGCTTTAAGCTTTTCATATTTTTTATCAGTTTGGATGATATTCTTTCCGCATTCTTCACACTCAGAAACAATTTTGATATAATCTTTATCAAACTGATTAAGTTGATTAATTTTTATTGTCAACTCGTCCTCTAATAGCCCTACCCCTTTAGAAGATTCTTGATTTTTTTGTTGAATTTCTGATAACAACTCTTCCGTTAATTTATCAACCTTACTTTTCATTTTTGCGAGTGAATCTTTCTCATTCAAATAATTTTCTCTAGCATTATCAAACTCATGGCTTTCTACTTTCTTTTTAGATGTATTTTTTTTCAAAAGCTTATTTTTCTCTTTTAACATTTCTTGTAGCGGACCAATAATTTTATCTAATTCAATTATTCTAGCAGAAGCTAAATTTATCTCAAGCTCTTTTAGTTCATGGGAAAGTTTTTCATGTCTTTTGAATCTTTTAAGTTGCAGCTCTAAAGCTTTAACTTGCAATTGAATCTCTACAACGATATCATCAATTCTATCTAAATCTCTTGAATTAAGATCAAATTTTTTCAACGCAGATCTTCTTTTAGCTTTATATTTATTAACTCCCGCTGCCTCTTCAAACATTTGTCTTCTACTATCATCCTTATCTGATAATATCTGCTCAATCATGTTTAACTCTATTACAGAATAAGCATCAGAAGTGAGGCCAGTATCTACAAAAAGATTTGAAATATCTTTTAATCGACAGTTGTTCCTATTGATAAAATATTCACTTTCTCCAGATCTATAGAGCCTTCTACCAATTTCTACTTCCTTGTATTCAACAGGTAGAAGCCCTTTATTATTCTCAATTGTTAAAAATACTTCGCAAAGACCAAGAGGTTTAACATTTGACGCTCCATTAAAAATAACATCTTCCATTTTTGAACTTCTCAATCTTGATGTTTTTTGTTCTCCTAACACCCATCGAATAGCATCAACAATATTTGTTTTACCGCAGCCATTAGGTCCAACTATTCCAGTAATTCCACTATCAAACAATACTGTTTCTTTCTTTGCAAAAGATTTGAAGCCAAATAATTCTAATTTTGAAATATGCATAATTTATCCTGGAGGCCAATTTAACAATCTTCCACCAATTAAATGCAAATGAATATGATAAACTGTTTGCCCTCCCTCATTATTGCAATTGAAAATTGTCCTATATCCTGATTCATCAATATTTAATTTTTTTGCCATTTGTTTTGCAACTTGAAATAGCTTTCCAATTAAGATAGTATCTTCTTCCGTTAAATCATTCAATGTCTCAATTTTTTTTTTAGGAATTATTAGAACATGCACTGGGGCAGTTGGATTTATATCATCAATAACAATTACATCGTTATCTTCAAAATGTATATTTGCAGGAATATCTCTTAAAATAATTTTTTCAAAAATACTTTTATTCATAATTTGCAATTAATTCATTCATGATTGCTATTATTGAAACTATAGCAGTTTCAGTCCTTAATATAGTTCCACCTAAATTAACTTGAAGAAAGTTTTTTTTATTTAAAAAATATTTTTCATCATCAGTAAAATCGCCTTCCGGTCCGATAATCAAATTAATTTTAGAAGAATTATTATTTGTTTTAAAAATTGAATCTTTTTGCTCTGTTATCGTTTTTTTAGAATCAATTACACATGCAATATTTATTGCAGATTCATCATACCAATCGTGCAATTCTTTGATATTGTTTAACTTTGGAAATATTGATCTCATGCTCTGTTTACAAGAGGTCTGAATTAAATATTCAAGTTTTTTATTGTTAACTGAATCTTTTACTGACCTTTCAAACTTTATTGGTGTTATTTCATCTATACCCAATTCTACCGATTTTTCAATAGCTAGCTTGAGTTTATTATTTTTAATCAACGGCAAACCAAGATGTATATGAAAATGTTTATTTCTTGAAGATTTTTCAATTGAAAGTATTTTGCCTTCAACAGTTTTTTTACTTATTAACTCAATTTTAGCATGATAGATATTGCCTTTTCCATCCGTCAAAGTAATATTCGAACCTTCTCTAAGTCTAAGGACAGAAATTATATGATGAGACTCTTTTTCATCTAAAATAAACGAAGAGCCTTGAATATTACTTGAATGAATAAATGAAAAATTACTCACGATTAATTTGATATTTTAGGTATAAAAATCCGCCTCCAAAATCTTTTTTGGAATGAATTTCTTTTTCTACTTTCAAGTGGTCGTAACCAAGCCCTAAAGAAAGAGTATTTCCAGAAGACTGTGAAAAACTTACTCCAAAACCAAGAGAACCTCCTAAGTTGGTTTGAGATTCTGTGCTTCGCCATTTTTTTGAAAAACTTGAGATAGTCTCATCTCCATCTACAGCAATAAAAGGGCCAATTGAAAAAGTTAGATAAGGGCGAAAGTTATTAGCAATTCTTCCTTCAAACAGATAGTAGTTTGTTCGAAAAAATAAAGGAAACAATAAGATATCTTTCTCGCCAGCAACTGTAAACTGATTAAAATAAGGATCATAAATTGGAAATTCATCATTTCTAATATCATACAATCTTAAATCAGCGCCAATAGAAAGATTTGACCTTACAAATGATTCATATTCGTAACCAAAGCCATAACCATTATTTGCAAAAATAAAATTTATATTTTGAATTTTATCCTGAGCATTTATTGAACTAATAATAGTTAAGGCAAAAATAATTTTATAGAGCTTATTCATTATCTTCAAACTCGGCATCCTTTACTTTTTTAAAGTCAATTTTAGTATCTTTTTTCATTATTACTTTATCATTGTTTTTTGAAGAAAATCTGTAAATCAACCATACTACCACTAGTGCTATTATTATCTTTGTCATACTTATGAAGGGTTAAAATATTTTATTCCCTGATGTGGTTGATTTATTTCATTTAATAAATTTTCGAAATCTTCAGAGTTTTCAACAAAATCAATATTATTAGTGTTTATAATAAGCAATGGTCCTTCTTCATAGTTGACAAAAAATTCTTGATAACGCTCATTTACTTGGTTAATATACTCTTGCGTTACGTACTTCTCAAAATCCCTACCTCTTTTTTTGATATTTTGCATTAAACGTGGCGTATCTGCTTGCAAATAAACAACTAAATCGGGTTTAACTATATCTTTTTCCAGAATGTCAGCTACATGTGAATATAATTTGAACTCTGCTTCAGAATTAAGAGTAAAGTCAGCAAACAATCTGTCTTTTTCGAACATATAATCTGTAACAACGCCTTTTTGAAGTAAATTTAATTGTCTAATATCTTTTTGCTGTTGTTGATACCTCTGTAACAAAAAAAATACCTGGGTTTGAAAAGCATTAGACTCTGGATCATCATAAAAATCTTTCAAGAAAGGATTTTCTTCAAACTGTTCGAATACTTTTCGTGCGTTTAATTTATCAGCAATTCTTTCAGCTAAACTTGTCTTTCCAACACCTATTGGACCTTCAATTGCAATATATGTGTCTAACTCTTTCACGCTTTCTTATCAATCATGTATTTTTCAACTACTGAAGTATCAGGACACTTTTCAAGTAAATCAACAATTTTAATGTTCGTTTTTGGAAAAATTTCATTTGGTATCAATTCTGAAAGTGGTATCAAAACAAACTTTCTATATAAAGATCCAGGGTGAGGAATTTGCAATTCATTAGTTTCAATAAAGCTATTTTTAAATATAATTATATCAATATCAATTGTTCTTGGCTGATTTTTTTCTCTTTTCTCTTCTCTTCCAAGCATTTTTTCAATCTCTTGAATTCTATCCAATAACTGAAATGGAGAAAAAGTAGTCTCATGCTCTAGGATGATATTTAAAAAAGATGGTTGATTTGTATTGAATAAAGGTTCAGTTGAGTAAAAGGATGAAGTTTTTATATTTGTTATTTCAACTGACGATCCCAGCATAGCTATACAAGAAGCAATATTTGACTCTTTGTCACCTAGATTAGATCCGATAGATAAGTAGACTTTATTCATATTAGTATTTTACAAACAAAAAACCCTCAATATAGAGGGTTTTTTGTATTTATTTTAGCATTAACTAGCCTAAACTACATCATGCCGCCCATGCCGCCCATGCCGCCCATGCCCATATCTGGCGCACCGCCAGGCATTGGTGAATGATTATGCTCTTCAGGCTGTTCAGTGATTGCTGCTTCAGTTGTAAGCAATAATCCTGAAATAGATGCAGCATTTTCTACCGCAACTCTAGAAACTTTAGCAGGATCAATAATTCCAGCTTTGAACATATTTACATATTCATCATTTCTAGCATCATACCCAAAGTCATTTTTTCCTTCTAGGACTTTTTGAACTACTATAGAAGCTTCAACTCCAGCATTAGAACAAATTTGTCTAATTGGACCTTCTAGAGCTCTTTTCATGATATCAACACCTACTTGTTCAGCAGGAGTTGCTTTAACTTTTGATAAATCAAGACTTGCTCTAAGAAGTGCAACTCCACCTCCAGGAACAATACCTTCTTCAACTGCTGCTCTTGTAGCATGTAAGGCATCATCAACTCTAGCTTTCTTTTCTTTCATTTCAACTTCAGTTGCAGCTCCAACATTAAGCACTGCAACTCCGCCAGAAAGTTTAGCTAATCTTTCTTGCATTTTTTCTTTGTCATAGTCGGAAGAAGATTTCTCAATCTGTACTTTAATTTCATTTACTCTAGCATCAATTGCAGATTTATCTCCACTTCCATCAACGATAGTTGTATTATCTTTATCACTTACAACTTTCTTACATGTTCCAAGATAATCAAGCGTTGCACTTTCTAGTTTATAGCCTTGCTCTTCTGAAATAACAGTAGCACCAGTAAGAATAGCAATATCTTCTAACATAGCTTTTCTTCTGTCTCCAAATCCTGGAGCTTTTACAGCAAGCACTTTAAAAGTACCTCTCAATTTATTAACAACAAGCGTTGCTAAAGCTTCACCTTCAATGTCTTCTGCAATAATTAAGATTGGTTTTCCAGCTTGAACAACTTTTTCTAGCAAAGGAAGTAAGTCTTTCATATTGCTTATTTTTTTATCATGAACCAAAACAAAAGGATCATCTAAATCCGCTTCCATTGAATCTGAATTAGTTACAAAATAGGGAGATAGATATCCTCTATCAAATTGCATTCCTTCAACAAATTCAAGGTAAGTTTCCGCTGTTTTTGATTCTTCAACAGTGATTACTCCATCTTTGCCTACCTTATCCATGGCTTCAGCAATTTTAGATCCAATTTCATTGTCATCATTTGCAGAAATAGTTGCTACCTGAGCTATCTGTTTTGAATCTGGTATATCCTTAGAAAGTTTTGATATTGAGTCAACAACGCTATTCTTTGCTAAATCTATACCTTTTTTAATTTCCATTGGATTAGCTCCTGCAGTAACATTTTTTAAACCTTCTGCAATAATAGATTGAGCTAAAACAGTAGCTGTAGTTGTACCATCTCCTGCTACATCTGATGTTTTTGATGCAACCTCTCTAACCATTTGAGCGCCAACATTCTCTAATTGATTCTCTAAATCAATTTCCTTTGCAACTGAAACACCGTCTTTTGTTACTAGCGGTGATCCAAATTTTCTTTCAATAACAACATTTCTTCCTTTAGGTCCCAATGTTACTCTCACAGCATTTGCAAGCTTGTCTACACCCTTTTTAAGCGAACTTCTTGCTTCTGTATCATATGCGATATCTTTAGCCATTTTTTTCCTCCTTATAAAATTGCCAGAATATCAGTTTCTCTCATAATAAGCAAATCTTTGCCATCATAAGTGATTTCTGTGCCTGAATATTTACTATATAGTACTACATCACCTTTTTTAACATTCATTGGTGTAGGTGAGCAACTATCTTTTGAACAATCCATCTTTCCTGGACCAACAACAAGAACTGTCCCCTGCTGAGGTTTCTCTTGCGCAGTATCAGGTAAAATAATTCCGCTAGCAGTTGTTTCGTCTGCAGCCATTGCTTCGATAACAACTCTATCTTCGAGTGGTTTAATTTTTAAAGACATTTTTTTATCCTTTTTTATGTTAATTAACTACTAATGCTATAATTGCAAAAAACGTGCCATATACAAAATCTTAATATTTCTGACATATTTGTATGCAAAAATGGCATTTTAGCTCATTTTAAGTACGACAATTTTATAGTCTAGTAGCAAAAATATCAAATGAAATATAAATTATCTTCCAGTGCTTCCAAATCCGCCTTCTCCACGACTAGACTCAGATAGATTATCTACTAGTTCAAATTCGATTGGAGAGCTATCTACTGCAACTAACTGAAAATATCGCTCTCCTCTTTTGATATGATAATCTTTATCATAAATATTATCAACCATCCCAATAAGCTCTCCTCTATAACCGCCATCGATTAAACCAATTGAATTTGCTAACCTTAATGGAGTTTTGGATATACTTGACCTAGGAAATAAATAATATGCTTTATTGTCTAAATTCTCACAAGCAATTTGTAAAGGAATGGGTTGAGTACTTCTTGCAGGAATAATTTGATCTTCTACGACAAATAAGTCTAATCCAGCATCGCCAGAATGAAAATGTGAATGATTCTCGTATAATTCTTTAGATCGATCGTTAAAAGCTTTAATTCTTAATTTCATTTTTATGAATCAAAGTTCTTATTGGGTAAGGAATATCAATTTTTTCTTGTCTAAATCTTTTGTGTAATTTTTTTATATAACTATTGAGAATAGTATTGTGATCACCAAAGTTTTTGCCTTGAAAATATATAAAGAAATTTATGCTAGAATCTGCAAATTCTCTAAATCTAATAACTGGCTTATAGGATTTGCTTATACAATCAAGATTTTCATATAAATCATTTGCCACCTCTAAAGCGACTTTTTCAACATGATCAAGATCGCTGTCGTATGAAACGCCAATTTGAATTGGAACTCTAAAGGCGGAATCCATCGATGAAAAATTCTTTGAAATAGAACCAGACAATACAGAATTTGGAATGGAAATAATGTTATTTGCTCTCTCTCTGATAGTTGTATATCTCCATCCTACATTTTCAACATACCCTTGGTAACCATTATCAAGCTGAACATAATCACCTTCTTGCATTGTTTTGCTCAATAATATATTAATTCCTCCAAATAAATCAGATAAAGTATCTTTTAAGGCTAATGATACAGCTAATCCTCCCACTCCTAATGCTGTTATTAGAGGAGTAATTGAGATTCCAAACGATTGGAGAATAAATAAAATACCTAAAGAAAAAATAGCAAAATTTGTTAACCCTTTAAAAATACCTGTTGATGGCAGAGATTTATTAGTTTTAGACCATACATCTAATAACCCGAGCACAATTTTAGATGATGTAAAACTTATTGAAATAATTAAAAAAGCTGAAATAATTTTCTGATATAAGTCTTCAGGGCCAGGTAAGTTAGCATTTCCTATTGCAATAGTGGAAAAAGCTAGAAAAAACCAAAATACTATAACAGAATCAATAGCATTAATAATAACATCATCACTTTCCCAATCATTTTTCAACGAAAGAGATTTTAGCCTGGATACTAAAAATTTCTTAAAAATTGATCCTAGCACAAGACCCAAAGCAATTGTAGCTAGTGGCTCAATCCAAATTAACATTTGTTGCGGAATATAGTTTTCTAACCCCATTGAAGGACTTTACACATAAATGTTTAATTGGTCAAGCAATGTAAGTTAATTTTTCGGGTCAACCCAATCGTCATTATCTTTAATTAAGTGAATAAGTTCATCCACTGCATTTTTACTTGGAATATTTCTTTTGACTAATTCTTTTCCTTTATACAATGAAATTATACCATCACCAGAACCAACATAACCATAATCAGCATCAGCCATTTCCCCTGGACCATTTACAATACATCCCATCACAGAGATTTTTAAACCTTTTAAATGATTAGTATACTTTTTAACAACAGCAGTTGTATCTTGCAGGTCAAATTTTGTTCTTCCACATGAAGGACATGATATATAATCTGTTTTAAAAATTCTGGTCCTTGTATTTTGTAAAATCAAGAAAGATAACTCATTTATTTTATCATCAAATTCTTCAGTTTCAATCCAAACACCATTGCCCATTCCCTCCAATAATAATGAACCTAAATCAATTGAAGCATCTATTGCAACTTGCTCAAAATCAGAACTCCTATAATTTCCTTTCAAAACAACTGGTATTTTAATTTCATTATCTTCTAAAAAGCGAAATGCATTTAAAAAATCATGTCTACTACATTTATCAATACTTAAAACTAAAACAGTACTGTTTGAAAAAGTTTGTATAATAGTATTTGTTATTTTTTTAATATCTATTTCAATAAAATTTAAACTATCAGAAGTATTATTAGATTTTCTAAAATCCTTAAGAGATGAAAAATATGGGAAAACATTTTTTGGTTGATTTTTGCTGAATTCTTTATGGCACATAATATATTTTTTTGATTTATCTAGATTTTTTAAATCTTTGATAAAAATAAAGTCAGGATAATTTCCTTCAAAACTATTTGAATTAGATGAGATTACAATTGGTGGATTTTTACCTCCAACACCTTCTGTTAAAAGCGTCTCTCTTTTTGAAAATGAAAAAGCTCTTTTGTCTGTATTCTTCAATCTATTTTTTTCTGAAATGCTATTAATTTTTTTAATAATCTTTTCTGCTGCAGGTATTTCAAATTCAGGATCCTCAGTTAATGAAACTCTGATTGTGTCTCCAATACCTTCTGATAATAAAGTTCCAATACCTAAAGCAGATTTTATTCTTCCATCAAGACCATCTCCTGCTTCAGTGACTCCTAAATGTAAAGGGTAATGCATGTTTTCATTTTCCATTGATTTAACTAGCAATCTATAAGCATGAATCATAACAATTGGATTACTTGATTTCATAGAAAGCACAATTTGATTATAGTCATTATCATGGCAAATTCTTAAAAACTCCATTGCTGATTCTACCATTCCAATTGGAGTATCTCCAAACCTATTCATAATTCTGTCTGATAAAGAACCATGATTTGTGCCTATTCTCATGGCAACACTATTTTCTTTGCAAGAGCTAATTAGTGGAATAAATTTTTCTTTAATTTTTTCAATCTCATCTTGATAAGATTTCTCATCATACTCTTTTATTTCAAATCTTTTTTTATCAACATAATTTCCAGGATTAATTCTTACTTTTTCAACAATAGTTGATGCCTCTAGAGCTGCATTGGGGGTAAAATGAATATCTGCCACCAAAGGAGTATTATATCCTTTTTCCAACAAAGATTTTTTAATGTTAAGTAGATTTTTTGCTTCATTAATATTTGGAGCAGTAAATCGGACTAATTTTCCACCAGCTTCAATAATTCTAATTGCCTCTTCAACGCTTTTAAATGTATCCATTGTTGAAGCAGTAGTCATAGATTGAGTTTTTATACTATGGTCACTTCCAATAGATAAATTCCCAATTTTTACACTTAAGGTTTTTCTTCTCATACTATCTAACTTTGAAAGTAGTCAAAGACATTAGCGCAAATAATATTCCAATTATCCAAAACCTTGTAACTACTCTGGACTCTGGCCAACCTTTTAGTTCAAAATGATGATGAATTGGTGCCATAAGAAAGAATTTCTTACCCTTTCCGTATTTATTTTTAGTATATCTAAAATATAGCACCTGAATTATCACTGATAAAGTCTCTACAACAAAAACACCCCCTACAATAAGTAGCAAAACTTCTTTTTTAAGGAGTATTGCTAAAGTACCTAATGCGGCACCAGTTGACAGCGATCCCACGTCTCCCATAAAAATTTCAGCTGGCTTAGCATTAAACCATAGAAAACCAAGACAGCCGCCAAAAAAAGCTGTAGCAAAAATTGTTAATTCACTAGCCAAAGGCAAATAGGCAATATAAAGATAATCAGTAAAATCAACTCTACCAGAAATATAGGCTATAACCCCAAAAACACTTATAGAAATTGCTAATAGACCAGCTGCTAAACCATCTAAACCATCTGTTAGGTTAACCGCATTAGAGGTTGCAGCAACAACTAAAATAACAAAAATAGCATAAATGATTGGATAGAAAAAATTGATAGAAACATTTTTTAAGAATGGAACAAAGGTTGTAAGTGTATAGTCCCCATATATATTTGAACTAATTAATAAATATGAAATGAATACTCCTAAAATAGTTTGAGCTAGAAGCTTATACCTTCCACTTAATCCGTCTTTTCTTTTTTTAACAACTTTCAAATAATCATCATAAAAACCAACAATACCCATCCAAACCATAGATAAACAAACTATTTGAATAAATAAGTTATTTAGGTCGGCTAAAAGCATAGTTGGGATAATTGTAGATAAAATTATTAATACACCACCCATTGTTGGTGTGCCTTGTTTTTCCTTGTGAGAATCTGGACCATGATCTCTTATCGACTCGCCAATTTGTAAATTGATTAATTTTCTTACTATAAAAGGTCCAAAAATGAAGCTGATTAATAATGCTAAAATTGCACTTGCTCCCGCTCGAAAAGTGATATATTCAAATAAATTTAGGAAACCAAAATAATCTCTCAGCGGTATTAATAATTCATTCAGCATTTTTCAACTCATTTATCATTTGATCAAGATACATACTTCTAGAACCTTTGACTAAAATAACATCTCCCTCAATTAAAAGCTTATTTAACTTTTTAATTAATGAAAAATTATCATTGAAATGTAAGCTTAAAGAAAAATTATTACTATTAGATTGTGCATTTCTAGATAAGTTGCCAACAGTCAATAAAATATCAGTTTTACCAATAGCATATTTACCAATTTCAGTATGAAAACTTTCTTTATTTTTACCGAGCTCTTTCATATCACCAAAAACAAATAACTTTCTATTGTGTTTAAAAGAATCTAAATAGTCTAATGCTGCTTTCACAGATTCAGGATTAGCATTATAAGAATCATCAATTAGTTTAATATTTCTTTCTAAAAATATAATATCTCCTCTTCCTGATGGAATTTCAAAATTTGCTAAAATCTTATCTAAATAATCAGCTGTAATATCCATTTGAATTAAATCTTTGAAAATTTCTTTAGCAATATGACAAGAGATTTCTAAATTTTTATTGAATACTCTACTTTTATTGCTTTTGAAATCAATACTTAAATGGTCAGGGTTATTTTCATTAAAGTTGTATTTCTTAGTTGAATGCAAAAAAATAGATTTTTTTTCATTTTCAATATTCTCATATGAACCAAACCCATCAAGGTGAGCTTCGGAAATATTAGTTACAATCCCATAGTCAGGCTTTACAATTGAAGATAAGTATTCAATATCTCCTACTTTATTAGCACCTAGTTCAAGTACATAGATATCTGAATCTAGAGAAAAAGACAAAATTGAAAGTGGCACACTAATAGATGTATTATAATTACCAAGCGTCTTTTCAACTTTAAATTTAGATTGTAGTATATGACTAACTAAATCTTTGGTTGTAGTCTTTCCATTAGAACCTGTTATTCCAACAATTTTACCATTAAATCTTTTAAGCCATTTAGTGCATAAATCTTTCATAAATAAGGATATATCATTAATTAGGATATGATTTGGATCACTGCTAGGAATAGATGTTAATGCATAGCTTGCACCATTATTAAATGCATCTTCAATAAAATCATTTCCATCAACATTTTCACCACATAAAGCAATAAATATATCATTCTTTTTAATATTTCTACTATCAATAGAAATTCCATTAATAGGAAAATCAAAGGATTGATTAAAATAATCTTTAAAAACCTCTAAAAAATATTCTTTTTCTTTAATATTAATTCGCATAGAATTTTTTTATAATATCTCTATCGGAGTAAAAATGTTTAACGCCTTCAATTTCTTGATATTCCTCATTTCCTTTTCCAAAAATAATCAATATTTCATCAGATTTTAAATGTGATAAAGCAAACATAAGTGCCTTCTCTCTATCATCAAAGCTATGATAATTATTATTTGAAAAACCTTTTATTACATCTTCATTAATTGTATTAATATTTTCAAATCTAGGATTATCTGGTGCTAGATAGCATTCTGAAGAATATTTCTCTACAACCTCTGCCATTTTTGGTCTTTTTGAATGATCTCTACCTCCTCCTGCGCCAAATAATACTTTGATTGAGAGTTTGTAATTTTCTTTTACTGTTTCTAATACCTGCAGATATGCATCGGGAGTATGTCCGTAATCTAATATAATTTTTTTATCTTGAGAATTTTTTACTAACTGCATTCTTCCGTCAATTGTTGAGCAATTATTAACACCTTTTTCAATAAAATTTTCCGAAATATTTAATTCATTGGAAATTGCAGCAGCAAGAATAATATTTTCTAAATTAAAACTGCCAATTAACATTGATTTGATATCAATTTTTTTATTTTCATAAATCATGGACGCTTTGATACCATCGCAATCTAACACAACATTTCTGCAAAAGTATTTAGCGTTCTGACTTTCTCGTGAAACTTGATTAACAAAAGGCTTAAGGTAAGAGATTTTTTTTCCGTATTCATTGTCTACAATAACAACAGAAGATCCATTTTCTTTATTCAAATTAAAGAGCTTTAGCTTTTCTTTAAAATATTGCTCAATTGTTTGATGATAATCTAAATGATCCAAACTTAGATTAGTAAATGCTGTAACATCAAACTTTAATCCTTTAATTCTGTTTTGTGCTAATGCGTGAGAAGAAACTTCTAAAATTGCATAGTCAAATTGATTCATAGTCGCATAATCTAATATTTTGAATAATTCAAAAATGTTTGGAGTTGTCAAGTTTGTATTTAATTCCTTTATTTTTGGATTCAAGCCAAGTGTACCAATTTGAATTACTTTTTTATTAGCTGCCTCTAAAATGCTTTTTAATATAAGAGTGGTTGATGTTTTTCCGTTAGTACCTGTAACTCCTATTAACTTTATTTTTTCTTGAGGAAAATTATAAAAATTTGAACATGCTTTTGAAGCAGCGTCATTTATATCATCAACTTTAATAATATTTTGATTCTGATTTATAATTATAGAGTCAGTAATTATTAATATTGCCCCTTTCTGAAAAGCTTCTTCGATAAAATTATTTCCATCAAACGATTCACCTTTAAACGCAAAAAAAATAAAGCCCTCTTTTACCTCAGAAGAATTATTAGTCAAACCTTTAACGACCTTACTGCTTACAGAAGCATCAATTGACGATACACCTTTTAAAACTTTACCTATTTCGATCATAAATTGTATTTATTTCAGAATGTTTAAGTGATGGAGAGGTATGAAGATATCTTATATAATCATCAATAGCTCTTTGATCCCAAGGATCTTTGAAATAATTATCAGTATCAATAAAAGTTTTTCTAGTATTGTAGTATGAAAATTTATCAGTTGAAGAATTAAAAAATCCTCTTGAATACATGCTATTGTTATTAGAAATATATTTATTTGCTTCCATCCAACCTTCAATTCCTGCATCGATATAAATTGATGAAGATGTGTTTAAAGGCAATAACATTCCTATATTATTTTTCATAGCAAACCTATCATAGATGGGAGCATTTAACTGAATTGATTCATTGATTACATTTAATTCAAAAAACTTTTTTAGAGTTGAGTTTGTATTTATATCAGCAATTAACATTAGCTCTAAATCTGATAATTCTTCTACCAATAATGGCTCAATATTTGAAGAAAAATCTTTTTCCTGCGATATGAGACCGCTTGTAATTATTAACATTATAAGATACTTAATCATCTAAATTTACTTTCATTCTATTTTTCTTTATAACTGATCTCTTTTTTTTTCCTTCAATTCTTTTAACTTTTGAACCTCTTGAAGGTTTCGTAGGAATTCTTTTTGTTTGTATTTTTATATCACTAAAAAGTTTTTCTAATCTACTTACAGCATCATCCTTGTTTTTTTTCTGTGACTTAAATGATTGTGCTGTTATAGTTAAGAATCCATTTTTTGAAATTCTATTTCTATACCTGTCATTGAATCTTTGTTTCAACTCTTCTGGAATATCAGATTGCATCACATTATACTTTAACTGAACAGCAGTTGAAACCTTATTAACATGTTGTCCCCCAGGACCGCTTGATCTAACGTATGAAAAATGTAGCTCTGATTCTTTAATTTTTATCATTAAAATCTTTTATAAAATTTAGTGAATTTTTTATGAATAATTTTACAAAACATAGAATAGAAGTTTTTGGCATAAATGGATGTCATGATGCTATTAAATCATCATTGGTTCATGTAAATAAAATAATCATTGAAAGAAATTCTCCAGCAGATAAAAACACTAAAATGAATGAGGCTATTGATTCGCTTTCATCAAATCTAATTGAGAAAATCGATGCAGAAAGTTTTAAAAAAATTGTTGATAACAACAGAGCTCAAGGAATTTTAATAAAGGCGCAGGTTAAAACATTTATCGATCTTCCGTTCGTAGAAAAAGATACAGCGTGCTATGTTGTATTAGATCAGGTTCAAGACCCTCACAACTTAGGGCAAATATTAAGAATTTGTGCTGGTGGAGATATTGATGGAGTAGTTATTACTGAAAGAAACAGTGTATCTATGACAAGTGCTGTAGCTCAGGTTAGCCAAGGAGGCTTTTCAAAAGTACCTTTATTTTGTGTTACAAATATTAACAAAGCATTAAATCATTTTAAAGAAAATGATTTCTGGATAACAAGTTTTGAAAACAACATTGAAGCAAAAAATTGGTATTCAATTGATTTAAAAGGTCGGTCGGTATTGATTTTTGGAGGAGAAGGTAATGGAGTTAGCAAACAAATTTTAAAAAATTCTGATTTTTTAGCTACTATACCCATGTCAAACAAAATGAATTCTTTAAATGTTTCAACTGCAGTTAGTGCAATTGTGTTTGAAAGACTAAGACAGGTACTCAGTTAAGCTTAGCGAAATCCTCAGTAGCTTTCCATACTCTCCAAACATTTTTGTAACATATTTTTTCAATATCTTCTTCTGAATAACCTCTCTTAAGAAGATGATAAATTAAATTTGGAAAAGTTGAAGCATCTTTTAATCCATATGGAAGAGTATCTCCTACTCCGTCATAATCCGAGCCAAAAGCTACATGATCAATTCCAACTAAATTAACTACATGGTCAAAATGATCTGCAACATCTGTAACGTCACAAAAAACGGGATTATCTAAAGCAACTTGCTTAGCATACTCTTTTACTTTAGAATCATCACTTTCTAAATTATTCTGTTTAGCAAAGGCTGCTACTACTTCGGCATTTTTTGATCTTTTGTCTTGTGATTCTTTAGTAACAAAGCTTGAGCCAAAATTAATTTGAATAACACCGCCGTTTTCAGCCAATCTTTTAATCATATCATCACTCATATTTCTTTCGAAACCTGGAGTAAAATGTCTTGCAGATGAATGAGAAGCAATTGCTGGCACTTCAGTAACATCCATTGCTTGATAAAATGCCTCATCCGATACATGAGAAATATCCACCATAATACCTACTCTATTCATTTCTTTTATAACTTTGACACCAAATTCACTTAATCCATTATGAGTTCTTTCCCCAAGGTTATAAGATGAATCACAAATATCATTGTCCTCAGAGTGAGTTAAAGTGATATAGCTAATCCCTTTTTTATGAAAAAATTCAATATTTGATAAATCGCCTTCAAGAGGAGCGCCATTTTCCATGCCCATTGGTAGAGCTATCTTACCCTCAGAAAATATTCTTTCAACGTCAGAAATATTATATGCTATTTCAAATTTGTTAGGATGCTCAGTAGCAACTCTTTCTACGAACCCCATCAATTCAAGCGCTTTATCTTTAGCTCCACCAGTTACTTGATAAGTTGCTGGAACATATATTGACATAAATGGTGCATCTAATCCACCTTGTTTAGCGCGAACATAATCAAAATCTCCACCAGGGGTTCTAACAGAAACATCTTCATACCCTCCCTTATATAAACGCCATGGAAGATCAATATGACCGTCAGTAATAATAAATTTTTGAGATAATTCTTCAGCTTTATTCATTAATTGCTGATCATTATTAATACTGCAATTCATGATTAGTAAAGTTGAAAGAATGGTTAAAAAAGATTTGTATAATTTCATTATTTTTATCCTTATTCATTTGGAGGTTAGTAGCGGGAGTAGGATTTGAACCTACGACCTCCGGGTTATGAGCCCGACGAGCTACCAAGCTGCTCCATCCCGCGATCTAGTGTAATAATAGCTATAAAAAGAAAAAGGAGGAACCTTTTTTTAAAAAAGACATTAGAATTATGAGGAGTAAATTAAAGTTTAAAATTACCTCTTAATTCCTTTCTCTTACCCTTGGTTAGGTTTTAGTTTACTCCTCAACTTTTTTTAGGAAGGGTTTTCATATACTTTGAAATAATTTGCAACATGACTTCATCTGAACCGCCCCCGATGGAATGCAACCTACCATCTCTAAATTGCTGAGATACTGGATTTTCCATTGTATATCCCATACCACCCCAGAATTGTAGACAGGAATCTGACACTTCTCTAATCAATCTTCCACTTTTTAATTTTGCCATAGATGCAAGCATTGTGACATCTTTACCATCAACAAACCTATCGCAAGCCTTGTATACTAACGCCCTTAAAGATTCTAGTTCTGTTTGATGCTCTGCTAGCTTAAAGTGTATTACCTGGTTATCCAAAAGGCGTTTACCGAAAGCTTTTCTTTCTTTACAGTATTCAATAGTATCAGAAATGCAATTTTCTGTTGCAATTAATGTTGATGCAGCAATGAATAATCTTTCTTCCTGAAACTGTTGCATCTGCATTGTAAATCCAGCCCCTTCATCACCAACTCTAAAGGATTGAGGCACCCTTACATTGTCAAAATACACAGGAGCTGTATCAGAGGTTCTCATTCCAATCTTATCAATTTTTTCTCCAACACTTACACCTGGAGTATTTGAAGGTATTATAATTAATGATTTATTTTTATGAGATTGATCATTGCTAGTATTTACCAATGTACAGAAATAGTCAGCTTGTGTAGAATTTGTAATCCACATCTTTTGTCCATTGATTACGTAGTCATCTCCATCTTTTTTTGCAGAAGTTTTAATCGATGCTACATCCGAGCCGCTATTTGGTTCGCTAACAGCAACCGATGCAACATAATCTCCTGAAATTGATGGTGCTAAAAATTCTTTTTTAATTAAATCTGAACCATATCTATCTATTGCTGGAGTTGCCATATCAGTTTGAACTCCAATACCCATAACAACAGATGCATTGCATGAATGCCCTAATGCTTCGGCAAATACTATTGAATAAGAATAATCTAATCCCATTCCTCCGTAATTAGGATCTTTTGTAATACCCAATAAATTTAAATCTGCCATTTTTTTAAAAAGTTCTTTACCAGGATAAATACCTGCTTTTTCCCATTCTTCATTAAATGGTTTAATTTCTTTTTCACCAAACTCTTTAACTGTTTTGTAAAGCGCGTGGTGCTCATCAGTAAATTTCATTTTATCTCCTTAATTAATTTTACTTTTTCCAATTAGGCTCTCTTTTTTCAACAAAAGATAATATTCCTTCTCTTCCTTCGCCGTCAACAATCTGATCAACAAAGTTTTTACTAGCATAATCGATAAAATCTTGATTAATCCCTTCAAATGCTAGATCAAGAATTTTTTTTGTTTCGATGATTGCTCTTGGAGCGCACTGAAGGATTTGTTTTTTCAATTTTTCTTCAATTTCATTTAACTCTTCAATCGAATTAAATAAATAATCGGCAAGTTTATATTCTCTTGCCTTATCTCCAGTAAATTTTTCAGCTGTTATCATTAATTTTTTTGCATTAGCAAAACCTGCTTTTTTAATAACATAAGGGGATATTTGTGCTGGCGTTAAACCTATCATAGTTTCTGTTAAAGAAAATTTGGCTTTAGAATGAACTATTGAAATATCTCCTGCGCACATAATTCCGAAACCGCCAGCCATAGCTGCACCTTCAACAATCATTATTGTTACTTGCGGTAGCGACTGAATTCTTTTTAAAAGCTTTCCAATACTTGTTGAAATTTTATGGGCTTTATCCTTAGGCTCGCTTGCTTTAAAGATTTCATTAATCTCTTTCAAGTTTGCTCCTGAACAAAACATTCCATTTGATCCCTTAAAGGAAATTCCTCTTATTTTATCATTACCTTCTATTTGGTCAAGAAAATTATTTAATTCATTTATCATATTTTCTGATAATGCATTTTTCGACAAAGGATCATCAAATTCAACATTCACCCAAGATTCATTGAAATTAAAAATACTGATATTATTAAATTTTTTATCTACTTCCATTTTACATTCTCGCAATACCAAAAGTATTAGACTTTAATTTTCTAGCTTTTGACTCTTTACAAGTTTGAAGCAAAAAAGCTAAGATCTTTCTAGTTTCTCTTGGATCAATTATTCCCATATCTAGCAATCTTCCTGAAGTGTAGAAGGCGCTAGATTGATTATCGAAATGCTCTGAAATTTCTTTTTGTTTTTGATCAATTTTTTCTTGATCAAAGTTATCCCCGCGCTTTTTAGCAGCGGCTACCATAACTTGCGCCATTGTTGATGAAGCCTGCTGACCTCCCATAACTCCTGTGACTGCATTAGGCCAAGATAATAAAAAATCTGGATTATAAGCATAACCACACATTCCATAATTACCTGCACCAAAACTTGCACCGATATACAGCGAAATCTTAGGCACAGTAATATTTGTAACAGCTTGTATCATTTTTGAACCATGTTTGATCATACCTGCTTGCTCATATTTTTTACCAACCATAAAACCTGTAACATTATTCAAAAAAATTATGGGTATATCTGATTTGTCGCATAACTGAAAAAATTGCGCTGATTTAGTTGCACCATCGGTATCAATAGGTCCATTATTAGCAATGATTCCACAAGAATTTCCATTTATGTCAGCCTGAAAACAAAGAGTTGTAATGCCATATCTAGGTTTAAATTCTAAAAAGCTGGAATCGTCAACTAATCTTAAGACTATTTCTCTTGCATCGTATGGTTTTTTATAATCCAAATTTACTATACCAGCTATTTCATCAACGTCATACTTTGGATCTTTAAAATCATTATCTTTGATTGTTGTAAATCCAGAATTCCAATCTAAAGAATTGACAACATTTCTTGCGATTTCAATAGCATCAGAATCATCTTCTGCAAGATATTCAACCAATCCAGATACCGTAGAATGCATTTCTGAACCACCTAACTCTTCATTGGATGCAACTTCATTTGTTGCAGCTTTTAATAAAGCTGGGCCAGCTAACGCTGCCATTCCATTTTTCTTAACTCCAATTACATAGTCACTCATACCAACATTATAAGCACCACCAGCAGTTGAAAGACCATGTAAGATAGTTATAGTTGGAACACCGGCTGCGCTTAACTTCGCTAAACCTGCAAACATACCTCCCGCTCTTGCCCAAATTTCAACCTTATAATTCATAAGATTGATACCTGCGCTTTCTACTAAATGAACAAAAGGCAATTTCTTTTCAAGTGAAATTTCTAAACAACCAACGCATTTATCTACCGTAGTGCTAGTCGCAGCGCCTGCATTGATTCCACTATCATCAACCATAATCATACATCGAACACCCTTGATAAATCCTATTCCTGCAATGACGCTTGCTCCCGGTATACTGGTCTCAGGATTGTTATCTTCAACTAAAAATCCAGCCATATTATATAGCTCTATAAATTCCGAATCAGGGTCAATTAGAGCATTTAATCTTTCTCTTGGAGTAAGCTGATTCCTGTCTTCAAATTTTTTTCTTTTACTTTCGGACGCATTGAAGCTTCTTTTTTCTAAATCATGCATTTCTTTAATTTTTTCAAGCATCTCAGCACGATTCTTTAAAAAGCTTTCTGATTGGACATCAATTTTAGATTTGAATTCTTTTGACATATTATCCCTTTTTTAATAATTCATTATATATTTCTTCTGGAATTGGAACCATAATATCAAGAAGCTGTTGAGCATAGGCCTTTCCTTGTGGATCAATATTAAGGCTAGCCATACCTCCTCCGCCCAATGAATGCTTCAATAAAAAATTAAGTCCACAGATACCTGGAACTTCCCAGCATTGAATATCTCCTTTTGCAACATGAGAAAAATAGTTTTTAACAACTTGATGGGTTAAATGATTTTTTATAAATGAGAAATACTCTGGCTTCCTTGAAATAACTCCAATATTGCTATGATCACCTTTGTCTCCGCTTCTAGCAAAAGCAAGCTCATATAAAGGCACCTCTTTTGTAAAAGTTGTATTATTTAATGGGGTATGAACAATCTCATTTGTATGTTGAAAATTATCACTGCCATTATCATCTATAAGTACTTGTATATTTTTATTATCAATTTCAATTGACATCTCTACATCTTTTTTTAATGTAAGAAATGAAAATAGCTTTATTGATGGAGAAACTGAAGGTCTACCTCCAAGCATATTTGCAAATCCTGGGGTCATTCCAGTTGAACCCTGAGCAATTTCTCTAGACAGTAAGACTAAAGCTTCTTTTTGTGGATGAGTTGCAATTATTCTTAATAAAATCTCCCTTGGACTTAATTCTTGAGAATTATCTCCATACATTGCTTCAGTACCAATAATTGATACTTTTTTATCTGAAAAATCTTGCATACCTCTATCTTTTAACATTCTTGAAGTTTTTTTAAGAATTGCATCTGCAGTTATTTTTGCTTTTTGAGGTGCATTGATTCCGCCAATGATAACAGATGCTTGAGTTCTATATCCATTAAGATACGTTGCTGAGACTTTATATGTTTTTGTTGGTGGTTTGCCTTTGGCTCCACGAACTAAAACTTTATCTTTATCAATTTCTTTAATTGTTACATTTCTAAAGTCACAAACAACATCAGGTAAAATGTATGATCCTGGATCTCCAATTTCATATAAAAACTGTTCTGCTACGGTTCCAAATGAAACAAGACCGCCAGTGTTTTCAGGCTTAAAAACAGTAAAATCTCCATTTGAAACTACTTCGATTATTGGAAAACCAATATTGTCAAAATCTTGAACTAAATGCCAATCTGTAAAATTACCTCCATTGCATTGAGCTCCACATTCAATAATATGACCAGCTAAGCTACCAGCAGCAAGCAGGTCATAGTCTGTTGACTTCCATCCAAACTCAAACATTAGTGGACCCAAAGTTACAGCACTATCTACACATCTCCCGGTGATAATAATGTCTGCACCTTCATCAAGAGCTTTCCTTATTGGTTCAGCGCCTAAATATGCATTAATACTTGTTACTGATTTTGGCATGTCAACAGCTGTATCTATATCTTGAACTCTATTTGCAAGAAAATTATTTTTTTGATGAAATAAATTGTCTCCTTCTACAATAGCAATATTAAAGCTTAGTCCTTGTTTATCCGCCTCTCTGATTAAAGCTTCCCTACAAGCAATTGGATTTATGCCACCAGCATTGCTTATAACTTTTATTCCTTGTTCTTTTATTTCACTTAATAATGGTCCGGTTTGACTAATAAAATCAGTGGCATATCCTAAGTCTGGATTTTTCATTTGAGAAGCAGCTAGAATTGACATTGTAACTTCAGCTAAATAATCAAAAACTAAATAATTAAGCTGTTTACTATTAACGAGTTGCGCAGCTGCATCATTTGTATCTCCCCAAAATGCTGAGGCACATCCAATTTTAATTTTTTTATTTTCTACCATGCTTAACAACCCTTGATAATTCTTTTTTAATCCCTTTTAAATCATTCAACATAATATCAATTTCTTTATATTGATCTTTGAGTGAATTCATTCTTTTTTCAACAATATCTAATCCATTTTTTGCTTGCTGCTTATGATTAGAATTTACTGCATACAAATCGAGGAAGTCTTTTATTTCCTTAAGTGAAAATCCAACTTTTTTTGACCTCATAATGATTGTTAATCTTGTTCGATCACCATAAGAAAAAATTCTTGTATTCCCAGCTCGCTTTGGTGAAATAAGACCTTTAGATTCATAGAATCTAATTGCACGTTCAGTTATACCAAGATCTTTGGCTAGCTCAGGAACAGTAAATATTTTTTCTCTATTAATTTTCATTATATTACGTCTCAGTGATACAACTTACGTTAACGTAATATAATTATGCAAGAATTTTAAGTATTCGATTTTTTGATTTTAATAGATTCGTTTTGGTCTAATTCCAATACCAGTAACAATGACATATGAAGTTGAATCTATTGTATTAGCAATTTTATTTGTACCAATAGTTCCGTTTGAATTGGATCCAAATATCAAAACTTCGTCTCCAATAGAAACATTTGATGATCCTACATCGACCATTAGTTGATCCATGCAAACTCTTCCGGTGATTTTAAATTTTTCATTTTTAAATTTTACATAGCCTTCTGTATACCAAGGCCTTGGAACGCCGTCTGCAAATCCAGCTTGAATGACTGCTATTCTTGTATCATGCTCTGTAGTAAATACTCCTCCATAACTGATTGAAGTACCAGCTTTTACATCTCTAATTTCAACAACAGGAGCTGTAAATGTCATTACTGGTTTAATTTTCAAATCCTGTGGAACCTCGTCAGAAGGAAATGCCCCATAAAGTAACATACCTACTCTACATAAGTTAAATTTTGATTCTGGTAAGTTCAAAATTGCTCCACTATTACTGCAATGTACAAACGATGGATGAATGTTTAATTTTTTAGACAATTCAACTACTGAATTAAAACGATTTAATTGCTTTTTAGCGTAAGAAAGGTCTCCTTCATCTCCAGTTGCAAAATGCGAGTAAAGCCCTTCAATGACTATGCAATCAAGTTTAGCCACCTCATTTAAAAACTCTTCAGCTTTTTTATGAGATACGCCTAATCGAGTCATTCCAGTATCAATTTTTAAATGAACCTTCAATGACTCATCTTGAAAGTCTTTCAAATGATTTAAATCTTCGAATGAAGAGATGTTTAAAGTTAATTTATATTTTTTAGCTTCAGATAAAGCCGTTTGATTTAATTTTGAATAAATGAAAATATCTGTTTTTATTCCTGCTTTACGAAGCTCTATCCCTTCCTCAATTGTAAAAACTGCTAAATATCTTACACCCAATCTTTCAAGCCTCTTGGATACTTCAACTGCTCCGTGACCATAAGCATTAGCTTTCACCGTAGCCATTATTGGAATATTCTGTAAATCTTTTGATAATAAATTGTAATTATTTTCTAAACGATCTAAGTCTATATGTACTTTTGGTCCTATATATTTCACTAGTGCGCCTCGTACCAAGATGGTCCAATTCCAAAATCAATTTCTATAGGTACATCTAATTTCATTGCATCTCTCATGTATTCAATCACCATTTTGGTAATATAATCAACTTCATCTTTGTGCACTTCAAGCAATAATTCATCGTGAATTTGCATAATAAGTTTTGACTTTAATTTTTCAGACTTAAGCTTTCGATGAATTTTAATCATTGCCAGTTTAATCATTTCTGCAGCTGTCCCTTGAATAGGCATATTAATAGCCATCCTTTCAGCAGCATCTCTTCTAATCTTATTTTGACTATCTGAATCCCAAACAGCTCTTTTCCTTCCCAGCAATGTCTCTACTGATTTACTATCCTTAATTTGAATTTTAGAATTCTCTATATACTGTTCAATACCTTTATATTTATTAAAGTAAGCATCTTTTATTTTCTTTGCTTCTCCAAAAGGAACATCTAGCTCTTGACTCAGTCTAAAAGGTCCTGCTCCATACATAATACCAAAATTTACAATTTTTGCAATTCTACGCATTTCAGGAAGCACTTGATCATCATCTTCGACATTAAATATATTTTTTGCAGTGAATGTATGTATATCTTCGCCGTTATTTAATGCTGCTATTAACGACTCATCTCCGCTTAAATGAGCCATCACTCTCAACTCCACCTGTGAATAATCAGCAGAAAAAATTTGATAATCATTTGATTGTGCTTTAATAGCTTTTCTGATTTCTTTACCATCTTCTGTTCTTATAGGAATATTTTGAAAGTTTGGATTACTGGTTGAAAGCCTCCCAGTTGCAGTCATTGTTTGATTGAAAGATGAATGCACTCTATCTGTAACAGGTACGATATTTGATGGCAAAGGATCTAAATATGTATTCTTTAATTTATAAAGCTTTCTATAGTTTAAAATCAACTCAGGAAGAGGATGCTTCTGCTTTAATTCTTTTAATACTGCTTCAGCGGTAGAGCGCTTCTTAACCATAGGTAATTGCAGTTTGTCGAAAAGTATCACTGCAAGCTGTTGAGATGAATTAAGGTTAAAGTTTTCACCAGCTAAATCAATGATTTCTATTTCAAGTGCATCAATTTTTTTTCCAATATCCAATGAACGATTTTCTAAATATTCTTTGTCAATAAAAATGCCATTAAACTGCATATCAATTAGGACTGGCAATAAATCAATTTCAATAGACTTAAAATAATTGAAGAGTTTTTGTTTTTTTAAATCCCTCATAAAAATCTCGGTTAACTCAATTACAACATCTGCATCTTCTGCTGCGTAAAATGAAATATCCTCCAGAGTTACCTGATCCATAGTGATTTGATTTTTACCAGAACCAATCAAATCTTTAATAGGAACCATTTTATAATTTAAATGAGACAACGAAAGATTATCTAGTTTGTATGATCTCGCATTTGGATTAAGCAAGTGTGCAGCAATCATAGTGTCAAATTCAATTCCTTGTAGCTCAATCCCAAAACGTTTTAAAATCAATGCATCATATTTAATATTTTGACCCGTTTTAGGAATATTTTCATCTTCTAAAAATGGTTTTAATATTCTTATTACTTCCTCTAGGTCATTGTTCCCAAATAAATTTTCTTTCTTATCTTTAAATTGAATTGGTATATAAAATCCAGTATCTTTTTTTAAAGAAAAACTAAATCCAACAATTTCAGCTAACATAGGATTTACTGAAGTTGTTTCTAAATCTACTGATAACCATTTTCCCTGCTCCAGAGATTCAGTAAACTCAATAAGCTCATCTAAAGTTAGAATATTTTTATAATCTTTTTTTCTATCAACTGACTTTTCTTCAGGTACTTCAGAAGAGCCTATTTTTTTTAATAAACCTGAAAATTCAAGCTCTTTAAAAATATCCTCCATTTTAGCAAAGTTCATTTCTTTAATTTTGAAATCTTCGACTGAAGCCTCAATATTTACATCAGTAAGAATTGTTACTAACTGCTTACTCAAGATTGCATTGTCTTTATTAGACAATAATTTTTCTCTCATCTTTTCATTTTTGATCGAATCAATATTTTCATAAATATTTTCAATGCTACCATACTCTTTAATAAGCTTCATTGCAGTTTTAGGACCAACTCCTTGCACCCCTGGAACGTTATCAGAGCTATCACCCATCAATCCTAATAAATCAATAATATGTTTTGGACCAACACCCCATTTTTCAATTACTTTATTAGAGTCGAAAATTACTTTATCTCTTTTTCTTGCTTGAGGAGCATACAGAAAAGTAGAGTCATTGATTAATTGCATAAAATCTTTATCTCCACTTACAATATTGCACTGAAAGTCTTTATCATTACATTGCTTAGCTACAGTTCCGATTATATCATCTGCTTCCACTCCCTGAACTCTTAAAACAGGAATATTCATTCCTTCTAACAGTGTCCACAAATATGGAAGTTGAGTTTGAATTTCATCAGGCATTTCAGATCTATTTGCTTTATAATCAGAAAAAATTTCGTGTCTAAAATTTTTACCCTTTGAATCAAATGCCGCAACCAAATAATCAGGCTTTTCTTCTTCGATAAGTTGAAATACTTGATTTGCAAACCCAAAAATGGCACTTGTTGGTGTTCCTGCTGAATTTGTTAATGGATTTCTTATTAATGCATAATGTGCTCTGTATAAAGTAGCATATCCATCAATAATAAATAATCTTTGTTGTTTTGTAGAGCTCATAATTTAGCGGGTTTGATTACCCGCTAAATTATGAAAATAAGACATTAGAAACTATATGTTAATGACAATCCAATTTCTCTTGGAGGAGCAAAAGACTTATATAATTTCTCTTCATACATTGGAGGTTCTAAGCCGAAAATAAATCCTCTATCTGCATAACTCTCATCAAGAACATTCTTTGCGTATACTCCTAGCTTAAGCTGATTGAACGTATGTGAATAATATGCATTTAATAGGTGATATGGATCCGACTCATACTCTTCATGAGCTGAATCAAAAACGAACCCATCTTTTCCTGCAATTTCAATCATTAATGAACTATCTTGAGTAAAGTTATAGTTAAAAGATAAACTATAGTTCCAATTCGGTGAATGCGCTTTTGGACCGTGCATATGACCTTCATGATCATCATGGTCTCCGTGATCATCATGATCGCCATCATGGTCATCTCCATCATGATCATCACCATCATGGTCATCTCCATCGTGATCATCGCCATCATGGTCATCGTGGTCGCCATCATGGTCGCCATGGTCGTCATGATCAGAATGTCCTAATTCAATCTCAGAACTTAGTAGACCCAATGAAGCATTAATACTGAATTTATCACTCAATCGAAATTCACCAGTTGTTTCTGAACCATACTCATAGCCAGAATCAGCGTTAGCCTTAAAGAAAGCAAATGCATTAGGATTTGCGGGATCCAATTGCTCACTTGTTTCATAAATATGTCCATCATGCTCCAAATAAAATAATGAACTAGATATTTTAATATTGTCCTTGTACCATCTTATACCAGTTGTGATATCGTAATATGTTTCTTTTTCATATGTTCTTTCATCGTCGTCAAGGTAAGGATTTTGATTAATTCCATTTGGATGATATCCCTCTGCATAATATGCAAACCAATGAAGATTCGAAGATGGATGCATTTCATATGATACTTTATAAGATACATTATTTTCAGCTCTAATTTTAAAACTATTGCTTGTATCATCTAAATCATTAAATGTCATATTTCTTCTTTCATTTCTTAAAGCAAGAGATAGTGATGAATCATTTTCAAAATTAAATGCTAACTCACCGTACACGGATGATGTTTTAATATCATAGCCATTAGCTAGTGAAGTTGCTGAGCCGCCAAAAAGATATCCCTCCGCATCAGTAGTTTCTTCATAATTTGATTGATACAATCCAAAAACATAGTCTACTTTATTTTTTTCTTCTCTATTTGATCTAAATCTTAAATCAAAAGTTCTTGTATCAATATCTCTATCGAATGAATCAAAGAAATCATATTGATACCCTTCAATTGTTGGATCAAAGTTGTAAGGATCTTGAAGCCAAAACTCATAATTACCCCAATCTGAATCATAGCTATGCAATGTTTCATTACTTGTTAATCCAATATTAAAATCAACGATCTGTTCACCAAGATCGTAACGATAGTCTGCAATAAATACCTGTGATTTCTGACTGTCTTTTCCTGGATTATCTGAATATGTAATATTATCAGTATTGTTGTCAGGGGCCCAATTATCATAGCCGTTATCATAGTCAGATACAATCATTGTGTACTTTTGAGTAATATTATTATCACCCTCTTTCATTAATTTAGCTCTGAATGAAGTTTCATCTCTATTTGCTGAAGCATAGTCATTCAATGCTTTATTTTTTTTATATCCGTCAGAAACATTTGAATGACCCACCAAACGAAGTTTCCATCCGCTATCAAACGGTAAATTATACACTAAACCATTTGTATAGGTACTATATGAACCAAACTGAGTCATTACATACCCTTCTTTTTTATCTGTTGGATCAACGGTTTTAAAATTGATTAAACCACTCGATGCTGCTGCACCGAATAAGCTAGTTTGCACACCCATTAAAACTTCCACTTGCTCCATATCAAATAATGGTGTAACCATTCCAAGCTCTGATAAATCTGCTCCATCCAAAACAAGTCCAACATAAGTACTTGGTGGACCTTGATCTGCATATCTACTTACAGAACCTTCGCCTCTAATTTGAAAATATCGAGGTCTTGATGTTCCTCCGGCATAATTAAGATTAGGCACTTTTTGGATTAAATCGCTAAAGTGTTGACCTTGAAGAACATCTAACTCGTCATTAAAAATAACTGCTGATGCTGCCAGATCTCCTTCATTAACTTGCATTAATGAGGAATATACCTCAACCTCATCTAATGCAATTGGATTCAAAGAATCTGAATCAGCAACTACATTCTGAGCAAATAAGGCACTTGTTATTAAAATTAAACTAAATAAATTTTTCATTTTTTCTCCTAAAATGATTATTAAAGATATTATGACATCAAAAAAAATGATATCAACTTGTAAAGCTACTCAACTAAGCTGTTGGTGGAGATTTATTCTGAAAACAGGAACTGTTTTGAGTTATATAGCTAGCTAAATAACGTTGATAACTAACATTTTTAAAATTTATTTCTACAGAATTATCCGGAAACTCTGCGAAAGTTTTATCACTATTAAACTCACAAAACTCACAAACTTCTTCATTCACACTATGAGATGATGAATAACCGAAGGTATCTAAGTCATTCTCCGTATGTACATGCAAACTAAGGAGTGAAAAAGAAAGGAGTAATATGTGTAGAATAGTTTTGTTCATTTTTTTTTAAAAATATTAGTAAGTTGATATTATGAAAAATGAGATAACTGTTAAAGCTTTTTTTCTTAGTATCATATTATCTATTGTTTTGTCATCTGCAATGACATATTTAGGTTTATATGCAGGTATGACAATCTCTGCATCTATTCCTGCGGCTATTATGTCAATGGGTATTTTAAGACTTTTTAAAAATTCAAATATTTTAGAAAATAATATTGTTCAAACTGCTGCTTCAGCAGGAGAATCCTTAGCTGCTGGAGTCATCTTCACCTTACCTGCTTTGCTTCTTGTAGGCTATTGGGATACAATTAGTTATTGGGAAGTAACAAAAATTGCAATGGTTGGAGGAATTTTAGGTGCCTTATTCACTGTACCATTAAGAAGAGCTTTAATTTTGAAAGCACAACTTCGATTTCCAGAAGGAGTGGCAACGGCTGCTGTTTTAAAAACTGGACATGAAACCGATGCTGAGAAATCGCAAGAGAGTTTAAAATTGATTGGTTTATCAGCTCTTGTTGGAGGAGTGGTAAAACTTGGTGAGCTTGCATTTAGTATTTGGTCAAGTGCAATTGGCGGAGCAATTGCTTTTAAAGGGGCAATTTTTGGAATGGGTGCCAGCTTATCTCCCTCATTGTTTAGTGTTGGGTATATAGTTGGAAGGAACATTGGTATATTGGCCTTTACTGGTGGATTAATTTCTTGGGCAGTTGCTATACCAATCTATTCATACCTTTATGGATTTGAAGGGGATAATTATTTTGAAAGTGCCAATATTATATGGAATGCTAAAATTAGATACTTAGGTGTTGGTGCTATGGTAGTCGGCGGTATTTGGTCAGTTATTCAGCTAGCAAAACCGTTAATTGAAAGCATTCAATTAAGCTTGAAAACATTAGGGGAAAATTCTGATAATATTTCGCTTGAAGAGAGAGATTTACCTATCAACTATGTATTTATTGCAATTCTTGCAATGTTAATTCCTATTTCATTAACATACTATGGCATTATTGGCTCTTGGGGATCAGCAATGATTTTATCAATTATTATGGCAATTTTTGGGTTCTTGTTTTCAGCTGTTGCTGCATATATGGCAGGAGTAGTTGGATCATCAAATAATCCAATTTCAGGAGTGACTATTGCTACAATTTTATTCAGCTCTTTGCTAATCATTACATTCTTTGATGTTGATTCATCAAAAGGTGCTGCTGCCGCTATTTTAATTGGTGCAGTAGTATGTTGTGCTGCTGCAATTGGTGGTGACAATTTGCAGGATTTAAAAACTGGAAATATTGTTGGTGCAACTCCATGGAAGCAACAGATTATGCAGCTTGTTGGAGTTGTTAGCGCTGCACTTACATTGGGGATTGTTTTAACCTTGCTTCACGAAGCTTACGGCATTGGTAGCTCTGACTTACCTGCACCGCAAGCAGTATTAATGACAAACGTGGCTAATGGAGTATTTTCAGGTAATTTAGAATGGGGGATGATATATGCCGGAGCAGTACTTGGTGTTATAATTATTCTTATTGATCAATATCAAGCTTATAGAAAAGCTGATTTTAGAGTGCCGATTTTAGCAGTTGCCATTGGTATCTACCTTCCAATCGAATTAACATTACCAATTTTTATTGGTGGCATGATTAACCATCTAGCAAACAGAACAGCATCTGAAAGTGGTAAAAATAATGGTCTTTTAATTGCTTCGGGATTAATAACCGGAGAAGCATTAATGGCTATTTTTATAGCAATTCCTTTATTTTTTGATAAAAATTATTGGCCAACATTATCATTATCTTCACCTTATAATGACATCGTAGCTATAGCGATTATCTCAATAATTATTTATAGACTCTACTTAATAGCTAAAAGATAATTCTCGTTAAAATCCAGAAATGGTAAATTGAATTTTACCTTTTAGTTTCTTACTGGCCTTTAATGCCATATCATAGGTTTTAAAATGAGAACTTCTTACATAGTATATCATACTACCGCTATTGAATACTTGGTCAATTTGGATATTTTTAATACGATCCTCTGTTAGAGAATCTTTCAAAATTTGAGCATTTTCTTTCGATGAAAAAGCTCCAAATTGAATAAACCATACGCTGTTGTTTTTTTGAAAAGATTTTCGTTTTTTTGTTGAAGATTTTTTTGAGGCTAAAATCCCTTGATAAACTTTCAATGAATCATTTTGACCTGCAGCGTTTAAAGATCGTAAAAAAAGATCTTTAGATGACGCAGTTTGAAGATGAGCAGGTCCAAGCAGATTGAACTCTTTCAATATATTAGATGATGTAATATACGCACCTTGAGCATAGAGCATTTCAGCTTTTTTTAGCTTAGACAACCATACGTAGTCTGACTGCTTATTTGAATCAATTATTTGCTGGTATATTTCAAGAGCATCTTTTGCATCAACTAGCTTTATAGCTCTTTCATACTTTAAAGCCAAGTCTTCATTTTGAGCATAAATCAAGCACGTGCTGATAACAAAAATTGATATTTTAAATAATAATTTCATCTCTTATCATTTCATTACAAAGAGAAGAAATGGATTTACGTACTTCAAAATTATCTATTTCTAATTTTAGCTTATTTAAACGAATTGAATGACAAGCATGCTCACTTTTCATAAATCTATCAACAAGATCTGATGCCTCTGATTTTTCGTTTTTTTCCAACATAATATCTATCAGTCTATTAAAAGCAAATCCGTCAAAACCATCATTTAATAAATCTTTATACAGAATTTCTACATCATCAAAACGTTGATTGTCAAAAAGAAGATTTTCAATTTTATTATAAGCCATTGTTCTCTCTGAAAGCTTATTCTTTGCATACAGCTTATAGTATGTTATTGCAAGATCAACGTTATCAATATTGTGATTTGCAAGCTCTAATAATGAATCCGGATGCAACTTCTCGCAAGAAGCGCTTTTCTCTAGATAATAAACATAGTTTTTAATATTATCTTTTGACTTATAATCCATTGCGATATAATAATTAAGCATAGATTCATCATTCTTCTTATGATTGATATCAATATTCATCAATTTTTTTTCAAAATTTAGCGCATCTTTCCAATTATTATTTTTAGTTGCTATCTCTTTCAAGTTTAGCAATGCCCATTTATTTGATTTATCCATTTTTATAATATTGTTCAATTCATTTTCGGCTCGAACAAAATTATTTTCTGCTAAAAAATCTTTACTTAAAGCTGTATGAGCTTCAATTTTTTTATCTTTTGCAATCTTTGGTCTCAGAATAACCGTTTGATGAATTTTAATTGCTTGCTTAACATCTTTTTCTCTAACAATGTCACCAAGCAAAAGATATGCATCTACATTACTTGAGTCCTTAGCAATAATTTCCCTCAAAAGAACATATGCCTGCTCTTTTTTTCCATTGACAAGCGCTTTTAAAGCATGATTGAAAGCTTCAGTATCCGAAGGAACATTTTTGGATCTACTTTTTACAATATAAAATATGAGCAGAGCAAGAGATAGTATTATTATGAAAATTATTTGGAAATTGGTTAAAGATAAAAAATCCAAGGAGTTACTCCTTGTCGGAAAAACTAAACTCTTCACCTACAGCAACATTTCTTAAGCTATCAAGTTCTTCAGAAATTTCTTTATTCGATTTTACTAGCTTAGAAATTTCTGCTCTGTATGAAAAGACAGATTTTAGGGAAATGATATAGCCAACGATCACTCCAATCATCACAAAACCTATAAAAGCAAGATACCCAGGTATTGCATATCCATTATCTCTAAAAAAATAAATAGTGATATTTTCACTATTTTTGTCAAATAACAAAAATGTACCAGCTAAGGCTGCTAATAGAATTAATACTCTTAATACTCTAAACATTATGCTCCTGTGATTTCTTTTCCATGCAATATCACGCCTGTAGCATCTACTATTTCAACAGGTACGATATCTTTAATATTACTATTATTTTTCTCAACTATCACCCATTCATTAGAATCTGTTCTTCCAGCCCAATGCAAATTAGATTTTTTACTTTCTTTTTCAATTAAAACCTGCTGAAATGAACCAACCATTTTTTGATTGAGTTCAAGGGTGTGTTTTCGTTGAAGAACCAGCATTTCATCTAATCTTTCTTTTTTAACACTTTCATCAATCTGATCAGAAAATTGTTCTGCTTTAGTATAAGGTCTTGGTGAATACTTGAAAGTAAAAGCAGAATTAAATTTTATTGAATCCATTAAATCTAAAGTTTCTCTGAACTGTACATCTGTTTCACCGGGAAATCCAACAATAATATCGGTAGAAAGACCACAGTTAGGCATAATCTCTCTTATTTTCATAGCCATATCGTAAAAACGTTCTCTAGTATAAGTTCTATTCATTCTTTTAAGAACTTCATTCGATCCTGATTGCATAGGAAAGTGAACATAATTACAAATATTAGATTTTGAAGCCATTACCTCTAATAATTCAACATTAATATCTTGAGGATGTGGTGACGTATATCTAATTCTCTTTACACCTTCAATTTCTGATACGGTTAATAATAAATCAGCAAAACTTTTTCCATCAAAATTATATGAATTAACATTTTGACCTAATAAAGTTATTTCAACAAATCCTTGATCTACCGCTTTTTTTACTTCTGTAACAATACTTTTAACATCTCTACTTCTTTCCCTTCCTCTAGTAAAAGGAACAATGCAAAAAGAACAAAACTTATCGCAACCTCTCATAATAGAAACCCAAGCATTAAAAGTGTCACCTCTAGTTGGAAATAAGTTTTCATATACTTCAAATCTTGAAAGTTTTGTGTCAACAATGCTTTTATTATCTGTTATATGTCTATTAATTAAATCAGGTATTTTTCTATAAGAGTCTGGCCCAAGAATGATATCAACATATGGTTTATTCTTTAATAAATCATCCTTAAGATTTTGAGCCATACACCCAAGGACGCCAATGATAAGGTGCGGCTTGTTTAACTTTATTTTATGAAGATTTCCTAATTTTGAATGTACTTTAGTTTCAGCGTTTTCTCTAATAGCGCAAGTATTTAAAAATATTGCATCCGCTTCATCATAGTTAGAAGTTTTCTCAAGACCAAGATTGGTTAAAATTCCTTCAACTAATTCAGAATCTGCAACATTCATTTGACAGCCATATGTTTGGAGTGCAAACTTCTTAATTTGAGTATTGTTCATTTATTTAATATACCCTGTGAAAAAGTATTTTTTTGGATCTATAGTTTTGTTATTCTTATGTACTTCATAATGCAAGTGAAAACCAGCTGCTCTTCCACTATTTCCTGATTTTCCAACTATATCTCCACGTTTTACCTTTTGCCCTTTTTTCACTTTAATTTTATAAAGATGAGCATATACCGTTTCATAGCCATATCCATGATCAATTTTTACATATCTACCCCAGCCTGAATCATATTGAGCTTTGGTAACCACTCCATCACCGGTAGCTAAAACATCGGTATTTAGATTTACCGCAAAATCTAAACCTGAATGCATTCTTCTTTTGCCATCTATAGGATCGGTTCTATATCCATATCCTGAACCTATATAACCTTTAACAGGAGATATTGAAGGAATATGAGAATACATTTTTTCATTGGATTTAATTTTATTAAAAATTGTATTGTAACTATCTTTTTGAACATCAACTGCGTAAGCCAGTGAATCTACTTTATCTTTCAATTGAATCAATAAATGATTCTCGCCATTTTCAATAGTTGCATTGTCAATAATTGCACCACCCGTTCCTTGAGCTTTAACATCTTCACTTATAGGAGATAAGGTTGCATAAGTTCTCAATTCAGCATCTTTGTCTTCAATCAATTTAAGTTCAGCTTCTAAATTGGCTATTTTGTCTAATAGCTCTTGTGAAATTTGAGAATATTTTTGATCTGTTTCATTTAATTTATCCTGATAATATTCAGCTGAAAACTTCTGTGATAGATAAAAATTCAATCCTAAAAAAGACAATGTAAAAATACCCAACGCGATCATAATATTTGAAAAAGAAAAGTTAATTTGGTGCAACTTTTCAGATGAAAGAAATTGAAATGAAAAATACTTTTTATTCATCATTAACTTTTTTTGAGTCTTGGCTTTTGTCTTCATGATTGATTTCTTTTTTGATATCAGCAATATTCAACTTAATTGATTCAATGCTTTCAATGATACTTAAATATCTCTTATCTCCAACAAAATTCAATACATTTTTTTCTATTGTTTTTGAGAAGACATATAAACCTAACTTAACATACAAACTTGATAATTTTCTTTCTAATTGAAGAATATCAATTCGCAATTTACTAGCATGGGTAAATTCTTCAGCTTTCTCAGAAGCTACAATACTCCATTCAGTAATATTTTTTTTAAGATCTTCAAAAAAGTTTGCCATAGTTCAGAATTTAATAGAACAAAGAAAGATAGCAAAGATTAAAAGATACTCCCCATTTCAAAGAAATAGGGAGCTATCTTTCGTTTATGGTAGCCAACCAAAATTATTCAAAAATACCTTTCCAAATAGATGAAATACTTTTTTTAATGCCACCAAAATCTTTAATCTGAACAGATGATGATTTATCTTCGACATTAAAAATAGGCCAAGCTAATAAGCCAATGAGGGTGACGTATTCTCTTTTATCTTCAAAATCTTCCTTATATACTATATTTTTCATTTTTATAAACTCTATTGGGATATCTGCGTAATGCTTTTTGAACAATAGATCAATATTTCTAGCCTTTGAACCTCCTCCGCATAACTTTATCCCTGATTTAAAATCTGTATACGCTTTACCAATATTTTTTATTTGTTCATTCACCTCATCAATAATATCTTCAAATCTTAGTTCAGCAATTTTTGAAATTTCTTTCTCATTTATATTCTTCCTTAAATCGTCATTAGGAATTTCAACTTCAAAAGTGCTTGTTTCCTCTGCAAAATCTGAAAAGGCTGAAACCTTTGTAAGCTTAACCCTTTCTGCTTCTTTTAGAGATGTTTGTAAATAAGCTGCCATATCCTTTGTTACCAATTTTGAGCCTAAGGGGATAACTTTAGAATGAATGAGGTAATTATTCTTATAAAACATAATATTTGTCTTATCTGATCCTATATCGATAAAAATAACCCCTAAATCTTTCTCATCTCTTGTAAGACTTGATGAAGATGCTGCATAACCATCAAATACGGGAAAAGGTTCTATGCTAAGATCTTCTTTAAAACAATAATCTAGTTGTGAAAGATTAAAATTTCTTACGTGAATAACATGAGTTTTTGCATCTATAGACTTACCAATCATGCCTATTGGATTTATAATTAAAGGAGAACTTCCAATAAAGTATCCTTGTTCAATATTATGGAGAACATATCTATCAGATGAAACTTGGACATCTGCGCACTGATTTAGCAACTCTTGCTTAATTTCTTCGCTAATTTCTACATCTGCATTGTCTGCAAACCTTTTTCTTGTTGAGCTATTAATCGATCTTATCCCTTTTCCAGAAACAGAAACCCATGCATCTTCATCAATATTTATTTTAGCATCTTTTTCCATCTTTTCTATTAAAAGTTCTAGATGTGTAAGCAAAAGATTTTTATCAACAATATCTCCAGAGACTATACTATCACTTTCAATTTCAGCAATGGACAATATTTCAATTTTATTATCTGGTAAAATTCTTCCTACAGCGCTCTTTACACTGTGAGATCCCAAGTCAAATGCTATTTGTATTTTATTTCTCATTATGTATCTTTAACTATAACCTGATTTTTAAATCTTAAATCAATATACTTATAATCTGTTATCTCTTTTTCTCCATCAAATGCTTTCACGAAAGAATTTAAATATTTCATTTTTGTCGACAATTTATTTGTACCAAGCATAATTCTCGTCTTTCCATTTTTCAGAATAAATTCATATTCACTATCTTCATTAAAAACAAATTCAGAAATTTCATCATAAATATTTGAGAAATTATCTTTTGTATACTTCATCAACTGCACTGAAGTAATCACGTTATTTGAAGCAGTCTTAAATCCTTTTGGATATAATTCAGGATTTGTTTTAAAATTAGTCAGAATAGGTAAAGACAAATCGCAATACTCAACAGGTAAACATACACCTTCTGAGTCTAAAATTATTAGCTCATCGCTATTAATTAAAGCAATAGGCTCTCTTTCATAAACAATAACATTGATTGTTGAAGGAAACTGTCTAGATACTTTACAATCAACTATGTGATCTAGTTCCATTATTTGATCTTTATAATTCTTTAAGTCACTTTTTAAAATATTATTAGAAAGTATTAAATTATTTTTTTCTTCAATAATTGTTCTATCAAAAAAATTTGTTCCTTGAACATTAATACTGCTAACATTATAAATGCTTTTAAAGTCAGCCCATTTAAAAGCTGCAAAACAAATCAACAATACTACGATAAAAGTTGAAATTAAAGAAATCATTGGAATCAATTTATGTTTTTTCACAATCCCTCAGTTTCTCTTTTATTGAAGCCCATTAATTTTACTTCGAGCTCTAGGTTTATTTGAAATTTGTCCTTAACTGATTGATGAGCTTTTTTGATAAGAAGCAACATGTCCTTTGAAGAAGCGCTTCCCTCATTTACAAAAAAATTAGCATGTTTATCCGAAATTTTAGCATCACCAATACTAAAACCCTTTAAGCCCGCTTCATCTAAAAGCTTTCCAGCAGAATTACCGTTTGGATTTTTAAATAAACTCCCTGCAGATCTTTTATTTAAAGGTTGAGTAGATTTACGTCCACTTTGAGCTTCAACGAAATTCTTATTTATTATATCCCTATCAGCTTTCTTTAGTAGAAATTCAGCAGATAATAAAATATCATTTTTGTTGAATGATGAGCGTCTATATGAAAAATTAATTTCGTTTTTCTTTAAGCACTTCAAATCACCATTGCTATCTATAAGCTCAACTTTAACTAAGTTTTCTGAAATTTCTCCACCCCAAGCTCCAGCATTCATTACCAATGCGCCACCTAAAGTTCCAGGTACTCCATTTAAATTTTCTAAACCTATTAGATCATGCTTTACTGCTTGCTTAACAATCTTTCCTAGCATTGCTCCGCACTCTGCATACATTTTTTTCTCTCTTACTTTAATTACCTTAAGCGTATTCTTTAATGAAATTACAACTCCCCTTATTCCTGAGTCACTAATCAATACATTAGAACCAGACCCTAGCGTTGAAACTGGCTGATTCATTTTTTTAGCTATTCTAACTATCTCAATTAATTCGTCTTTACATGTTGGAAAAACCATAATTTCTGCTGGTCCTCCTATTCCATAGGTAGTATGCTTTCTTAGCGGCTCATTAACTGCAACTTTAGCTGAAGTATTTTTTTCTATTGATTCTAATAATAAATCAATCATCAAAGTGCCTTCCTAATTGTTCTGAATATCTCCAAATATCGCCTGCTCCTAAGGTCAAAATGATATCATCCTTTTTTGCAATTGAATTCAATTCATCTACTGCATTTTTCAAAGGTAAAAATGTTACATCTTTATGATTTTTATTAATTAATTCATCAATAATTATTTTAGAGGTAACTGATTTATCATCTTTTTCTCTTGATGCAAAAATTTCTGTGACAAATATTTTATCTGCAAACATTAATGCTTCAGCAAATTCTTTATAAAATTCTTTTGTTCTTGAAAATAAATGAGGTTGAAAGATTACAGTCAAATTTCTATTCCAATTGTTTTTTACTGCACTTATTACACTCTTAACCTCCACAGGGTGATGTGCATAGTCATCAATCACCATAACATCTTTATCGACTTTAATATCAAATCTTCTTCTAACTCCACTGAATTGCTTTAATGCGTAGCTTACATTTTCCATATCCAATCCCATAGTATGGGATACAACAATTGCTGCCAAGGCATTATAAACATTATATTTTCCAGGAATATTAAGTTTGAATGAATGAATTGTATTTTCAATCTCTACTTTAAATGAAACGCATCCATTGTTATGCTTTAGTTCTATTGCTCGAAAGTCAACATTTTTAGAATCAATACCGTATGTCAGTTTTGGCTTATCGATTTTATCACCTATTGAAACTACATTCTCAGAATCCATGCATAAGCAAACTGTTCCATAGAAAGGTACAGAGTTTGCAAAATCTATAAATGTATTTTTAAGCTCATCAAGATCATTGTAACATTCTACATGTTCAAAATCAATATTGTTAATAACAGCAATAGTAGGGTTCAATTGCAATAAACTCTTATTATACTCGTCTGCCTCAACAACAAATGTATCTCCACTTCCTAAAACTGAGTTTGACTCAATTGATTTTACTACCCCTCCTACAATAATAGTTGGATCTAGATTTAAGCTTTTCAAAATACTCCCTATCATAGATGTAGTTGTTGTTTTTCCATGAGTACCAGCGACTGCAACAGTAGAATTATTTAGCTTTGCAATTTCAGATATCATTTTAGCTCTTGAGTAAACCAAAAGATTCTTTGACTTTGCAGCATTTAATTCAACATTTTCTTCAGGAATTGCATCTGAATAAATTACTAGCTCAGCATTTGCAATGTTTTTATCATTGTGACCAATAGATATTTCTATACCTAAATTTCTTAGTCTGTCAACATTTGGGGAGCTTGATAGATCAGATCCTGTTACTATAAAATTTTTATTTGATAACAATTCAGCAATCCCGCTCATTCCTATTCCACCAATTCCAATAAAATGAACTCTTTTAACACTATACAACATATTTTTCCTTTACAATGAAATCCGAAATAATATCTAAAGTATTAGGTGTTGAGATTTTTTGAAAATTTTTAATCATTGAATTTATTATTCTCTCGTTTGAAGATAAGTTTTCTAATTTTTCCAAAAATTTTTGTATATCAAATGAATCTTCTTCAATCAAACTTGAACATAGCTTATCTTGAAGATATTTAGCGTTATGATATTGATGGTTTTCAGCTGAAAACTTGAAAGGCACTAAAATTGAAGGTTTTTTAAAATGAATCAATTCTGCTATTGTCATAGCTCCCGACCTAGAAACAACTAAATCAACTTTTTTGTATAAAGATGACATCTTGTTACAATAATGCATTATTGTAATATTTTTACCATCTAAATGTTTTAATGAATCATAATTTTTTTCTCCTACAATCCAAACTATATTTGCAAAATTAAGCTTTTTATCTTCTGCTAGAATTTTGATTTTATCATTCAAGAATTTAGAACCTTGACTTCCTCCAAAAATTAAAACAGTTGCTAACTCAGGGGCTTTTTTAAGTTCAATATCTTCTGTTTCAGATAATAAAATAGGATTACCTGAAAATATCGTCTTTGTTTTTTGCAAATAATTTTTTGCATTTTCAAATCCCAGAAAAGTTACTTTTGCATTACTGCTAAACATTTTTGTTACAATGCCAGGATATGAATTTTGCTCATGCAAAACATATGGTATTCTTAAAATTTTTGCAATCTGTAATGGTAAAAATGATGAATATCCTCCTGTTGATATAACTAGATTAGGTTTATGTTTTAAAAAAAAGTTCATTACTATAAAGAATCCAAAAAAAATCTCGATCAATGTTTTAATATTGCTAATAATTGCTTTAGGGAATACTGATCTTTGAATGCCTGAAATTGAAATTAGCTTGTAGTCAATTTTTTCATTTTGTATTCTAGAATTTTCTATACCTTTTTTTGCTCCAACGTAACAAAATTTGTGGCTAGATTTTAATTCTAAATCTTTTTTGATAGCCATAAGAGGATAATAATGTCCTCCTGTTCCTCCTCCACATAATAATACATTTGTATTATGCATTTACTCTAGGTCTCCATCTTTTGACATTAATTTTTCTTTGCGCCTTACTTATATTTAAAAGCACTGCTACCATCATAAGGTTAGTTATTAAGGAAGAGCCACCGTAACTAATAAAAGGAAGCGGTACCCCCGTTACTGGAATTACTCCAATTACAACTCCGATATTAATGAAAGCGTAAATAGTAATACTAAGGCCAAAACCAATTGATAGTAATATCCCAAAAATATCATTTGATTTTTTAGAAATCTGCACAGCTCTATAAAAAATTATATAGTACGCAATCATTAAAATGACCCCCGTAATAAAACCCATCTCTTCTCCAATAATTGCAAAAATAAAATCTGTGTGAGTTTCTGGTAGATAAGAATATTTTTGAATACTCTCTCCAATACCCATTCCAGATAATCCTCCCTGTTTCAAACCTATCATTGCCTGACTAGATTGATAACCAACAGTTGCTGAACTAGATGGATCAAGAAAAGATAAAATTCTTCCTAATGCATAGTTTTTTTCGTTTAAAATAAAAATTCCTATTGCTCCAATTGAAAGAGCTCCAATTGTTGCTAACTGTATTAGAGATGCTCCTCCGATAAACAACATTATAAAAGCAATCATTAACATTATCAAAGTTGTTGAGTTATCAGGTTGAATGATTATCATTAATGCAATTGGAGCTATAGCTGCAAGAGGAACTAATATACCTTTAAAGAATTGCTGCATATATTTATAATTGTTATCAATATAGCTAGCTAGAAATATAATCATTGAGAATCGCGCAACATCTGACGTTTGAAATGAAATCGGACCTAAAGACAACCATCTACATGAATCTCCTGCACAGCCTTGAAACTTCGTATAAACCAATAACAAAAAAGATATAAAAAGCAAATAAGGCGAAAGAAACTGTAACTTTCTATAATTTATTTTTGTTAGAAAAATAAAAATAAAAAAAGCAGGTATAAGTTTTATCATTTGACTTGTCAGAAAGTAAGTTCTTGATTCTCCGCCAGTCATTTCCAATGACTTTACCCAACTTGCACTAAAAAGCATAAATAACCCAAAAGAAATCATTGCAATAATTGTAAAAAATAAAAATCTATCTTGTTTTTGCTCTTTTATATTCATGCATAAAACCTTTCTACTATATTTTTAAAAGATATTCCTCTTTCTTCAAAATTTTTGAATTGATCAAAACTTGAACATGCGGGAGAAAGTAAAACTGTACTTCCAGTGTTAGCACATTTGAGAGACATATTAACTGCCTCTTTAAAGCCTTCAATCACTATAACATTAATTTCTTTTGATAATGAACCATAAATTGATTTAGCAGCCTTGCCGTAAGCTATAATAGTCTCAATATTATTTTTAAACTGGAGGATGCTTGAAAAATCTTCCTCTTTCGGAATACCGCCCATAATTAAAATAACATTACTGTCAATTGATTTTAAAGCCATAATTGCTGAATCAATATTTGTTGACTTTGAATCGTTTATAAAATCTATGCCATCTTTTGTTAGAAAATGCTCAAACCTGTGAGAAAGTCCTTCAAAGTTTTTAATTGCCTTAAATATATTTTCTTCAGATATATTTACTTTCTTTGCTATTGTAGCAGCAGCTAAAAAATTTGATATGTTATGTACCCCTTTAAGTTTGCAGCGGTGAATATCTAAAGAATGATTTGAATTTTTAGACCTTATTTTGTTATTATCAAGGTAGAAATTTCCATGACTCTTATTTAATGAAAATGCAAAACTGTTTTGATTGTGAGAATGGAATCTTTCTTTAATTTGTTTGTCATCAAAATTATAAATACAAAAGTTTGAGTTTTCAAAAATTTTCATTTTAGTATCTAAATACTGTGTAAAAGAATCATATCTATCCATATGATCTACTGAAATATTCAATATTGCAGAAATTTCTTTTTTTAAATAATAAGAGTGTTCAAGTTGAAAGCTTGATAGTTCTAAAACACAATAATCATATTTATTTTTTTTATACAGTTTATTTTCTAGAACTACTCTTGAAAATGGAATACCAATATTGCCCGATTTCAATATATTCAGCTCACTGCTTATAATATCAAAGATTAATGAAACAGTAGTTGTTTTACCGTTTGTACCAGTAACACAAATATTGTCGACATTTGAAAGAAGTGAGGCAAATTCTATTTCACTAATTACAGGAATATTATGATTAGAAATCTTTTTAAAAAGATTTATTTCATTTGATATTCCTGGCGATTTTATAATTACGTCACAATCTAAAATTTTATCTGAATGCTTTCCAACTTCTACTTCGACATTCAATTGCTCAAGGTCTTGGACATATGGATGATTAGGCTCTATATTTATATCAGATATAAATACATTATAATCAAGGCTTCTAGCTAATTTTGCAGACCAATATCCACTTTTACCTAAACCAATAATTCCAATATATTTATCCTGGAAATTCATCGATTTTGTTTTCTTATATATGCAGGTACTTCTAAATCAGCGCTTTGATCGAAATCGTCAAAAACTAGAGTTGGCCCATCATTTTCTTCTTCATAATATTCTTCTGATTGAATGCCGTTATCATTTTTTTGATTATATAGCGTTGTATTTCTCGAATCCATCAAATCATTTGTATCGTTATGGAATCTTTTTTTCTCTACTTCTTTTTTAATCTCAATTTCCTCAATAGGTCTTCTATTAAATCCAGTCGCAATTACTGTTACTTTAAGTTCGTCATCCATATTTTCATCAATAACACATCCAAAAATAAGATGGACATCTTGTCCAGCTTCCTCATAAATCAATTTTGTTGCTGCATCAACTTCTCGCATTGTCATTTTTTTATTTCCAGTAACATTTACTAGTGCAGCTTTTGCGCCTTTTATTGATTGATTATCTAATAATGGGCTACAAATAGCCTGCTGAGCAGCCAAAACAGCTCTTTCTTCTCCTCTGGCAGTACCTGTTCCCATTACGGCATCTCCCATCCCACTCATAACTGTTTCAACATCTGCAAAATCAATATTTACATTTCCTTGCTTATTAATTAAGTCAGAAATACTCTGAGCTGCTTGTAATAATACCGAGTCTGATTCCGAAAATCCTTCTTCAAGTGTTGTATTGTAATCGATTACCGATAATAGCTTTTCATTAGGTATTACAATTAAAGTGTCGCAAAAGTTCCTCATTGTGCTAATACCTTTAAGTGCTGCAGACATCTTTTTAGGACCCTCAAAATTAAATGGAAGAGTTACGATACATACAGTTAAAATTCCTAATTCTTTGCAAATTTTTGCTACAACCGGAGCAGCTCCTGTTCCAGTTCCTCCTCCCATACCAGCAGTTACAAAAACAAGATCTGATCCAGCAACAATAGATGAAACTGCTTCCTTGTCATGCATAATTGCCTTTCTTCCAACTTCAGGCTTAGCACCGGCACCAAGTCCTTTTGTTAAATCTTTCCCAATTTGGATTTTTGTTTCGGCTGGATTACTATCAAGATCTTGAGCATCAGTATTTATAGCAATAAACTCTACTCCATCCATTCCAGATGTAATCATTCTATTGATTGCATTTCCTCCGGCACCTCCAATCCCTAAAACCTTAATTCTTGCCTTCTGTGCTGCAAATTCGTCAAATTCAAATAACATATGCTTTCTCCTTACTCTTTAAGCTCTGCTTTTAAAATACAGATTGATTTTTTTTCTACCTTTTGACCAGCAGCTATGCTCTGGCTAACAATTAAACCTCTACCGCTGATTTGTGGCTTTATACCAATTTTTTTAAGTGCTGAAAATGCATCTCTTACTGTTTTTCCGTATAAGTCTGGCATTTCAACATATTCAATTTTTGTTTGTAAATTTTTCTGAATCAATAGCGGTTCATTTTTTTTAGTTTGAGATTTTGACCTTGAAATTGTTATTGATTTATCAATATTGATGACTCTATCCATTACAGATTTAAAAACAGGCGCAGCTGACATTGAACCCCAGTGTAAATTTCTAGAAGCATCAGGACTATCTAGAACAATTAGACATAAAAGTTGAGGATTTTCAGAAGGAAAAAATCCTACGAAACTTGATATGAAATCTTTATCAGAATATTGACCGTTTACTAGCTTTTTAGATGTTCCAGTTTTTCCAGCAACATCCCACCCCTTTATTTCTGCTTTTTTTCCACTACCTTTATTAACAGTATGCGAAAGCATTATTTTTAATTTTTCAGCATTTGATTGTGAAAGAACTCTTTTTTTTGTACTTCTTTGATTCTTGATAATAGTATCATCATGCTTTTCAATTTTTTCAACAACATAAGGTTTAAGCAAAAATCCACCATTTGCTATTGCTGCATATGCCATTGCTATTTGAATAGGTGTTGTAGAAATCTCATAACCAATTGGAATACTATGCATTGATGACAAGCTCCATTTAGAAGGATCTCTAAAAATTCCTGAAGCTTCTGTACTCGAATCAAATCCTGTTTTAATACCGAACCCAAATTCTCGAGCCTGATTGTAAATACTTTTCTTTCCTAAGCTTTCAGCAATTTTTATAGTACCTATATTACTTGAAAATGCAAGAATCTCTTTAACATTTAATACATTATGTGGTTCAGAATCTTCAATCATTTTAATATTATGAAAATTATATGGTCCTTCAACATTGTATTCATCCATTAAATCTATATTGTTTTCTAATGCTGCAGCCATAGTTACAATTTTGAAAGTTGAACCAGGCTCTATCAAATCAGTTACAAGTTTATTTTTTTGTAATTCTATTTCAAAATCACTAGGTGAATTAGGATTATAATCTGGAAGATTTACCATTGATAAAACTGCTCCATTTTGAGGATTTATGATAAGACCCATTGCAGCTGAAGATCCTGTATTTTCCATTTGGATTATGAGCTCATCTCGTAAAATTGCTTGATATTCCTTGTTTATTGACAAGATAATGTCTGCTCCATTTTTTGCATCTTCGCTTGGAAGAGTGGGATCTGATATTCGTAAACCTAGTCCATTTCTTTTTGAAAGCTTAGAACCGCTTACAGGCTCAAGATATTTATTATACTTAGATTCAAGGCCTGATATTCCATAGTCATCTACATTTGTAAAACCTACTAGTTGTGAGACTAGATTGTCTTCAGGGTAAAATCTCTTATAGCTTTTGGATATGACAATTTCATTAGGATATTTCTGTTGAAGCTTTTCACAATTTCTATTTGTCTTTTTTTCTAGCTCTACATAGTCTCTATTAGGATTATATTTTTTTGAATAATTATCAACTGAACTTCCTGTACAATTTGAAAGATCTTTAAGGAGACTATCTACATTAAGAACTTTTTTAGGATGTATTCCTATACGATAAAATGTGAGGTTTTGTGTTAAACTTTTTCCATTTGTATCATAAAAATTACCCCTAAAACCCTTTACGGATTCTAATTTAATTCCTTGTGGATTGTTCATTTTATTAATGATTTGAATATTAAAGAGCCTAACTCCAAATCCAATCCAAACTACCATTATAAAAATATGGAGGAAGATAATTCTATTTTTAAATTTTATGTAATTTTTAGTCATTTACTTTTACAATTATTGTTTCGGGCCTACTTGGAACAAGTCCAATTTCTTTTCCTTTTTTTGATATTATATCAGCCCTTTTTAATCTTTCAACGGCATTTTTTTTAATTTTTAATTCTTCATCAAGCTTAGTTAATGTCTTTTTATTGAAATCAATACTGGACTGTGTTTTATCCACTTCTACAAAAGATGCTAAATACACTGTGATAGTGATAACAATCACAGTAAACATAAATACCCATTTAAAATTCTCTCTCTTTTGCTTTTCAGCCTTACTAAGCCTTCTCTTTTTAGCCAATTTTTTCCCCTACTCTCATTTTTGCACTTCTAGACCTTTTATTAATTTGTACTTCCTTTTCAGAGGGTATTAATGGTTTTTTAAAAATTAATTCAATTGATTTTTCTTTCTTTAGGTCTTTCATTTTATGTTTAACAATCCTATCCTCAATTGAATGATAGCTAATAACAACTAAACGTCCGCCAGGATTGAGCAAATCGGTAAAGTCGCTTAAAAAATTTTCTAGATGCTCAAGCTCTTTATTTGTTTCGATTCTTAGTGCTTGAAAAATTCTTGAGTAGGTTTTAACTCGGAATCTATACGGAGTTACCCTATCAATCATTGAGGTGATTGATAAAACATTAATATCAGAATCTGACTCTTTTATCATTTTAGCGATTCTATATGCGTTTCTTTCTTCGCCAAAATCTCTAAAAATCTTTGTCAAACTTTTCAAATCATATTTTTTAATGATATCATCAGCCTTATTGCTATCAATATTATTATCAAATCTCATATCAAGCTCAGAATTATGTTTATGGGAAAAACCTCTTTGATTATCTTCTAATTGATAAGATGAAAGTCCTAGATCTAACAATATTCCATCTACGCCTGTAATATCTAATTTAAAGAGTATATTTTTTAAATTTTTATAACTGTCATGAAATAATTTAAAGTTTTTATAATTAGACAGTCTTTTTTTTGCTAATTCTATTGATCCGTTATCTCTATCTATTCCAAGTAATAATCCAGAATCAATTTTTTTGAGAATTTCTTCAGAGTGACCTCCGAGACCTAAAGTTCCATCAACATAAATTCCACTATTTTTAATATTTAAATTTTCTAATGACTCCATCAACATTACAGGTATATGTCTGCTGTCTGTTGATGGTTGAAAAATCATCAGATATTTACTCTTTCAGATAGTTGATCGTAAGATTGATCGTTAACGTTATCAGATTTATCTATTTCGTTTAATAACTTGGTGTTCCATATTTCAATTTTGTTTAAAACACCAATAATAGTTATGTCTTTTTTAATTGAAGCATATTCAATTAGGGACTGAGGCAAAACAAATCTTCCTTGACTATCATACTTCAAAATATTTGCATGGCGTAAATGATTTCTTAAAAAAATTCTATTTGTCTTTGATAAAGAAGAAAGTTGCTGCAGTTCACTTTGTATTTTTTTCCATTCAGTAATTGGGTAAATCCAAGCACAGCTATCAATTCCTCTTGTCACAACAAATGTCTTTTTATCTTTGTTTGAAAATTGCTTTCTTAGGGGCGCAGGAATATTGATTCTATTTTTAGAATCAATATTAAACGAATACTGTCCTGTAAATGTATATTGGCTACTCATAACAAAATAAGGGATTTTAACCCACTATTAACCACTTATGTTACGATATAGCACAAGTTTATGTCAATAAAATAGTACAATAAATTGAAATAAATTTTAAGATCTAGTTTTTAGGCAAGTATTTTATAACTGTTAAAGTGTAAGGATTGGTATCTAAAACGACCTTAACAGGAAAATCATTTATAATTTTTTGGGAAAAATCTTCATAAACATCGTCAGAAAAAAAGATTAATTCAAAATCTACAGTATTAGCAATTAAAAAAGATTTTTTCTCTCCGTTCCATATTTCTGTAAATGAATTTGATTGACTATTCATTGTATCCTCAAAAATAAAAAATTCTTTTCCTGAAAAATCATCAAAAAAATTGATATAATTTTCTTGATTAGATTGAAAACGAATTGTAATTGGAACATCTATATTATTAACTGAAATTATCTCTTCACTTCTTTCGGTGTAATATTCAATTAAATCAGATTTAGTAATTCTTAACTCGTTCTCCAAATCAGTTTGAGATAACTCATTATTTGAATTTAGAGAAAAACTTAATAACAAAACTAGTGCAAAAAATCCTATTCCCATTAAAACGCTTGAATTGAATAAATTTTCATTATTTATATTTTTAAACAATGTGAATTTTTTTTCACCAGGTTCTGGGACAAATTTTAAATTTTTGGAAGTTGGTTTTTGATTTAAAAAACTATTGAGCTCATTTGTAGCTTCATCGATATCTACCCCAATTTCATTGATATAAGCTTTAAAAAATAATTTTACATATACTCCAGGTATTTCAGCAAACTTTCCTTTCTCAATAAATTGAAGGTACTTAATATCAATTTTAGTTCTCTTGGAAACTTCTTTTAAATCAATATTATTATCGATTCTAAATTTTTTATATTTATTGTAAAAAATCATATTTTATCAAGGATGCTTTTCATTGTGCTTCTTAAAAATTTTTGCTCAGGGAAACCTACAATATTATTATAACATCCGTCAATATTTTTAATGAAGTATTCTTCGGCATCTTCCACGTTATAAGAACCAGCTTTATCAAGGACATTAAAATTTTTAACATAACTTTTTATATTATCATCTGTTAAAGATTTAAATGAAACTTTAGTACTGTCAAAGATAGTGATTTGATTCTCTGGATAGGTTAAAGATAGTGCGCTTATAACAAAATGATCTTTCTCAGAAAGCAATCTTAGTGTATTTACTGCATCAGCATTTGATTTGGGTTTTCCAATAATTTGATTTTGGAATTCTATAATAGTATCTCCTGAAAGTATATAATCACTGGGAAAACTTTGATGAATTTTCAAACCCTTTCTCATTGAAACATCTATAACATAATCTACAGGATTCAAATCGTCAATATTATTCTCATCAATATTAGGGACTTCAATTTTAAAATTGTATCCTAACTTTTGTAAAATTTTCTTTCGTCTTGGTGAACTAGATGCTAATATAATATCCATAAAATCGTTATTTTTTGACTAAATTTAAACAATAAAGAGTAAAAATGAATCAGACAGATGTAATTAAAAAAATTTATGGCAATTATCTTCAAAAAATTGATGAAGCAAGAACATTTTTTGATAGACCTTTAACCTACACTGAGAAAATACTTTTTTCTCATTTATCTGAAAATCTTAATTCAGTTCCTAACAGAACAAAAACATTCTGTACATTAAAACCTGATAGAGTAGCCATGCAAGATGCAACTGCTCAAATGGCTTTACTTCAATTTATTAATTCTGGCATGCAAACAACAGCAGTTCCAACTACTGTGCACTGCGATCATTTGATTACTGCTATTACTGGGGCAGATGATGACTTAAGCAATGCGTTAATTACAAATAAAGAAGTTTATGATTTTTTAATGTCTGTTTGCGCTAAGTATGGAATAGGTTTTTGGAAACCTGGAGCTGGTATTATACATCAAACAATTCTAGAAAACTATGCAGTTCCTGGAGCAATGATGATAGGAACTGATTCTCATACACCAAATGCTGGCGGCTTAGGTATGATAGCAATAGGTGTAGGTGGCGCAGACGCAGTGGACGTAATGACTGATTCTCCCTGGGAAGTAAATTGGCCTGGTATAATTGGTGTTAAATTAACAGGAGAACTAAGCGATTGGGCATCTCCAAAAGATATAATTCTTAAACTTGCAGGGATATTAACAGTAAAAGGTGGTACAGGAAAAATAATTGAATATTTTGGAAAAGGAACTGAAAGCATTAGTTGCACAGGAAAAGCGACTATCACTAATATGGGAGCTGAAGTAGGCGCAACAACATCTTTATTCCCTTATGATAGAAAAATGTATGAATATTTATCAGCTACTGATAGAAAAGATATTGCAGATCTAGCAGAAAACATTAAAGAACATTTAAAAGCAGATGATGACGTTCATTCTAATCCAGAAAAATATTATGATGAAGTAATAGAAATTAATTTATCTGAATTAGAACCACATATTGTTGGCCCATACAGCCCAGATCTTTCAAGAAAAATTTCTGAAATTCCTTCAGCTATTGATGATAACAATTATGATGATAATCTTAAGGTTGGGTTAATAGGTAGCTGCACTAATTCATCCTACGAAGATATTGAAAAAGCAGCTCACGTAGCTAAACAAGCTCTCAGTGTAGGATTAAAAGCAAAATCAGAATTCTACATAACCCCAGGTTCAAATCAAATTAAAGCAACAATGGAAAGAGATGGATATACTAAAATCTTTGAGGAGCTTGGTGGAAAAGTTTTAGCAAATGCTTGCGGTCCTTGTATTGGTCAATGGAAAAGATCTGATATAGACAAAGGAGAAAAAAATACAATTATTACCTCTTTTAATAGAAATTTTGCAAAAAGAAATGACGGAAATGCTGCAACTGAATCATTTGTTGCTAGTCCAGAAATTGTCACTGCTTTAGCAATTGCTGGAAAATTAAGCTTCAATCCAACAACAGATAAAATTTCATTAAATGATGGGAGCAGTTTTAGCTTCTCCTCTCCAAGTGGATCTGAGTTACCTGATATGGGATTTGAAGATATCGGTAGCGATGATTTTTTAAAAGCTGAACTAAGACCAGATACTCAAATTGTTATCAACCCTGAAAGTGACAGACTTCAAGTTCTTGAACCTTTCTCCGCTTGGGATAAAAATGAAATGGAAGAATTGAAAATCTTACTTAAAGCAAAAGGAAAATGTACAACAGATCATGTTTCTCCAGCCGGTCCATGGCTCAAATATAGGGGTCACCTAGAAAATATTTCGCAAAATATGTATTCAGGTGCTCTTAATGCATTCACTGAATCTAATGGAGAGGCAATTAATCTAATTTCAGGAAATACTGAAAATATTTATGAAGTATCAAAAACCTATAAAGAAAATAAAATAAACTGGGTTGCAGTAGCTGATGAAAATTATGGAGAAGGCTCTAGCAGAGAGCATGCAGCAATGGAACCTAGATTTATGGGTTGTAAAATTGTTTTAGCTAAAAGTTTTGCAAGAATCGCTCAAACAAATTTAAAAAAGCAAGGTATTATTCCAGTTATTTTTAAGAATAAAAATGATTATGAAAAAATAGAAGCAAATGATACAATTTCTACTTTAAACCTTACAGAATTTGATAGCGAAACAAATTTAAAATTAAGCTTGAATAAACCTGATGGATCATCATTTGTTATTGAAACCATTCATACTTTCTCAAAAAACCAAGTTGGGTGGTTTAAGGCTGGGTCAGCATTAAACTTAATTGCTAAAAAATCACATTGAATATTAATGAAATAAATAAAAATTGGGATTTTATAATTGGACTAGAAATCCATGTTCAACTTGAGACTAAATCAAAAATTTTTAGCGAATGCTCTTATGATTATGATCAGACTCCTAATACTTTAACCTGTCCAACTTCAATTGGATTACCTGGAGCGCTTCCTAACATCAATCAATCTGCAATTGAATCTGCGATTAAGTTTGGTAAAGCGGTTAAAGGAAAAATTAGTAAAAAATTCACTTTTGCAAGAAAACATTATTTTTATCCGGATTTACCTAAGGGCTATCAAATCTCTCAATTTAATCAACCAATTATTACTGGTGGATTTGTTCCAATTTGGTGGAATGGAAAAAAATATAATATAGAGCTAACTCGAGCGCACCTTGAAGAAGATGCGGGAAAGTCTTTTCATGACACAAAAAATAATACTAGCAATTTGGATTATAATAGAAGCGGTGCAGCTTTAATAGAAATTGTCACTGAACCGGTTTTAATTCACCCCGAACAAGCAAAGATTTTTATGCAAAGAGTAAAACAAATTGTCAATTTCATTAATATTTCTAATGCGGAGATGGAAAAAGGCAAATTAAGATGTGATGCAAATATATCTTTATCTAAAAAAGGGAGTGGAAAATTTGGAGTCAAAACTGAAATAAAAAATATTAACTCTTTTAGAAATGTTCAAAAAGCAATTGAATCAGAAATTATTAGGCAAAATAATTTATTAAATAATGGCAATAAAGTTGAGCAAGCAACTCTAACTTGGAATAATGATAAAAATACTGCAGAAATAATGCGCTTAAAAGAAAATGCAGATGACTATAGATATTTTAACGATCCCGATCTTCCTCCTGTTGACTTAGATGATTCTATCATTGATAACATAATGTCTGAATCAACAATACTTCCATATGACTATGAAAATAAATGGATTGATGAATATAAATTAACTCTAAATGAAGCCTCTATTCTTTCAACTACAAAAAAGATAGCAAAATATTTTGAGAGTATAGTTGATTCAGGTATAAGTGCAAAAAAAGCAAGTGCATGGATCTCTACTGAACTTTTTAGACTGTTTAATGAAAAGAATCTTGAATTCACCTCCAAAAAAATTCCATCAGAAAGTCTTTTTAAAATTATCAAACTCGTTGACGAGGAAAAGATCACACAAAACTCCGGAAAAGAAATTTTAAGAAAGATTTTTGAAAATGGTACAGATATAGATGAAATATTAAATAGTGAAAATTTTGATACATCAAACTTAGATATTGGTTCAATTGTCAGTGAAATTTTATCTGAATGCAGCGATGAGGTATCAAGATTTAAAAATGGAGAAGAAAAGTTAATGGGATTTTTTATTGGTCAGATAAATAGAAAGACCAAAGGTAAAATCAGTCATAAAATAATTATTGACGAACTAAAGAAAAAACTAAATGATTAAAATTTTCTACCTTCTGCAATAAGATCTTTAATTACTGAATCAATTCCTTTTTTATCAATAATCTTTAAACCCTTAGCAGAAACTTTGAGCGTAACTTTTTTATTTAAACTTTCTACCCAGAAAGTTTTTTTTTGAAGATTTATATCAAATCTTCTTCTAGTTTTATTATGTGCATGACTAACATTGTTGCCATACATTACTTTTTTACCTGTTACTTCACAAACTCTTGACATATTTTAACCTTTTATGTTTAAGTTCAAATTGAACTGGGGAAATTTAAACCAATAATCGAAACGAACAAATAAAAAGTATATGTTTGACATAAATAAAAAAATCAAAATTGGGAACTTAAAATTAGACTTTCCATTCTTTTTAGCTCCAATGGCAGGAGTAACAGATTATGCATTTAGAGTTATTGCAAAAGAATTTGGAGCTGGAGTTGTTTATTCAGAATTTGTATCTGCACACGGAATTATCAGGAAAAATGAAAAAACGTTAAATATGATTAAATTTTCTGAATTTGAAAGACCTATTGGAATACAAATTTTTGGAGATACGCCTGAAGTGATGGAAAATGCTGCCAGACTTGTTTATAAAAAATTTAAGCCAGACCTAATAGATATAAATTACGGTTGCCCAGTACCCAAAGTCACAAAAAAAGGGGCAGGATCTGCTGCGTTAAAAGATCTTTGTCTTATGGAAGATATTACTGAAGCAGTTGTCAAAGCTGTTGACATTCCAGTTACTGTTAAAATGCGCGCTGGATGGAATTCAGAAAATATTGTAAGCACTAAAGCGGGTATAAATTTAGAAAAAATTGGAATAAAAGCTATAACTCTACACCCAAGAACAACTGTTCAAATGTATAAAGGACATGCAAACTGGGATTTAATAAAAGAATTAAAAGATAGCGTAAATATACCAGTTATTGGTAACGGAGATATTAAAAACATTGATGACATAAATAAAATGTTTACTCAAACTAATTGTGATGGTATTATGATAGGAAGAGCTGCTTTGGGCAATCCATGGTTTTTTACACAAATTAAAAAATATATTAATAATGAAGACTTTAATGAGATAAGCCTTGAAGAAAGACTTCAAATATGTCAGAAACATTTAGAGTTGCTAGTTGAGATTCATGGAGAAGTTGTGGGTTCAAACAATATGAAAAAACATTTTGCATGGTATTTTAAAGGATTTAAAGGAGCTTCATTTTTAAGAAAAAAATTTGTTTTAGTAAAGAATTATTCTGAAATGAAGGATTTTTTATATAATATAAGGCACTAAAAAATAAAGGAAATATAATGGATAAAAATTTTAAAGCAATCAACGAACCAATCATAGATTTTGAGCCAGGATCAAAACATAGAGAATTACTTATCAAAGAAATTGAAAGACAGTCAAGCAGACAAAAAGATATTCCAATTATTATTCACGGTAAAGAGATTAGAACCGGCAATACCAAACCATGCACAAAACCTCATAATCATGGTCATATTCTAGGTCATTATCACGAAGCTGGTCCAAAAGAAATTCAAATGGCTATAGATTCATCCTTAGAAGCATGGAAATCCTGGTCAAATAGTCCTTTAGAATATAGAGCACAAATATTTAAAAAAGTTGCTGATTTAGTTGCTGGTAAATACAGATATAAAATTAATGCTGCTGCAATGCTTGATATTGGAAAAAGTGTCTTTCAAGCTGAAGTTGATGCATCGTGTGAATTAGTTGACTTTCTAAATTTTAATATTGAATTCTCATACAAAATGCAGGAATCTTTTACTCCTATATCTCCAGATGGCATGAAAAATGAATTAGAGTTTAGACCTTTAGAGGGATTTGTTTTTGCAATTGCTCCATTTAACTTTTTTAGCATTGGAGGAAATTTAGCAATTTCACCAGCAATAGTTGGAAATACAGTCCTTTGGAAACCTGCTCCTAGCGCAGTTTATTCTTCATATATCATAATGGAGCTTTATAGAGAAGCAGGCCTTCCTGATGGTGTTATTAATTTTATACCCGGTGATGGTCCTAAAATTGGAGATCAAGTATTAAGTCATAGAGATTTAGCAGGTGTTCACTTTACGGGCTCAACTAAAACTTTTAAACATCTTTGGAAAAAAGTATCTGACAACTTAGATACTTATAGAAGCTATCCTAAAGTTGTAGGTGAAACAGGTGGTAAAGATTTTTGCATTGCACATGAATCAGCAAATATTCAGGGCTTAGTTACAGCTATGGTTAGAGGAGCATTTGAATATCAAGGACAAAAGTGCTCTGCGATGTCTAGAGCTTATTTACCTCAATCAAAATGGTCAGAAATTAAAGAAAAACTTTTAAATGAAGTTTCAACAATTGCTGTAGGTCCTCCTGAAGATTTCAAAAACTTTGTAAATGCTGTTATTGATGAACCAGCATTTGATAGAATATCATCCTACCTTGATTTCGCTCATCAGAGTGATGATTGTGAAGTTTTATGTGGTGGCGGATATGATAAATCAAATGGTTATTTTGTTGAACCAACCATCATTCTTGCTAAAGACCCTCACTTCAAAACACTTGAAGAGGAAATTTTTGGTCCAGTTCTAACAATCTATGTATATGAAAATGAAAAATGGAATGAAACCTTAGAATTAATCGATAATACATCACCGTATGCTTTAACAGGATGTGTTTTTTCAGAAAATAGAGACATAGTAAATGAAGTTAGATCAAAATTAAGATTTGCAGCTGGAAATTTCTATGTTAATGATAAGCCTACAGGTGCAGTTGTTGGCCAACAACCTTTTGGCGGTAGTCGTGCCTCAGGAACAAATGACAAAGGCGGTTCAATGCTTAATTTATTAAGATGGACTTCGCCAAGAACTATCAAAGAAACATTTGAACCTCCGCAAAGCTATAAATATCCTTACATGGATGAAGAGTAAATGAAAATACACGAATTTCAAGCAAAAGAAATATTAGCAAATTACAATGTACCCATTCAAAGAGGATATATTGTAAGTGATGCAAACCATATAGAACATATAATCAGAAATGTTCAATCTGATTTTGATTCTAATGCAGTAGTAGTAAAAGCACAAATTCATGCTGGAGGTAGAGGAAAAGGTGGTGGAGTTAAATTTTGTTCTACTTCAGAAAAAGCTAGTGAAGCTGCTAATGAAATTTTAGGAATGAACCTAGTAACACATCAAACTGGAAAAAAAGGAAAGCTTGTAAATCAAATTTTAATAACGGAGGCTCTTGATATCAAAAAAGAGTTTTATTTTGCATTAATGTATGATAGAGCAAAAAATGCAGATGTTTTCATTGTTTCAACTGAAGGTGGAGTTGATATTGAGGAAGTTGCAGAAAAAAGCCCCGAAAAAATTATAAAAGCATGGGTTAAAGAAGATACTTATCCCCTTGCAGATGCAATAAATATAATAATAAATGCCTTAGATCTTTCTTCCTATGATGATGCATTTGAAATATTTTCAAATATTTACGAATGCTACTCTAAATCAGACTGCAATCTTTTAGAAATTAATCCGCTTGTTCTAACAGAAGATAATAAAATAATTGCATTAGATGCAAAAGTCGATATTGACTCAAATGCTCTTTTTAGACAAGAAATAATTGCATCCTACCATGATAAATCAGAAGAAGATCCTCTTGAACTGAAAGCTTCAGAATATGGATTAAACTATATTAAGCTAGATGGCAATGTTGGATGTATGGTGAACGGCGCTGGATTGGCTATGGCTACTATGGACATTGTTAAACATCATGGCGGTGAACCTGCCAATTTCCTTGATGTTGGAGGCGCAGCTAACGTTGACACTATTAAAAATGGATTTAAAATAATTTTATCAGATCCAAATGTAAAATCAATATTAATTAATATTTTTGGTGGAATTGTACGTTGTGACAGAGTTGCAAATGGTGTAATTCAAGCTGTTAAAGAACTTAATTTAAATGTAGGTGTAGTTGTTAGACTTCAAGGTACAAATGCAAAATTGGCTAAGGAGATATTGGATAAATCTGATATCGATCTTGTTAGCGCTGAAACAATAGATGATGCTGCTAAAAAAGCTGTTGGGATGGTTTTATAGATGTCAATACTATTAAATAAAGAAACAAAAATCTTAGTACAAGGTATTACTGGATCTGAAGGCTTGTTTCATTCTATTCAAATGCTGGATTATGGATCAAATATTATTTGTGGAGTAACCCCAGGAAAAGGCGGTGAAACTGTAACAGATAACAATATTCCTGTTTTTAATAGCATTGCAGAAGCAAAAGAAAAATTTGAAATTGATGCAAGTGCAATTTTTGTTCCTCCTAGATTTGCAGCAAATGCAATTCTTGAAGCAATAGAAGAAAAAATTAAATTGATTGTATGTATTTCAGAAGGTATACCAATTAACGATATGAAAAAAGTCCAAAATGCTTTGGATAAATCTGACAGTATTTTGATTGGGCCTAACTGTCCAGGACTAATAACCGCTGAAGAATCTAAAATTGGAATTACTCCAGGGTTTATTTGCAAAAAAGGATCTATTGGAATTTTATCTAGATCAGGAACATTGACGTATGAAGCAATTGATCAAATTGTGAATGTTGGCCTAGGAATGACAACTGCTATTGGAATTGGAGGAGATCCAATAATTGGTTCAAGTATGATTGATATCCTTAAGCATTTTGCGCAAGATGAAAATACTAAGGGCGTAGTTATGATTGGAGAAATAGGTGGAAATATGGAAAATGAAGCTGCTAGATGGATCAAAGAAAATTTTGATAAACCAGTGGTTTCTTTCATTGCTGGACAAACTGCTCCAAAAGGAAAACGAATGGGTCATGCAGGTGCAATTATATCTGAAGGCTCTGAAACAGCTGAAGCCAAAATAGAAATTTTAAAAGAATGTGGGATTTCAGTTGCTAAAACAGTATCTGAAATCGGAGAAACAATGATAAAACTTGTAGGGGAATAATGAAAAATACACTTGCTATAATTAAACCTGATGCGATGCAAAAAGGCTCAAAAGAAGATATTAGAAAAGACATAATGGATAATGGCTTTAAAATTGTTGAAGAAAAGACAATTCATATGTCAGAACAACAAGCTCAAGGATTTTATGATATTCATAAAGACAAACCTTTCTTTGGAGAGTTAGTAGAATTTATGACTTCTTTCAAATCACATATCATGAAACTTGAAAAAGATAATGCAGTTTCAGAATGGAGAAATTTAATGGGAGCAACTGATTCAACAAAAGCAGAACCTGGAACTATAAGAGCTAAATATGGTACTGACATTTCTATGAATGCAACTCATGGTTCTGACAGTGATGAAAATGCTGTAAAAGAAATCAATTTCTTTTTTAAAACAAATGATTAAAATGAATAGAATTTTTATCTTATTAATGATGCTATTTCCTCTTTTTTCGCAGAACGCATCGAACAACTGGCTAAGCTATACAATTAATGATTCAAACACAAAATCTCTTGAACAAGTTTCATTAGTAGATGATATTGAATTTTATTTTACTATTCAAATAGCTGTAAAAAAATCGTTTGCTGAAGCAATGGAGGTTTTAAAACAGCTTAATGAAAATGATATTGATGCATTTATTCAAAAAAATGATGCTAGCTCAGAATTTAAATATAGAGTAAGATATGGCAACTTTTCTAAAAGAGAGGATGCAAAAACAATAGCTGAAAATATCAGTAACACTCTTGGTTATGAATGCTGGATAGATAAAAATGAATTATAAAAAATATTTCACAAGAAAGATTAATTTGATTATATTGCCTGCTAGTTAAGGAAAAATATGTTACCAAAAAGAAGACAGTCAAAAACAAGATCAAAGAAAAGAAGAACTCATTACAAGTCTTCCCTTGTACACACAGTAAAGTGCAAGAATACGGGCGTTGAGCATCTTCCTCATCATGCATACTATCATGATGGTATTCTTTACTATAAAGGAAAACCAGTAGATCAAAACTAATGAAGAATTGTTTCATTTTCTCAGGGCAGGGATCTCACCGACCTGGAATGAGTGCAAATCTTTACCAAAATTCTAACTTAGCCAAGGAAAGAATAGAACTTTCTAATAAAATATTAGGCTACAGTATTTCAGATATTATGTTCTCTTCTGATGAAGAGAAATTAAGAAAAACTCAATATGCTCAAGTAGCTATTTTCATTCATTCTACTATAATTTTTGATATTCTGAACGATAAACTTAATCCTTCTATCGTTGCAGGACACAGTCTTGGTGAATTTTCTGCTCTTTATGCCAATAAATCCTACGACTTTGAAACTGGATTAAAAATTGTATCTGTAAGAGCGAAGGCTATGGCTGAATGCGAAAAACAAATCGTAGGAAAAATGAGTGCTGTTATTGGTTCATCTCACACTCTAATTGAAAAGGTATGTGAAAAAACAGATTGTCAGATAGCAAATATTAATTCTGAATCACAAATTGTAATATCAGGAAGTGATAATTCTATTTTTCTAGCTACGCAAATGTTAAAAGAACTTGGCTCAAAAGTTATTCCATTAAAAGTAAGTGGAGCATTTCATTCAAAGCTAATGTCAGAAGCTAAACCAGCTCTTTTTAATGCTATCAATACCTCTACTTTTAATAAACCTGTTTGCCCAATTGTTTCAAACTATGATGGAATTGCTAGATTAAATGAAGATGAAATTAAGAATGCTCTTATTCAGCAAATCGACAATCCAGTTCTATGGCTAAAAAGCGTTAATACTTTAAAAGAAAAAAGTTTAAACTTTATAGAAATTGGGCCAAAAAAAGTTTTAGGAAATATTATTAAAAAAATTGATGATTCATTAATAATTACAAATTATAATTGTTATAGCGACCTATAAAAAAGATATATGCTAAACTTTACAACTAAAACAGCTATTGTAACCGGAGGTTCTAGAGGAATTGGAAAAGAAATTTCTGAAATCCTTGCTGCAAATAATTTTAATGTAATTGCGGTTGCAACTAGCGAACAGTCATTAGATTCAATCAGAGATAAAAAAAACATACATCCTTTTTGTTGCGATATTTCTGATCAACAATCTATTGAAAAATTATATGATTTTGTGTCTGATACTTTTGGATATGCTGATGTACTTGTTAACAACGCAGGTATTCATATGGATAATATATTATTAAGAATGAAGAATGAAGAATGGTCAAAAGTAATGGATGTTAATTTAAATGGACCATTTCATTTAACAAAAACGGTCTTAAAAGATATGGTTAAAAATAAATGTGGTAGAATAATCAACATTTCATCGATTTCTGGAACCGACGGTAATAAAGGACAAGGAAATTATGCTGCATCGAAAGGTGGCCTTTTAGCCTTGACAAAATCTTTAGCAAAAGAAGTTGGAAGAAGAAATATTACAGTTAATTGTATAGCTCCAGGTCTAATTGAAACAGATATGACTTCTCACCTTTCAGATACTGTTAAAAAAGGGTATTTAGATAGAATACCTTTAAAAAGATTAGGAAAACCAAAAGATATTGGACAAATGATTTTATTTTTATGTTCCGATGAAGCCAGTTATATTACAGGGCAAACATTTTATATTGACGGCGGAATGTCATTAAATTAATTAGGAGATATTGATTATGTCATTAAATGAAAAAGTAACAAATATTATAGTAGATAAACTAAGTGTAGAAGAATCCAGAGTAGTCCCAGAAGCAAGTTTTCTTGATGATCTTGGAGCGGATTCTTTAGATACTGTTGAGCTCATTATGGAATTTGAAGAAGAATTTGATTTAGAAATTCCTGATGAAGATGCAGAAAAAATTACTTCTGTTGGTGCTGCTCTAGAATATATCAACAATCACACAAAATAATTTTGAAAAATAGAGTAGTTATTACTGGAGACGGATCTATCTCTCCGCTTGGCTTTAATTCAAAATCTTTTTGGAAAAATCTTATAAATGGTCAGTCTGGTGTAGACTATATCCAACAATTTGATACAGAGAATTTTTCAGTTAAAATTGCTGGAGAGGTAAAAGATTTTGACCCAAATGACTTTTTTGATAGCAAAGATGTTAAAAGGTTAGATCGTTTTACCATGTTTGGTTTGATTGCAGCTAAACAAGCTATAGAAAAATCAAACTATTTATCATCTGATGCTGGAGTTATTGTTGGTACTGGAGTTGGTGGAATGCATACATTTGAGGAAGAACACAGTAAATATATCAACAAAGGTCAACGAGGAGTTTCTCCTTTTTATGTTCCAAAAATGATTCCAAATATTGCAGGTGGTCAAATTGCAATCAAAAATAATCTTACTGGTTTAAACTTTTCTATGTCAACTGCATGCTCTTCTGCAACAGATGCAATAGGAATGGCATATAGACTAATTTCAAATGGACACATAAGCGCTATGATTTGCGGAGGAGCTGAAGGAAGCATCACTCCTTTAACCTTATCTGGATTTGCTAATATGAAAGCTTTATCTAAAAATAATGATAATCCTTCCGAAGCTTCAAAACCATTCGATAAAGAAAGAGATGGATTTATTTTATCAGAAGGTGCTGGAATGCTTTTTCTGGAAAATTTAGAATCAGCGCTTAATAGAGGAGCTGAAATTTTAGGAGAAATTATTGGTTATGGTATTACCAATGACGCTTATCATATAACGCAGCCTCATAATGATAGTGTTGGAGCTATTAGTGCCATAGAAATGGCTATTAATGAAGCAGACATACAGGTTGAAGATATTGATTATATTAATGCGCATGGTACATCCACCTATTTCAACGACATGCTTGAAACCCAAGCAATTAAAAATGTTTTGGGCAATCATGCTAAAGATGTTTCTATTAGCTCAACAAAATCTATGACAGGACATTTACTAGGCGCTGCTGGCGCTATTGAAGCAATAGCTTGTATTAATGCTATCAATTACAATAAAGTCCCTCCTACAGTCAATTATAAGACTCCTGACCCTGAATGTAATTTGAACTATACTCCAAATTTTGCTATTGATAGGAACGTTGAAATTGCTATGAGCAATTCATTTGGATTTGGAGGTCACAACTCAGTAATAATTCTTAAGAGATTTTCTTCTTAAGCAAATCAATAGACTTTACTGCATCAATATCAACATTATTTAATATTCCACACCAATAGCTCAACCAGTCTACATAGTTTATTAAGAAAAAAAGAGATGTAAGATTTTTTGGCACATTATCAGGAACTGTTAAATGAGCCGCATAAGAAACTTTATCCGATAAGATTTCATTAGTTATTTTCATTCTATCTAAATTTTTTGGCCATCCTATGTGTATCCAAAGCATAGAAAAAAGTTTTTTATCAATTTTTGCATTTTCCCATCCTATTATTTCATTATGATTCATTTCTGGAATAGTGACATTATAAGAAAGCATTTTACTATTTTCATTTAATTGACATTTTAATCGAAATCCAACAGATGATAGATCTTCTTCTGTAACAATAATAGGAATTGTTTTATGTATTTTTTTAGCCTGTGCATACACTTCAGATTTTTTTGAAGAAGATTCTTCTGCAAATTTTTTAAGACAATCAAAATCAATATTTTCAATTCTTTCTTTGTCAAAAATTGAAATAAGAATTGCTAAAGAAAATCCTAAAGCCGATCTTGGCGGATAACCTTTAGGTAATAATTGAAATTTTATTTTATCAGATTTTGCCTTTTTTAACAGTTTGCCACCAGTAGTTAAGACTATAGTATGATCTGTTAACCTTGAAGCGTAATCATAGTAAGATAACGTCTCTTCCGTATTTCCTGAATAAGAACACATAATCAAAAGGGTTGATTCATCAATTGGAGTATTTGGAAAATAATTTCTTTCTACTGTTATCTCTAATTCAGGAAATAAATCTTTTAAAATTAACCCTGCTATTGCAGAACCGCCCATACCGGCAATTACAATTTTATTTATTTCTTCTAGGTCAAAATTCTTTTTATCAAAATCTCTACAAGAATCTTGAATATGTTTGTAAAAGTTTTCTATATGCTTTTTCATTTTTTTCTCTTTACAATATAATTAATTAACTCTTTCAATCCTTCTTGAATTTCTTTTGGAAGATTTAATACAATCTTATCACATTTTGAAAGATGTTTATTCAAAATATCCATAGCTTGAGATTTAATATTATTTTTCTCAAAAAATTCTAATATTGCACTCTTTTTTTTGTTGTTATCTAGATTGGAAATTGATTTTCTAAATAATTGCCATGTTTTTGAATCTTGTTCATGCGCTATACAATTTAAAATTGTTTTTTTATGTCTATTTACATCTGAAAGTGTTCCTTTTCCCATTTGAACATCATCTAATACCAGCTCTAAAATATCATCTTGAATTTGAAAAATTACGCCTAAGTTTCTACCAAGACTTTTTAATTCGTCAACATATTTGCTATACTTCTCACTTATAAGCGAAGGTATTTCGAAGCATAATTCAAACAAAGATCCAGTTTTCTTTTGGCTCATTTCAAGATAATCTTTCAAAGTAACATCATATTTATCTTCAAACTCCATGTCATATGCTTGACCCTCACATATTTCAAGTATAACCTCGTTATATCTAATCAAAATTTTTAAAGTATTTTTTTGAATTTTTCCAATATATAAAGGACCTAGAGCACCTAAACCATCTCCAGATAAAACTGCATGAGCATTGTCCCACTTCTTGTGAATTGTTGTAATATTATGCCTTAAATCATCTTCATCCATAATATCATCATGAACCAATGTAAAGCTATGTAATAATTCTACCCCTAAAGCACCATTCTTTGAGTCTTTGACATTATTATTAAAAAGATCACCTAAAAACAGTACTATAATTGGTCTTAATCTTTTTCCGGGTGAATTGACAAAATATTTTATTGGATCATAGAGATAGCTTGGTCCTTCAATATCTTGAATTTTTGTAAATTCTTCTAAAAAAACAGATTTATAATTTTCAAACTTCTTCATCTCTATCTAATTTTTCTAGAATAATTTGAGTGTCCTTATATCCATCCTCAGCTGATGGAGCACCCGCTTGAAACACAGCACAATTTTCCTTCTCTTTCATAATGTTTGCCAGAGGATAGTCATTTCCACCTTCCATGGTTCTGTCACCGATAAAAATATATCTAGCATCAGAATAAAACTTTTTTACCTCTGACAATACTTGTGATTTATTCATTCCTTTAGGAGTTATATCAATTGAAATTTGGCCACCAATAACTGCATCAAGATTGCTCCATTTATTAATTATTTCATCTGAAATAATTGATCTTTCGTTTGATTGAACATCATATTCAAAATATTCTAATCTTTCCTCAAGTGAGCAATCTCTTCCAACGATACTAAAGTTTAACATTGAGCCTCTATCTTCAATATGATTTCCTGCTCTAACAGGATAAGGACTATTGCTAAGCTTTTCTTTTAAAAAATTTATTAAATCTTCTTCCGGTTTAAATTCGTGGTTATAAGAGAGTTTTCCATCCAACCACAACTGATTTCCGCCACAAGTGAAAACACCTTCGGACATATCAAGAATATATTGAGGAACTTGCTCTTTGATTTTTTCTAAATTACTTCCACTAACAAGAAAAAAAGTGTGATGTTTAGCCCATTTACTATAAAATTCTTCAAAATCTGGGGTCATTTCTCTTCGAGATGGTGTTAAGGTTCCATCCATATCAAATATATAAATTGTTTTCATTTTTAGCCCTTTATTGTTGCAAAATATTTTGCTGATTCTTCTTTAATTCTAGGTGCTAAATATAATGCTGATATCATTGTTGGGAAAGCCATTAAAGCAAACATTGCATCAACGATATTAACTGCCAAGTCTAGTGAAAGAATAGAGCCGAGAATTAAAGTTAAAACATAGAAAATTCTATAATAAAATTTGGAGCTAGCTCCAAACAAGTACGATGCGCACTTACATCCATAATATGAATATCCAAACATAGTAGATAATGTAAATGTTGCTACTGAGAAAATAAGTACATAATCACCTAATACTCCTAAATGATTTGAGAAAGATTTTTGTGTCAATGATACTCCTGTAGCGGTACCCTCAATCCAATCAGTAGATAGCAAAATAACAATTCCAGTAATGGTACAAACTATTAAAGTATCTATAAGTGGTCCAATCATTGCCACTAATCCAGATTTAATCGGTTGATTATTTTTTGAAGCCCCAATTGCCATTACCTCAGTTCCCATTCCAGCTTCATTGGAAAATGCTGCCCTTCTAAAACCTTGACTAATTACTATTGCAGTTCCAGCAAAACCGCCTGCTACGGAACTTCCATTAAATGCGCTAGAAATAATATTTGAAATAATTGAAGGAACTTGAGATATATTTACTATAACTATATACAATCCTGCCATTAAATAAATAACTACCATAAAGGGAACAATTCTAGATGCAACTTCTGCAATTCTACTCAATCCACCAAAGATTACCATAGATACAAGCAGTGCAATTACTATCCCTATTGATAAGTTAAGATTAAAAGATTGCACTAAGCTTGTATTGGTTGATAGATAGTCAGACATAATTTGAGTTAACTGATTCGCTTGAAGTAATGATAGACAACCAACAAGACCAGCAATACTAAACCAATAAGAAAGGAATTTAAATTTTTTCCCCATGCCATATTCAATGACATACATTGGGCCTCCTTGGAGAACATTTTCAGAATCATAACCTCTGTACATAATACCTAATGAGCATGTAAAAAATTTTGTAGCCATTCCAACTATAGCGCTAATCCACATCCAAAACAACGCGCCTGGACCTCCAAGAGAAATAGCAACAGCTACACCTGCAATATTTCCAATTCCTACTGTACTAGATAATGCGGTTGATAATGCTTGAAAATGAGAGATTTGCCCTTCATCGTCCGGATCATCGTGCTTTCCTAATAATATTTCAAAAGCATGCTTAAAATACCTAAAAGGAGCTAGTCTAGAATAAGCTAAGAAAAAGACTCCTCCGCCAATTACAAGATTGGCAACACCAAAGTTTCCCCAAAGGAAATTAGATAACTGTGCAAAAAAATTATTAATTATATCCATGATTAAGTAAGTTACAATATAATGAAAAAAATTGACTATTATATTCTGAGAGAATTTTCAACCACTTTTTTAATTGTATCATTATTTTTTACTCTTATATCTTTGATTGTTGATATTTTTGAAAATTTAAATCGTTTTATCGATAATCAGGTTACAATAAATATTCTTATTAGCTATTATAAAGCTTCTTTACCCTCCATGATAAGTGTTACAATTCCTGTTTCGTGTTTGGTATCATCTGTTTTTACATATGGTATGATGATTCAGAGAAAAGAATGGTTAGTTTTTAAATCTTCTGGCTTAAGTCTATACAGACTATCTTTTCCAGTTTTGCTTTTAGGTTTAATATTAAGTATAGGATCTTTCTATTTTGATAATAGCGTCGTAATAGAAAATAATAAGAAAAAAAATGAAATCAAGAACACTTATATGTCAAAAAATAAAAACAAGAGTAGAGATAAAAGCGTTTTTGAAAATGTTTACTTTCAAATAAATGAGAAAGATTTAGCAGCAGTAGAGAAATTTAATAGCAATAATAATGTAGCTGTCAATTTGAGCTTTATAGAAATTGATAATGGAAAACTTTTGAGAAGAATTGATTCTAAAAAGGCTATTTGGAATGAAACTATTTCTAAGTGGAATCTTAAAGATTATTCAATAAGGGAATTTGAAGAAAATGGATTAGAAAAAAATGTAATAATTTCAAAAAATGACTCTTTATTGGCTTTAAAATTTAAACCAGATGATATTATTCAAACAGCAAGCAAATCAGAAGAGGTTTCATATAACGAACTAAAAAATCAAATTATTTCTTTAGAAAAAAATGGGGTAAACACACTAAGATGGGAAGTTGATTTAAATTATAAAATAGCATACTCTTTTATATCTATTATAGTAATTTTTTGCGGAATTCCACTATCCGTATATAGATCTAATACCACTCTAGCTTTTGGTGGAGGATTAAGCTTAGCAACAATTTTTGCTTATGTTATACTTTTAAAATTTGGACAATCACTTGCATATGGAGGTGTGCTATCACCTTTCTTCGGTGCATGGATGTCAAATATAATTTTTATTAGTGTTGGAATTTATTTGATGATTAATGCGAGAAAATAATCCATATGCAAACGCTTTAGATGGATTACATCTAAATGATCCTGTAACAGCTTTTTTTGATTATTGTCGTGAACGAGAAAAAATTAGGCTATTAAGAGAAGATAAAACTCCCTATCCATGGACTAGTGATAAGATTTTACAGAAAGGTAGATTTTTAAATGTATTTCGTGAAGATGATCGCTGCAGCAAATCTATTATATCGTTCGCGAAAGGTTTAGAAGATGATTTACCTATGCTTATTCAAGCGCTTTTTTTTGCTCGCTGGTGCAACAAACAAGAGGTTATAGATGAAATATCTTCAGATATTTTAATGCAACCAAAAAAACTACTTAAAAAACTTAATTCATTTAATAATTGGTGCAATCATTCAGCCTACCCTGTTGAACCAATAAATTGGAAAGGATTAAAATATTCAAGACTAAACTCAGCAGTAAAATTGTTTGGAATTATTAAATGCGAACTAGCTAAAATTATTATTGAATCAAATGGCGATGTAATTAAAGCTACTAGTTCTATTAATTCTCTTTTTAAAATGGAAAATGATTTTCCTATTTTTATGGCTGTTATTGATTTAGCATGGTTTAGACAGGATATTATTCATCCTAATAGTCAAGTTCCTACAGGTACTGGCGCAGTAGCATACCTTGATCGATTACAAAAATATCTTGGACTATCAAACCATCAAGAAACATGCGAAAAAATGATTCAACTGCAAAAAAAATATTGGCCGGAAGCTAAAAGGACATTTCAACCCATTGATATAGAATATCAATCTTGTGAATGTCGGAAATATTATAGCTATGTAAATGGTACAAAATTGTTTGAGGGCAAAAATGTATTTACCCCTAACGAGATTTAGATATTTTAGAATATAATATTTTTATGTTGCGGAAATCTTTTCAATTGAAGTAACTGTAAATTTTGTTTCCACACCTTTTATATCAAGTGTAAAGTATTCGCCTTCTTTTTTACCTGCTACTTCTCTGCCAAAGGGAGAATGATACGTTACTATAAATGGAAATAAATCAAGCTCTTCTTCAACAGGTCCTAAAATATAGTAATCCTCAGGCTTATCTTTACCTTCTTCATGAATTGATACTTTATTTCCAAAACCTGCTTGGTCTGTGGTTATTTGATTATCTTCAATAATTCTAAAAGGTGCATAAGACTGCATTAATTGAATCTTATATACAATTAAGCTTTGTTTCTCTCTAGCTGCGTGATATTCTGCATTTTCTTTCAAATCACCATGATCTGCTGCTTCACCAATTTTTTCAGAAGTTTCTCGTTTAAGTTTTTCTAAAGATTTTATCTCTTCTTCCATAGCAAGATGAGTATTCTGAAGTATTAAAGTTGCCATTTTTTATCCTATTTATATTAAAAAAATTAATTTACGCTCTGTTAATAAAGTAATCAATTAATATAGATTAAAATCCTATATACTAAATTCAGATTTAGGTCCAGCACTAAGGATTTCTTTGTCAGATATATCATACTTTTCAAAATTTGAGTTAAAAAGTCTTGTGAGCATATTACCTATAGATTGATACTCCTCTATATTGGACCAGCTTTTGTGAGGAACTAGAAAATCATTATCTAGACCTTTAACATTAAGTGGAATTTCAAGGTTAAAAAATTTATCTTTTGTAGTTGTAGAAAAATCTAATTTGTTTTCAGTAATTAAATCAATAATGTGTTTTGTTAATTTTAAATCAATTCTCTTTGAACCGCTTATTGAACTAGAGCCAGACCATCCAGTATTAACCAAATAGACTTGAGAATTAAATTCATTTATTTTTTTTTCTAAAAGCTCAGCATATTTAAGTGGATGCAGTGTTAAAAAAGGACCGCCATAGCATGGAGAAAATGCTGCAACTGGCTCATTTACTCCAGTTTCTGTTCCAGCCATCTTTGCAGTATAGCCACTTATAAAATGATACATGGCCTGCTTTTTATCTAATCTTGCTAAAGGAGGCATAATACCATATGCATCACAGGTTAAAAAAATTATCGATTCAGGATGAGGTCCTGCGCTTTTAAGATTTTTAGATCCTAAAGAATTTTCAACAAAATTTATTGGATAACAAATTCGAGAGTTATCACTTTTTGTATTGTCATCAAAATCAACCTTCTTTGTTTCAAGATCGTAAACTACGTTTTCCAGCAAAGTACCATGCTGGATAGCATTATAAATTTCAGGCTCCTTGGCTTTATCCAAGTTGATTGCCTTGGCATAACAGCCACCTTCAAAATTAAATATACCATTATCAGACCAACCATGTTCGTCATCTCCAATCAGTGGCCTATTAGCATTTGTGCTTAGCGTAGTTTTTCCGGTGCCTGATAAACCAAAAAATACAGTTGATTGATCTTGAGACTTTGAAACGTTTGCTGAACAATGCATAGACAAAACATTTTTTAACGGTAAATAATAATGCATCATTGAAAAGATACCTTTTTTCATTTCACCTGCGTATTCAGTTCCACCGATAATTGCAATTTTTCTTTTAATATTAAAAACTATAAAATTTTCAGAATTCAGTCCGTATTTCTTCCAATTCTCCTCTTTAACATCATATGCATTAATAATTGTAAAATCAGGATCGAAATCTTGCAGTTGTTCTTCTGTAGGTCTTATAAACATATTATTAACAAAAAGAGATTGCCATGCTTTTTTAGTTATCATTCTTACATTAAGAGAATTATCAACATCGTCTCCTGCAAATCCATCAAAAACATAATAGCTCGATGAAAGATTTTCATATGTATTTAAAACTTTATCTAGCAAATAATCAAAATTTTCTTCAGAAATTTTTTGATTTACTTTCCCCCACCATATATTCTCGGATGAAGACTCTTCGTTAACAATAAACTTGTCATTTGGTATTCTACCAGAAAACTCTCCAGTATCTACCATTAAAGAACCGTTTAAACCAATCACGCCCTCATTTTGACTTACAGCATCGTTTATTAAGTCATCAACGTGTAAATTTCTTTTAAAGTTAGAATTTTTAATCATTTTATTTTTTTCCTCTGGGATGAGCCTTGCTTATAGTACTTTGAAGCTTATCAAGACTTACATGGGTGTATATTTGAGTTGATGATAGCTTTGAATGTCCTAGAAGGGACTGAATAGCGCTAATACTAACACCTTTATTTATTAAATGTGTTGCAAATGAATGCCTCAAAGTATGTGGCCCAAATGAGCTAACTGATAAACCTTTTAAATTATTCATAACTATATATTGAATTTTATTTCTTGATAAAGATTTTTCTTCTTTATCGACGAACAAATTATTATCTAAGTTTGATTTTAACAATGGATATTTTTTTATCAATTTCAAATATTCAATTAATAGTTTTTCAGTTTTAACATCAAAGTTAGCATATCTTTCTTTATCACCTTTCCCTAAGACCTTAATAGATTTTTCATTAAAGTCTATATCTCTTAAAGTTAGGTTTGTCATTTCTTCCAACCTCATACCAGAAGTAAAGAAGAGCATGATAATAGCCTTGTCTCTTAATTTGTAAATTGCAATCTTATCAGTTTGATCTATTTTATCTAATACTTCATAAATTTTTTTCTCTGAAAGAAATGAAGGAATTGATTTCTTAAATTTTGGTGAAGGATATGTTAAAACGCTATTTAATGTTAAATCACTAATAAATTCTTGATAAAATAAAAATCTATAAAATGTTCTCAATGATGATAATGTTCTTGAAAATGACCTTGGTCCAATTGATTGGCTTAGGTCACTATGAAAATCAAAAATTATTTCTTTCTTGATTTTTTTATAATCAATTGAAAATTCCGTCAAATAAATTTCGAATTTTAAAATATCTCTTTGATATGCTTCTATAGTTTTTGCAGAATATCCTTTCTCAAACTCAAGGAATTCTAAAAACTCTTTTTTTACTTCTTTAAATTTCATTAGCTACAATAAGATTTAATAGATTATTAAAATATTCATTCGGATTTGCTTCAAATGTTATTTTCTCATTGGTTTCTGGGTGCGTGAAAGATATTCTAGCAGCATGAAGATAATGTCCATTATTTTGCGTAATTACTTTTTTCATCTTTTTTTGCACTTCAGGCAAATATTCATTTAGCTTACTAATTCCACCTCCATATAAATCATCACCAATTATTGGAAACCCCTCTTCGCTGCAATGAACTCTAATCTGATGCGTCCTACCTGTTTTGGGATAAAATGTAATAGCTGAAAAATATCTTCCATTTTTTAAAAGCTTAAATTTGGATTTTGCATTTTTTCCCTTAAGAGATGATTGAAATTTTAACGGATTTCTTTTACTTCTTGCTAAAATATTATCAATTTCTCCTTCATCCTTTATCCATTCACCCCATGTTAATGCAATATATTCTTTTTGAACTTCCCTATTTTTGAATTGATCAGCAATTTTCCAATGAGCATATTCATTGAATGGAATAATCATCACACCAGTTGTATCTCTGTCAAGCCTATGAACAATACCTGGTCTAAGTGGATCAGGATGACCACTTAATTCTTTTTCAAATTTATTTAAAATAATATTTACTAATGTTTTTTCTTTGTTGTTGGCAGTTGGATGCGAAATAACACCTAAAGGCTTATTGATAATTGCAAAATTATTATCTTTATAAATTACCTCAAGAGGGTAATCCCATTTTTTTAGAGTTTTGGATATTTCATTTATTTCAAGTGAATTTTTATCAATTTCAATCGTATCACCATATGAAAGTTTCAAATTTTTTTTTGCAGCTTTATTATTAACAGTAATACTACCATTCAAAATTAGTTTTTGAATTTTACTTCTAGAAAATTGAATTAATCTTGAAGATAAAAAATTATCTAACCTAATTAACTCATCAGATGATGAAACGGATATTCTCATAATATTATTTATTTATAATTATAGAGCTATACAATAAGAATATCAATCCTATTGTAACAGACGAGTCTGCTATATTAAATACGTACCAATGCATACCATTTAAGTGAAAATCTATGAAATCAACTACATATCCTCTAAAAATTCTATCAATAATATTTCCAACAGCTCCTGCTATGATAAGAAATAAAGCAATTTGAGAAAACTTGTCTTGAAACTCTTCGTTTTTTAGTAAATAAAATAAATAAATTGTAATCAAAATTGGTAAAACAATGAATATTGTTTCAGCTCCTTCAAAATAAATTCCGAAAGCAATTCCTTCATTTCTGATATAAGTAAAATTTAGTAAATAAGGAACGACTTGGATTGAATCGTATAGATTCATTGTTGAATGTACTATAAATTTTGTAAGCTGATCTAAAACTATAATCAACACTGACAAATATTTAATCATAGAAGGTTTAATTTTTTCTTTTCTTTACAAAAAACACCTTTTGTTGCATTTGGAACTTCCATTAATCTTTCCTTAGCAATTAATGGAGAATCAGGACATTCACACTTTTCAGCATCTTTTTGATAGACTTCACAAATACCATAATTACCATCTTTAATTCTTTGAAGTGCTTTATTTAGATTTACTATATAATCTGACTCTCTTGACATTAAAAGAAAATTTTTTTCAACCTCGTGAGCTTCAGTTCCTTCATTAAAATCCTCTGATCTTTCTTCAATAAATACTGAATTATTGGGCTGAGTAGTAGATCTTACTCCTTCAATACTCTCGTTAATCTCACCGATTTTTTCTAAAATATTTTTTTCGAATTTTTTTAATTCTGATTTGGTATATGCTTTTTTAGCCACATTATCCTCTTTCTACTTTCTTGATATATATTTCAATTTTTTCATTATTATGCATGAAAGAAGCATTATAGTCAGAATTTTCCATATTTTCCACTATATCCGTACAAAGCACTTCGTTCATGAAATAATCTTTATTCTCGCTAATAACATCTTTTAACTCATTTTTAAATGTACCTGAAATGATAATTCTATCATCAATATTAAAATCTGCTTCTTTTCTCATCAATTGAATTTGTCTGATCAAATCTCTTAATACTCCTTCAAGTCTCAATTGCTCACTTATGGTTGTATCTAAACAAACAATTAAATCCTTCGCTAAAAAAGACTCACTTCCTTTTTCTGCTTTCAGTGTAATCAAAACATCATCTTTATTTAATTCAAAACTATTTTCTGGAAAGGAATTGCCATGCAATAGATTCTCTAGAACTGTTTTAGCATTTAATGTGCTAATTGACTTCATAGCTTCCTTCATTTCATCGCCAAACTTCATTTTTAAATTTTTAAAATTAGGCTTTAGGGACAACTTCCCAAATTCATCGACATTATCCGAAAAGACTACTTCTTTAATGTTTAGTTCATCGATAACAATATCTGCTTGCTTCTGAATGAATGATTTTACTTGTTTATTTGCCGTATAAACTTTCAAGCTATTTAAAGGCTGTCTTACCTTTATATTGGCTTTTTTTCTAACAGCTCTTCCAGACTCAATTACTCTTTTTAAAGAATCAACTTTTTCAATTAATGAATTATCAATTTTACTATGATCGCTTTGCGGAAAAGAGGAAAGATGAATACTGTTATTATTTTCATTATCATCATCTTTTGTGATATTGAGATACATTCTTTCAGATACAAACGGTATAATAGGAGAAAGAATCTTTATCAAGTCTAGTAACACCTCATAAAGTGTTTGGTACGCTACAAATTTATCAGCATCATTTTCACTCTTCCAAAATCTTCTACGATTTCTTCTTATATACCAATTGGATAAATCATCGAGAAATGATTCTACATTTCTTAACAACTTATCTACTTCAAAATTTTCATAGCTTAATTTAGCATCCGCGGTAAGCTGATGAGATTTTGATATAATCCATCTATCGAGTAATGATAAATCTTTGTCACTTATATCATGAGAATGAGGTTTAAAATCGTCAAGATTTGCATAGGTACAAAAGAAGGAATATACATTCCAAAGACTAATTAATTTTTTTCTTACCTCGTCAGCTTTATCGTACCCGAATAAAAGGTTATTCTCAACATTTTGTTTGGAATACATCCATCTCATTACATCAACGCCCATTTTTTCAGCTGCGTCGTCAAACCAGATTGCATTTCCAGCAGATTTATGCATTTCTGCGCCTGATTCATCTTTTACTAAAGCGTGCCCAAGTAAAGTTTTGAATGGAGATTTTCCTTCTAAAAATGATGACATCGCAAGTAAAGAATAAAACCAATTTCTAAATTGTCCAGGAAAACACTCTGTGATAAAATCAGCAGGGAACCACTCTTCCCAATAACTTTTATCATCAAAATATTTCATGGTAGAAAAAGGGACAATTCCTGCGTCGAGCCAAGGATTTCCTACATCTTTTATTCTTTTGCCAACTAATCCTGTTTTAGGATGTTTTATTTTTACATAATCAACCCAAGGTCTATGTGGAGAATTTCCTTCAAATTTTTCCCATCCTTCCACTGCAAGCTCTTTTAATTCTTCTTTAGAACCAACAACATGAAAACTTCCATCTTCAAATGTCCAGATAGGGAGAGCTAAACCCCAAAATCTTTTCTTAGAAATCATCCAATCACCCATATTATCAAGCCAATCATGTTCACGATCTTTTCCCCATTCTGGAATCCAATTGATATCATCTACTACCGCTTTTATTTTTTTTCTCCAATCCATGTTAATGTACCATTCATCAACTTGTTTAAAGACCAGCTCATCCCCCGATCTCCAACAATGAGGATATATGTGTGGGTAGTCCTCTACGTAAAGAAGAAGATTTCTATCTTTTAAGTCATCTATAATTTTTTGCGCTGTATCAGGATCAGTCACATTTAAACCAGACATAAAATCAAATCCATCAATAAAATTTGCTTGATTATCAATGGGTGAGATTTCTACAAAGCCTTCTTTTTTACAAATTTTATTATCAATGGCACCACATCCACCTGCCATATGAACAAATCCGGTACCTTCTCCTTCTACAACCATATCATTACCTTCTGAATCCTTGCCTCCATCAATAACGATATGACAATCAACAGCAGACTGCTTTTTCAAATTACTGGTATCATGAATAGGAAAGCCGCCTACAGTATTTTGAGGTTCTAAATGATCAAAAGGTCCTTTATAAGTTAGGCCAACTAGATCTTCACCCTTTAAGACTTCAAGAACTTCATACCCACCACGTTCTTTAAAAATTTGGTCAAGTGTTTTCAATTTTGGTACACCCTCAACCCAATTTTTTTTCTCTGAAAATTCTTTATTTAATCTTTGATATTTTAGATTAGTTTCAGCGACATAAAAAATAGTTCCATCTTGAATTTGGACTTTTGCGTAATTGATTTTTCTATTAACTGCTACTGCTATATTCGACGACAATGTCCAAGGAGTGGTTGTCCATATTAAAATGTGTTCATTGCTTCTTTCATTTATAGCAAACTTTACAAATACACCTTTATGTACTGTTAATTTTCTTCCCTCAATAATCTCCATTTGAGAATAGGAAGTCCCTGACCTTCCTGACCATGGAACAACATCAGTTCCTCTATAAATCTTATCATCTTCAAATAATTTTTTTAGAAATGCCCAGATTGCATAATTATTTTCTTCAGACATTGTATAATATGAATTTTCCCAATCCATCCAATATCCCAACCTAATAGATTGGTTTTTTTGAATTTCAGAAAATTTCTCAACTCTTTCTTTGCAAAGATTTACAAACTTTTCTATTCCAAGCTCTTCAACTTCTTTTTTTGATTTGATTCCGAGTTCTTTTTCAACTTCAATTTCAACCCATAAACCCTGACAATCAAAACCATTTTGATATCTTTGCTGAAATCCATTCATTGACTTATAACGTTGATATAAATCTTTTAGAGTCCTACCCCAAGCATGGTGAACTCCCATAGGATTATTGGCTGTAATAGGACCGTCTAAGAAACTCCATTTTGGACCTTTTTGGTTTTTAGAAACTAATTTTTTGAAAGTGTTTTCTTTAGCCCAATAATCAAGTATTTCATGTTCATTTTTTACAAAATCGATTTTTGGATTTTCTTTATTTATACTCATAATTAACTATGAACTTATAAGAAATGTGCAATTATTGCAATTGTATAGAAATTATCTTGAAATAGTTAAAAATCTTGAGGATGAACCGCGCTTAACTAGAAATAAAACTTTAGATTCATTTTCATACTTTTTTATCTCATTTTTGAAATCTTTTGTATTGAATATTTTCTTTCTTCCAACTCTAGAAATTATATCACCTTCTTCAAGACCAGCTTTATCAGCAGGGCTATTTTCCTCTACACTTACAACAACAACTCCTTGGATATTTGAGGGATCTTTCTGTTTTAAATTAAACCTTTCAACAAGCTCGGAAGATGGATTTTCTAACAATAAACCAAATTCATAGTTCACATTTGGTATAGAAACTAATTCGTCCTCTCTTTCTTCGAGAGTGACATAAATATTTTTTTGCTTATTATCTCTGAAAATTCCAAGCTTGACTCTTGAACCTGGATCAGTGCTTGATACGAGATTTTTAAGCTCAGATCCATTACTTATTTCCTTTCCTTCAAAGGTAACAATTACATCTCCTTCTTCTAATCCAGATTTTGCGGCTGGACTATCTTCAACAATATCACTTACAATAGCTCCATTTCTTGTTTTAAGTTCTAATGTTTCATATAAATCTTCATTAATATCTTGCATATAAATACCTAAGAAAGATCTTACTACATAACCTTTATCAATGAGATCATTCATTACTTTTTTAACCATTACAGAAGGAATAGCAAAACCAATTCCAGCATTTGCTCTGCCACCACCCGAGGCGATAGCTGCATTAATACCTATTAATTGACCTTTCATATTTAAAAGAGCTCCACCGCTATTTCCCGGATTTATTGCCGCATCTGTTTGAATAAAGTTTTGATAAGTATTCAAATTATTCATTACATCATTTCTTCCAAGCGCACTAACAATACCAGCGGTAACAGTATGGCTCAAAGAAGTAGAAAAAGGACTACCTATAGCAAGCACCCATTCACCAACTCTTACTTTTTCAGAGTCCCCTAATTCAACAGCTTTAATATTACTTGCTTCTATTTGAAGCACAGCTAAGTCAGTAGCTTTATCTAACCCTACAACCGTTGCTTCAAAAATTCTTTTATCTAAAAGCTGTACCTTAATTTCTGTAACAGGTTTTTGAGATCGTTCATCAAAAATAACATGATGATTAGTGACGATGTATGCATTTTTTTCATCAACAATTACTCCAGAGCCTAATGATTTACTTTCATATTCATCTGGTATATCTCTACCCCAATATCGATAAAAATTTTGAACGTCCTTATCCATTTGAACAGTGTTGGTAGTAGTAATTGTGACAACAGATTCATTGACATTTTCAGCAATATCTGCAAAAGAGTTGCTGAATTGTTCAAATAAATTTGACTGAGCAAAAATACTTGTTACAAATAAGACTATAATGCTAATTTTTTTTATCATACTTATAAAATGGTTTATCTTTTAAAAAGTTCCTTCATTATTTATACCAATTCTTAAAAACTCTTTAAACCTTTCAACATCTCTTGTTAATCCTGGAAATTCTCCTAAGACTTTATCATTCGGACTTAGAATGACATAGTAAGGCAAAGCAGCAGTTTCAAATCGATTAATTTGATATGCTCTTTTTTCTAGATAACCTTCACCTGCATCTGTATATAAACTAACAAGTATATACTCTGACATTAAGCTTTCAACAGAAGAAATATCAAAAATATTAGTCTCCATCCATCTGCAGTTTGTGCATGTGACTCCAGTAAAATCTATAAAAATATTTTTATTTTGTGTTTGAGCTATCTGAAAAGCATCTTCTAAATTATTATTCCAATTAAGATTTGATTGATATTTTTTTGGAGGCAAATATGATTTTATTGTTCCATTTATATCATAGCCATGATTACCAGCTCCTAAATAGGTTGCAAAGATTATAAAAGTTAGTCCAATTATAGATCTTTGAATTGAAAAAGTTATCGGAGAATCATTTTTAAATTTCAATAAGCCAAAAATGTACAATCCAGATAAAAACATTATTAAAGCCCATGAGTAAAGTACAACTTCATAAGTAAATATATTCCAATTCAAAACTAAATCAGTATTGCTTATAAATTTGAATGCAGCGGCTAATTCTAAAAACCCCATTATGATTTTAACAGAATTTAACCAGCCACCAGACTGAGGCAATCTCGATAAGTAATGTGGAAATAAAGCCAACAAAAAGAATGGAGAAGCAAAAGCTAAACTAAAAATTAACATACCAATTATTGGCCAAAACCAGTCTCCTTGCGAAGCCACCACTAAGACAGTTCCCATAAATGCAACTGTACAAGTAAATGAAGTTAATGTGAATGTTAAAGCCATAAACAATATTCCAGCATACCCTTCAGAGCTTTCTCTTTGAAGGGAAAAACGTTTTAAAAATTGGGGTATTTCAATTTCATAATAGCCAAATAATGAGAATGCAAAATAAACAAAAAGAAAGGCAATAAATAAGTTTACAATAGGATTTGATGCTAATTGGGTTGCTCCTGATGCGCCTAAAAGTATCGCTAATAATAAACCCAGAAATGTAAAGGTTAGAACTATACCTAGCATATAAACTGAGGCATCTTTGATAGGAGAAGTATTTTCATTCTCTGAACGCTTCAAAAAGAATGAAATAGTTATCGGTATCATTGGAAAAACGCATGGAGTTAGCAATGCAGCAAAACCAGCAAGTAAGGAGGTTAATAAAAGGTTAAAAAAGTCATTTTCATCAAATCCCAATCGGGCAAATAAAGAGTCGTTAAAATCAAAATTATTACTTGTTAGTTCACTCCTTACCTCTTCATCTGTAATGTTAAATGAAGCCGATCTAGAAACTTGATTGGGAGGATAACATAAACTGTTATTGCAAACCTGATAATCAATAATAATATCTATATTATAATTACCGCTTGGTAAATCATCATTCAATTTAATAGGTATAATAAAATTTGGAGACCCTTCATGGTATTTTGTTACATTTCCAAACCCTTCATCAAATTTTTCAGTTGGTTCTGGCTCGACAACTTTACCTACCTTATTAATTATATCCGAATTAACAATAAATTTTGTTGGTGAAGGACCCTCAGGAACATCATAGACAGCATATATTCTCCAGGAAAAATCAAGCTGAGATTGAACTTCAACTAATGCTACTTCTCCTTTATTGACATCTTCAACTTTTACTGAAAACTCTGCAGGATCACTAAATTGCGCAGATACAATTCCAAAAAAAGATAATATTGTTAATAAATTTTTCATAAGAAGTTATGAAAATAATCTTTTCCTTAATTTTGTCCAAAAAGTTTCTTGAACTTCCTTTTCAGGCCTTTTTAATTTTTCATCTAACTGATTAATCAAATTTTCAATAGAATTATTTGCAGCTAGTTCTCCTGAATCAATAAATTTTTCTGTTTTATCAAATGCAGACCAGTGCAAATTGTTATGCTCTGGTTTAATAACAAAATCTGCTTTATTTAATAAAAAATTATTTAAGTGAGATACTGATATATCTCGTGATCGGGTTGAGATTTCAAAAATATTTGATGGATCAGGCTGATTTTCAACTCCTCTTGTTATATTAACTGCAATTATAAAATCACAATTATCTATAAGAGGAGTTACGGGAGTTGGTAAAGCTACCCCTCCATCAACAAGCATCCTTTCTTCAATTTGGGTAGGTTCAACAAATCCTGGAATAGATGAACTTTGCACTACAGCATCAATCAAATTTCCAGAACTATATATAATTGATTTTCCAGAAATTAAGTCTGTAGCAGTGACCATTAACGGTATTTTTAAATCCTTAAATTGCTTGTTGCCAAAAAGAATTTCTGCAGCCTTAGCCAACCTTTCGTTTTTAACAATAGATTTTCTGTTGGAACTAACTGCCAAGACATATTGATTTTTTATTTGTTTGACTATTTGAGAAAAAATAGAATCATCTTTTTCTGAATTCGCTATATACCTAAACCCTAAATCAGAAAAATTTTCACTATGGACATGTTTAATATATTTTGATTCTACAAGTTTAGCATTATGATGAGTTGCATACATAGCTCCAATCATTGATCCCGCACTTGTGCCGGCAACAATATCTGGAACAATGCCGTGAGCTTCTAAAATTTTTAAAACACCAATATGGCAAGCTCCTCTAGCTCCACCGCCCCCCAAAGCAAGTCCAATTTTTAAATCTTTATACATTAATCAAGCTCTACAGCATCAGAAATAATTGTATTGCTTCCAGGTTTAATTGCAGGCACATTTTTTAAATTTTCAGGAATATTATCTTTGTCAAAAATTTGTGCTTTTTGTGTTGTCACAGAAAAGTAGTTATCATGGATAAAAACAGGTGCAAGACTTCTATCAACAATTACACCAACGCCAACAAGATTTCCTCCATACTTTTCAATTAATTCAATAACCTCTTTAATGGAACCGCCTGTACTCAAAACATCTTCAATGATAAGAATTTTTTCGCCTTTCGTGATATTAAAACCCCTTCTTAATTTCATATTTCCATCTGAGCGTTCAGAAAAAATAGTCTTCTTATTCAATCTTCTTCCAACTTCAGTTCCTAAAACAATTCCTCCAATAGCTGGTGAAATAACTTTATCAATATCTTCAGAAGAAAAATGCTTTGCTAAAATTTCTCCAAATAATGTTAGATATTTTGGATACTGAAGAACTTTTGCACATTGAAAATATGTATCACTGTGCAACCCTGATGATAAAACAAAATGTCCATACATTAATGCTTTAGTCTCTTCAAATATTTTCAAATAATCTTTATCCATTAACTGTCCTCATTTGATTTAAATAGTTTTTAGCAGAAGTTCTTACAGAGCTATAATCTTTTGAATCAGCAAAAATAATGCCTCGAGAAATATTGATAAGAGTAGAACTCATATAATTTTTATTAGTTGCAATTACACTCTCCAAATCTCCACCCTGAGCACCAATCCCTGGAATTAAAAATGGCAAATCAGTTTTTGATCTAACAGCTTTTAAAGCCTGATCATTGGTAGCTCCAACTACAAGACCTATATTTTCTTTGGAATTTAAGTTATCACACAAAGAAATAACTTTTGAAAAAATGTCTTCTTGGATATAAGAAGATGTTTTGTTGGAAGTTCTACAAAGGACATATGCGCCTTTTGATGAATCGGTAATAAACGGCTGAATAGACTCCTCTCCCATATAGGGACTAATTGTGATTGCATCACAATTTAAATGATTGAAAAAAGCATTGGCATAGTGAAGACCGGTATTTCCTATATCTCCTCTTTTTGCATCCGCAATAATAATGTGTTCATTGCCAATCTCTTTAATTAACTGCTCCAACCAATAAAATCCTTTAGATCCCCATTCTTCAAAAAAAGCTAAATTTGGTTTATATGCTGCTGCTAAATCTTTAGTAGCATCAACAACCATGAAAGAATAATCCATCAATTCATCAACAGATACGTTTTTA
>Ga0181596_10000078_pt1 | contig 87124 bp, 79 predicted proteins | sample 041ome_6_FD_148655 | JGI IMG/M metagenome (GOLD analysis project Ga0181596, IMG submission 148655) | Coastal salt marsh microbial communities from the Groves Creek Marsh, Skidaway Island, Georgia - 041402US metaG (spades assembly) | ecosystem: Environmental > Aquatic > Marine > Intertidal zone... | reverse complement strand
CAATATCAACGAGGTATGAAAAATTAGCAAGGAATTATGCCAGCATGGTATCACTGGCATTTTCAATGATGTGGCTACCCATGTACTGCTGAGTGAAATATGTACAGCAAAGATCAACAGACCCTAGTGATTCCAAGTACGGCTCTGGCCGGTTGGAGTTTATACGAAATATTTTTACCTAATGGCCTCACTAACCTGGAAATTGCGCAGTTAGGGTTGGGGTTAACCTTATTTGCTTGGCTATGTATGGCATTTTGGACAGGCATAATCGGCTTCTTTTTACAGCTTTTCAATATCGATCCACTGAGCTTGCGTAAACAGCAAGTTCAACCGGACGCCGACACGCCACTCACGCAGAAACATGCCATCGTTATGCCGGTATATAATGAAGATACCCGCCGAATAATGGTCGGTTTTGAGGCCTGTATTCGCGAGTTGATGGAAAGTAAAAACAAGGCGAATTTTGATTTTTTCATGCTCAGCGATACTCGCGATATGGAAAAAGCTGACGCTGAACTTCGTGCTTTCACTCGTTTAAAGAAACGCTTGGGTGCATTCTCAAGCCAAGTATTTTATCGTCGCCGCGAGCAAAATCTGCATAGAAAAGTGGGTAACCTAAAAGAGTTTTGTGAACGCTGGGGCGCCAACTACGAGTCAATGATTGTACTAGATGCCGATAGCGTCATGAGTAAGGAGCGCATGCAGGACTTGGCGCGTCGTATTGAGCAGAATCCGGATACGGCATTAGTTCAAACTATTCCCATGCCCGTGCGCCAACACACCTTTTTTGGTCGTTTTGTGCAGTTTGCTGCCCATTTATACAGCCCAATGTTGGCGACTGGATTGTCGTTTTGGCAAACCGACAGCGCTAACTATTGGGGTCATAATGCCATCATTCGTATCGCCCCTTTTATGCAGCACTGCGGGCTTCCTACTCTTGAAGGCCGCGCCCCCTTTGGTGGTGAAATACTAAGCCATGACTTTGTAGAGGCGGCATTATTGCGTCGTGCTGGCTGGCAGGCTTATTTACTGACTGACACCACAGGCAGTTACGAAGAGGTACCAAGTAATATCGTCGATTATGCTATTCGCGATCGCCGCTGGGTTCAGGGCAATATTCAACACCTAGGTTTATTAAATGTAAAAGGCCTTAAAATGGCAAACCGACTGCACTTTTTATTCGGTGCGTTTGCGTACATTTCTTCACTCATACTGTTCTGTATGTTGGCACTAGGCACCGCAGATGCGCTAATACGCGCCACTTCAGTGGCAGAGTTCTTCGTGTCTGAATATCAGCTATTCCCTAGTTGGCAGGTAGCGCGCCAAGATATGATGATGGTGACCATGTGGGGAACAGCAGCGCTACTCTTCTTACCGAAACTATTAGGTATTGCATTAGCGCTAATTAAGCGTCGAGGTGAATTTGGTGGTGCGTGGTCACTTCTAAAAGGTGCAATAGTAGAGCTCGCTATGGCTGTGCTTATAGCGCCGCTTATGATGTTTTATCACAGCTACTTTGTCATTAGTGTTTTTGTTGGTCATTCTGTTAAATGGGAAGCGCAAGAGCGCGAAGGGCGCAAGGTACCATGGAGCGTCGCTATCAAGCATACACAAATTATGAGTTGTCTTGCCGTAGCATGGGGGGTAACAACATTCTACTTCACACCGTCGCTATTTATGTGGTTGCTTCCTGTGCTAGTTGGAATGGTACTGGCAGCGCCTGTTATTCGTTTAACAAGCAGCAATACGCTGGGTGTGGTTATGCGCAAATGGGGCGTATTTGTCATCGACCAAGAAGTCAATGAGTGTAAAGCGCTTAAGCGTTTACGCGTTGCAATGGGTTACTTTGCTATTTCACAACATAAAGCAGAAATTCCTGCACTACCCGAGAATACGTGGCAAAGTATGCCAGTGCAGGCGCTTAGCGAAAAACCTCTACCTATGCGTTACCAACTGCCGAATAACGCGCTTTAGGTGAAGAAAAAGACACGCATTAAAAAACCGCACATCATGTGCGGTTTTTCTTTGAACGGCGCTTTTTTATTCGTACGTTATACCAGTCCGCATAGATAATTACCCACTCAGCGAGAGTTAAAATGTTCGTAATCGCGGCGTGTTGCCGCAGGTATAGTCGTTCTACATCAAGGTGACACAACAAAGAGTACGGACATTTTAAACTCGCCCTACGGGAAGGTCTGGCATGCTTCCTAGCTTCATTCTGGGAATTTAAAAGGGAACAGCCATTCCTGCATTCCCACGCTTCGCTAGGAAGCTTGCCAGCGCCTTCTGAGTGGGCAATTATCTATGCGGATTGGTATTAAGCGTCAGGTGTTTGGTCTTCGCGTTTTTACTGTTCGAAAGTTACAGAAAACGTGACAGGTGCCGTAGTCGTTATACTCTGTAGACCGGCAATCTTTTGAAGTGCCGCAACACCCTCTCCAAGCCCAAACGACTCTGCTTTGATTAGCGTTGGGGCCGTGGTTGATACCGTTAACGTATCGTCGCTCACTCTGCTTGCTTGCACCGAAAATGATGTAGGTACCGCTTTGCCGTGCAACGTTAATATGCCGTCTACTTTTCCGTTAACTACATCACCTGCCTGTAGGTTCGTCATCGAGTCAGGGAGGGTTGCTTCAAACGTTGCTTGTGCAAATTTAGTGACATTAAACAGCATTTCTTGCATGCGCTCGTTGCGAATATCAATTGCTGTATTAACCGACGCTAAGTCAACAGCAACGCTAAGTTTACCGCTATCAGACAGCGAGCCTTCAAAGCTATCAAATTTATGTACTTCAGTGACTTGGGCGTTCTTCGTTGATAGAAAATGCAGCACGCTTGTTTCGCCGTCAATCGACCAATCAGCTACGGCAGGAAATGCCAGTCCACAGGCTAGCAATGCTGTCGATAACGCGTGAATACGTGTAGTCATCATAAGTTACTCCTTTTACTATTAGGTTCCATCTGGCTTGATTTAACCATGACCAGAGTAATGAGGCCCAGCAACATTACCACGCTATTATACGTAGCTTAGCAAACTGCGCTATTTGTTTTATACGCGCTAATGCTGATGCGGGTTTACAAAATCATCATACTGGACAACGTCTTGCCATGGCACTCGTTGATCGCCCATTACCACAAAATCTGGGTTCTCTAGCGAATGACGCTGATTATATGTGAGAGGTTCGAAGTTCGCTGCCGCAATACTGCCACCGGCTTCTGAAACAATGCACTGAGACGCCCCGGTATCCCATTCGCCAGTAATGCCAATGCGCATAAAGACGTCGGCTTTGCCTTCTGCGATGAAGCACGCTTTCAGCGAACAGCTTCCTAGAGGTAGAGTTTGATAAACGCGCTTAGCACACATTCTACTGAGCACTTTTTCCCGTGATTGACGGCGACTAATTGCAATCATAACAACGCTATTTTTAGGGTCGTCTAATTTACGCACTTTGATGGGATGGTCGCCGTCTGGAGACGATTTAAACGCGCCCTTGCCCTTTTGTGCGTAATACAATGACTGCCCTGGAGGCCAGAATATTACGCCAATGGTTGGTTCGTTGTTTTCTATCAAAGCAATGTTAACTGCGAAATCACCGCTTCGCGCGATGAATTCTTGGGTACCGTCAATGGGGTCGATAAGCCAATATCGAGGCCAATGCTTTCGCTCTTCTAAACTTGCGTGCTTATTTTCTTCTGACAGGATAGGAATGTCAGGTGTCGCGGCTTTAAGGCGCTTATTTATGATATCGTTAGCCAAATAGTCTGCGCTGGTGACGGGAGATTCATCGTCTTTTTGGTAAGCATCAAAATCACCTTTATCGTACACTTCTAATACAGCTTCGCCAGCTTCTATGGCAATTTTTTTAGCAAGTTCTAGTAGGTCGGCATGGGCGTCATCGGGCATAGTTTATTGTTCCTTAAACCACTTTTGAGCTAAAAACAGCGCGGCTATGCAGCGTGCTTCTATAAAGTCTTCTCTAGCAAGTAAAGCATCTGCTTCATCTAAAGGCCAATGAATTACCTCAAGCGGTTCAGGCTCATCGCCCTCTAGTTGTTTTGGATACAAGTCGCGGGCCAATACGATCGTCATGTTGGCATTAAAAAAGGTAGGAGCCATGCTCACTTTGTGAAGTTCGATAAGGTCGTGAGCAGCAAAGCCGGCTTCTTCTTGAAGCTCGCGATTGGCCGCTTCAATAGCACTCTCACCGGGGTCAATCAGACCTTTTGGAAAACCAAGTTGATACGAGTGCGTGCCAGCGGCATATTCGCGAATTAACACCATGGTGTTTTCATCTAGCATTGGCACAATCATCACCGCGCCTCTGTTACCGCCAGCCATGCGCTCGAATTCACGGGTGGCGCCGTTAGAAAACTCAAGGTCTAGGCGCTCTACCCTAAAGAGTTTGCTTTGGGCAACGATTTCACGAGAATGAATTTGTGGTAACGGTTTGTTCGGATCAATTTTCGGCATGTCTCTCGCTACAACTTTGTTATCATACTTGTATACAATTTATTAGCTTACTTCATTATAAGGAAAATCGCTTGCCCTTTCTGCCCTGGAATGAAATAGATACAGTACTACTCGATATGGACGGAACCTTGTTGGACCTTCATTATGATAATCAGTTCTGGCTGCATCATCTACCCAAGCGTTTAGCAGAGTTGCGAGGTATTTCCGAAGCACAAAGTCAGCAGGAAATGACGGAGCGTTATGAAGCAGTGTTTGGTCAAATTCAATGGTACTGCTTAGATTACTGGGCTGAGTCGCTCGCATTAGACTTAGAAAACGAATTTATGCCGCTAAAGCGCGAGCTTGCTCATTTGCTCGCCCTTCGAGAAGATACGATCCCCTTTCTCGATGCCCTTCACGCTTCAGGTCGAGAAGTTGTGTTGGTGACCAACGCGCACCCTAATAGTCTGGCACTTAAGATTGAACATACTCAGCTTGACGCCCACATCGACAACTTGATTTCTACCCATGAGTTTGGCGTAACGAAAGAGTCCCAATTATTGTGGGAGCGTTTGCAAAAACGCATTAAATTCGACGCCAGTCGCACCTTGTTTGTCGATGATTCGCTGCCGATATTGAATGCGGCGAAAACGTTCGGCATTAAACATTTATTAGCAGTTGATAACCCTGACAGTACGCTGCCTAACAGAAATATTAGCGAGTTTCCTGCGGTGCGTGACTATCGTTTAATGCTTAATGATATTAGTGCTAACCCAGTAGGTAATGCCGCGAAAGAACGTTTTTAAAGGACGAAAGCAAATGGTCTCCGATACAATTTATGTTGGGTCGACAAACCCAGTTAAGATTAACGCCGCGTTAAATACCTTGTCTGACACCTTGGAACATGACTTTGATGCGCAAGGAATGGCGGTGCCAAGCGGCGTGCCTGAGCAGCCAATGAGCGAGGAAGATACTCGCTTAGGCGCAATAAACCGGGTTAAAGCAATGCTCACCCATCATCAAGGTGGATTGTCTGATGCGTGGTATGTTGCTATTGAAGGAGGAGTGGATGTCTTTGAAGATGGCCCGGCAACGTTTGCCTATGTTGCTATCTATCACGAGGGGCATTGGTCAGTGACAAGAAGTGCAAGCTTACCCCTTCCCGTTAGCGTTTATCAGGCGCTGCAGCGAGGCGAAGAACTTGGGCCGGTTATGGATAAGCTCTTTGATATGACGAATGTCAAACAAAAAGGGGGGGCGATTGGTTTACTTACGTTAAATCACGCCACCCGACAAAGTATATATGAAGTAGCGTTAACTTTAGCGATGGCTAAGTTTCACTTTCCCGACCTGTATACCGATTAGTTGTTACGCTTCACTACGGTTGTATAACCACGTCTTGTTAAAAAAGCGCTGAACGCTCACGAAAGGCCACTCTCTGCCGTGAGCTTTAGCTTTTATCGTTTACCTTCTCACGCTCACCAAGAGTACGCCGCGTTGCTCTGAAATCTTTACCGCGTTACGTAATCTTTTCTGAACGATCCCGTTAATGTTATACGCCTTTATCGGTGTGATTTTTTCAACTCTATGAATTAAAAAAGAAAAAATAGATTTTGTCAGCTTGGCGTTTTAGTTGCACCACCTTTATCCCAAAAGGATTAAGGAGAGTGACAATGAGTGAGACAATTAATACCTACAACCCTGCAACGGGTGAAAAAATCGATCATTATCATTTGATGTCAGTTGAGGACGCAGAGCAAGCCGTGACGCGTTCACAAGAAGCATACTTGAATTGGCGTCGTACATCATTTGAGACTCGCGCGGATTTATTCAACAACCTCGCTGACCTCATGGAAGAGCGAATTGACGATTTAGCCAGTTTAATGACCCGCGAAATGGGAAAAGTGACGGCACAAGGTAAGCAAGAAGTGCAGCTATGTGCGGGTATTTGTCGCTACACTGCTGAGCATGGCGCATCTATTTTAGAAGATGAGCATCGAATTTTTGAAGGTGGCCGTGCCATTATCACTTATCAGCCTATTGGCGTCATTTTGGGTATTCAACCTTGGAATTTCCCGCTGTATCAGGTAATTCGCTATAGCGTTTCCAACATTATGGCAGGTAACACCACGGTACTTAAACACGCACAAAATGTCTTTGGAATGGCGCAGGCTATTCAGCAAATGTATGAAGATGCAGGCTTTCCTAAAAATGTATATCAGTCATTGTTAATAGATGGCAGTACAGCTAGCGATTTGATTAAGCATAAGTATGTCCGCGGCGTCACATTCACAGGGAGTGATGAAGTGGGTAAGCAGGTGGCAAAAGAAGCGGCAAGCTTATCGAAAAAAACCGTTATGGAGTTGGGAAGTAATGATGCCTTCTTAGTACTTGAAGATGCGGATATCGATAATGCCGTAGAAATGTGTATTCAAGGTCGAGTCATCAATAACGGCGAAACGTGCGTGGCGGCGAAGCGCTTTGTTATTGTAGATAGCGTGTACGACGAATTTAGAGATAAGTTTGTTGCGCAGTGCAAAAAGTTGAAAGTGGGCGACCCTACAGACGAAAATACCGATTTAGGGCCCATGGCGCGTGAGGATTTACGAGATGAACTGCACGACCAAGTTAAAAAGTCGTTGGAAAATGGCGCAAAACTGACCCTTGGTGGAGAAGTGCCAGATACAAACGGATACTTTTATCCCGTTACCATTCTTGAAGAAGTGTCGCCAGGCATGCCAGCCTACGATGATGAATTATTTGGTCCGGTTGCATCACTTATCAGAGTGCGTGATGACAAGCAGGCAATGGAAGTGGCGAACGATTCTCGCTACGGACTTGGCGGAGGTATCTTTAGCGCCGATACTGATAAAGCTATTTCATTAGCAAAAGACGAGTTTGATACAGGTATGGTGAATATCAACGGCTATTCGTTAGCTCAGCCTAATCTGCCCTTTGGCGGCGTTAAAGATAGTGGTTATGGCCGTGAGCACGGTGGTTATGGTATGCGCGAATTCGTCAATATCAAAACCATTATGGTAGCGGAAAAATCGACTGACTAACGTAGAGTAAAATACGTTCATAGAAAAGCGGACACTGTTAAGTGTCCGCTTTTTGGTTAATAACCTTTCTGTGGAATTACTGCGGTGCAAAGGGCAGTGGAATAGGCGTACCGTTAACGGTGGCTTTCCCATCTTTTAAGGTAAGTTTGGTTTCATATCCATTTTCAGTTTCTTTTATTAGACCTTGCTGCGCAAATGTACCTAACATCATGGGCGTTTGCTGATCCACAACAGCTTGAAGCTCTTCTGCTGTCATACTTTGCGCCTGGGGCGTTGCCAAAATTTGGCCCATCATGTAGCCAGACGCCATGCTCTCTGCAAAGGCCTTGTCCGCGGTAATTTGAGCATCAGCCAGCAGATGGGTTACCCAATAACCCGCATCTTCTAAGGTGCCAGGCAGGGCGTCTATGCCAACGAGTTTTGTGCTAGCGTGAGCATTAAACGAGCCTTCGGGTAATGTTGCTTTTAGTGTCGTAATGTTTAGTTCAGGTTCTGCTTTAAGTTGGGTGAGCAAGTTTGCGTTCACAAACTCCATAAGCTTCTCTGGCACTTCTTCAGAAGGCACAAGGAGTGAAGCATTGCTGAATTCTTGATATGCCTTGATGAAATCGATATCTAAATTATTAAGCGCTACACCCAGAACCATATTGGTGGCTTCAATTTCAGGGCCGACGATTTTATCAATCGCATATTCGACGTAAATATTGGCTGTATTATCTTCGTCGTTTACTTCTGTATTTGTAACAAGGGCAATATTATCCAGCTGAACTTTTGAGTCTGGCTCTAGCCCGTTGATTTCCATATTTTCAATCAGTGCTTTTACCTTTGATTCAAAGAGATCGCCTTTCAATGCTTCTACAATGCTACCTTGGTAGCTTATGTCCATCGATAAATTAGACACTGTCATAGACACATCATCAGCATTAATACTGAGTGATTCGCCCAGAGAGGTATAGATAGTCTCATTGCCTTTTGGCTCGGCTTCGCCTTTAAAACCTGAGAAAAGTAGCGTGAAATTGTCTTCTTCACTGGTCGCGCTCAGTGCCGGAATAACATCCGCATAATGCAAACCACCGAATAAGCCCACTACGCCTTCATTGTGGTAGATAGGCATTTGTCTATCCCACTGTACGTATTCTCTAAGCTTATCACCATCGATGGATACGGTATAATGAACGCGGCCTAAACCTATACCGTCGCCGAAATATACGGGACCATGGTGCGCTACGAGCGTCGCCACCACGCCTGGATTCTCTTCACATGGCATTTCACCAGAATCCACATTTTGCGCATTCATCAGTGCCTGAAAATCAACGGCGAGCTCTACTTCTGCCGTGGTAGAAAACCAGCCTTTGTGGTAAGAAAGTACCTGTGCTGAATAGAGTGCTTGCTGATTTATTTCGTTGACAGCCGACGTAACATTGTCTTGTACGCTATTACCAATGAAATAGGGCGCGACACCAAGTGCGACTAGGGTAACCCCGGCGCCTGCTAGAAGAGATTTGTTCATTTTACAATCCTTTGTTAAGAATGTTCCGGTTTGCCCTGATATATCAATATCAGGGCGGACTGGTATTATATTGTACAAACTAGAGTTGAATAGCAATGTAGCCGTTGTTGTTAGGCGTACCAAATAAGCGTGATGCCTGATGGACTTCCTCTGGCAAACTTTCATCGGGTTTGAATTTACCACTTACACGAATGTTTTTCATATTGGTGGGAATCACGGCATCCATAGATAGGCTAAGTAGGTTCGGTTCACTTACCGTTATGCCGATATCCTCGCCTTCGCAGCGAAGTTTCGCCGAGTAGGTGCCGAAATCAATCGGGCCTTGGGTGCCCGCTACTGTTGCATTTAACCAGTCCCCGGTGCCACTTAGTGACTGACATGCAGGCCCAAAAGTTAACTCATCAAGCGATACCTTAAAACGCCCGCCAGCGTTGACGGGTAACGGTAAGCGAACTTGTGCAATCACTCGGTCTACCGGCAGATAAAGCGTAAAGTTTTCAGTGTTCACTGTACTTTGACTAAACAGCTCAGTTGTTATGGGGCCTTCAAACGCAATGTCGTTTTTATCGCGAATGTTTCCCGCTTTCAGGTCTAACTTCACTTTACCCATTAACATGTATAGCGGGCTAAGTTCCCATCTAACGTTGCTGATAGGTAAACCATTGATCACCAGCGTTTGTGCTTTACCTGAAAACAAGGTGCCGCTGACGCCGCTGACCGAAATATTACTTGGCAACGACACCCGACCTATCACCTGAGTAGCAGGCATGTAGGCTATGGCAAATAACAGAAAGGCGATAACACCGCCTATAATCCAACTAACTTTCGACTTCATGCTTTACCTAACTGTAGTCGGCGAATTTTGATATAGCCTGGTGCATCGGCTTCGGCAATATCGGCTTGAAGGATAACCACACCCATGTTCTCCATGGCTTTGAGCCAATCTAAAACGCTGTTGAAAGGGGCTTGGTCTACCCATACTTGCAGCTCTTCACCCTGAGGCTGCATGCGTGAAATGGCAATGTCGTGCTGCGCAGTGGTGCGATTTACCGCTTGGGGCAAAGAACCAGAGAACGCGCGCTTACCGCCGCTAACACGACGTAACTGCTGGGCCCTAGCTGCACTTTCTTTTACCCACACCAACAGTGACTGCTGGTTATCAAGTAGCTGTCTTTGTCTATCTAATGAAGCGTTGAGGGGAGACCAAACCGCAAAATAAAATAGGGCAATTACAATCATAACCGCTGAGAACAATACGAGTTTTTGCTCGCGTTCAGTGAGCGCTTTATACTTTTCTAAAAGTGCGTTCATAAGGTGCTCCTTACTGACACTGTGCCGACAACGCCGTCGTCTCGATTGTTGATAGCGCCTTGCTCAACCGCAAACCCAGCGTTTTCCGCTGTACGCTTAAACTGCTCTAACGCCTCGAAGTTCTTGCCCTGCGCCTGAATGCGAATTTCCGTGCGCGATGCGTCGAAACGCAGCGTTTGCGGCTTCACGTCAGTGGCTGAAAACGCGGGTACAAGCTGATCTAGCATGACTAGCATAGAGGCATCGCCACCACCTTGTTCTAATTTTGCAAGTTCGCTTTGAAGCTTTAATTTTACGTTACGGTAAGTACCGATATTAGGAAACCCTGCTTTTACCGCAGCATCTATCTCGCTGCTTAGCGCCTGATTTTGCGCTTTAAGTTGATAGAGAGAAACCCCTTTATCAATGAGGCTGGTACATAAGACTAGCACCGCAAGAACGGCAGCGACACGCCATTGGTTCAATACGCCGCTACGTTTACGTTTAATTTTGTATTCACCTTGGCACAGGTTAAAGCTACTTTGCATCGCTTCTTTAGCCAGTACCTGCATGGGTAACTCCAGCGGCGCCTGCGCTTCTTCAATGTTTGGCAAGCTGCTCAAATCGATGCCAGCGTAGTTGGTAACCGTCACCGGGTTTTCTTGCTGTGCCGTGAAGTGAATAAGCGTTGGCAGCAACCAGGCCTGCTCTCCCTGGACGCCTTTGAAAGTATCTTGGCGCACCAACAACTGTTCGCCAAGCGTTAATACTGACCACCCGTCTTGCGTTACAGGTACGGCAAGAACATCAGGAATAATGGTGTCGCAAAAGAGACCTGCTTCACCTAGCCATGATTGCCACATTTCCATTTTTTCATGGCTGACCACCGCCACTGCTTGCTTGTCGCCGCGCCTTGGACCAATTGCAAAAAACTGTTGGCTGATATCGGTTGCCAGCTCATCTTCAAGCATAAACGGGATGGCTGATATGACTTTACGGCCCGCCTTAGGCGGCAGCTCAACCCATTTAAGCAGTATGTCGCTGCTTGGTGCTAGGGCAATGACGCTTCGCTGACCTGCCCGCTCGGAAAGTGTAGCCAAGTCTTCTGCACTGGAAAGTTCACCAGAAGCGATGATCTCATCTTCCGTTTTTGAATAAACGAGCCAGCTTATCGGGTCGGTGTAGTTGGCGCCTAAGCGCACCAATAATTGTTCCATTAATAGGTTCCCCCAAACTCGCGATTCACAATGCGCACGCCGCTATCAGCGCTAGCATGAAACACGGTGGAAAGCTTAAAAGTTGCTTTGTTGTACTGTGTTTTTGTGTGCAACATAAAATATTCAGTGTTAACGGAAAACCATGCTTGTCGAGAGCTCGTTAAATTAAGCGCTTGAATAGATGGTTCACTTAAAAATGCATTGGTATCGTCCCACCCATTTTGCGGGCGACTACTCAGCAGGCTCGAGGCTTGTTGAATATCAAGCCCAGTCAAACCGGCAAGCAAAGGTGCATCTTCTTCTTCTAACGTGTTGACGTTAATTTTTAACTCATTGTAATCGGGTATTACACAAACGAGGGGTAAAACCTTGTCGAGCCATTCTGGTGACACACCATTAATAATACGCAATTCGCTTTTCGATGCCAGTGGTCCGTTAGCTGCTAAGTAAGGAAACTCTCGTGATTCATATTCACTGTCTTCAGCCCCATAAGGTCGCATACTGTCATCTTCATCTACCCAGTCGGCCAAACTGTCACGCAGCGTGTCAGCCGTATAGTTGTCTAAGCCATCAACGCTTAGCGATAGTAACATGGTGTGGAAGGCTTCCATGGCTTCGGTGGTGTCACTCGAGGCACTATTATTGGTGTTATTTGACGCACTGCCAGACACGATGGCATTTAAATTAAAGCACGCTTGCAAATCTTCCAAGTTGGCGGTCAGTCCGCCGTTTTCTAATGGATAGGTAAATTCTTGTGCCCAGGGCTGATCAATAGAAATAACCTCAGCACTTTCCTCTACCAACAATTGAATCGATTTTCGCGCAAAAGCTTCCGCGCCCATAGCATACCAATAGGCTTGATTGTTATCTTTAAGGTTCATCGTGCGCTGAACCTGAAGCTGTAAGCGCGTGCCCATTTCGGTCGCGAGCACGGCCACCAAAGCCACAATCATAAGCACAATCATAAGTGCCACGCCTTTCTGCTTCTTTGGTGGAGCGCTAAACCTACGTGCTGCTTGTGGTTTCACATGGTTACATGAGGCTGACCTAATCATCATGTTGAGCTACCCGTGGTTAGCGTGAACTCTCTACGAATTTTGCCAAAGTCTTTGCTTACAAATTCTATCGCCACCGCTCGAGGAAGTGCAGTGCCTTTATAATCGTCACTCCAGGAAAGGTCCTCGTCTTCATCTAATGATTCATTATTGGAGGTGGCAAGAAACTCTATCTTAAGGCTTTCCACTTCCTCTAACAGCACACGCACCTTGGGCTCGTAGCCAATAACATTATCAACATAGTTACTGTACAAGCGCTCTAACCTATTCTCGTTCAAGCGGTATGCGACATATTGAAGCGTACTTCGAGGCAGCATGAGTTGGGGGTTGTGCCAACCTCCGCGTACAAAGCCTATTCCGTCATCCATGCTATCATCAACCTCGCCACCGGCCATTACCACATCTTGTTTTTCACCGTTAACGCGAGCAGCGCGAGGCACAGCTTGCTGAAGATCGCGTTCGATGGTGATCATGGCCCGCTGCAACAGTTGAAGTTTCGCAAAACGCTCTTCTGAAATGTCGTTGCTGTCGATAACTGTCGTAAGCAGACCTGTAGAAGCTAGGCCAATGAGTGTGAAAATGGCCATTGCGATCAGAATTTCAATAAGCGTAAAACCGCGCTGCATACTAATTTCCCGCTGTTGGCTTAGCGACAAATGTTGTCACTGAAGTCACCGAACTGCGGTAGCTGTCATCTTCACCTACAGAAACAGTAACGGCCCGTAAATCGTTGTCGTTTGTTTTCGCCACCGTTTGCTGCCAATACCACGTCCGGTCGGCCATCTCCATTGTACCTTTTAGGTTGTTCTTAGGCGGCCATGTGTTATCTAGCTGTAACTGGTTTAAGCGATTACTTGCTACCCAATTCGCGAAGGTAATAGATTCGATTTGACCCACACTTGATAAGTGTTCACCTGCGGCTTTGAGGACGGCGGTACCTGTGAGTGCGAAAATAAGTAGAGCGACCATGACTTCAAGTAGGGTTAGCCCTCTTTGGTAAAAGGAGGTACTCATATCGGTGTTATGCTTTGTGAAGCCCGTTTTTAGTAATGCCTTTTCTAAAGACGGTTTAGCAGTACGCCTGTTCAAACTAAACAGTCTCAAAGTGGAAGTTCTCATAACAGGCACGCTCATAATGGATTCGCCAGAGGCCCTTCAAGCACTAAAGGTGGTAGATCTTTATTTTGCAGGCTGAAATAAACCGGCTCGTCGCCTTCATCGCCTTCGTAATTAAACGATACGGTAAAGGGGGTGATTTCACCGCTCGACATAATGAGTATTTGTGGAGGAGGTAGCTTCTTTTCTTCTTCTTTACCTATTTCAACGCCCTCGTCAGAAACACTTAACTTTTCATCAAATATCTCTCTATCAAAGAGCCTGTCTTCTACATCCCAAGGTAAGTCGTCTAAGTTTAATGTGAAAGTAAAAGGCTCCGGCAACGTATAAGGCTCGTACGTCTTTTCACCCTCAATGCGCTGCCACTCATCATTGTCATCTAAGTAAACAAAGTAATACTTGTTATCGTCAGCCTCGAAACGAACGCCAAGCTGTTGCTGATTTAATACGGCAAAGTCGCTGGCCATGTCGACAATAACTTGTAGGCGTTGCGCCTGGCTTTTTAATAAGTCAGACTGACTTGCACCAAAGGCGTTGAACATAACATAGCCGGCGGCCAGCCCCATAAGCAGCAGTACTAGCATGACTTCTAAAAGGGTAAAGCCAGCTCTATAAAACGATGTACTGCCGCTGTAGCGCATAAAGGTTAGTTCAGGTATTCGTTAATGTTCCAGTTACCGATGTCGTCGTCAGTACCTGGTTCACCGTCTGGACCATTTGAGAAAATATCAACGACACCGAGTTCTCCTGGACTAATCAATGCGTAAGGGTTACCCCATGGATCTTCAGGAAGGCGCTTAATAAATCCGCCTTCAGGGTAGTTACGAGGAATGGGGTCGATGGTAGGTGCGGTTACCAGAGCATCTAAGCCTTGCTCAGTCGTTGGGAAACGGTTGTTGCGCAGTTTGTACATTTCAAGCGCACTTTCCATTTGTTGAATATCAACCGCCGCCTTTTTAAGCTGCGCTTCTTCTTGGTTACCTAAAATCTGCGGAGCAACCATAGAGGCCATAATACCGATGATTAAAAGTACGACCATGACTTCAATCAAACTGAAACCAGAACTGCGATTAAGTGTTTTCATTAAATATTCACCATGTTGTTCAATGCTAAAATTGGCTGCAATATTGCCATAACGATAAACAGAACAATGCCTGCCATCGATACAATAAGTAAGGGTTCAAATACCTTAAGTGAGACACCAATAAGCGCTTCAAATTCCCTATCTTGATTATCTGCTGCTCGGGCTAGCATTTGCTGAAGCTCGCCCGACTTTTCACCCGATGCAATCATATGCATCATCATGGGTGGAAACATTTTTGTGTTATCCAGCGCCGCGCGTAGGCTGCTGCCCTCTTTTACGTTGATTGCGGCATCGGCCACTTGATTCTTAATATGCTGATTTTCCAGTACGTCGCCAGAAATACGCATAGCTTCTAGAAGGGGAACGGCACTGGCACTCAATATACTCAATGTACGAGCAAAGCGGGCCGTGTTTAAACCCCGCGATACCCGTCCTATCAATGGCAAGGTTAAAAGGGCTCTGTGGTAGCGCAGCTTCATGTGTTTCTGCTGCAGTAAGCGCTGTATGATAACAGTGAACACGCCAATGCCGATAAGCATAAACACGCCGTAGTTTTGCAGCCAGTTACTTACCGAAATAAGAAATTGTGTAATGCCCGGCAGGTCCTGTCCCATATGGTCAAATTGCCCAACAATTTTGGGTACTACCACCGTCAAAAGCAGCAACACAATGCCTATAGCAAAAAACAACATCAACAATGGGTAAATCATGGCTTGAGTAATTTGGCTTCGGGTTTGCTGTCTTCGCTCAGTATAGTCTGCTAAGCGATTCAGTACCGTGTCAAGATGCCCTGATTTTTCACCCGCTGCCACCATGGCGCGGTATAACTCGTCAAACACACTGGGGAATTGACCTAATGCATCGGCCAAGCCGTGCCCTTCAACCACTTTGCTGCGCACCGCCATCATCATGTTTTTCTGACGGGGCTTTTCGCATTGTTCGGCCACCGCGAGCAGCGCTTCTTCAACAGGAAGCGCTGATTCAACGAGGGTAGCAAGCTGGCGTGTAAGCAGCGCTAAATCTGATGCTGAAATACGAGGTTTGAATAAGGCAAAGGAAAACCCTTTGCCTTCATTTTGCGAGCGCTCTGCAACTTGCTCAACTTCAAGGGGAATCAGCCCTTTCTCGCGCAGTTGCTGTCGCACCTGACGTGCATTATCGCCCTCAAGTACGCCATTTGTATTTTTACCGCGGGCATTAACCGCCTTATAAGCGAAGGCCGCCATTTAGTCTTCCCTCGTGACTCGAAGCACTTCTTCAAGTGAGGTGGCGCCAGAAAGCACCTTGCGGCAGCCGTCTTCACGAATACTCGGGGTAGACTGTCTGATGTATCGCTCAATAGCTTGTTCGCCGACCCCTTCGTGCATCATTTCACGTACTTTTTCATCTACCAGCAGTAGCTCGTGAATACCCGTACGTCCGCGGTATCCGGTTTGGTTACACGCGGCGCAGCCGTGCGGTTTATAAATAGTGGTGCTACTGGTGGCCCCTTGGCCTAATATTTCAAGCTCAGAGGCGTCAGGCGTATGAGGCTTCTTACATTCAGGGCACAATGTCCGTACCAGGCGCTGCGACAATACGGCCAGTAAACTCGAAGACAGTAAGAAAGGCTCAATACCCATGTCTTCCAAACGGGTAATCGCGCCCGCTGCTGTATTGGTATGCAGGGTAGAAAGTACCAAGTGACCGGTTAAACTGGCTTGCACCGCAATTTGTGCTGTTTCGATATCACGAATCTCGCCCACCATCACCACGTCTGGGTCCTGACGCAAAATTGCGCGAAGGCCCCGAGCAAAGGTCATATCAACCCGAGGGTTAACCTGAGTTTGTCCAATTCCAGGAAGGTCAAATTCGATAGGGTCTTCAACCGTTAAGATGTTTCTGTCTCGCGAATTTATCTCAGAGAGCCCAGCGTACAAGGTTGTACTTTTACCTGAACCGGTGGGGCCAGTAACCAAAATAATTCCATGAGGCTTGCGAATGAGCGTAGAAAAATGATTGCGGTTTTGTAGCGTCATGCCTAAATCCTCTAGATTCAGGCGGGCGTTGTTTTTATCCAAAAGACGCAACACTACGCGTTCGCCGTGACTAGATGGCATAGTAGAAACACGCACGTCCACCGCGCGGCCAGCAATGCGAAGCGTAATACGGCCGTCTTGCGGCACACGTTTTTCAGCAATGTCTAATTTCGCCATAACCTTAATACGCGATACCAACATGGATGAAAGCTTGCGATTAGGGCGTAAAATCTCGCGCAGCACACCGTCTACCCTGAAGCGAACCACGAGCTGATTTTCGAAGGTTTCAATGTGAATATCCGACGCGCCTTCTTTGATTGCTTCGCCAAGCATGGCGTTTATAAGTTTGATAATTGGGGCGTCGTCTTCGCTGTCGAGCAGATCTTCGGTATCTGGTAAATCTTCTGCTAGGGCAAACAGATCACTTTCGTTGCCAAGATCTTCCATGAGCTGTTTCGCCGCTGAACTGTCTCGTTGAAAAGCGCTAGTGAGTAGACTTTCAAATTCGTCAGCGGGGATGGTTTTCGGAACAAAAGGCTCGCCGTAGAAGCGACGAACCTCAGCAAATACGTCAAACGGTGTGTTCTCTGTAAAATAAAGTACAGCGGGCGTTTCGTTGGTTTCAAGCAACACCTGGTTACGCTTGGCAAAACTAAACGATAATTGCTTAGGGCCAGCTTCCGCTTCAGGCAAACCGGCGTCTTCACCCATGGCTTCTAGGGCTTCTTCTTGCGCCTCTATTGCTTGAGTAAGTTGTTCGTCTTGCCCCGCCATACTAGTCGTTACCTTCTTTTTGTTTTTCTTTCTCTGTTAAATACTCTTCAAAAGAAGGTGGCAGTGAAAGTGCATCATCCCATTGTGGCATGCTTGGCGTCTCGGCAGACGGCATGAGAGATACACCCTCTTGCTGACGTTTAAGCTGTAGCGCGCGAATGTAGTTATACTTGCGATGGCTGATAGCATTCATGGTGGCACCGTCACGTACAATGGTTGGTTTCAAGAACACCATCAAATTACGCTTACGCTTGCTCGTCGACGTGGTTTTAAACAGATGCCCTAGAATTGGAATATCACCCAGTAACGGCACTTTAGACACACTTTCTTGCACGTCTTCATCGATGAGGCCGCCAAGAACAATGGTGCCACCATCATCCACAATTACAGTGGTTTTGATTTCACGCTTGTTAATTGAAATATCTACCGACGTTGCACCGCTTACGCTCGACACCTCTTGTTCGATAAGAAGCTGTACCGCGTCGCCTTCATTAATTTGAGGCGTGACTTTTAACTTAATACCCACCTCTTGGCGATCAACCGTCTGGAACGGGTTAGAGTTGTTCGAACCGGTTGTAGTCCCTGTAATAATAGGGACTTCCTGACCAACGATGAAAAACGCTTCTTCGTTGTCCATGGTAGTTAGATGAGGTGTGGCAAGAATATTTGAATTGGTGTCGGTACTAACAGCTTGAACCACTGCGCCCCAGCCATTTTCGATAACGCCAGCAATTAGGCCGTTGGCACCGCCAAGAAGGCTAGCAAGCGCGGTAAAGTCGCCTTCGATCGTGTCCGTTGTTTCCACCACTTCACCGTTAGCTGTGATGTTCGTTTGGGTGGTTTCTCTATCCTCAGCCTGTCGTAGTGCTACAGCTAATGAGCCTACACCTATAACGCCGTTATTGAACTGTGTACCACCGCCCTCTTCTGAGACCCACTGCACACCTAACGTATTACCGTCACCTTCAAAGACTTCAACGATAATGGCTTCAACCTGTACCTGTGCGCGGCGAATATCAAGCTGACGTACTACTTCTTCTAGCGAGCGCATCATATCCGGCTCTGCAGTAATTACGATAGCGTTAGAATCTTCGTGTGCGTCGATGCTAATTTCGCGGTTTGAGCCCGTTCGACGAGTCGTTGCGCCGCCGCCTTGCTCTTCCGCCTGAATGCTGGCCGATACGCCTTGTAGAACTTTCACTAAGTCTTCTGCTTTGGCGTAGTTAAGAAACAGTACGCGAGTGTTGCCATTAGACTCAAGCTCTTGGTCCATGCGCTGTATAAGGTTAATAAGGCGCTGACGGGCTTTTATATCGCCACTTACGATAACCGAGTTTGTTCTGTCGTCTGCAACCGCACGCGGCTCAGACTTACCACCTGTATTTGCTTTGCCCTGAGACTTATTGATGCTGTCGATAATGCGCACCATTTCTGATGCAGAAGCATAACGCAGCTTTACAATTTCAACTTCTTCGTCACCGGCGCGATCGACACGTTCAATGATCTCTACCAAGCGGTTAACCACCGCAGCGCGACCTGTCAGCATCATCACGTTTGATGGGTCGTGGCTTACCACGTTACCGCCGCCCGCTTGGTCATTCAACTGCCGTAAAATTGGAGCAAGTTCACGTACCGGAACGTTGTATACAGGAACAACGCGGGTAATCATTTCATCGCCGTCGCGATTTGCGCCCTCTACGACCGGAATGTTCGATGTTTTCGCGTCTTTAGAGCGAACCACTTTTAATATGCCGCTTGGCATTTCTACAACGGCAAAGTCATATACTTGAAGCACGTTTAAGAAAAACTGGTAATACTGATCTTCATTGAGCATGTCGTAGCTACGTACGCTAATTTTGCCACGAACGTTCGGGTCGACAATGATGGTCCGTTCAAGGTTTTTGCCAACAATATTAATAAACTCATTAATGTCGGTATCTTTGAAATTAGGCATGTACTCAGCAGCCGTTACCGAGAAACATAGAAGCGCTGTACACATAGCTGTGCCTAAGCGAGATAATAGTTTGTGGCTGGTGCGCCTTTTCATTCTAACGTCCTTCATTTCCTAACCTTTAGATGGCTGGATTGCTTCGTAATCATCAGTGTATACCTAATCTAATAAGCACGAGCCGTTACCGTTATAGTTATTGTTACGCCTCGGGTAGATCTAGGTATAGCGTAGTTAAGCTGCCATCTCGAATAATCGTTAATTCTATATTTTGTGCATTGCGTAGCTCAGACAAAGCCTCTTGCGATTGTTGCAAGTCGGTAAGGTCTAGCCCGTTAATTTGGGTAATGACATCGCCTGCTTGGAGGCCGGCAGATTTAAATAACTCGGGTTCTTTTCCCGGGCTTACCTGATAGCCAATGAGTTGGCCTTCTTCTGTTTTTGGTGATATGGAGATAAAGTCCGTGAAACTTGCTGGGCGCTCTCTGAGAGCGACGGTTGCTTCTAGCGCTTCATCACTCAACTCGACGGCATCTTCTTCGTACTCATCTTCTTCTGGCTCAGGCCGGTTTCTTGCCTGCATTTCACGACGTCGATTCGCTTCTTCATAATCAATGCCATCAAGCATCAGGGTTTCGTTTCTTACCCCGTTCTTAATAATAACGCGGTCGTTGTAGACTTTTTGTAGTGTGGCATTAGTGCCTTCAATTTTTTCACCTAACCCGTAAACAGCTTGGCTTCCGCGATTTTCTATAATAGCTGTGCCGGCTTCTTGCTCAGAGCTTGCGACCACGCCCGTTAACGTGAGATTTAATCGCGTTTCTGGCGCGTCGGTTACCTCAGCAACCGGCTCGACAGGCTTCGCTGCGGCGTTACCGAACAAATTCAACTGTTGTATTTTGGTGATGTTGACCCCATTTTTGCCGGAGGTCGAAGAAACAACTGGTGCCCGACTTACTGTGGGTGTCGCAGATAGTTGTGGTTCGGGTATAATTTGCCAAACAAGTTTGGCAGCAAACGCAATTAAATACAGGCTAAGCAGAACCACTACGATGGTGTGTAGCTGTTTTTGATGCTGGTTTAGATAAACAAACAGAGAATGTGGGTTGGGTTTATTGAATGTCATGCTGCCACTGATGGTACTGCTTTATTATAATATAGTGAATTTTTGGTTAACCGCGCTTTAGCAAACCCATAATAGCCTAGTAAAGGTGAGGGTCACAACACTAAAGCTACACCATTACGAAATTATTACATGAGCCAATTGGAAAGTAACAATACAACACAAAATGTCAGGCTGGACAAGTGGCTGTGGGCTGCGAGGTTCTTCAAGACCCGCGCAATTGCCAGAGACATGGTGCAGTCGGGAAAGGTCCAGTACAACGGGCAACGAGCCAAACCTGGTAAGCATGTAGAGCTCGGTGCCATGATAAAAGTTCCCTCTGGATGGGATATTCGTGAAATAAAGGTGCTAGGCTTGAGTGATAAGCGCGTGAGCGCGACGCTTGCACAGACACTGTTTGAAGAGACTGACGAAAGTGTAACAAAACGTGAAGAAAACCAAGCTGCGCGAAAAATGAATGCATTTCACAGCCCTAAACCCGATCACAGACCTGATAAAAAGCAGCGACGACAGATTATTAAATTTAAGCAGCAATAATACGCTGCTCAACAGGATTAGTTATGAGCGATTTCGATAAATTACACCGCTTCTTATTCACCCAAGCCAACGTCCGTGGTGAATTGGTGCGCCTTGATGAGAGCTTAAAGCAAATTGTGCACAGCTATGAATACCCAGTGCAAATTCAAACGTTACTTAGTGAGATGGCAGCGGCGACGTCACTGTTAACGGCTACACTTAAGTTCAAAGGTGAAATTTCACTGCAAATTCAAAGCAAAGGCCCAGTGAGTTATGCGGTATTAAATGCCACCCACGAACAAACCCTTCGCGGCGTAGCGCGCTGGGATGAGTCTCTAGAGACGCTGCCTGAAACGTTTTCAGAGCTTTTGTCTCAAGCGGTATTGGTCATTACTATTACACCAGATGAAGGCGAACGTTATCAGGGCGTTGTCGCGTTAGATAAACCTTCTCTCGCTGAATGTATTGAAGGCTATTTCGACCAGTCTGAGCAGCTAGCGACCAGCGTTCACTTAATGACAGACTTGAGCGATCCCAGTAACGCAAAAGCGTCGGGCGTGCTGCTACAGGTACTGCCTACCGATGCCAGTGCTACCGATGTGTCGCAGGCGAACGAATTTGCACACATTTCTAAGCTGACTGAAACGCTTACCAAAGAAGAGATGTTTTCTTTGTCTGTTGAAGATATCTTGTATCGTCTTTATCACCAAGAAGACGTGGAAGTATACCCAGCTAAAGATGTGACGTTTGCGTGTTCATGTTCGAAAGAACGCAGCGCAGAAGCACTGCGTCATGTTGAGAAGTCTGAACTTCACGCAATTATCGCCGAAGAAGGCGCCATCAAAATGAACTGCCAGTACTGTCATACCGAGTATCGTTTTGACAGTATCGACGTAGAGGCAATTCACAATGGAAACTTTGACGTTTCATCGTCAAATCAATAACCACACGCTAGCGCTTGCCAGTAATAGGTAGGCTCGCATTTAAATATTTAGAGCACCTAAAGAAGTGGACACACTACGTTAGGTGCTTTTTTATTCCCCGCTTTCTTTCAATAAATCTAAACACTTAACGACTGGTTAAAAATTACTCACCAGTAAGTGTTTAACTTTTCATCATTAAGATGCACCTATCATTTCCCCGCTTTTTGAAAATATTTACTGTTGCTTTCAAAAAAAATTAGCGTTCTTTTATTTTGAAATTCATCGATCAATATCACCGCCCTCATCACTTTTATCCCATATTTATCTGACAAATGGGTGAAAAATGTAATTATATTACAATATTTGTGAAATTATAGGCGGCTAAATAGTGGGTATGTGTTTTAAAAATGCGCTTTAAGCCTTGTTTACATTAGACTCTTGTAGGTGATACTTTTTTGAAAGTGCTTTTGAAAAATTACATATAGGGTAACAGCCATGACCGCAGCAGCCTCAATTCAAACGGAACTGAAAGTAACGCCACTCACCGACCTGCCTAATGCAGAACTCATTGAACGCGCAGTATTGCGCGGCGAAGGTGTATTAGATAAGAACGGGGCGCTTGTCGTTGAAACCGGCAAGCGTACAGGCCGCTCTCCAAACGACCGATTTATCGTTAAAGAGCCTTCTACAGAAAATGACATAGACTGGGGCAAGGTGAACAAGCCTTTTGACGCGGACAAGTTTGACGCGCTGTGGGACAGAGTAGATGCCTATCTTTCTACCCAAGAACACTTTCTATCTCACCTTCAGGTAGGTTCAGATCCTGAACATGCATTATCTCTTGAAGTACGCACGCAAACAGCATGGCAGCATGTGTTTGCTCGCAACCTTTTTATCATTCCAGAGAAGTGGAATGTTAAAGGCGATCAGCCTTGGCAAATCTTAAATGTACCTGGCTTTGTTTGCGAACCAGAGCGTGATGGCACCAACAGTGATGGCACCGTCATCATCAATTTCGCTAAAAAGCGCGTGTTGATTGCAGGTATGCGCTACGCGGGTGAAATGAAAAAGGCCATGTTCTCAGTGCAAAACTTTTTGCTTCCTGCGAAAGATGTACTCCCTATGCACTGCTCTGCAAACGTAGGTGAAGAAGGCGATGTGACTTTATTCTTCGGTCTTTCAGGCACAGGTAAAACCACGCTTTCTGCAGACCCTAAGCGTTTCCTAATTGGTGATGATGAGCACGGCTGGGCACCAGGCAGCGTGTTTAACATTGAAGGAGGGTGCTATGCAAAATGTATCGACCTTTCTCAAAAGAATGAGCCGGTAATTTGGAATGCAATTAAGTTCGGTACGATCCTAGAAAACGTTGTGTTAGATGAAACACGCACGCCAGATTATACCGACACGTCGTTAACCCAAAATTCACGTGCTGCCTACCCGCTTTCACATATCGAGAAGCGCGTTGCTGAAAACCGAGGCGGCGAGCCGCGCTCAGTGGTGTTTTTGACCTGTGACGTAAGCGGCGTTTTGCCTCCTGTTTCTGTGTTAAGTGAAGAAGCCGCTGCTTATCACTTCTTAAGTGGCTATACCGCGAAAGTAGGTTCTACTGAAATTGGTTCTACTAGCGATATTGAATCAACTTTTTCAACCTGTTTTGGTGCGCCTTTCTTCCCGCGTCCAGCAGGCGTTTACGCAGAGCTTCTTATTAAGCGAGTGAAAGCGTTTGGCGCTAAGGTTTACTTGGTGAATACCGGTTGGACCGGCGGTCCTTATGGTACGGGCAGTCGCTTTGATATTCCTACTACCCGCGCCATTATCGATGCGATTGTATCTGGCAGTTTGGCTGATGTAGAAACCCAGCATATTGATGCGCTTAACCTTGATGTACCTGTTTCAATTGAAGGCGTAGATAGCAATCTGCTTGTGCCGCAAAACACGTGGGTTGACAAAGAAAAGTACAACGAGTACGCAGCTAACTTGGTGAACGACTTTAAACAAAACTTTGAAAAGTACGACGTTAGCGATGCTATCGTTAAAGCCGGGCCTGGTAACTAATACCTCGTCCGCCCCTTCCCAACGTTCATCACACTCAACGTGATTGATGTTTTGCCCGCACCGTGTTGCGGGCTTTTTTTTAGCGGTTGTTGATTGGTATGGTTAGACTTTCGAGAGCTATCTGATTCAGTGACGCCTTTACTATTAGAGCGTTGAGCTAAACCAATTTGTGGATACTGGAGTAAAGTCAATGTTCGACCTGTACTGAAAAAGCTCGCTGTCCATGTGACTGTCTCTAATCCAGTATTTCTGATTATCAATAGAAATAAGTCTTAGGGTGTAAGGCACGCCAAATGGATCTAGAGAAGCTGTTTCGATAAGTAATGAAGTATCAAAAATACGAATCTCTCTGTCCTTGTTATTGGGTGCAGGTATTAACTTGTTTTCGGCGTTATAGACAACAGGGACAGTAATATGAACGATGTCTTGTGGGAGATTATGCAGTCTAGCAATATCAGACAGCTTTTCGTCACTAAATACAGTAGGTTCAAAATGCCAACCAGCGTCAATGTGCACCGTCGCTAAAGCGACGTTATTATCTCCAACATGAACAAAAGCGTTAGGCTGAAATAATCTGACAAAGCAATAAAACCCAAATAACGTTGTAACGACACTAAATAACATCCATCGCATTATTCATTTCGCTCTAGATTAACTTTGTTCGGAAAGGTTGGCATCGGCGCATAATCAGTTGATGGCATAAGGGAGTATTCTTCCATGATTACTAGACTCGCTTTTTGTATATCTTTTTATATCAGTAAGTGAGCCAAAGAGATAATCATTAATAACACAATTGTTATTAACAAATTTAACATTATGAATACGTATGTTTATTTAAGTTGAGCAAGGCACTGGCTATCATTCATCGTACACACGTAGGCTTCAATCTAGCGCGCTTCGTAAATAAAGTGCGCCTCGTCAACTAAGCGCGCTTCGCTATGAAGCACAAAGAAGGTTTTAAGCATGATAGACAGGAAACAGCGTTTAGCACTTGCATGTGCTGGCTTGGCATTTTTCTCGGTAAATACGGTCGCCGAAGTTCAAACAGCAATACTCAAAAAAGCAACGCTACATATTGATACGGATACCAATGACTTCACAATAAGCGCCTTGCACAATAGTGGGTTTCAAGTAACGTATCTTACTGATAATAATGGCACGCCTTACGCAAATCTACCATCTATGGCGCTTCCCGAGCGCGCGTTGACTGACGTTACAAACACCACTGCTAGTAATCTAGAGCTAGTTGAAACAGCCACAACCCTGATCTTTAAACGCAATAATATTGCAGCGCATGTTGATAAGTCGACACACGCTATCAGTTATTCTGTAAACGGCAAAGTTGTGGCGAAAGAGCAAGGTGGACTCAGCATTTCCAGCAATGGCGTCAGCCTGTCGTTTGCGCTAGATAAAAACGAAAAGCTTTATGGTGGTGGCCAGCGCGTTTTAGGTATGGATCGTCGTGGTCATAGCATGCCGCTGTACAACAAAGCACATTACGGTTACACCACGTCTTCACATCAGATGTACTTTGGCCTGTCGGCCGTGATGTCGTCAAAAAACTATAGCGTATTGTTCGATAACACCGCTTCTGGCGAGCTGGATATTGGCAAAACGAACAGCGAAGAGTTGCTATTTAAGGCGCAGGGTGGCCGCGCTAGCTACATCATGGTGTTGGGTGAAAACCTAGAAGATACGGTAACGAATACCGTAGCAGTAACAGGAAAACAGCCGCTTCCTCCACGCTGGCTCCTCGGTAACTTTGCGTCGCGATTTGGCTATAAATCCCAAAACGAAGTTATGGAAGTGGTAGATGCTTTCAATACGCAGGATATTCCCGTTGATGCCGTGGTGCTCGACTTATATTGGTTTGGGAAAGACATTCAAGGTCATATGGGGAACTTGAGTTGGGATCGTGAAACGTTTCCTGAGCCAGAGGAAATGATGAGTGAGTTACGCAGTCAAGACGTAAAAACTGTGCTGATCACTGAGCCGTTTATTCTGACAACGTCAAAGCAATGGGAAAGCGCGGTTGCAAATAACGCACTAGCGCAAAATGCTGATGGCCAGCCGTACACGTTTGATTTCTATTTCGGTAATACAGGCTTAGTTGATGTGTTCAGTGAAAGCGGCCAAAACTGGTTTTGGCAATACTATGAAAAGCTTGCTGCACAGGGTGTTGCAGGCTGGTGGGGCGACTTGGGCGAGCCAGAAGTGCATCCCGATGATATTCAGCACATGTGGCAGTCGAAGAAAGTAAGCGGCGCAGAAGTGCACAATGCCTACGGTCATCAGTGGGCGAAAACCGTGTATAACAATTTAACTGAACTGCAACCCGACACGCGCCCATTTGTGCTGATGCGTTCAGGCTTTTTGGGTAGTCAACGTTACGGCATGGTGCCTTGGACGGGTGATGTAAGTCGAAGCTGGGGCGGGCTCAAGCCGCAGGTAGAACTCGCACTTCAGATGAGTGTTTTCGGGTTAGCCTATACGCACTCTGACCTAGGCGGCTTTGCGGGTGGCGAAACATTTGATGCCGAGCTTTATACAAGATGGCTTCAGTTCGGTGCCTTTTCACCGGTATTTAGGCCTCATGCGCAAGATAACATTGCGCCAGAGCCGGTTTTCCACGCTGACCCTGTTAAGTCGATTGCGCGCAAGTTTATTCAACTTCGCTACGACATGCTGCCGTACAACTATTCGTTGGCCTTTGAAAATGCGCTTTACGGCACGCCATTAATGCGTCCGTTAGCGATGAAGTACGCGAAAAGCGATTGGTTTGAAAATGCAGACAGTTATTTGTGGGGCGACGGGGTTTTAGTTTCGCCCGTGACGATGCCCAATCAAACGTTGTGGCCAACGGCGCTTCCTGAAGGCGTATGGTTCGACTTTTTCTCTGACACCCCATACCAAGGTGGTCAAACGGTTGATTACCCGCTAAGCGAAGACAATTTCCCAGTATGGGTGAAGGCGGGAAGCTTTATACCGATGGCTAAAGGGCTTAGTCGTACAGAGCAGTTCAATGCGCGCAAACTGGAAATACATTACTGGTATGACAGCTCGGTAACGTCGTCTTCCTATACCTATTACGAGGACGACGGTGTAGATCCAGCATCTGTCGATAAAGCTGTATACACCACTTTGCAGCTGCACTCGTCAGTAAATGACAACAACGGGTTAACTCTTTCGCTTAGCAGTGACGGCAGCTATATCGGTATGCCGAAACAGCGCAACATTAACTATGTGGTGCATGGTTTCAAAGAAAAGCCAAAGAGCGTAGCCATTGATGGTCGTGTCGTACCAGTGCAGTGGGATGAAAAAGGGAAAACGCTTTCACTTGCATTTTCGTGCGACTACCAGCAACCTGTGAAGGTAGTGATTATGTGATAATTAAGGACTGCTTTTCTTTATTACACGGTAAAGCTCAGCGTCCTTTGAGGGTTCACTTTATGGTTAAGGGGCATGCCTTTGCTGTGCCCTCACGTTTTAAATCGGATGTCTTTTTACTGATATCATCCATGGAGCCTAAATGAGCCGACTTCCTGCCACCATTGTTATTTTTGCTGGTTTTTTCCTAATTGGTAAGTTGTTCCTCTTGTGGGGAATACTGCTGCCAGATATTGCCGCCGATCTACAAATGTCAGAGGTTGTCAGTGGCGCGCTGTTCTCGCTTTTTTCAGTAGGTATGATGTTGGGCGCGGTGATAGGTGGCAAGTACGCCAGTCGCTTTGAATATATGCCGCTTTTAGCCACACTGTTTAGCATGAATACAGGGCTTCTGTTGCTGGTCTCAGTATTGTCGTCCTGGCAATGGTTTTTGGTATTAGCCGTGTTGATTGGTGTAGTGAGTTCCACAATATTTACTATTGGGCATACGCTCATTGCGCGCATGTATGCAGAAAAGCGCTTTACCATGATGGGGTTAATGGACTTTATGTTCAGCCTTGGTACCTTTGCTGCCTCGTTTTTCGTCACACTGTTATATCTTGTTGAGTATAACTGGCGTTTGCCTATTCAAGTCGTGGCCGGCGTTATGATAATCCTGTCTTGCTATACATTTATTGCAGCGCGCTCACAGGCAAAAGTACTTAAAGGCCAACCTAAAGCGCCAAAGAAAACCTTGGCCTTTGGCGTCATCATTAAGCAGCCGGTTTTTATATTTTTGACTCTGCTCACCTTTGGCTATGGCGCTGTAGAGTTTGGAAACGCGAACTGGTTTGTTAGCTATGCGCAAAACGGTTTGGGTTTTAGCGGCGAGCAATCGCGTAATTTATTAGCATGCTTTACGGCTGGTATGGTGATTAGCCGCCTGACCTTTCCATTTTTACTCCGCTTTGTGTCGGTGCATCGCATGATAGTGTTAATGGCTACCGCTTCGCTTGCTGGCGTGTTCGCGCTTAAGCTTATGCCAACCTTTTACGGTATTGGTGCGGGTAATCTATTACTGGGTTTAGGATTAGGTGGGCTTTTTCCACTTGCACTGTCGGCGGCAATGAACATCGACAGCGACAACGGGCCGGTGCTTTCTGGTATTTCAATTATTGGTAATTCGACTGGCGTACAAGTCGCTTCTTTTTCTACCGGGCTTTGGGCCAACTTTGCACCGCTTACAACTGCGTTTTGGGTAATACCATTAGGGGGATGTGTGTTGTGGTTCGCTTCTTATGGTTACAGCAGGAAGATAGAGTACCATCGAACCTGACTACCTTGAAAAGGCAGGCTCGGTGAATGAAGACCTTTCCTGTTGATCAATATGGCGCGGTAAAGAGTCACCGCAAATCATTGGCAATTAGTGCTTTTGAGGCAAATCGGAAAGATAGGGTAAGTAAAACTCGGCCACTAAACCTTGCTGTGGGTGATTTCGCAGGGTTACTTCCCCGTCGTGGGCCTCTACAATTCTTCGAATTATAGCAAGCCCTAGGCCTGATCCAGACGAATTGCGGGCTTTATCACCTTGTGCAAATGGCATGAAAACGGTGTCGAGTTCTTCTTCTGGAATACCTCGCCCAAAATCACGCACTTTGCAGTACACACGCTTTTCATGACGGTTGTAGAAACTGCTTATGGCAATGTCATCAGAGCCATATTTGAAGGCATTTTCAATGAGGTTATCAATAACACGCTTCATCGCGATGCGCTTTAATGACAAGGGCGGAATGGCATTAAGCTTGAGTTCAATGTGATGCTTATCATCTAAATGTCGAGCTTGTACAAGTTCGGCAATAATGGTGTTTAAATCGGTTTCTTGGCTGACTTCTTCGGTGTCGTAGCGTGCATAGTCGATGAACTGATCGATAATGGCGTTCATATCTTCTATATCGTTCACAATACCGTCTTTTATCCAGTCTTGATCGGCTGGCAGCATCTCCGAGGCAAGGCGAATACGGGTAAGCGGCGTGCGCAAATCGTGGGAGATACCCGCCGTCATAATATTTCTATCGTTTTCAAGCTGCTTAATACCCTGATTCATGCGATTGAAAGCGCGGGTAACCTGAATCATCTCTGTGCTGCCTTGTTCACGAAGCGGTGCGGGGTGCTCTCCTTTACCTACGGCTATTGCCGCTTTTTGTAAGGCGGACAACGGACGCGTCATACGTCTTACAAAAAGCCAGCCGCCCGCAACGCTTAAAATGCCTATTACCATCAAGTACATGGTAAGTGGCGAGATATTCGCTTCGTTTAACCCCGAAATAGGAATAGAAATCCATGTGTCTGGATAGCGGCTTAACGATATCCACACAATGTATGGCGCGCTTTCGTCACTTGCTTGAGTTGTTGTACTAATGCGTACATCGGCAAGTTGCCTTAGCTGCTCGCTCACTTGTGACGATATGTAGCTATAGTAAACCGCGCTTTCAAGCCCATTCCTTCTCGCAACACTTTCATCGAACACCCGCACTTGGGTTTTCTGAAAATAGCGATCGCGAGTCTCTTGATTGGTCACCAATAAATCATTAGCAAGCACGGATTTTACTTGCGTAGCTAGCAAACTATTGATTTGCTGATAACTTGGTTGAATAAAATAATAAGTAACCGAGACGTACGACACTATCTGGTTAATCAGCAATAGTACGCCAATAAGCATGACAGTTTGGCCAAATGCACTTTTGGGAATTAAACGCATAGCTTGCTTTTTCGTCGTGTCATAAATTGGCCTTTGCTATTAAGGAGGCGACTGTATAAACCTCCTTAACGCTTTTGAATTTTTGTTTATCGCTCTATTTATTGTCGCGGCTTATCTGAGCAACGTTTTTAAACCCTACACGTATGCCTTGACGGGACTATGCCTGTTCTCCGTCGGGCACAAAAACGTAACCTAAGCCCCATACAGTTTGAATATAGCGAGGGTTGGCCGGGTCTTCTTCGAGCATTCTGCGCAATCGAGAGACTTGGACGTCGATACTTCGTTCTAGGGCGCTGTAGTCTCGACCTCGCGCCAAATTCATGAGTTTGTCTCGTGATAACGGCTCGCGGGGGTGGGTAACCAGCGATTTTAATACCGCAAATTCGCCGCTGGTCAGGGTAAGCGGCGTATCGCCGGCGGTCATTTCTCGTGTCGCCAGATTTAACTTGTAGTCACCAAACTCCACAATTTGTACATCTTTGGAGGGGGCGCCCGGCGCTTCGCTGCTGCGTCTGCGCAATACCGCTTTTGCACGGGCAAGCAACTCTCGTGGGTTAAAAGGCTTAGGTAAATAGTCGTCGGCACCCATTTCAAGGCCTATAATGCGATCGACTTCATCGCCCTTTGCGGTGAGCATTATGATAGGCATGTCGTTTTCTTTCTGGCGCAAACGGCGACAAATAGACAAGCCGTCTTCACCTGGCAGCATCAGATCTAAAACCATCAAATGAAAATTTTCTCGTTCCAGCAGTCTATCCATTTGTTCTGCGTTTGCAGCACTGCGAACTTGGTAGCCTTGTTCTAACAGATAGCGTTCTAGCAGGCTTCGCAGGCGCATGTCATCATCAACAACGAGAATTTTAGAGGTTTCCTGACCCATACTCATACCTTTCGTTTTACTTTTGTTTCACTATAACCACTAGATATGAAATACAAAAGCGAGAAAAGCGTAAAAGGCCCAGTATGTTTGTTACAAATAGTGTCTGGCTACTCTACCAAACTTGGCAGTACGGCATTCAACTTTTCTGCTTGTGAAGGTAATAAGTGCTTACTGGCAATTTGAGCAAATTTTCCTGAATCATACAGGGAGAATAAAGCAGTATTAAGTTCCGAAATAAAACGATGATTTTCTTCATGTTTGTTGCACATGACATAGCCAAATTTAAATTGGCTTTCACCTGCAATTTCAAGCCCAATGATGTGGTATTCATCTGACTCGATGAATGGCTGCATAACTTCCGGATAAGTGATAATGAATTGCACTTTCCCAGATAAAAACAAATTTATGAACTGCTCGTAAGGGTTGATTGTTTCAAAGATATAAAGCTGGTTTTTATTTATTTTTACAATCTCCCTATCTATCGCATCGCCATAAGAATGATTTGCCAAGACTGCAAGAATGTTTTTCGATTCACTGTTAACTAACGTTGATAAGGGTAAGGATTGATTTTTTGACTCGTTTTTCGGTTGTGTGAGGTTTTCTGTACTTCCATGCCGATAAAGCCGTAGGCCGGAATAAATGTCGGTGGCAGCACTGAAAAGATACTTTTCTAAGCGCTGAGTCGTTTTTAACCTGTTAGTTGTACAAAAGGGTTTATCTGAATCGAGCAGATTTTCAATTCGTTTATGAGATAACACTTGAGTGCTACTTATAACGTTTTTCAGTTTTGGAAAAACCAACTGCAACACTTCTTCTGTCATGTTTTTAGGCGGCGAGACTGAATGCAACACATCTATAGTGTCCTGAGTGTCAAGCAATAACGTTGTCGCATGACTGCACATGGATGCGACAACGAAAATAACCAAAGATGTTAGCTTTTTCATAACATGTGACATTGCCAATCGAATGATATTTGTACCAATCACTTAGGTAAAACGCAACACATTAAGCGCCTTTGTGTCAGCTTTACCTAGCAATGTATCTAAAAAAAGCGCCACCATCGCATCAGTGCCAACGTACGCTTGCTCATAGAATGTAGTCTGTATCTTGTGAGCAAAGCCTTGCCACGCTTTCGCATATTTGGCGAGAAACACCTCGTGTCCCCACTCGCCCTGACGCAATTTTACTCGCGCTGGCGCAAAAAATATCTCTGCATCTAACGCCTTCGGGTTAGGTTTTTCTGAGGCTTGCCAGTCGGTTGCACCAATAAGCGTGACCTTGCTTAAGTTTTCACCTAACACCTCAGTAAGGTTATTAATCAAGATGCCATTGGCTGCAAAATCCAATAACCAGTAGCGGTCATTGCTATCTAACGTTGCTAAGTCGTCATAGCTCACCACGTCATCATAACAGCCCGTGGCCTTTACCATGTCTACATTACCCACAGAAGTCAGCCCTACAACACGGTAGGTTGCGCCACGGTTCACTTTCTGATCTTTCAACAACTGCGCCGTTCCAAGAGCCGTTTTACTAGAGGCACTGGACAGTAGTAACGATTCACCTTGCGATACATCATCAACAAAGTCATCTAACACAAACGAGGTCATGTACAGGGGGCGAAAATTCAGCTGCCATGCTTCTCTTTGCGGATTGTAGCCGGGGTCATTGGCGCAGCGAAGATATTGATCATACACAGGGCTAATGCTTTTGCGCTTTTCATGAACATCTGAAAATCCGTGTGGCGCGACTTTTCCGGCTTTTATCACCCAGTGGCTAGCCATGGGGAGATAGCCGAACACCTTTTCACCCTCGGAAATATCACTATGACGAGACGCCTTTACCGTAGCAAAACCCCAAACGGGTACAATACCAAATCCGGTGGATTCATCACGGTGAGCCGCATTTTCCGTTGGGAAAAAGCCCCAATATCCCATTTTAAATCCCAGCGCTGCATAGGTGATGTTGTTGGCAGAAAAGCCAAAACTGTCGATTTCAAGCAGTACTTCATCTTGCTGTAAGTCATGGGAATTGATGTCGCGGTAAACGACATCGGTATTAGCAAGGTTTTGCTGGTCTACCCAAATTTGTTGGCTTTTTATTGTAGTCATAGTAGGGGCCTGCTGTCTTTTAAAAACAAGGTCAATAGAGTAATTATCTATACGGACTGGTATAACCTAGATTGACGCAGGGACTCAGTTATTACGACTTACTGTTTTAAATATATGCCTATAGAAGCGGTGTATACTGGGCGTTATTCGTCGCTATTAAGCCAATCCATCTGATGGCCAGCTCTGCGCTTCTTATTCAAAATATCTTCAAGCAGCGGTGTTAAGATTAGCTCCATCGCTAGGCCCATTTTCCCACCGGGTACAACCAGCGTGTTGATGCGCGACATGAAGGAACCGTCGATCATTTGCAGTAGATAAGGAAAATCGACGGTTTTCATTTCTCTCCTAAACCGCACTACGACAAAGCTTTCGTCTTGGGTTGGAATTTCACGCGCGCTAAAAGGATTTGAGGTGTCAACAGTAGGTACGCGCTGAAAATTGACGTGAGTGCGTGAAAACTGCGGAGTAATGTAATGAAAATAGTCGTCTAGCCCTCGCACAATACTGCTCATTACGGCTTCACGTGAGTGACCTCTATCCGTGGTGTCACGAACAATTTTTTGGATCCACTCCAAGTTCACAATAGGCACCATACCTACAAGTAAATCTACGTGTTTAGCAACGTCATTTTCTTCGGTCTTAACTCCGCCGTGTAAACCTTCGTAGAACAGTAAATCCGTGTTCTTGGGTAAGTCTTGCCACGGGGTGAAGGTTCCCGGCATTTGATTAAACGGTACGGCTTCATCAAATGTGTGAAGGTATTGCCTAAATTGTCCTGTACCTGAGCTTCCGTACTCTCTAAACAGCGTCTCGAGTAGCTCAAAGTCATTGGCTTTAGGGCCGAAATAGCTGATATGTCTGCCTTGTTCCTGCGCTTTACGAATTTCCACTTCCATCTCAGGACGGGTAAAACGGTGGAAACTATCACCGCCGACTACTGCCGCATTAACATTTAAGTTCCTGAATATATGGCGGATAGCGTTGGTCGTGGTCGTTGTACCCGCGCCAGAAGAACCTGTTATAGCAATAATAGGGTGTTTAACAGACATAGGAATTCTTTTTAGAAATGACGGGTACTAGTTATAAGCTGATGTGCGCGAAGAATCAAGGGGGGAGGATGGCGCGTGCCGCCCATTTTTTTCTACAAACGTCTGAGTCATTGCGCCCATATTCACTTGTCTAGGTTTTTGTGATGGTGCTGAAGTAGGCGCACAATCAACTTTGCTTCCTCTTCATCTAAATCAAGCAAAGCTCGCACGTGTTCCAGATGGCGCAGGTCATGATCACTTAGCTTCCCGTCATCAAGTGCACTTCGTACGGTATCTTTAAAACGATCACGCTTAAGCTGCATTTGTGCCGTATAGCTAGAAGACAAGATACCCGCAGGCAAGGCATAGAAACAAATGCCCATAATAGTAATGAGGCCACCAAATACCTTTCCTAACGTTGTGATAGGTACAATGTCGCCATAGCCAACGGTAGTGAGAGTAACCAACGCCCACCACAACGATGCAGGAATACTGCTGAAAACCTCGGGCTGTGGAGTGCGCTCGATATAATAAATACAGGTAGCGGCAATGACTGTAAACACCAAGAGCACGCTTATCGCTGCAATTAGGCTATGGGATTCGTTACGTAAAACCGTCGCAAGGTTTTGTATTGACCGAGAATAGCGGCCGATTTTTAAGATTCGCATTACCCGGAATATTCGCAATATGCGTAAATCAAATGCCACGAAAACGCTCAAATAAAAAGGCAAAATAGCCATTAGGTCGACTAAGGCAATGGGGCTTTTTATATATGCCCAGCGCTTTTGCCAGGATGTTGCTTGTTCACCGGAAGGTCGATGCGGGGCCGATGCGCTGCTGTAGAGACGCAGGAAGTATTCAACGGTAAATATAAGTACCGAAACCACTTCGATAATATGCAGCTCATGCTGCCAGAGGGCAGGGATACCCGGTACGGTTTCGAGCATCATGGCCGCTATGTTTACGATAATCAGCCCAATGAGTAATAAATCAAACAACGCGCTGATTTTTTTGTATTCGTGAGCCTCGCTAGCGGGAGCGAGGATGTGATAGCACGCGTTTTGAAAGGACATAGCCAAGATTGTGATGGAACGAATAATCTTTTTATACCAATAACGGCGACAAATTGGTAATGCTTCTGGTGAGGCGGGCATTTGCTAAGCGGTATTTCAGGCGCGATTGGGCTAAAAACATGTTAATTTGAAATAGCAACGGCGCTACAAACGAAAAGTAGCGCGCTTTATTGGTATGCGGGCTCTGCCACGGTTGCTTATTTTAGCATCCATTCATGATCAGGGTCGTTGTGAAATACCCACTCACGCTTAGGCCCTGCCATTACGTTTAGATAATAAAGATCGTAACCGTGGGGAGCGCCAACGGGATGATAGCCCTTGGGAACCATTACAACACTGTTATGCTCAACGCTGATGGTCTCATCAATGCTTCTATCGTCGGTATACACTCGCTGAAAGGCAAAGCCTTGCTGAGGGTTTAGCTTATGATAATACGTTTCTTCCAGCGCACTCTCGCTAGGCAGTGAGTCGGTATCGTGCTTGTGTGGGGGGTAGCTGGACCAGTGACCATTTGGGGTTATCACTTCGGTAATCAAAAGTTTTTCCGCCATAACATTGTTCATCATGATGTTGCGAATATGGCGGGTATTGGTTCCTGTCCCTCTCACTGAAACTTCACAATCTTCTGGTTTTATTAGCCTTGCAGATAATTCCCCCTTAGCTGGAGCACTACAGAGTGCGACCTCTGCATCATTCAATGCGGTTACCGTAATGGTATCTTTAGGGGGAACGTAAACGGCAAAAGGGGCTTTATCTTCGAAAACGGATTCCCTATCCCCTATATTCAAAAATGTTTCATCACGGGTTTTGATGTCAACACGGCCGCTGACTACCACTGCGCATACTTCATTGCCGGCGGTATCAAAGGTTTGTGTGTCGCCTGCTTTTAGCAAAACGACGTCAAAGCCCACGTAGCGCCAATTCGCCGAGGCTGGCGTGATATGTTGAATACGTCCTTGAACATCTGGAGCGGAAGGTCGACTGTGTAAATGTGACATAAGTAAGTGGCCGTTAGTGAGATTGGTGAATAAGACCAAGCATAAGCGCTTGAATAATATTGGTGCTTACATTGAGCGAGCGAAATGAGTGTATTTCTGCTTCTTTCACTTTAATGTAAATGTCGGCGTGTTCAGCTAAAGGGCTAACGCTACTATCGGTCATAGCGATAACTGCGATTCCTTTACTTTTAGCATAATTCACCGCATCTAAGGTTTCTTGCGCGTAGGGTGCAAAACTAATAGCGAATAGCACGTCATCAGGACCCAGAAGGTTGAGCTGGGCAATATCCATATGACCAGCGCCATCGAGCAGGTGGGCTCGGCGCCCTATGTTGTTAAGAAGATAGCTGAAATAGCTGGCTGTCGGAAATGACCTTCTCGCCCCTTGGATATGAATGATATTCGCCTTGTGAAGCGCAGAGATAGCGTCATTTAGCACCTGCTCATCTACTGAATTACATAAATTTTCGAGAGCGTGTGTGTTGGCAATAACAATTTGCTTCAACCAACTAAGTCCGCACTTCTTATCGTGAGTCGCAGGTTCCTCTTGTACCGACTTTATACGGCTCTCATAGTCTGGTGAGCTGACCATGAGCTTGTCTTTGAAGAGCTGCTGCATATCGCTAAACCCTTCAAACCCAAAGGCGTGAGCAAAACGAACCAAGGTGGAGGCATGCACGCCCGCGGCTTTTGCAATACTGGCTACGGTACCAAATGCAATGGCATTCGGGTTGTCCAAAACGTAGCGGGCAACTTCCTGCAATCGTTTACTGAGCGATGAATACTGGCTTTCAATATGTTGTTCGAGTTCGGTTTGTGTTTCTGTCATTGCTTCACGTTCGCTTTTAGGTACGCCTGTTCTATGCCAAATAATAGAACAAATAAAATAAATATTCCAATAATTGATTGAATGGAAAATTTGTTCTATTTTAGTTTAGCGTTTATTTTGAACAGATGAGAAGAGAGCCACCGTGTCACAAACAATATCTAAAACGTTGGATGTCATATGTCTTGGCAGAGCATCCGTCGACTTATACGGACAACAGATTGGCAATAGGTTGCAGGATATATCCTCTTTTGCCAAATCATTAGGTGGTTCGTCTTGTAACATTTGCTTTGGCGCCGCGCGTTTGGGGTTGCGTGCCTCAATGCTTACCAGGGTCGGCGATGAGCAATTTGGAGAGTTTATTCGAGAAGAACTGGAAAGCGCCGGCGTAGACACGAGTCACGTAGTCACAGATCCAGAAAGACTGACGGCACTCGCTATTCTCTCAATCAAAACGAAAGAAGCGTTTCCACTGCTCTTTTACAGAACAGATTGTGCCGATATGGCCATAGATGAAAGCGATTTCGACGAAGCTTATATCGCCTCATCTAAAGCGTTACTGATTACCGGTACACATTTTTCGACACCGCATGTGGATAGTGTGGCCCGAAAGGCGATTGCGTATGCTCGTCGTAATAACACCAAGGTTATTTTAGATATCGATTATCGTCCGGTGCTTTGGGGGCTTACGCGTCCCGGTGAAGGCGATAACCGATTTGTGTCTAATACTGATGTGACTAAGCACCTTCAGTCAATTATTCCATTATGTGACCTGATTGTTGGCACGGAAGAAGAGGTACATATTGCGGGTGGCTCAACCGACACCATAGACGCGTTAAAGACAGTACGAGCGATCAGTGATGCTGAAATTGTCCTTAAACGAGGTGCGCAAGGATGCTCGATTTTCGATAGCGAGATCCCTAATCATATTGACGATGCGTTTTTTGCTGGAGGTGTCAGAGTCGATGTGCTCAATGTTTTGGGTGCCGGTGATGCATTTATGGCTGGCTTTCTTCGTGGCTGGATCAGAGAAGAGGGGTATGAAAAGGCCTGTTCGTACGCTAACGCATCTGGCGCGTTAGTTGTATCCCGCCATGGGTGTGCACCTGCCATTCCTACGCCAGAAGAACTTGACTACTATATTGCTAATCAGCATGACATTGAGCGGCCAGATTTAGATCCTGAGCTTAACTACCTGCATCGCGTTACCACACGTAAGCCAGCGGCGTGGGATGAACTATGTATTTTAGCGTTCGACCACCGCCAGCAATTTGTAGATATGGCAAATGATGTGGGGGCAGACGTCACCCTTATTCCCACACTAAAACAACATATTCTTGCCTCGCTAAACGACGTGGCAAATAACGGTACTGTGCCCAACCAAGTGGGTGTGCTCATTGACGACACGTTTGGTCAAGACGCACTTAACGAAGTCACAGGCAAGCGCTGGTGGATAGGTAGACCGGTGGAAGTGCCTACCTCTCGTCCCATTGAGTTAGAGGGAGGGCGCTCTATAGGCTCAAGGTTGGTGTCGTGGCCTAAAGAACATATTGTAAAATGCTTAATTTTTATGCATCCCGATGATGAGCAAACAATGTGGGACGCGCAAAGTCGACAAATTAAAGAGCTTTATGATGCGGTCTGTGTAAGTGGCCATGAGTTGCTTTTAGAGATTATTCCTCCGAAAAACATGCCTTGCGACGACGACACAGTCGTGCGGTGTATGGAAAATGTGTACGACTTAGGTGTGCGTCCTGATTGGTGGAAGCTGCCGACGCCAACCCGTGGCGCATGGCAAGCTATCTCTTCACTGATCGAGACCCGGGCTCCGCACTGTAGAGGTGTGATTTTACTGGGCTTGGACGCACCAATTGAACAACTTGCCAAAGGTTTTGAAGACAGTGCTCATTTCCCCCTATGTCGAGGCTTTGCCGTGGGACGTTCTATCTTTGCTAAAGCAAGTCGAGCGTGGTTAGCAGGGGAGATTGACGACGACAGTCTAAAAGCTGAAATAGCGAGCAATTACTTAACTTTGGTTAAAGCCTGGAATAAGCGTAAGGATACTTAACATGCAGTATGTTCGATTAACCGCCGCGCAGGCGCTGGTAAAGTTTTTTAGCCAGCAATATATCGTTCACAACAACGAAGAGGTGCCGATTTTTGGCGGCGCGTTTGCGATTTTTGGTCATGGTAACGTAGCCGGCTTAGGCGAGGCTCTTTACCACGCGCAAGACAGTATGCCTACGTTTCGTGCTCACAACGAGCAGGGCATGGCCCATACTGCAATTGCGTATGCGAAAGCAAATTTCCGCAAGCGCATGATGATGTGTACGTCTTCAATTGGTCCTGGCGCCACGAATATGGTAACCGCAGCGGCGCTTGCCCATGCCAATCGCCTTCCTGTGTTATTGGTTCCCGGCGACACGTTTGCAAACCGAAAGCCAGACCCTGTACTTCAACAAATAGAACACTTTACTGATCCTGGCGTAACGGCGAATGACTGCTTCAAACCAGTAAGCCGGTACTTCGACCGCATTCATCGCCCTGAACAACTGATCCATTCAATGCCCGTAGCAATGCAGACACTCTTGGACCCGGTGAACTGTGGCCCTGTTACTCTCGCTTTTCCGCAAGATGTACAGACCGAAGTATTCGACTATCCAGAAAGTCTGTTTGTAAAGAAAGTGCATAGTTTACGGCGAGCAAGCGCGCATCAGGATGAATTAGCACATGCACTTAGCGCACTTCAAAGCGCTGAGAAGCCCCTCATCATCGCCGGTGGCGGAGTGCTTTACTCTGAGGCCGCAGAAGTGCTGTCTGACTTTGCGCTTGCCCATCAAATCCCGGTCGCAGAAACCCAGGCTGGAAAAGGGGCGTTGCCGTGGGAGCATCCTTGTGCAGTAGGCGGTATCGGTGTGACGGGGTCAGCTGCTGCAAATCAGCTAGCCCAAGAGGCTGATGTGGTGCTGGCAATAGGAACCCGTTTGCAGGATTTCACAACGGAGTCGCGAACATTGCTGGAGAGTCACCAAAAAACGTTAATTCAGCTGAATGTGGGTGTGTTCGACGCTGAAAAGCACAACGCTCAACCGTTAGTTGGCGACGCGCGAACCGTGATAATGCAACTATCTGAGGGTCTTACGCCCGTTCCACTGTTTAAAGACTGGCTCAATCGTGCAAAAGCGTTAAACGCCCAATGGCAAAGCATGTATGACAATGTCACAGCAGACACGGGCACTGAACTCCCCTCCGACGCACAAGTGCTAGGTGCTATCAAACGGCAAAGTAACACAAGCGATGTCATTGTTTGTGCTGCCGGCGGTCTCCCTGGAGAGCTTCATAAGCTATGGCGAGCTGAGGGACCGGGCTCGTACCATGTGGAATATGGCTTCTCTTGCATGGGCTATGAGATAGCGGGTGGCTTGGGCGTAAAAATGGCCACACCAAAGCGCGAAGTGTTTGTGGTGGTAGGTGATGGTTCTTACATGATGATGAACTCTGAACTGGCGACGTCAATCATGCTTGAACAAAAGATCACCGTCATTCTGCTCGACAACCGAGGTTTCGGCTGCATTAACCGCCTTCAACAAGGTACCGGGAACGCACCTTTCAACAACCTTTTAGAAAACTGTGCGGGCAATCCCGACGCAATGCATATCGACTTTGCTGCACACGCCAGCGCAATGGGGGCGCACGGCATTAGTGTGTCCAGTATTGGCGAGCTAGAGTCTGCGCTAGAAAAAGCGCGCAGTAATACAAAAAGTACCCTGATTTCACTTAATACCGACCCGCATATCAGTACTGATAACGGCAGCTGGTGGGACGTTGCTATACCTGAGATCTCACAGCGTGAGTCGGTAAATCAAGCACATAAAGAATACAAAGGTGCTCAGTCTAAGCAACCTTATTAATTTTGAAGACTCACGTCTTAGAGGAACATCATGCAAACACTTGGTAATTTTATAAACGGTAATAACGTAGAAAGCCAGAGCGGACGAGTAGGGGCAGTTTACGACCCCGCCACGGGAGAGCAGACTAAGCAAGTATGCCTTTCCAGTGCACAAGAGACAGCACAAGCGATTACTGCCGCACATGATGCGCTTGCAGAATGGAGCGCGGTAACACCGTTGAACCGTTCTCGCGTGATGTTTAAGTTCAAAGCGCTGCTGGAAGAAAATAAAGATGAACTGGCACTGCTTATCACGTCAGAGCATGGAAAAGTTTTTTCGGATGCGCAGGGAGAGCTAACCCGAGGCATAGAGGTGGTGGAATTCGCGTGTGGTATTCCACATTTGCTCAAGGGCGAGCAGTCAATGAACGTTGGCCGTGGTGTGGACAGTTTCTCATTAATGCAGCCGGTGGGTGTCTGCGCGGGAATTGCGCCCTTCAACTTCCCCGCGATGGTACCACTTTGGATGTTCCCAGTTGCGCTAGCGTGCGGTAATACGTTTGTGATGAAGCCTTCCGAAAAAGATCCTAGCGTACCGTTAAAGCTGGCCGAGCTTTTAAAAGAGGCGGGCTTGCCAGACGGTGTATTCAATGTTGTGAATGGCGATAAAGAATCAGTTGACGTGTTGCTCAGCGATCCTAGAGTGCAAGCGGTTAGCTTTGTAGGTTCTACGCCTATCGCTGAATATGTATACAAGACGGGGAGTGAGAACGGAAAACGCGTGCAGGCACTCGGTGGTGCTAAAAATCATATGGTAGTGATGCCAGATGCTGACCTTGATTTAGTCAGTGGTTCTTTAATGGGCGCTGCTTATGGCTCTGCGGGCGAACGCTGCATGGCGATTTCTGTGGCCGTATGTGTGGGCGACGAAGCAGCGGATGCACTGATAGAAAAGCTAGAAACGGAAATAGCGAATATGCGCGTTGGTGCTGGACTTGGCGAAGGTGAGGAACCACATATGGGGCCTCTAATCAGCCGTCAGCATGCTGATAAGGTGCTGTCTTATATTGAGACAGGAATCAAGGAGGGGGCGCGTTTGGTCAGCGATGGGCGCAACTTTACCGTAACTGGAAACGAGCAAGGCTATTTTGTGGGCCCCACCCTATTTGATAATGTGACGCCAGGCATGCGTGTGTACCAGGAAGAAATATTTGGTCCTGTACTTAGTATAGTGCGCGTAAATACCTTCGAAGAAGCGCTTAAACTTGTTAATGAACACGAATACGGAAACGGCACCTCGATATTTACGGCAAATGGCGAGGCTGCCCATATGTATACGCATCAGGTGCAGGTGGGTATGGTTGGCGTGAATGTGCCCATTCCTGTGCCTATGGCGTTTCACAGCTTTGGCGGATGGAAACGCTCGATATTTGGTCCTCTAAATATGCACGGCCCAGATGGCGTTCGGTTCTACACTAAGATGAAAACGGTGACGGCTCGCTGGCCTAAAGGCCAACAAAATATCAATCATTACACTATGCCAACAATGAAATAGCGCTAGCGTTAGAGACCCTCAATACGAAATTTTAAAAACGAAGGCATTCACTATGGTGAATGCCTTTTTTTATGTTCTTTTTATTGATCGGGTTGGAATGTTGTAACGGGTGGGAAGGTTGCAGAAAACATAATCAGGCACGTTGCCATCAATTGGAAAAAAGTAAGTTATCGCTTACTTAAGCGAAGCAATAAGACCCGGTAGCGCTCTCATATCGCTGAACGAAGACACATTGGGTAAAGAAACGGGTTCGTTGAATGTGTTGTAGAAGAAGGTTTTCATTTTTGCTGCACTACCCGCCTTTATACCCGCCATGCTGTCTTCTATCACTACACATTCAGACGGCATTACCCCTAGCCTTTTCGCTACTCTTAAATAAATGTCTGGGCTTGGCTTGTACGCGCCGATGTCGTAGGCGCTGTAAATATGTGGGGCAAAATAGTGTTGCAAGTGACAAAGCCCTAATGCATGGTCTATTTTTTCTTTAGGGCCATTCGATACCACCGCTTTTTCGTAGTCTAGCTGTTCCAGTGCGTCAACAATCCCATCGATAGGTTTGAGGTTGGCTTCGAATAAATTGGCGACGCGAGCCCGGTAGTCTTCTAAAAAGTGTGCAGGAATAGTGATGTCATGCGATGTGGCAATATCGTTGAGTACCTCCGACATCTTGCCGCCTCGATATCGCTTCATCAACTGATGCGCATCAAGCTTGAGCCCCAAAGTGGCAAACTGCTGAGCTAAGCCAAGGTTGCACAGGTATTCGCTATCTACCAGTGTGCCGTCACTATCAAAAAGCAAACACTTTATGGTCATGCTTATCGCCAAGACAGGTTAGGCGTAGACGACATTTGCAGGACAAGTTCTCCACCATTTGTGATTTCACTGTGTAGCAAATAGGCGCGGTTTAAAGGTTCGCCATTGAGCGTAGCAGACTCCACAAAAATATTATCTGGTCCATTATCTAGGGTTTTGATCGTAAACTGTTTACCCGTGAAGTAGTCATTGTCTAAAGAAAGTGTGATTTCATCGAAAATAGGAGAGCCAATATAATAAATAGGGTCCTGTTCTACGCCCCCAGTTAGCTGAAACAAGCCTATTTTCATGAGTACCGCCAGCGCGCCCATTAAACCCTGATCTTCATCACCATTGTAACCACGCTCAGGAGATAAATGGGAGTAAACAGCGTCGACAACCCGTCTTGACCATTTTTGTGTTTTCCAGGGGGCGCCTGCTGCGCTAAATATAAACGCGGTTTGCATGCTAGGCTGATTACCATAATTGATCGGAGCCCGACGTAACGATTCAATGGTTTCATCTGCATGAGCAGTGCCTGACGTGAAGCCTTGCTTTTCGGCAACAAGAAAGTCACGGTCTAGACGCTCGATTAATACCGCTTCCCCGCCCATCAATTCGGCTAACCCTTTAATATCGTGAGGTACAAACCAGGTGCCTTGAGCGGGGTTCGATTCAACAAAGCCATTTTCGTATTGATAGGGGTCGAATGGGGTTTGCCACGTACCGTCTACATTTCTAGGGCGCATGAAACCCGATTCAGGATCAAAAACATTGCGGTAGTTTTGACTGCGTTTTAAAAAATATTGATAGTCGTGCTCTTTTCCTAGCGCGTTGGCAAATTGAGCAAGGGTAAAATCTTGATACGCATTTTCTAAGGTTTGGCCCGGCCCCCTTCTATGATTTCCGTAACTGCTTTCCTCCGGCGGCAGAGGAAATGGAATGTAGCCTTTTTCGAGATAATGTCGCATACCACCACCCGTTTTGGTGTAATGCTCATAACCCGCTTTTGCCATAATGCCTTTATCACTATGATTGTACGTTAACCCGTTGTAAGCCGTTTCAACATCAAAGTCTCGTATGCCTTTCATATAGTTAGAAACGATAAACGGCGTTGATGAAGCGCCTGTCATGACATAGGTGTAATTTCCACCTGATGGGCCTCGTGGAATCATCGAGCCATCTTTATAATAGGTAAGCAGACTGTTGGTGAAATCTGAGGCAACGCTTGGGTATACCAGCGGCCACAGCGTTGCAATGGTCCATTGCGCTCCCCAAAAAGAATCTGAGTTGTGATGGTTAAATAGCGGGACACCCTTTTCATTGAGGGGAAGCTGTTTAATAACAGGGTCTATGCCAGTTTGATCAACATATTGACCGTTGGCGTCAGAGATAATGCGTCTGCCTTGTAGTGCATGCCAAAGATCGGTGTAAAAGCGGCGCTGTTGTTGCTCACTTCCGCCTTTTACGGTGATTTTTTCAAGCCATGAGTTCCATACTGTGAGTGCGGCTTCTTTTGTTTTATCAAAGTGCCAGGTAGATAACTCTGTATCAATATTGGCCTTCGCATTCTCCACAGACACATAGGAGATCCCCACTTTCATCAAAAGCGGTTTTGCGTCATAACTCAGTTCAATGAGTAGCCCGGCATCAAGCCCGTTAATGCCGCTAACGGCTGGGAATACATGTTCCCCTCTGTAGCTGTCTAATCGAGCTATGTCTTTATCGAATTCGGCATAGTAGTAAACTTTTGTAGGGCGAGTTCTGCGGTACGTCGGCAAGTTTGTTATGTAGCCAGCTACCGCATTAGGCGCGACTTGGTTTGCTTCTGCGTGACCTAATTCTGATGGACCTAATTTGCCGCCTAAGTTAAATAATACTTGTTGTGGGGCGTTAGGCGCATAATGGTAGCGATGAAAACCAACTCGGGTTGTAGCGGTAAGCTCTACATCAATTTTGTAACGATCTAATAAAAATTTATGGTAGCCGGGCTTTACAATTTCACTGTCATGAGAAAATGGAGAGTAATAGTCATTTTTAATCTCGGCCACAGGGCGAGTAGACGAGAGAGGCATAACGGATAGCCCGGATAGCTGCCACGCATGCACGTGGCTTATGCCTTTAATGTCGTTAGAATGGTATCGATAACCACTTCCCCATGCTCCGCCTATCTCGGTATCGGGGTTGAGGTTGACCATACCAAAAGGAAGTGATGCTGAGTCAAAAAAGAACCAACGGCTGTTAGCTGAATCGAGATAAGGATAAACAAGGTCAACGGGTTGCTTACTGGCCGCATAACTTAACGAAAGCGGCGTCAAAACACACGACATTGCTAGAAAACACGTCAACCAAAGATTCTTTTTCATCCTTAACTACCCCAAACTAAATCGTTATTAACGCCTTTATAACAAGATGCTGTACCAATTTCAAATTGGTTCGTCCAATTTTAGTCGGAGATGAATAAAATATACGCTTCGGAAACGTCGGCGAGATGTGACTGCATGGCTTTCTTTGCCGCATCGCTGTCGTAGCGAGAGAGGCTTTCAAGAATTTGCTTGTGCGCTTCGATATTAGGGTTGGAGCCTTTCTGGCGGATCTTGTCGTTAAATACACGGCTTATTTCCGACGATTCACGCAAAGACCATAACCATTCAACGGTGGTAATAATGGCGCTGTTGCGCGTTGCCTGTGCAATAGTGCGGTGAAACTTTCCGTCAAACTCCTCTGCCTCCTTTATCTTTCCAAGTGCGACCATGTCTTCCATTTGCTTAAGATAAGCCTTCAGTTTGAGTAGTTCCTCATTACTGATCCTTTGCGCTGCCAGCGCTGCTGCTTCACCTTCAAATAAAGTTCGAGCCTCCATGATCTCAAGGGGGCCTGGCGCATCTTCCATGACCAAACTCGTCTTTAAATTCTCTCGCTTTAATACGTAAACGCCTGAACCTGGGCGAATTTCTACTAAACCGGATACCTCAAGGGCAATCAATGCTTCCCGTACGGTTTGGCGACTGACTTCGTATTCTTGTGCAAGTTCTCTCTCAGGGGAAAGGCGATCTCCAGGGCTCAAATTGTCATTGATGATGAGCTGTGCAAGTGAGTCTGCAACTTGAAGATACAGGCGTTGACCGGTGCTCGAAGAACCAGAGTGTAGATTTTTTGGACTTACATGTTGCATATTGGACGGACCAAATGTTAACTTAATGAAAAAGGCTTGGCCAATTTAAGGCTTTGTGGTGGTAAATTCAAGGCTACATCTGTGTTTTTACTCGACAGAGCACCGTTTATATAGGAATGAATATGAAGATTACCGACGCTAAAGTCATCGTCACCAGTCCCGGTAGAAATTTTGTTACGCTGAAAATTGTTACCGAAGACGGGACCTACGGTATTGGCGACGCCACACTAAATGGTCGAGAGCTTGCGGTGGCAAGTTATTTAGAAGATCACCTTGTTCCATGCCTTATTGGAAAAGACGCGAGACGCATTGAAGACATATGGCAGTTCTTTTACAGAGGTGCATATTGGCGTCGTGGTCCGGTAGGGATGACGGCGATTGCCGCTGTTGATGTGGCGTTATGGGATATAAAAGCAAAAGCTGCCAATATGCCGCTGTATCAGTTATTAGGTGGCAGAAGTCGTGATGGCGTTATGGTTTATGGTCATGCAAACGGTAAAACGATAGACGATACGGTTGCCGAAGTCGGTAAGTACATCGATATGGGATATAAAGCCATTCGCGCTCAAACGGGGGTGCCCGGATTAGACAGTACATACGGCGTTTCAAAAGACAAAATGTACTATGAACCCGCAGATGCTGACCTGCCTACAGAAAACGTATGGTCCACGTCAAAATATTTAAATAGCGTACCTGAGCTTTTCAAAACGCTGCGTGAAACTTATGGCTACGACTACCATTTACTGCATGATGCCCACCACAGATGCACACCAATTGAAGCTGCGCAACTTGGTAAATCTCTAGAGCCTTACAAACTATTTTGGTTAGAAGATGCGGTTCCAGCAGAACTGCAAGAAGGTTTCAGACTGTTCCGTCAGCATACAACCACACCTATTGCAGTAGGAGAGGTCTTTGCTTCTATTCACGACTGCCAACAGCTGATTAGTGAACAGCTTATCGATTATATCCGCACGACCATTGTGCATGGCGGAGGGATCACGCATTTACGCAGAATTGCGCATTTAGCGGAGCTCTATCATGTCAGAACGGGCTTCCACGGTGCAACTGATCTAAGCCCTATCACAATGGGCGCTGCACTTCACTTCGACACTTGGGTACCAAACTTTGGCATCCAGGAATATATGCGTCATACACCTGAGACCGACGAAGTATTTCCTCACGATTATCGTTTTGAAAATGGCTATTTGATAGCCGGTGAAACGCCTGGGCATGGTGTGGATATCGATGAGGAAAAAGCAGCGAAATACCCTTATAAACGCGCTTACTTGCCCGTAAACCGATTAGAAGATGGCTCAATGTATAACTGGTGAGGAACAGAGCATGATTGGCGTATTTGGAGAGGTAATGATAGAGCTGCAGCCCTATGGAGAGGGTATGTTCAAGCGCGGCGTAGCGGGAGATACATTTAATACGGCCGTAATGTTATCAAGGTTAGGCACAAACGTGCGTTATTTCTCTGCACTTGGCGATGACGGATTTAGTGAAAGTATTCGTGTCGCATGCCGTCATCATGGCCTGCCTCTGTGTTCAATGATAAGTATTCCCGGCGAATCACCAGGAATGTATGCCATCGAGAACGACAATCATGGTGAGCGAACTTTCACCTACTGGCGCAGTAATTCAGCGGCAAAGCAATGCTTTACCAGTATTTCACTTTTCACGTCACTGGTGGAGAAAGCGGAAAACTGCGCAGCCTTTTATTGGTCAGGGATAACCCTGTCTTTGATGAGCGAAGAAGTGTTGCACTGTTGGTTAGCTTTTCTTGCAAAGCAGCGCGCTAAAGGCAAATTAGTGTTCTTTGATACGAACTACAGAGCGAACCTTTGGCGACGTCGAGATGATGTAGTGGATGCCTATCAGCAAGCCATCGCAAAAGCAGATTACTTCCTTCCCAGCGACGAAGACTTAAAAACAATTTTCAAGTTTTCAAACACCGCGATGTTAGAGCAATTCTGCGCTGCGCTGCCTTGCATCACATTAATGTCTGCCAAGCGTAAAGCGTGCTATTGGGTGAAGGGGGAATTGAATACACTTCCTTTGGATTTCAGTGACACCATGGTAGACGCTACGGGAGCGGGAGACGCCTTCAGCGGCGGATTTATCTCGGGTATTTCTCAGAACATGAGCATAGAGCAAGCCATTAAAAAGGCACATGCTTGTGCGAGTAAAGTGGTTCAATTTAAAGGTGCCATTCTGCCAGAAAGCCAGTGGGGTAAATTATCAATACCGTCGGCGGCGAACGATGCCTAGTTCGTCGGCACACACTTAATGCAAAAACAACAGAACAATGCCAATCCCTACAACGACAAATTAAATAGGACATTGCACTATGCCCATTCCTTCACTTGAAAATCCCTACAGCAAAGCGTTTTTAGAGCAACATTGCAAAGACATTTATCGGTTTTATGACCCACGGGTTGTTGATCAAGAAGGCGGGTATTTTCAGAATTATTTAGACAATGGTGAGGTGTTTAATCCTCAGTTCAAACAGCTAGTGAGTAGTGCGCGAATTATCGTTAATTATGCCCGTGGCTACAGCTTACTTGGCGAAAAGCAATATGCAGAATTGGCTATTCACGGCCTTACCTTCCTTGAAAACGTGCATTGGCGAGAAGACAAGCAAGGCTATGCATGGACCCTTCAAGGAAATGACCCCCTTGATATGACCCAGCAAAACTACGGTTATGCGTTCGTTTTATTGGCCTATGCCGCAATTCACAAGGCAAAAATCAAAGATGCGAAAGAAGACATAAAGCGCGTGTTCGATTTGATGGAAACTCGGTTCTGGCAACCTGATTTTGAGATGTATGCTGATGAAATTAGCGCGGATGGAGTACTGTCGCCTTATCGAGGTCAAAACGCCAATATGCATGCATGTGAGGCGATGATTTCTGCGTTTGAAGCAACCGGTGACAGCGTGTATTTTTCTAGAGCAAAGTGCATAGCCGAAAATATAACCTCACGACAGGCTGATCAAACGGGCGGTCTCGTATGGGAGCATTACACGCCAACATTTCAAACCGATTGGGATTACAACCGTGATGACCCCAAAAATTTATATCGACCTTGGGGGGTCCAGCCTGGCCATCAAACCGAGTGGGCGAAATTGTTAGTGTCGCTATATCGAATCGAACCTAATACTGCGTGGTTAACGCGTGCACAGTTTCTCTTTGACTCTGCTTATAAGGTGGCTTGGGACAACGAATACGGCGGACTGATCTACGGTTTCGATGACGAAGGAAACTGGTGTGACGACGACAAGTATTTTTGGGTTCAGGCTGAAAGTTTCGCCGCGGCTGCTCTGCTTTATCAAGAAACGAAGGAAGCGAAGTATTTAGACGCTTATAAAAAGTTATGGGCTTACAGTTGGGAACACTTTGTCGACCACCAATACGGTGCGTGGTTTAGGTTGCTGGGTCGCGATAATGCCAAAGTATCTGATGAGAAGAGTAGTGCGGGTGCAAAGTGTGACTACCACACGCTTGGTGCCTGTTTTGATGTATTAGTGAAACTGTAAAAAAGGATAATTTATGAACCCTACACCTGAAGTGGTGGCGCTCAACACTGAGCATCAGCCTAATACAATGAAGTTTGCCTTTTTTGCCATGACTGCCCTGTTTTTTATTTGGGGGTTCATTACGGCCTTAAACGATATATTGCTGCCTTATTTAAAAGACGCTTTTGCATTAAGCTTTTTACAAGCGGCGCTTGTACAGTTCTGCTTTTTTGGGGCTTATTTTATCGTTTCGCCCTTAGCTGGTCGACTTATTGACAAAACGGGGTATCAAAGAGGCATTATTTATGGCTTGGGTATTATTGCCGTTGGATGCTGTCTTTTTTTTCCCGCAGCATCGTTATCAAGGTATGGTATTTTCCTTTTCGCCCTGTTTGTACTCGCCGCAGGCATCACTGTTTTACAAGTATCAGCTAATCCTTATGTCGCTGCATTAGGGCCTGAAAAAACCGCCGCTAGCCGTCTGAATTTTGCGCAAGCAATTAATTCACTGGGCCACACCGCAGCCCCCGCATTTGGGGCGATCCTTATTCTTGCGTCAGCCTCAAATGATAATTCAGCAGAAGCAGTGCAGCAGCCCTATTTAATAATTGCGGGGGTGTTGGTTGTTGTCGCTTTCATTTTTTCCAAATTGCGTTTGCCAATACTGCATGAACGCAGCGCTGATAGCGAAACGACAAAGCGCTTTTCTATGCATGCCTTTCCCCACCTAAAATATGGTGTACTCGCCATATTTTTGTACGTTGGAGCAGAAGTTGCTGTGGGTAGCTATTTGGTCAACTTTTTCCTACAGCTTGGCATTGAGGGAATGAACAACGTAAGTGCAGGCGCCATGGTGTCTTATTACTGGGGAGCAGCAATGGTAGGCCGCTTTTTTGGGGCATTTATTATGCGATTTGTTGCACCCTCAATCATTCTTGCTTTAAACGCGTTACTTGCAGTAGCAATGATATCGGTGTCGGTGTCTAGTAGTGGCGATATGGCAATGTGGACCATTCTCTCTGTAGGCCTTTTTAATTCTATTATGTTTCCCACTATTTTTGCGCTGGCCATTTCTGGGCTAGGAGAACATACCGGTAAAGCGTCTGGCTACTTATGCCAAGGTATAGTGGGAGGGGCAATACTGCCGCTTATTCAAGGTGTTGCTGCTGATGCCCTTTCGTTACAGCTGAGCTTTTTGGTACCAGCGCTGTGCTACGTGTATATCGCATGGTATGCGCTCGTGGGGTCAAAGAAAGTAAGTAATTCGTAGCTTAGAGGTGTTACGTAGAATGAGCGAAAGCGAAAAGATAGGCCGGAATGCTGAGTGCTTACCAGTGCGCAGCGCGCCTATCTTTTCTTATAATCATATTCTTTTAGCCAACGTAAGTTTTGGTTGACTGGCGAATGACAAGCTCACAGTCAAAAAGTTGGTTCACAAAAGCTTCTTCGCTTTGTTCTAAAGGTTTTTTCTGTAATCGTCGAATAAGGGTAGAGGCTGCCGTATAACCAATGGAATTCAACGGTTGACGCATGGTTGTGATATTTGGCCAAACCTTTGTGGTTATCGATATGTCATCAATACCCGCTATGGAAAGCTCTTCAGGTACTTTTATTCCCCGACTTTGTGCTTCACACAATGCGCCAACGGCCATTTCATCATTGCTTGCAAAAATGACCGTTGGTCTAGGCGTTTTATTTAGCAATGTCATCGCCGCATCAACACCCGATTGATGGGTGTAATACCCTTGGGCAATTAACGATTCATCGACAGGAATACCTGCTTTTGCATGCGCGTCTCTGAATCCTTGTTCAGTTCGTTTACTCGATGCTTGATCGGGATGCCCTAAGATAAAACCAATATGTCGGTGCTTAAGCTTAATAAGATATTCAGTCATATCAAACGCGGCTTTAGTTGTATTAGAGCCAACGAAATCACCGCGCTTGGTATCTTTGGTTCCTATGCGAACGTAACTGACGCCTTTGCGGTCAAGCATATCAAGAAGCTCGACTTTATCGCTAAGTGGAGGTACGAGAATAAGGCCATCAGCCAGCGTGTTTTCAATAAAGGTTTGTATTTCTTCTACTAGTGATGGCGAGCGGTATTGGCAATCATAAAGGAATAGCCCCATATGTTCTTCGGTACACGCTTGAAGGATACCCTTCTGTAAATTCATGAGATAACCAGGACTTGGGTTATCTGCGAGAAGCGCGATAAACAATGACCGATTTTTCGCAAGTGCCATTCCGAGAGGATTGCGTTTAAATCCAAGCTCGTCAATTGCAGCTTGGACTTTTTCTTTTGTCTGTGGTCTCACGTTAGCTTCATTATTAATAACACGTGAAACCGTCTTTTTTGACACACCAGCTTTGCGTGCTACGTCCATAATAGTGACTGAAGCCATAAATTACATAACCCTTTTTGTACTTTGACGAGACAATATAAATGATCACTATAGTGCAACCAACAGTATTTGTGATAGAAGCTGAAATAGGCTACTGAGTTGGTGCAAATTTGTTAATAATGATCATTTTACTTTAAATATTATCGCCTTTATTGTGTTATAAACATATTTGACACCGGTGTCAATTGAGTTTATAACTTCTCTTACGAAAAGGCCATCAGGCAGGTAAGCTAGTCACTTATCATCCATGTCAGTTATTCAACAATGATGCGCTTTTTGATCATTTAACGACAAGCAATGGAGTACATATTGATGGCGTCGCAGTTGCACCTTCATCCAGATAGACTCTTTTCCTCTAATCCAGTGGAACGAGACATCGCAAGGACACTTTATAACGAGGTGAAAGACTTACCTATCGTTAGTCCTCACGGTCACACAGACCCCGCTTGGTTTGCATTGAATGAGCCATTTGCCAACCCAACTGATTTACTCATAAAGCCTGATCATTATGTTTACAGAATGCTCTACAGCCAGGGCATTAGCTTGGACGAGCTAGGTATATGGCGAAAAGATGGAAGCTGCGCTGACGTTGATCCGCGTGAAGTATGGCGAGTATTTGCAAAACACTTTTATCTATTCAAGGGAACGCCGTCTAGCTTCTGGCTAAACTATGTGTTTGTGCACACGTTTGGTATTGAGGTGAAATTAGAGGAATCAACGGCTGACCATTATTACGACATCATAGACAGTGCGCTAAAGCGCCCTGAGTTCCTTCCTCGAGCATTATTTGAGCAGTACAATATCGAAGTGATTGCGACGACGGAATGTGCAACCGATGAACTGACATACCATCAACAAATTCTGGACTCAGGTTGGAAAGGTAAAGTTATCAGTGCGTTTAGGCCTGATGCTGTCATTGACCCCGAACATGAAAAATTTACGACAAAATTAGCAAAACTCGGCGCGTTAACCAATTTAGACTGTACAGATTACGACAATTATCTAGCGGCGTTGCGCCAACGACGGGCGTTCTTCAAAACGATGGGCGTTACCTCTACCGACCACGGCCATCCCACCGCAGCAACAGCTGACCTTTCTCACGGCGAGGCCAAAACGCTATTTGCCAAAGTACAAAGCCGTCACTTTACTGCCGACGAGGCTGAGCTTTTTAGGGCGCACATGCTTACCGTAATGGCAGAAATGTCTATTGAAGACGGTTTGGTGATGCAAATCCATCCCGGTGCTTACAGGAATCACAACAAGTCTGTGTTTGAAGTATATGGTAGAGATAAAGGCGCGGATGTTCCTTCTCCCACTGAATATATTCAAGCCCTCAAACCTTTATTAGATAAGTTTGGCAACAATCCAAATTTAAACATTATCTTGTTCACCTTAGATGAAACTGTATACAGCAGAGAATTAGCGCCGCTCGCAGGGCATTATCCTTGCCTGAAGCTGGGGCCTTCATGGTGGTTTCACGATAGCCCTGAAGGGATGATTCGCTTCAGAAGACAAACCACAGAAACCGCTGGGTTTTACAATACGGTAGGGTTCAATGACGATACCCGTGCGTTTTTATCTATTCCTGCTCGTCATGATCTTGCTCGTAGGATGGACTGTGTATATCTCGCGGAATTGGTAGCGCGTCACTATATCGATATGGATGAAGCCCATGGGCTTGCCAAAGACTTGGCATATAACTTGGCTAAACGTGCTTACAACTTATAGGTAGTGGTTATGACAGTAACGAGGTTGGGTCGCGACATAGTGAGTAAAAGCGACGAATTGTATCGTCCACAGACGCCAAATATTGGCATTGTCCATTTGGGAATTGGTGCATTTCATCGAGCGCATCAAGCGGTGTATACCGATACATATATGCGCAAGAGTGGCGATCATAACTGGTTTATCGCCGGCGTGTCGCTCAGAAGCGGGACCGTTGCTGAGCAACTCAATCCGCAAGATGGCTTTTATACGGTTAAAGTGAGTTCTGCACAAGGGCAAGAGCAGCAAATAGTACAATCGGTTGCAAAAGTGCTGGTTGCACCTGACGACCCGCAAGCGGTGCTTTCGTTAATGGCTTCGCCAACGTGTCACATCATCTCTTTAACGGTGACTGAAAAAGGTTACTGCCATGACCCATCAACGGGTAATTTAAATGTGCAGCATCCCGATATTGTTCATGATTTGTCTAATTTAGATAAGCCGAAAACGGCAATCGGCTACTTGGTTAGTGCACTTAAAACAAGGTTTGAGGCGCACATCGACGCCCCAACCATTTTATGCTGTGACAATTTGCCGGAAAACGGCAATACGACAGCAAGGATAGTGACACAGTTTGCAACACGTATAAGTGACGAATTGGTGGCTTGGATCAACGAAAATGTAGCGTTCCCCAACACCATGGTTGACAGAATTGTGCCAGCGACTACGCCTAGCGATATTGATGAGTTAGCGGATGAAGCGGGCTACAGAGACAGTGCAATGGTGAAAACCGAAGCATTTACGCAATGGGTAATTGAGGACAAATTTGCGGGTAAGCGCCCTTATTGGGAAGACGCTGGGGCTACTATTGTAAGTAATGTAGACGTGTTTGAAAAAGCGAAGCTTCGTCTATTAAACGGTGCGCATTCATCGTTGGCGTATGCAGGGTTCTTATCAGGCTATGAATTCGTTAGTGAAGTAATGGAAGATAAAGCCTTTGAACGATATTTAAATATTTTGATGTGTGATGAAATTGCGCCCACATTGACGCCACCTCCCGGGTTAGAACTTACAAGCTATACAGCAGATTTGTTAGCGCGCTTCACGAACCCTGCGCTGTTTCACAAAACCTATCAAATCGCGATGGATGGCTCCCAGAAGCTACCCCAACGCCTTTTTCATACTATTGAAGATAGACTGCAAAATGGTGAGAGCGCGGAGTGTCTGTGTTTCGCTGTGGCTTCATGGCTTCGCTATACTATGGCTTTTGACGCCAAGGGCGATGCGATAGAGGTACAGGACCCGCTTGCTGATGTACTGTATGACGTTCAAAAGCGTGATTTTTACGAGATTGATAAATTAGTAAAAGGGTACTTGGGTCTCTCGCAAATCTTTCCCCAGACACTCTCGACGAATGACGTGTTTGAAGAGCGAGTTAAATACTGGTTGAGTTACATTTTAGCCAATGGTGTTCCTACCGCGTTAGATAGCTTGCTTCTAGAAGTTCAGGACTATTCCCCAAAATTAAAGCAGCAGGCAGTACTATGATAAATGTTACCGTATGGAATGAATGTCGGCACGAAAAAGAAGACGCCGACGTACAAGAGTGCTATCCCGAAACCATTGGCGGTTGCATTGTTGAGGGGCTTAAACCGTTCGGTTTTAACTTAACATCAGCAACATTAGACGACCCTGAGCAAGGATGGCCACAAGAGAGAATCGACAATACGGATGTCGCCATTTGGTGGGGCCACCGATACCATGATGAGCTTGACGATAAGCTTATCGATAAGCTCCAACAGCGCGTATTAGAGGGGATGGGGCTCATTGTTTTACACTCCGGACATCACGCTAAATTGTTTAAGCGCTTAATGGGAACAAGCTGCAATCTGAGTTGGCGAGAGGCCGAAGGGGGAGAACGTGAACGCGTATGGTGTCTAAAACCATCCCACCCGATTGCTTATAACTTGCCGCCCCAAATTGAGTTGCCTCAGTCGGAAATGTATGGCGAACCTTTTGATATTCCAGACCCTGATGAACTGGTATTTACGTCTTGGTATCAAGGTGGGGAAATTCTCAGAAGTGGGTGCACGTTTACGCGGGGAAGGGGGAAAATATTTTTCTTTTCTCCGGGCCATGAAACCTTTCCAATATATAGAAACCCTCACATCATTCAGGTGCTTGCCAATGCCATACAATGGTCAAACCAAGCCCATACTTCTGGATGGAGCATGAAAAACTGGGGTAGACCGGTGCCGTTAGAAAAAGGCGCACCCAAACAGACGTATTTCAAAAAGCCGCGAAAACTGATGCTCGCGGAAAAAGCCGCACAGAAAAAATGATACCAGTCTGCATGATTAATCACTCACTCAGCGAGAGTTAAAAAAGGGCGAAACGCCCTTTTTTAATGAATGCAATACGCTAATGTTGCGCGATAGAAAAGGAGCTCAACACGTTACCGGCGCGCCGTTTTTGCTGGCAGAGAGTTTGATAGCGTCCCACAATTTTGCCATGTGCAATCCTTGTTCGATATCTGAAGGGTTTTGTATATTGCCGTCCTTTGTTTGTAAGAAAACATTCATCAAATTGTTTGCGGATTCCTGCTCTTTGCGCTCAATGTTGCCGTCTCTGTCTTCAATCTCAATCCAGCGTCCCCACGCGCAGACTCTAACGACATAGTCAGTGAAAAAGCACTCTATTCGAGACGTACATCGAATGCTTTTGCCGCACGCGTGCATAGAGAAAAGCATCCCGTCTGCCAATTCTCCTATTACCGTTGTAACAATGTCCACAGGAAAGTTATGGTTATTCATTTTTGCACTAACACTGGCAAAAGGCTGAGAGCAAAGCATTGATGTGGTGTTCATCATGTGTGCACCGGTATCAAACATAAAACCACCCCCTGAGATTTCAGGTACTTGCTTCCAATGGCCAGTGTAAGTGTCTGCCCAATCTTCCCAAATTGCAGCATTGATACTCATCAAGTCGCCGTAGCGCTTTGTGGCAATATCTTCTTTCAGTTGATGAACAAGAGGAGATAACCCACCTTGATAGGCAACTACAAGCTGTTTACCGCTGGCCTGTTGGGCCAACTGGAGTGCCTTCGCTTCATCAACGGTTGTTACCATGGGTTTTTCAAGTAATACGTCTAAGTTCAACTCTAGGGCAGCTAGCGCTTGGTCTGCGTGAACAGCATGTGGAGTACAAATATAAACGGCATCTAGCGTACTACCTTGTTCACTTAAAAGGGATTGCCAGTCTTGATAAGCGTGCACCTGCTTTTGACCGTGATCGCTAAGAATTGATTTAACATGCTGTAATGCTCCCTCGCTTGGATCGCAAACACAAACAATGTCGATATCAGTGCGCTGAGACCATGTGTCGATATATTGAGATGATTTTTTGCCGCAACCGATAACGCCAAGTTTTAACTTCATGGTATCCCCACGTTTAAACAAAAGTTATTTAAAAAGAGTGTGAAATAATCAAAGGCATTTACAATAGCTGTGATTTATTCACCTGCTGTTAACTGTATTTACATTAAATTCTATATTGACACCGGTGTCAAGATCGTAATAGTCTGTGTTAAATCAGTGTTAAAATATTAGCTGCAAAGGTTGGGAGTTCATCAGTGAATGACGTAGAAAAAAGAAAGCAGCCAGGTTGGAAAAACATCATTGCGTGGGGCTCAGGAGATATTTTTGGAAGCGGCTCTGGCACCATAATTGGGTTGTGGATGCTCTACTTTTTCACCCAAGTTGCAGGTCTATCGCCTGTTGAAGCAGGGTTAATCTTTGCTATCGGTAAGTTATGGGACGCTATTACTGACCCAATCGTTGCGTATATCACTGATAATATCCGAACCCGGTTTGGACGCAGAAAAGTGTTTTTTCTTTTTGGCGCACCGTTCCTGATCGTGTTTGGCCTCATGTTCATCTCTGGGTTCGGGTTTGCGTATTACCTGGCCACCTATCTTTTATTCAACACCATGTTTACCGTGGTGATGACCCCTTATTGCACACTTCCAAACGAAATGACAGACGACTATGAAATTCGTACTAAGATGGGAAGTTGCCGCCTGACATTTGGTCAGATAACCGCATTTGTGGTTACCCTAATCCCTGGGCTTATCATGTCCAATGTTGAAGATGAAGCCCAAGCCTTCATTTACATTGGGTTTTTGTTTGGATTTATTTTTACTTTGCCGTGGTACTTTATTTATAAATACACATGGGAAATCGAACCTTCCAGGCTTCCTCCTCAGAAAGAGGTCTCTTCTATAAAAGAAACCCTCGTTGATTTATATAAGGAAATGGCAAGTACACTGCAAATAAAAACATTCCGAATTCATTTAATGATGTATATCGGCGGGTCAGTAGCATTAGACATTTTTGGCGCGCTCTTTCTTCACTATATTACATTTAACCTCAATCTATCTGCGGGCGAAGGTGGGCAAATCCTAAGTGTTATGACCTTTATGCAGTTTTTTGGTGTGCTTACCTTCACATGGTTCGCGCTAAAAATAGGGAATGCTAACGCCTATAAAATAGCATTGGGTCTTATGTTTGTTAGCCTTGCCTTTTTCGCTATTCTCCCCAATGTGGCGCTTGATGTGAGCAAAGCGGTTTTCTTTGGTGCCGTTCTTATCGGCCTCGCGCGAGGCGGCATATACCTTATTCCTTGGGTTATCTTTAACTCTATTCCAGATGTGGATGAAATTCTCACAAGGCGACGTAGAGCGGGAATTTTCTCTGGTGTCATGACCCTTGGACGGAAAATATGTCAGGCCTCTGCAATGTTGATAGCGAGTATTGGCTTACAATGGGTCGGCTTTGAATCTGGCGCCAAAGTACAGACAAGTGAGACTATTTCAGGTGTATATTGGCTGTTTTTAATAGGGCCAACCTGTCTAGCGATTATCGCGCTATTTGGCGCAACGCTCTTTCAGTTAACCAAGCAAAACCACAGAATACTTATTGATGAAGTCAGTCGCTTGCGTAATGGTGGTGCAAAGCAGGACGCGTTACCTCAGGTTGTCAGCGTGGTTGAGGAGTTAACGGGCTGGGAATACAAGTACATGTGGGGTGATAAAAAAAAGAAAGAAACAACCTATCTGCTTCGCAGCGGCAGCAGCGATGAAACTGTCGTAGAACGTTGATGGAGAATCACTTATGGGGATTGGTATTATCAAGCCAAGTGACGTAAATCACTTGGCTCAATATATTCATGCTCTATTACGCTTGAGACTCTCTTGAGATGGCGCGGTGTGCAATATCAGTGCGGTAATACACATCTTTGAACTGAATGGTTTTTAGTAATTCGTAGGCTTTCTGCTGAGCTTCGGTGACGTTGTTACCTAACGCTGTCGCGCAAAGTACGCGTCCACCTGCCGTAACAACTTCGCCATCTTGAAGTGCAGTACCAGCATGGAATACTTTACCGTCTAGTTTAGCCGCCTCTTCGAAGCCGGTAATGACGTCGCCTTTATTATAGCTACCAGGGTAGCCGCCAGCAGCAAGTACAACACCGACTGAAGCACGTTCATCAAATTCAATCGTTTTACCTGCAAGTTCACCTTTACACGCAGCTTGGCAAAGCGGCACTAAGTCAGATTTGAGGCGAAGCATAATTGGCTGGGTTTCCGGGTCGCCAAAGCGGCAGTTGTACTCAATCACCTTCGGTGTGCCATCGGCCATAATCATTAAGCCAGCGTAGAGGAAACCCACGTAGTCGTTACCTTCAGCGGCCATGCCATTTACTGTTGGCATAATCACTTCTTGCATGATTCGGTCATGAATTTCTTGTGTGACAACGGGGGCAGGCGAGTATGCTCCCATGCCACCTGTATTTGGCCCTTTGTCACCGTCTGCTGCACGCTTATGATCTTGACTGGTAGCGAAAGGCAGTACGTTCTTACCGTCTACCATCACGATAAATGATGCTTCCTCACCGTCTAAGAACTCTTCAACAACTACGCGGCTGCCTGCTTCGCCAAAAGCATTGCCTGCCAGCATGTCGCGGATAGCATCTTCGGCTTCTTCAAGTGTCATGGCAACGATGACGCCTTTACCGGCAGCCAGACCGTCGGCTTTAACCACAATAGGTGCACCTTTCTCGCGAACATAAGCGATAGCAGGGTCAATGTCCGTAAAGTTCTGGTACTCTGCAGTTGGGATATTATGGCGCGCCAAAAAATCTTTGGTAAAGGCCTTCGAGCCCTCAAGCTGCGCAGCAGCTTGAGTGGGACCAAATATCATTAAACCAGCGTTAGTGAACGCATCAACCACACCTGCAACCAGCGGCGCTTCTGGGCCCACAATAGTGAGCGCAACGTCGTTCCCTTTGGCGAAAGAAACTAGGCCTGCAATGTCGTTAACATCAATAGCTACGTTCTCAAGCTTAGGTTCTGTCGCTGTTCCGGCATTTCCCGGCGCTACAAATACTGTTGAAACATCAGAAGACTGCGCTGCCTTAAACGCCAGCGCGTGTTCGCGGCCACCGCCGCCAATTACAAGTACGTTCATTAACTGTTCCGTTTTGAGTGTTTAATATTATGATTTTGGTTTGGTGAATTTTAGCGTCATACGATTGCTCTCGCCAATCGCTACATACTTTTCGCGATCTTCATCATTTAGCGCCAAACTTGGAGGTAAAGTCCATACACCTTTCGGGTGGTCTGCTGTATCCATTGAGTTCGCGTTTATATCGCTGCTTGCTTCAAGCACAAAACCTGCTTTTTCTGCAGCAGCTACGACGTAAGAACGCTTCATGTAGCCACTTTTTTTCATGGCTTCGTCATCTGCGCTTTCAGGTAGTTCGTGCTCTACTACGCCTAATACACCACCTGGCTTGAGCGCGTTAAAAAATGCGCCAAATGCATTTTCGATACCTTTGTCACCTTCGCGCATATACCAGTTGTGTACGTTGCGAAAGGTCAGCACCATGTCGGCTGTTCCTGCGTCAATGATATCAAGCGCTTTGGTGGGATGGAATGCGCTAACCGTAGCACCCTCATAGACTTGTCCAGCTTCGGTTTTCGCCTTAAACGCGGTTAACGCTTTCTTGTAATAGTCGCTAGAACTTTCGTCAACATAGAAATGTGCAGCAACATATTTTCCACTGTCACGTACGACTGGAAAAATAATATCTGTATACCAGCCGCCCCCTGGTGAAATTTCTACCACGGTCATATCTGGCTTAAGGCCAAAAAAGCGTAAAGTCTGCTGTGGCTTACGATATTCATCTCTAGACTTAGCGTCCGATGAACGCAGTTCGCTTTTTACGGCATCAGAAATTGCATCGGCACTTGCATAGGTTGCTGTTATACCAAGCGTCGCGGCTAAAACATATTGGGCTAACTTTTTCATTCTTATTTCCTTTTTCTGTCGAGGGTAGGCAAATAACATAACACTTTTAGGGCGTATTGGCCTTCGTTGTGCAAAATTACACCGACAAGGCCAATGGGCTTTCGTAACTCTATTACTACAAATCACCACAAGTCAGATCAAGCGTATCAGCTTACCTTCATAAGCACATACGCCTTAGCAGAATAATTCGCAAGGCTGTCGCTTTGGCTAAGGGGGGCACTTCGACGTAACTGATTTGAAAAAGCGGTTCTCCACAATAGAAGTAAGATTCGCTAGTTATTAACGTAACGCTCCACTAATTAGCCACCTTTTGAGCAGAGAGCCAGAGGCTGGCGTTGAACGCCAGCCCCGACGCTTTCTCAAAATACGGTGAAGCTTTTAGTGACGGAAGTGGCGCATACCGGTAAACACCATGGCAATACCGTGCTCGTCGGCTGCATCAATCACTTCTTGGTCGCGCATAGAGCCGCCAGGCTGAATGACCGCTTTAATACCGGCTTGTGCAGCAGCGTCAATGCCGTCGCGGAATGGGAAGAAAGCGTCAGATGCCATGACAGAGCCTGCTACTTCTAGGTTCTCGTCAGCTGCTTTAATGCCAGCAATTTTTGCAGAGTAAACGCGGCTCATTTGACCTGCGCCCACGCCTACTGTCATGCCGTCTTTGCAGTAAACAATTGCGTTAGACTTCACGTATTTTGCTACCTTCCAGCAGAACATAAGGTCGCGTAGTTCGTCTTCGCTTGGCTTACGCTTAGTCACAACTTCTAGGTCTTCCATTTCAACCATACCGAAGTCGCGCTCTTGTACTAATAAGCCGCCGTTTACACGTTTAAAGTCATAACCCTCTGTAAGCTGACCTGCCCAGTCTCCGCATGCTAGAAGACGTACGTTTTTCTTCGCACTCACGACTTCTTTGGCTTCTTCGCTTACTGTAGGCGCAATAATGACCTCAACGAATTGACGGTCAACAATCGCTTGTGCCGTTTTCGCATCGAGCTCGCGGTTAAACGCGATTATGCCGCCAAATGCTGATGTCGGATCGGTTTTAAACGCGCGGTCATAAGCACTTAGAATGTCTTCACCAATAGCGACACCACAAGGGTTAGCGTGCTTAACGATTACGCATGCTGGCTCTTCGAATTCTTTGACACACTCAAGGGCTGCATCGGTATCGGCGATGTTGTTAAACGAAAGCTCTTTACCTTGAAGCTGAGTAGCAGTCGCCACAGAGGCTTCTTGAATATTGTTTTCAACATAAAACGCGGCTTCTTGGTGGCTGTTTTCACCGTAGCGAAGGTCTTGTTTCTTAGTCAACTGCATGTTGTAGGTACGAGGGAATTCGCTGTGCTGATGGTCGCAGTCTGCTTCGCATCCTGTACTGTCTAAACGTGCGCCAAAATAGTTAGCAATCATGCCATCGTATTCAGCCGTGTGTTCGAACGCTTTAATGGCTAGGTCGAAACGCGTGTTGTAAGTAAGAGAACCGTCATTGTCGTTCATCTCAGCAAGTACGCGAGAGTAGTCAGAAGCGTTAACCACAATTGTGACGTCTTTGTGGTTTTTGGCAGCGGCGCGCACCATGGTTGGGCCACCGATATCAATGTTTTCAATAGCATCTTCAAGTGTGCAGTCTTCGTTTGCCACGGTTGCGGCAAACGGATAAAGATTAACAACCACTAAATCGATAGGGGCTATGTTGTTTTCTTCCATTACTGCTTCATCTACACCGCGACGAGCAAGAATACCGCCATGTATTTTAGGGTGAAGGGTTTTAACCCGACCCGCCATAATTTCAGGGTGACCTGTGTGATCAGACACTTCTTTTACAGGTAAACCAGCTTCAGCTAGCAGTTTTGCGGTACCACCCGTCGACAGAAGTTCTACGCCAGCGTTATGCAGCGCTGTCGCGAAATCGAGAATACCGGTTTTGTCAGAGACGCTAAGGAGAGCACGTTTGATAGGTTTTGGTGTTTGCATAAAATTTAAGTTTCTAATGTTGTAGTGTTGAAACAAAAAGAGCACCGATTGGTGCTCTTTGGCGGGCAAAGCCCTTGGAATCTTAGTTCATGCCGTATTGCTTTAGCTTCTTGCGAAGCGTGCCACGGTTGATGCCCATCATGATGGCCGCGCGGGTTTGGTTGCCGCGAGTATAAGTCATGACTTCTTCTAGAAGCGGCGCTTCAACTTCAGCCAGTACCATTTCGTACAGGTTGTCGATGTTTGCGTTATCCAGTTGCTTAAGGTACTTGTTAACCGCTTGCTTTACAGAGTCACGCAATGGCTTCTGAGCTTGCGTTTGTGAAGGCGTAGTTACTGTAGTAGTAAAAGGTGAAGTCACGTTTTGATCGAACATAATACTGTGTTGCTCTTAAGTTAGTCATCACTATGCTGCGGGAGAAATCTGTCGGGTTTCTCGTGTCTGCAGCGCTTGAAAATATGCATTTAGTGCATCGATTTGCTCATTCGCATCATCGATAGCGTTAAACGTTTTACGAAACTGACGATCCGTATCGTGCTCCGCGAGATACCAGCCCACGTGCTTTCGGGCAATTCTTACACCGGCTATATCACCGTAAAAGTCCTGCACATTGGCTACATGCTCGTGCAAAAGCTTATATAGTTCAGACAGCGGCGGTGGTGCTAGGTTTTCGCCCGTTTCAAGATAATGTTGGATTTGTTTAAATATCCAAGGTTTACCTTGCGCGCCGCGGCCTATCATAACGCCATCTGCACCAGTGTAATTCAGCACCTCTTGTGCTTTCTCTGGAGAAGTAATATCACCATTGGCAATTACAGGAATTGAAATTGCCGCCTTTATTTGGCGTATGGTGTCATATTCAGCTTCCCCTCTATACATACAAGCTCTGGTTCTGCCGTGAACCGCAAGCGACTGTATGCCGTTTTCCTCTGCAATGCGGGCAATTTCTACCCCATTGCGGTTTTCTGGGTTCCAGCCGGTACGAATTTTCAGCGTAACGGGTACGTCCACAGCATTAACTACTGCTTTGATAATCGCTTCCACTGTGTCCGGGTATTGAAGCAATGCAGAACCTGCCAGCTTCTTATTGACCTTCTTAGCAGGACAACCCATGTTGATATCGATAATTTGCGCACCGTTATCTACATTAAATTGTGCTGCTTGAGCCATAAGCTCAGGGTCAGCCCCAGCTATCTGTACAGATCGAATGCCTTCTTCGCCCTCATGGTTCATGCGTGCTTGTGATTTCGCTGTGTTCCAAACCTTCGGATTACTCGAAAGCATTTCGGAAACAACCAGCCCAGCTCCTAAGCGCTTACACAGTTGACGAAACGGTCTGTCCGTTACGCCAGCCATGGGGGCCAACATCAAATTGTTTTCTAGCTCGTAAGGTCCAATTCGCATCGTAAAATGTATAGCTCGTCATCTAAAACTGCACAGAAATTATACACCCGGCTAAAACGGGGCGCTAAGTGTACGTGTTTTCGCAATACTTGAAAAGGCTAAAAATCACACAAAATTTCACTTCGTGCTCTTGACAGTGAAAAAAAACTGTCACATTAGTAAGCTACCAATAATTTTTAGCGCAAACATTGTACGAAAGTCTTACAGGCCACGAATTGAAAGGGCTGTATTGTGAAAAAAATTAACAAATATTTAGGGCGTGTTGATCTTTGGTGTACGATTATTGGTCTATATGAAAGCATTTTAATCGCGAAACAGTCCTGCGGGAATCGTTGTTCTACGTCAAAGCGCTGCAAAAGTGCACAGCAAAGATCAACACGCCCTAGGTAATTGAACGCGTGCAAGCGCTTTTAATCATCGAAGCATTAAACTGGACACGCACAATGTTTGCGTGGCCAGTCGATAAATTCGCCAGATTAACGTTTTTTACCTGAAACTCTTGCCCATTCACCGTCAATGGCACTCGCTTCAAGTTCAATGTCTTTCGCATAGGCCTCTTCTATTCGTGAAACTTGTTCAGCAAGAATGCCGGAAAGCACTAATAAGCCGCTAGATTTGCAGTAATTCGTAATCACGCTTTGTAGCTCTAACAAGGGACCTGACAAAATATTCGCCATCACGACATCGGCCTCAAGTTCAGGCTGATTTTCTGGAAGATAAACATCCAAACGGTCTTCTACGCCATTGCGGCGCGCGTTTTCTTTGGTCGCTTGGAGCGCTTGTGGATCAATGTCGATACCAATAACACGTGAAGCACCCAGCTTTAACGCTGCCAGGGCTAAAATGCCCGAGCCGCAGCCGAAATCAACAACGGTTTTACCCACCATATCAATGCCGTCTAACCAGCGCAGACAAAGAGCGGTGGTTGGGTGAGTACCGGTACCAAAAGCAAGGCCAGGGTCAAGCATCACGTTAACAGCGTTGGGGTCAGGAACATCGCGCCAGCTAGGGCAAATCCAAAGACGTTCACCAAACTGCATAGGGTGGAAGTTATCCATCCATTCCCGCTCCCAGTCTTTGTCTTCAAGGGGCTCAAGCTTATATTTAAAGTCTTCTCCCAGTACCTTGGCTTTACCTAAGCGCTTCAGAATACTTTTCATATCCGCATCTGCTTCAAATAACCCCACAACCTGAGTATCCGGCCACAACATTATTTCACCCGGCTTGGGCTCGTACATGGGGGTGTCTTTCGCATCGACATAGGTGACAGCCTGAGAGCCATTAGCGCTAAGCATATCGCCAACGGATTCTGCATATTCAGATGAGGTGTTTATTCTAAGTTGTAGCCAAGCCATATTTATCGTTCGTTGAGACCTTTGGGGCTATTGTACCTTTGGATTGCATGAAACAAAATGCAAGTAATCCAAAAGATAGAAGTTAGGTAAGGAAAGAGGGAAGGCCATATTCTCAATAAATAAAAATTATTAAAGTGTTACTCTTTTGTCGAGTTGTGCGATGTTAAAAAACACATACAGTGAAGCGGGATGTGTGGTTTTCAACCCAATAGGAACTGTATGCGTATACTTCTAACGCCACGCTTCACGCTTTTATTGAAGATGGGCGTTATCAGAAGCTGCTGGATAATTATAAACTGGATAATCTTCTTTATAAGCGGCCAACCCCAGCAACTCAGTAAACACACATTTTATTGTGTGGTCAGTGAACTATTTCTGATACAACGTATAACAACTATCATTACTCTAACGTCTGTGACCCGCTGTTATTGTTTAACAGTAAAAACAGGCACTGGGATTATGCGTTAAGGAAAGATTTATGTTGAAACAGTGGTATTTACTGGTCGCTGCCGTAATTTGTACGGCGTGTGTTTCTCACTCAACCCCCTCTAATTCAAACCAAGCGAACGAAACGCAATACTATTTGGATAAACCCGCACATCAGCAAGCACAGGCTATTGCCAGTGGCGAGATTACGTCTGCGGCCTTGGTAAAAGGTTATTTAGCGCGTATTGAACAGCTAGATGGTAAGGTTAATAGTGTGTTGTCAGTAAACCCCAATGCGCTAGAAGAAGCGAAAGCTATTGATAAGCAATTGGCGAACGGCAAGGCGCTGGGCCCGTTAGCCGGTATCCCTGTGTTGTTGAAAGATAACATTGAAAGCGATGAATTGCCTACAACCGCAGGCTCTATGGCGCTTTTAAACAACAATACCGGTCGTGATGCGCCAATTGTGGCAAAGTTGAAAGCAGCTGGCGCCATTATATTAGGTAAAACCAATTTGTCTGAATGGGCCAACTTTCGCTCAGAGTCGTCAATCAGCGGCTGGAGTGCTGTTGGCGGGCTCACTCGCAATCCTCATATCCTAGCAAGAAGCGCGTGCGGCTCTTCATCGGGTTCTGGTGCTGCCATGTCACTGCGTTTGGCCTCTCTTGCCGTAGGCACCGAAACTAACGGGTCAATTATCTGCCCCGCGTCGATAAATGGTGTAGTGGGCTTTAAGCCTACCGTTGGTTTACTGTCTAGAACACATATCGTGCCTATTTCTTTTAGCCAGGATACCGCGGGACCAATGACCGCTAATGTGCAAGATGCGTGGTTGATGACCGCAATTATGGCGGGTGTTGATGAAAAAGATAATGCAACCAAAGACGCTGGAGCTCATCTTCTAAGGTTACCGTCTTCTTCAATGCTTGCTACAGATTTAAAAGGCAAGAGAATTGGTGTCGTGAGATATAGGCAGGGCGACAATCCACATGTGTTGGCGGTTTACGAGAAAGCGCTAGCGCAGCTTAAGGCATCAGGAGCAACGCTAGTGGATATCAGTGATTTCGCGCAGCCAGATTCTTTCTGGGCTGATTCTTACGACGTTTTGCTTAGCGAGTTCCACTTCAGCATAAACGAATACTTATCAGCGTCTCCTGCCGAACTTCCAGCCAAAACCTTGAGCGAACTTATTGAGTTTAATAAGAATACTGAAAGAGAATTATCGCTTTTTGACCAGAATATTTTCGAGAAGTCTCTCGCTTCAGCGGCGATAGACAGCGACGAATATAAAAAGTCACTTAGGGTTATTCAAGATACTTCGGGCAAGAACGGCATTGATGCACTCATGGCGAAACACAACGTTGAGATATTAGTAGCGCCATCAAATAGCCCATCATTTCTTATTGATGGCGTATACGGAGACCATTCGCCAGTAGGCTTTATAGGCATTGGATACTTAGCTGCAATAGCGGGTTATCCTCATCTAACTGTACCGGCCGGGCCGGTGAAAGATCTTCCTGTTGGCATCAGCTTTATTGGCAGTAAATGGCAAGATGAAAAGGTGCTGGAAGTAGGGCGTATATTTGAAGCAAAACACGGCTTTTTTATCAAGCCGGGATTACTACCCACACGCTTTGATAATCCAGCGCTAAAAGGCATTGATAACGGGTTAAATAACGCACGTTAACAGACCTACAAAAAAGCCCTTAGTTTCACCTAAGGGCTTGATAAATTATTACTTTTGGTAATGAGTAAAACGTTAGCCTGGTTTTTTCACCCAAGCACTACACCAACCATCAGCATTAACAAGTTTATTAGGGAAAATGTTACAAGGGCGGTACTGCTCGCCGTCTGCTCCCTGCACGTACATGCAGTTAGCGCATTTTGCACCTTCAACCGTTGATGACGGCGTATAGTTTAACGCTTTAGCGGTTGGGTCGTCGGCGCTAAGCTGTTCTTGAGCTTGTGCGCGTAATGCAACACCACCTAACGTAAGACCGATAACTGTAGAGCCCGATAGCTTTAGGAAGTCACGGCGATTTACAGATTTCATAACACTCTCCTTAAGAGATAGAAACGATAATGATTCTTTTTTATTCAGTGCCTTAAACGCAAAAACCTGCCCAAAGAGGCAGGTTTCGTTTCATAAATAAATACTATCTCTTTTTTCAAAAAGATCGAACGAATTCTCGAATTTTCGCTTGATCCAGATTAAATAAACTTCAGAGTTCAATATAACTAAGACCGTCCATGTCGTTAGAGGTTCACTTCTTGGTTAACTTTACGTCTGGCTTAGCGTAGGAAAATTGCGCTATCCGCGTTGTGCTGTGGTAGCTGTCTAAACCAGAAATACAAGCCGTCTTCGCTTGCTCAATATCGGCATATCCGTCTTCGTCGATGATATTTTCAGGCAAATAGAGCTCATGCACTTCGCCAATTACCATCTCGGTTTCGTTTAGCAAAGTAAAATGTTGGGCTACGTGAAGGCCCAATTTAATTTGGCTTTCCTTCACGAATGGCGCAGGAAAAGACTCAGAAAATTGGGGCGTAAGGCCTACGGCATCAAATTCACTTTCGTCAGGTGCATAGCGTGCTGACGTTTGATGGGCCTTGTCGACCCACTCGGTAGAAACATGATTTAAGGTGTAACACCCTTGCTGTTTGATATTGCTCAGCGTATCGCGGGTTACCGTATGAGGCCGCATTATCATGCCGATTAACGGCGGGTTTGCGCCGATATGAACAACAGAGCTTACAATGGCTAGGTTGTTTGTCTTTCCGTCGGTAGTGCCTACTACAGTAGCCGATTTAAACCCAGATAAGCTATTAATTAAATTAGCGCGATACCGCTGCGCGAGGGCGTCAATATCGCTACGAGTAAATTGTTTAGTCATTCTCTCGTTCAGCCTCAATCTGAATATCGTCACCATCTTGATAAGCGGTTAATTCGATAGGTTGACAGCACACCTGACAATCAAGCACCTGGACTTGACCTACATCATTGACCTCATCTATTTCTACATCGTTAGGTGCCATGCAGTATGGGCAAGAAAAGCCCATAGACCGAGTTAAGCTCATAAATATTCGCCTTTGTAATCACAATATGTGTTTATTACGTAATGCCAAGTAGACTGGATTTCTCGATTGGCAAAAGAGCTAGACAAATTAGGGAGATCACTTTTCGGTTTGAAAACGATTGATATGGTGAAGTAGTGGCGAACAAAATAGGCACATGCCCTTGCTGTGAGAGAGAGACGCGCCTTACCTTTCATCATTTGATCCCGCGAAAAATGCACCGTCGCAACTTCTTTAAAAAACACTTCAGTAAATTAGAATTGCAAAGCGGTATTTATATTTGCAGACAGTGTCATAGCGGTATCCATCGATTCTATGATGAGATGACGCTGGCTAAGCATTATTACACGTTGCAGCGTTTACTTGATGATGAGCAGCTTGCCTCATTCTTTCGCTGGGTTGCGAAACAAAAAGTGCGGGTATGATTCATAAAACGATAGTGAAATGATGTATTTAATTTGCTTATTTTGGCTGTATATATATACACTACCTCTGATTTCATAGCCAAAGAAGCACCATGCGAAAAGATTTACCGCCTCGTTATTACCTGACACACTTTCATGAATTTCTCGCGTTCTTTGAGGGGGCGAGCAATACGCTGTTGAGCGATGAAGCAGCAGATTTTATTCAGCGCTTCAAAGCGTTGGATGAAGACAAGCAATGCATTGTCGTGCGAGCGGCAAATCGAAAGTACGCGGTCATAGATAGAAGCCAGTTCAACTACAGTGAGGTTCATGCACCGCAACAGCAGATAGATTGGCTGACGTTAAATGGTTGGTTTGGCGATTTGTCTCACGCTACGCTGAATGATATCGCGGGCGTGTTAACTAAAGACGCACTGCTCTCTTTACTAGCAGAATATGGCAGTACACAGGGGCTTTCGTCTTTAACAAAGCCAAAGCTAATAACACGGCTAAAAGATCATATTTCTTCTCGTGGGTGGCCCGAGCATTTTTCACTAGAAAATTATCGAGTGTGCCTGTTTGACAACGCACTTCGCTTTTTACTTTTTATTTATTTCGGAAATACGAAGAGCCGTTTGAATCAATTTTCAATGCGCGACCTTGGCGTCATGAGGACACGCTCCGATTCGGTTACCGATATTGCGCGTTTCGACAGTAAAGAAGATGCACAAGCGGCATGGTTTTATGCTAATCACTACAACCAGTTAGCGTTTTATAGCGACGAACAGCTAGTGGTGACAGCAGAGGTGGATTTTCCCGCTACAGAGGGGATATCGGCAAGCTTTTATCAAGACCAGTTTCTCTATGCGCTGGGGCTGAAACTGCTCGCGATTGACCGAGAAAAAGGGTTGAATATTTTGCAGCGTGCAAAAAGCGACAAAGCCAAGGAAAAGTGGTTAAGGGAGAGCTACAAAGACGGTAATGAACATGACGTAAAGCTGGTGCTTGAGGAAATAATAGATAACCCTCAATCCGACACATTACTGGCATTTGCTGAAGATTTTTATGCGCGTAAATATCATAAAAAGCGCACGAGTAAAGTGACCGATATGCTACGAGATGCTAGTCGAACGCTCGACATTGATGTGAGTCAAAATCAGCAAGTAGAACGCGGTGTTTTAGCATACTACGCAAGGCACGGAATTGAGGGGTGGCGGACAGAAAATCGTCTGTGGCGCAGTTTGTTTGGTCTCACTTTCTGGAAGCAGCTGTATGAGGAAGACACGCTGGTCACAGAGTTTGATCGCAGGCCGCTTTCATTAAAGCAAAACAACTTTTACGATAAGTTCGAACCCAGTATAGAAGCTTTACTGAGTAATCTCGACACCAAAGAGAAACTGCGTTTCCACATTCATAAAATGGCAACGCAGCATTACGGTAAGGTAAATAGTTTGTTTATGTGGTCGAGACATTTACTGACGCCGATTGAAGCGCTTATTAAGCATGGTTCGCTTAAGGCCATTTACACCTTACTGCGCATGATGTGTAAGGACTTTGAAAGTCTGCGAGACGGATTCCCTGATATTATGGTGTTTGATAACACCCTTCGCTTTGAAGAGGTAAAGGCGCCTGGCGATCAGCTTCGACGCAATCAATTAGTCTCTATTTCGCGCTTACAGCAAGCTGGGTTTGATGTGGCTGTCACCACGGTTAAGTGAATACGCGATCCTGCACAGCCTTACGTTGTTGTGGATATAGAAACAACAGGTGGTAACAACAGCTATAACCGCATAACTGAAATAGGTATGGTTAAGTTAATAGGTGGGCGTGAGATAGACAGGTTCCAAACCCTGATTAATCCGCAGCGCCGAATACCGAGTAATATCACAAGGCTGACCGGTATTTCAGACGACATGGTCGCTGACGCCCCCTTGTTTGCCGAGGTAGCAGAACACATTGCAAGTTTTACCCAAGATGCTGTGTTTGTAGCGCATAACGTTAACTTTGACTATGGGTTCATTAAGCAAGAGTTTGCTAGGTTAGAGCAATCATTCAGAAGGCCTAAAATGTGCACGGTAAGAGAGATGCGTCGAACTTATCCGGGCTTACCTTCCTACTCGCTTGCAAATTTGACGAAGCACTTTCATATCGATATGGAGCGGCATCACCGTGCGCTGAGTGATGCTGTTGCGGCTGCTGAACTTTTAAAGCTTGCGTTTGAAAAAGACGATGAAGCCATAAGCGCCATCAACGACGAGTAAATTGCTGGAATGCGTTTTATGTGTTTTTACTGAACGAAATTGATGCTTATAAAGTAAATATTGAGATTAATACGTACTTATTGAGATGTTTGAAATGGCACTTACAGAAGAGCAGGAATCACGAGTTATAGAAATGGCGTGGGAAGACCGAACCCCATTTGAAGCCATTGAGCGTTTGTTTGGGCTGCCCGAAAAAGACGTAATAAAACTTATGCGAAAAAAACTCAAACAAAAGACATTCAAAAACTGGCGTGAAAGGGTGTCGGGTAGAAAAACAAAACATGCGAGTTTGCGCCCCGAAGGCGTAGACAGAGGTTATTGCCCCTCTCAATATAAATACAAGGGAGCAAACAAGTAGGTTTGCAATTCACTTTGTCGCGATTTATCGCCAATCAGTGAGCTAAGTCCGTCGACGTTATTACATCATTTTTTTGGCGGTGTGATTGCAGATATCGGCAAAAGAAAAGCGGTAAGTTGCTGTCGCAATGGGGTTGGGAATACGATGGTGTTCTCTGATTGGATAATGGTCTTGGCGTGATGGACTTGGCGAAGTAGATTTGCATACGTATCATTATTTTGCTGAATATCTTCCACCTTCGTCATCATCAGTTCGATGAATTCAGCGGGCGACAAATTTTCACGTTGTCTTATTTCAAGCGCCAACGCCTTGATAACATAGGCTTCCCACTCTTTTCTGTAACTTTCATGCAACCGCTCAGGATAGAGGGTTAAATCGGCAATATCTTGTGCGAGGTCGACGATATCGAGGGGGTCATCAAATAGTACCCTAAATGCGAGAAGCGTTTCGTCGGACAGACGCGATATAGGTAACTGTTCTCTAAATTGAGCGTATCGGCTAGGCACAACAACACCTTTGAATTACAGGACAATAATAGATACATCGAAAAGACTTCATTAGCCTTCTTTATACTAAAGTTTAATAAATATTGCCCTGACTTTGAAGGGCATGAAATTAAAAATAAGTAATTAAGCATATATGAACCCCACGCGTCTCACACCCGTAATCTACTATGCACTGTTAAAGTGTGTACGCGTTCTTGCTGTTTGGCCCATCGTTTGATGGGCCTTTTTTTGGCTTTGTTTTTGAGGGCGAGAGTCTTAATTTGTCATTGTCACTTAAAAGAAAGTTTTATACCCGCTAATAATCGGCTCACGCTATCTACAACGTCCGATCTAATGAACCATTCAATATCATGTTTCTTAGAAATAACGCCACCAAGTTCCAGTGAGGCCCCGTGGCCTGTGCCTAAAAAGTCTTCGATAAGTTCAGCACGCTCTCCAAAGCGACTATCTATGTACGAGTAATAAGCAAAGTATTCGACGGGATAAGACGTGTTGAAGGCGTTTATTGTGGTTTCACCATTTGTCCCCAGCACAAATTTCGCGGCGCGTTCATCGGTGCGCTGTACCAGTTCAAAAAACGCAGTATCTTGTTCATTTAAACGTAAGCGATACTCTACCCTGGCAAAGGTTCCGTTTAACATTCTTTCAAAACTTGCTTCATAGCTATGACGCTGGCCCATATTTGCCGAGTATTCAATTTCAAAATACTTATTTTCACCGCCAATAGTAAAAGCTTCAGATGCTTCAGCATTAGCAAGTTGGCCAACGACTATTTCAATGGCGGTATCATTTTGCAATTGTCTAACTTGACGGGCGCCAGTAATCCACCCGTCTTTCGACAAGCCTGTGGAAGAAACTCGTCCTTTATAGGTGGGAATAATGCCCAGTTCGGTTTTGCCAGACTCACTTTCGTGCCGTAAGTATAGGCGCCTAGCGTAAAGGTAGTCGGTATCATCGCTGCCGAAGGTGTTATGACTAGAGGAAAAATCTTCTCCGGTAACAATAAAGCTATGTATGGACCATGCGTTACTCAGTGTTAGTGAAGGATAATATCGCAACCGGTATTGTTCTCTACTCGGGCGATTTGAGCGGTCATCATATCGAATTTGAATATCTAGCTTCTGTGAAAAAGTGGGTGCTATGTCTTTCCCAAACGCGTTGGCACCGTTAAATGTGATAAACAGTAAAACAATAAAAAAGGTATTTCTCACCTGTTAGACCTTACACGCCTCGACTATGTGGTTTATACATTAATTTTAATTAATTAGCGCAAGTGAAATGCTTTTTCGTTTTGTCGATAAAAAAAGCCGGCGAGGATGCCGGCAATAAGTGGAGTAGGACTCCAATAAGGGGTAAACACACAAGAGAATTAAAACGGTGGCTGCTGAACGCCGCGGTAAAGCGAACTTCAACAGTGTTTAGGGAGATGTCTTAAAACTTTCGTAAAGTATAAAGTGATTTTCTAAATTGAAAAATCGTTAAAAATTGATTGTACTAATCGGAAAATTAGAATGCGCTGAATAGCGAATAGCGAATAGCGAATAGCGAATAGCGAATAGCGAATAGCGAATAGCGAATAGCGAATAGCGAATAGCGAATAGCGAATAGCGAATAGCGAATAGCGAAAGAAGACGGAAAGCGTAAAATTGGGCTACACAAAAACGACATGTAGCCCAAAGGGGGGATTAGGCTAAGCCTAGTTTCTTCTCAAGGTAGTGGATATTAGTACCACCTGCAAAGAAGTTTTCATCGGCCATAATGGCGCGTTGAAGCGGGATGTTCGTTTTAATGCCCTCAACCACAATCTCTTCGAGTGCATGACGCATACGAGCAATGGCCTCGTCACGGCTTTCACCATAAGTGATAAGCTTTCCAATCATAGAGTCATAGTAAGGTGGCACATGGTAGCCTGCGTAAATATGCGACTCCCAACGAATTCCCAAACCGCCCGGCGCATGGAACATGGTGATAGGGCCTGGGCTTGGAATGAAGGTCTTCGGATCTTCAGCATTAATACGGCATTCAATCGCGTGGCCACGTATTTGAATTTGCGACTGATCAATCGATAAAGGCTGACCTGCTGCAATGCGAAGTTGCTCTTTAATAAGATCAACGCCGGTTATCATTTCAGATACGGGGTGTTCTACCTGAATCCGAGTGTTCATTTCGATGAAATAGAACTCACCGTTTTCGTAAAGGAACTCGAACGTACCTGCGCCGCGATAGCCAATTTCGACACAGGCTCTTCGGCAGCGATCGCCAATTTTGGTGCGCATTTGCTCTGAAATACCTGGAGCAGGTGCTTCTTCAACGACTTTCTGGTGACGACGCTGCATTGAACAGTCACGCTCGCCTAAGTGAATAGCGTTACCTTGACCATCCGCTAACACTTGAATTTCAACGTGACGTGGGTTTTCTAGGAATTTCTCCATGTAAACCGTCGAGTTACCAAAAGCTGCGCCCGCTTCTGCCTGCGTTGTTTCGATAGCTTTGATGAGTTCTGCTTCACTGCGAACTACGCGCATACCGCGACCACCGCCGCCGCCCGCAGCTTTAACAATGATTGGGTACCCAATACGTTTAGCAATGGCTTTGTTGCGTTCAACATCATCGGTTAAAGGACCATCAGAGCCCGGAACGCAAGGTACGCCGGCTTTCTTCATGGCATTAATTGCAGAAACCTTGTCACCCATGAGGTTGATAGTTTCAGCTTTAGGTCCAATGAAAATAAAGCCACTCTTTTCTACGGCTTCAGCAAAGTCTGCGTTTTCAGCAAGAAAGCCATAGCCTGGGTGAATGGCAATAGAGTTGGTGACCTCGGCTGCCGCAATAATGCGGGGAATGTTAAGGTAGCTCTCGGTTGCCGATGCTTTACCAATACAAATTGATTCGTCAGCCAGCAACACGTGCTTTAAATTTTTGTCCGCGGTAGAGTGCACAGCTACGGTTTTGATGCCTAATTCTTTACAGGCTCTCAAAATGCGTAGGGCAATCTCACCACGGTTAGCAATAAGTACTTTATCTAGCATAGTTAAGCACTCGCTTATTCAATGATGAACATTGGCTGGTCAAATTCGACAGGATCTTGGTTTTCAACCAAGATTGCCTTAACCACGCCGGCTTTATCTGCTTCGATTTGGTTCATCATTTTCATCGCTTCTACGATGCAAAGCGTGTCGCCTACTTTTACTTGCTGACCTACTTCAGCAAACGCCTTCGCAGTTGGAGACGATGCACGGTAGAAAGTACCTACCATAGGAGACTTAACAACGTGTCCTTCTGGTTGAGCAGGTTCTGCTGGTGCTTCTGATGCGGTTGTTGCTGCCGCAGCTGGCGCTGGTGCCATTTGCGGTGAAGCCGGCGCAGCAAAGCTGTAGTTCATTGGCGCTTGAATGCCAGTTGGACCACGGTGGATGCGAACAGACTCTTCGCCTTCAGTGATCTCTAGCTCGGCAATGCCAGATTCTTCCACGAGTTCGATGAGTTTTTTAATCTTTCTAATATCCATGTTCTGTCTCTGCGTTATTTTAACGATTTCGGTAAATTGATTGCTGCAGTCAGCGCGAGCGAATAGCCCATGGCACCAAGGCCAACAATGACGCCAGATGCAACATCAGAAAAATAGGAATGATGACGAAACGGCTCACGGGCATGAACGTTCGACAAATGCACTTCAATAAACGGTATATTGACGCTCAACAGCGCGTCGCGAAGTGCGACACTGGTGTGCGTAAAAGCAGCAGGATTAATAATAATGGCATCAACGGAGCCCATAGCTTGGTGCACGCGGTCGATCAGCTCATATTCAGCGTTAGACTGAAAGTGCATCAAGGTCACGTTGCTAGAGGCAGCCTGCGCGTGCAAGTCATCCACGATGTCTTGCAACGTTTGCGTGCCGTACTTGTCGGGCTCTCTTTGGCCTAACATATTTAGATTAGGGCCATTCAATAACAAAATGTTCATCTAGTTTGCTGCTATCTTCGGGAAAAAATCACTCATTTCGCCATTTCAACAAATTTCTGTGATAGTTGCACGAAAAAACGCCAATTAATTTTATCGTTTACTGTGTTAGCTGATGATTATAGTGATAGATAAAGTTTTCGCAGCAAAATACTGGTCTAATCAGGTGTTTTCGGTGCAAAGTTTGTGTGTGTTTTTTAGTGTTATCCCCCTGCTTGCGGCGCTATGGAGAGGTATGAGTACGTGATCTTAATGCGGGGGATTAATAGAGGTGTCGGCGAAGGAAAAAGGCACGCTTACGTATTTACCATGGTATTTAGCCACATAGATGCCGAAGTGCAAATGGGGTAAAGAAGAAAAGCCAGTGTTGCCGGTATAACCGATAAGTTGGCCCCGCTGCACTATTTGCCCCAGCGTTACTGCCACGCCTTCATGTTTAAGGTGATAATACTCACCGGTGGTACCGTCAGTGTGAAGAATGGCGACATAATTTGCGTATTGAGCAAAGTCTGGCGTGGGCCCGCCTTTCGTTCCATCCTCTTTCATGTCTATGACTATCCCTTCTCTAGCGGCAAGAACAGGCGTTCCAATCGGCGCGGCGAAATCTAATGCATATCGCGACGGCCCTGAATGGCTGAATTCGCCGTTGAACCCTTGAACAATATGATAGCTATCCGCAGGCTGTAAGGGCGAAAAATAGGGGTAGTCGCTGTCATGATTGGCATCAAGACGGCCCACCGTCCACTTAACTCGCATCGATGCCCAAAACGCATTTGGATCTTCTGTCACACCTAAAGGAACAGATTCGTCCGTGTTTAAAAAAGCATTAGCGTGAAATTGGGGAGTAAGTTCACTTGTATCAGAGGGCAACTGAAACAGTTTGTCCGAATACAATGTAAGCACTACAGGTAACGAAACCTTTCGTTGGACTGATACTGAGTAAAGCGAGGAAGTTGAAGGGCTCAGCTCAAAGCAAAATCGCTTGTTATCAAAACAACCAATGTCTTTTGCCAAAACAGGCAAGGGTGCTAAAAGTAGACAACAAAAACTAAAAACAAATACACATTGCAACACCATATTGAAGCAGCCTTTAGCATTAGCGTTAAAGGCCGCACTCCAAGTCCCGTTCGTTGATAACCTAGTCAGAACGCCCAGCCTCACGGATACTGTTAGCCGGTGTTGTATTAAGCCATTCATTAGCATGGTCGGCAAAGGCATCCGCTTTCATAAAGCCAGTTACACGGGCTTTCGCTATTTCATTGCCATCTCTATCAAAGAACAAAATTGTGGGGAGACCCAGCACGTTGAATGTATCAAAAACGTCCTGACGCTCTGGAGTGTTGTCGGTAAGATCCATTTGCATCCACACTGTATTGCTAAGCGCTTTGACGACGTTTGCGTCTGGGAAGGTGTAGTGCTCGAATTCCTTGCAGGCTACACACCAGTCTGCGTACAGATCAACCATTACGGTTTTACCATTGGCGTTAGCATCGGCAATTTTATTGCGTAAGTCTGCCAAATCTTTTGCAATTATAAAGTCAGGATGACCCGCATGTTCCCGTTTTGTATGCTCACCCCAAAGTCCGGTGTTAATGCCAGCTTGATAAGTCAGACCCGCACTACCCATGATCCCTACAGCAACGATCACGGCACGAACCAGTTTCATCATTGAGTTGGGCGAGGCGCGATTAATTGCCCAGTAGTAGCCAAACAAACCAAAGCCGAGTAATGCCCATAAAAACGCTGTGTACGGACTTGAGTATAAACGTTCTATAAAGACAATCGCCACAGCCAGCATCATAAAGCCGAATGTCACTTTAACCACATTCATCCAATTACCCGCCTTTGGCAATAGCTTACCGCCCGTCACGCCAAAGAGAATAAGCGGCACACCCATACCAATACTCAGTAAATAAAGCGAGATGAAGCCGAGTGTCATATCGCCAGTCTGGGCGATAAATAACAAAATACCGGTTAGCGGTGCGGTGGTGCAAGGAGAGGCAATAAGCCCTGACAATACGCCCATTATGAATACGCCCGCAAAGCTGCCAGGCGTCTGGTTGTTACTCATATGAGTAAGCTTTTCTTGATATTTCGCTGGAAGCTGAATTTCAAAACCACCGAACAACGCGATGGCGAGGGCCACAAACAATACGATGAAAACGCCGAGCACCACGGGGTGCTGAAGTGCTGCTTGAAACTGTGCGCCTGCCACAGCTACGACTAGACCAAGCAGTGAGTAGGTAATGGCCATGCCTTGCACATACACAAATGTTAGCCAGAAAGCATGTGAAACGGTTTTGGGCTTGCCTTGACCAATAACAATACCGGACACGATGGGATACATAGGGAACACGCATGGAGTAAACGCTAAGCCGATGCCCAACGCAAAAAAGAGAGCAAGGGTAAGGGGCAGGTTATCTTTATCGATAAGCTTTTGCGCCAAGTTAAATTGCTCGCTTTGCGACGACGAGGTTGACGTGTTATCCGAACGTGTCGTCGTACCCGCGTTTGTAGCGGAACTGCTTCCTACCTCGTTTAAATACACGACTTTTATAGTGGGGGGATAGCAGAGCCCAGCATCCGCACAGCCCTGATAACGAACTTTAACCACACCATCACGACTGGCAGCTGTGATGGGTAGAGTAATGGATAGCTCGTCATAAAAAACCTCAGACTCACCGAAAAATTCATCCTCAATCATCACGCCGCTTGGGAAAGCGGGTTCGCCAATTTCGGCGTTTTTAGCCACAAATTTAAACTGCTTCAAGTACAAGTAATAACCGTCAGCAATATCAAAGGTAAGGGTTAAGGCGTCGTCTCTCTGGTCAAAGTCGAACGAAAAAGCTTGCTCTACATCTAAAAACTGGGGCTCATCGACAAATGGGTCATTAAAGGCATCTGGCACCTGAGCAAACGCAGCGGCGCCTAACAGCGACGTTAAACAAAGCACTGAAGTGACGTAGGCGACGTATGCAGTGAAGCGATGAATAATTGAAGCAGTCGGGAGGGTGGCCGACATGAAAAACATAGTCATAAAGTTACGGTTCATTTTATCTATATTATCGTTTTGATTATTTTTGTTTAGCTAGCTCTGCAAACTAATTCTGCAACGTAGTTTGTAACCATTGGCCATAAGCGCTACTTGCCTCGGCGTTAAGCTCTAGCCATTCAGGTACATCATACGGATGAAGCTCGCTTACTCTATCAAATGCTTGAAGTACATTTTGCGTGTTGGTCTTGATGACAAGCTGACATTCCATGTCGATTTCTATTTTTCCTTGCCACTTATAGACCGACTCAATCCCTTTTATGATATTTACGCAGGCGGCGAGTTTTTCCTCAACTAGCGCGCTGGCAATCAATTGTGCCGTCTTCTCATCCGGCGTGGTACACAATACAAGCTTTATTGTCATGGCTAACGTTACCTATTTATGCTTTTTTTATTCGTACAGCAAAGATCAACACGCCCTAAATAGACCTAAAAAGAATCACCATTCTTTCACAAACAAAGTATATCACGGTCGTTATCGGTCGCTTTACGTGTCTATTTAAACGAAATGATGGGCACCTTTTCTTGTTATTACGTAAAAAGTCACTATAACGGGTTATGATTACATAAAAGAGGAAAAGTTTTGCGGGTTTTATTTTTACTGTTTGCCCTATTACCTATTTTAGAGATTGCGCTGCTGATTAATGTGGGAAGCGTGATCGGCGGTTGGAATACCGTAGGCTTGGTGATTTTATCAGCATTTATTGGTGCGTACTTTGTTAAACGCGAGGGTGTGAGTACCTTGCAGACTGCACAAGAAAAGATGCAGCGAAATGAAGTGCCGGGAAAAGAGTTAGTTGAAGGTTTGATGCTGGTGGTAGCCGGTATTTTACTGGTCACGCCGGGTTTTATTACGGATATTTTCGGCTTCTTTTTAGCTATGCCTGGTTCACGTCATTTCTTTGCTGCACAGGTTGGCAAGCATATGAAAATGCGGGTTGTCACTCCAGGAATGGGGCCTGGTGCAGGTTTCGGACAAGGCCAATCTCCCTTTGGACAGAGCCCATTTAGCGACAGACCCGAGTCAAGCCAAAGCGGTGACGATATTATTGAGGGTGAGTATACCGATTACACCAAGAATGACCCTGATAAACGCTTAAAATAGACGTTCTTTCCCATTTATCTACTTTTTTACCCCAACCTTATGCCATTTATCGCCGTAGATGGCATTCCCATGACCACATGCCACGTTAAATTTTTTGAAAAAATAAATATTTAGAGAAAAAACCAATTTTTTTACATTTTTTTATTTAAAAACCCTTGAAGTTATCTGGGTACTACCCCATCTATCCGTGCAGAAACGATTTTAACTGCTCAGTAATGAGCAACCCAAGCACACAACATTCAGATTGTCTGGGTGTTGGTATCAATATTACTTTGAATAGTGGAATTTTCAGGAGACTTGAAAATGGCAATTCGTCCTTTACACGACCGCGTAATCCTTAAGCGCGCAGAGCAAGAAAGCAAATCTGCAGGCGGTATCGTTCTGACTGGTTCTGCAGCAGAAAAATCTACACGCGGTGAAGTGATCGCAGTAGGTAACGGTCGCATCCTTGAGAACGGTGAAGTAAAAGCGCTAGACGTTAAAGTTGGCGACACCGTTATTTTCAACGACGGTTACGGCGTTAAAACAGAAAAGCTGGATGGTGAAGAAGTACTTATCCTAAGCGAAAGCGACATTCTAGCGATTGTTGAGTAATTACAACTAACGTTAAAACGAATTTTAGAGGAATTGAATCATGGCAGCTAAAGAAGTACGTTTTGGTGATGACGCTCGCAGTAAAATGCTAAAAGGCGTAAACATACTAGCCAACGCAGTTAAAGTAACACTTGGTCCAAAAGGACGTAACGTTGTTCTAGATAAGTCATTCGGCGCTCCAACTATTACTAAAGATGGTGTATCTGTAGCGAAGGAAATCGAACTTGAAGACAAGTTTGAGAACATGGGCGCACAGATGGTTAAAGAAGTTGCGTCTAAAGCAAACGACGAAGCCGGTGACGGTACAACCACTGCTACTGTACTTGCGCAAGCAATCGTTACTGAAGGTCTTAAGAGCGTTGCAGCGGGCATGAACCCAATGGACCTTAAGCGCGGTATCGACAAAGCAGTTATTGCAGCAGTTGAAGAGCTTAAAGCCCTTTCTACTGACTGTGCAGACAGCAAGTCTATCGCTCAAGTAGGTACTATTTCTGCAAACTCTGACTCAGAAGTGGGCGATATCATTGCACAAGCAATGGAAAAAGTAGGTAAAGAAGGTGTTATCACTGTTGAAGAAGGTCAGGCACTTCAAAACGAACTAGACGTTGTTGAAGGTATGCAGTTCGACCGTGGTTACCTATCTCCATACTTCATCAACAACCAAGAAAACGGTACTGTTGAACTAGACAACCCGTTCATCCTATTGGTTGACAAGAAGATCTCTAACATCCGCGAACTACTTCCTACCCTTGAAGGCGTAGCGAAAGCAGGTAAGCCGCTAATGATCATCGCTGAAGATGTTGAAGGCGAAGCGCTTGCTACACTAGTAGTAAACAACATGCGCGGTATTGTTAAAGTTGCAGCGGTTAAAGCACCAGGTTTTGGTGACCGTCGTAAAGCAATGCTTCAAGACATCGCTATCCTAACGGGTGGTACAGTAATCTCTGAAGAGATTGGCCTAGACCTTGAAAAAGTGCAGCTTGAAGACCTAGGTACTGCGAAGCGCGTAGTTATCAACAAAGACAACACCACTGTTGTTGACGGTAACGGTGACCAAGAAGCGATTGAAGGCCGTTGTGCTCAAATCAAAGGTCAAATTGAAGAGTCTACGTCTGACTACGACAAAGAGAAGCTTCAAGAGCGTCTTGCTAAACTTTCTGGCGGTGTTGCAGTCATTAAAGTGGGTGCAGCAACTGAAGTTGAAATGAAAGAGAAGAAAGACCGCGTAGAAGATGCACTTCACGCAACACGCGCAGCGGTTGAAGAAGGTGTGGTACCTGGTGGTGGTGTAGCACTAGTTCGTGCAGCAGCTAAACTTGCTGACCTAACTGGCGACAACGAAGACCAAACTGTAGGTATTAAGCTTGCACTACGTGCAATGGAAGCGCCTCTACGTCAAATCTCTATCAACTCAGGTGCAGAAGCATCTGTAGTAGTTAACGCAGTGAAGAACGGCGAAGGTAACTTTGGTTACAACGCAGGTAACGACACTTACGGTGACATGCTAGAGATGGGTATCCTTGACCCAACTAAAGTAACGCGCTCTGCACTTCAGTTCGCATCATCAATTGCTTCATTAATGATCACAACTGAAGCAATGGTAGCTGAACTACCTAAAGACGACGCACCAGCAATGCCTGACATGGGCGGCATGGGCGGAATGGGCGGCATGATGTAATCCACCCACAAGCATAATGCTTAATAGAAAGGCGCTACTCGTTGGAGTAGCGCCTTTTTGCTTTCTGTGCCAAGGTTATCAGCTTTGTTTGTAGGTAACGTTGTGTCAACACGTAGAATTGACCAATAGAATGCAAGTGGTTTACTGGGGTATACTTAACAAGTACAACATAAACCACGATACACATTAGGTCCTTTTCATGGCAACGGCATCCGCACTTCACATCTTGGTGAAAACAGAGAAAGAAGCACTTTCTATCTTAGAGCAGCTTAAAAAGGGCAAAGACTTTGCGACGTTAGCGAAGCGTCATTCCAAATGTCCATCGGGTAAGCGAGGCGGCGACCTTGGTGAATTTCGCCGAGGCCAAATGGTAAAAGCCTTTGACGACGTGGTGTTCAAGAAAGACGTACTAAAAGTACATGGGCCAGTGAAGACACGCTTCGGTTATCACCTTATAAAAACGCTCTATCGTAGCAATTAATACCGCAGCCACTAAAGCCGAAGTCGCTACAGCTGAGGCAAGCCCGGCTCCCATTTTTCTCCGCATACTGAATTCTTTGTGAATACGGCGTAGGGGCTGTCAGTTTCGTGAAGTGAACTGCGTAGCGCTGCGCCGTGATCTACCGTGATAAACGGTGTGTCAGGAGTATTGCCTTGTTCATCCAGCCTAAAATAGTCGCTGGTGTAGCTAGTTAGCATCATGCGTTTGTCGTATCCCATATCGCTAAGGCGAACTCGGGTAATGGCTTTGAATTTGGCGTTTTGGTCTGAAAGGCCTACGATTTTCTTAAAAAAATAGCCTTTGTCAGATTGCAGCTGAGAAAAGCCATTTAACGTGCCGATTAAGGTCTTTAAATCTATTGCTTCGCGCTGCAGCATAAAATCGTGATGAATGGCATTGCCATCTTTTCGAAGGCTGTCTTTGGAAGGCGTTTTACCGGCAGTATAGGCTTGTTCTGCTTCTAATGAAGAAAGGTTCTCTTGCCCATCCTCTGCATAGTGAAACAATGCGCTTGTGTTCATGTTTACGTAGTAGTCGCTGATCCCCGCAGGTACCACTTCAAATAGCATAACATCTGGGGTGACGGCGCCTCGCTCTTCGGGCGTTTGCGGGCCTTTTGCTGCGCATTTGTCAGAAATAAAATAGTAATATTGTCCGGCTTCAATGGCGAAGACGGTATCAGAAAGCACTGCGCAGATGGCCAGAAGCATAATCCGAGACGTGAATTGTTTAAATGCTGTTGCAGCACTGCCTTTTTGCATATCAAAGACGCCTTATTGTTTGATGCATTTATCTATACTACCAATGCATGCGGACTGGTATACGGCGTCATTGTAAGGGGTAGTGGGTAAAAGCGCGAGTTAAGCTTTGTAACGCGCTTTGAATCCAGGTGACAGCTCAGTCTAAAGCCAACAAGAAATCGAAGACTCCAGCCCACCGTTAACGGGGGCGAAGGACAATAGTGTCGCTAGAGTAGTCTGAAGATATCTGTAGATTGTCAGCAAGGGCGGCTATAAGCGCGTCTACATCATTGGTATTGAATAGCCCCGCCACTTGCATATTGGCAAGCGTAGCATCACCTAAAACAACAGTTTTATCCGTATATCGGCTGACCTCTTCAATCACGTCAATTAATGGCTCGCCGCGAAATACAATCTTGCCTTCCCGCCAGCTCAAGTCATTCGCAATATCTTCATCTGATACGGTTTCAACGGTGCTGTTAGGTAAAGATAGAAGCGACTTTTCACCTTGAACTAACGTCATTGGTTGAGCCTGCGCTTTAATAATTGGATCAATAATGCTTTCGCCATTCGCTTTGTTAAGTGTATAGCTGGCGACTTCTACAACGCCTTCGGTAACGACCAATTCAAGGTCACCACGATGATATTGCACATTAAATGCAGTACCAACCGCCTGTATAGCTTTACCTGCTGCAAGCACATTGAGTGGGCGTGATTTGTCTTTCGCCACTTCGATATGAAGCTCACCTTTGACAAGCTGAATAACCCGTGAAGTCTCAGTAAAGGCAATGTTCACTTGAGAGTTGGTGTTTAGCCATAGTGTACTGCCGTCCTCTAAGCTAATACTCTTGTGCTCGCCCGCTTTGGTCGACGCTTGTAATGAATAGCTTGCCACTTGGGTAGCCGGTATTTTTTGGCTAGAAACTGAAAATAAATCGATGCCTTGGTAGCTTAAAAAACCCACCATCAAAAATGAGGCTGCAATGGCCAGAGGGCGCTTCCAAGTCACGGTGCTGTTTGTTTTGTGTTTGGCGTTAGGCTCAGGTGTATGGGGTACGATATCAGCCAGTTCGCTAAGCACCGACATCTTGTCCCACAACGCTACCATCTCTAGGAAAGTGTCTCGATGCAATGACGTTGCAAGCCATTTTTTCAGCGCTTTCATTTCTTCGTCATCAAGCCCCTCGTCTAGTTTCACAAGCCATTCGCTAGCGACATCAAGCACACGCTCGTCGCTGTTAAACTGAACAACGTTGCTTTGGGTGTCTGATTTGTCGGTTTTAGTTTCGTTTTTCGAACTATTCATGGGCGTCTCTCTTTACATCCGCCGTACTGTGTTGCCCACCACTTTGATAAACATTCGACCGTGTATGCGACGTCGTTTGTCGTCGCATAAACAAAGTGCATCTTTTTATACCTTCCGCAATATGCTTTTCCACGGTTTTTTCGCTTATCTCTAATTCTTGGGCAATCTCTTTAAGAGAGTAGCCATACACTTTCTTTAACACAAATGCGCGCCTGCATTGTTTGGGAAGGGCGCGTACTGCGTCACAAAACAACTTAAACTCTTGCTGGGTAGCGTTGTTATGAAATGTCTCGTCTTCAACACCGCTAATTGCGCTTTCCAGCGCTGCCGCAACTTCAACGCTGTCGTCTACCATGCGTGTTTCTGCACGCTTTAAATGGTCGTAAGCTAAGTTTTTTGCGGTTCTAAATAAAAACGACTTGGGCTCTTTAATATGCTCAGTAGTTTTCGCCTGACACAAGCGCACATACGTATCCTGCAGTATGTCATCTACTTCTTTAGGCGGCACTAGACGCGAGAGCATTTTGGCCATCGAGCCGCGCGCCGACATATAGGCATTATGTATGGCTGTTTCTATGGGCATATTTTTATTTTTTTTCGTTGTTACTTACTAAGACGACAGCCACATTATTTTCCCCCAGTATTTTCATCATTATCGCTAAAAAAATAAATTTGTTAATAGGTTGTATCCGACATTCCGCATCAAATTCAGGAATAAATCTCTTGGTATAATGTGCCAAGTACATCAATGATCACCTGCTGGCGCTCCTGTTTGTCTGTGATTACGGGGGGAGAGTCACCAATACTGACTTCGTGGATCCCACTAAAACACAGAAAT
>Ga0181596_10000077_pt1 | contig 87143 bp, 94 predicted proteins | sample 041ome_6_FD_148655 | JGI IMG/M metagenome (GOLD analysis project Ga0181596, IMG submission 148655) | Coastal salt marsh microbial communities from the Groves Creek Marsh, Skidaway Island, Georgia - 041402US metaG (spades assembly) | ecosystem: Environmental > Aquatic > Marine > Intertidal zone... | reverse complement strand
AGCAGCAGCCTTCTCTGCAGCGGCCTTTTGAGCAGCGGCCTTCTCAGCAGCGGCCTTCTCAGCGGCAGCCTTCTCTGCGGCAGCCTTCTCAGCAGCAGCCTTCTCAGCAGCAGCCTTCTCTGCAGCGGCCTTTTGAGCAGCGGCCTTCTCAGCAGCGGCCTTCTCAGCGGCAGCCTTCTCTGCGGCAGCCTTCTCTGCGGCAGCCTTCTCAGCAGCAGCCTTCTCTGCGGCAGCCTTCTCTGCGGCAGCCTTCTCAGCAGCAGCCTTCTCAGCAGCAGCCTTCTCATCAGCAGCCTTATCGGTAGTAGGTTCAAAAACAGTTGTTGGTGCAAGTGGTGTACGACTACGTCTTCCACGTGAAAACATTGAGAAAAAGTCCATAATATACTATACTATATAATAAGAACTTTTTCTAAACACTTTCTTAATCATTATACTTTATTTTCAGGATGAAATATATTGTATATATTTCCAGTAAATAAAGCAAGTTCAATACAATCTTCATGTATCATATTAAATATTGTTATGTATTTGCAGAGTATAATAGTAATTTTATACTTAATATCATCATTAATATTATCAGTTAATTTAATATACGAGAATAAATAATCATAAATATCAATAACGGAGTACCCATAATCATAAATGTTATACATTAATCTAATAGCTCCATGTAAATCATCATTTTGAAGCATAGATATGTAATTTTCAAATTTTGTAAAGGATATTATAGATGATATTTTAATACATAAGTCTTTTGTAATAGGTTTGTTGTATATGTATAGTTTTTCTAATATTGATACCATACGTCTTATAGACATATTAGAAATAGTTAGTATATAATCTTTTGTTTCTTCGTCAATTGTAATATTTTCATTTGTAATAATTTTATTCATTAATAATTTAATTTGAATATTATTGGGAGAAGGAATTTGTATAATATGTAATCGTGACTGAATACTTTCAACCACTTTTTGTACATTATTACAAACACAAATAAATTGTATATTATTCCTATATTTATCAATATAATTACGAAAAACTTGTTGACTTTGTTCGTTAATAGTATCAATGTCATCAATTAATACTAATTTTTTTTTCCCATAAATAGATGACATTGATTGACAAAAGGTTTTCATATCATTACGAAAATATTGAATACCTTGTTCTTTCAAATTATTTACAAATAGTATATTATTTTCAGGCAAAGAAGCATCGGGGGATAAGTCATAATACTCTCGTATTAATGTATTTAGAAGTGAGGTTTTACCAGCATTACTATTACCAATAAATAAAATATTAATATCATCAACAGCAATTAAAGTATTAACAGCTCGTTTAAATGTATCATTTGTATAAAAATCAGTTAATCTATATGGTCGGTATTTTTTTATAAATGTGGAATTATCACTCATTGCTATTTATTAGGTATTAAATGTTAATTTCTATATAACATTTAATAGAAATAATATATAAAACAAATATATTCTATTATAATAATATGTCATATTACGAAATTTTGGGTGTTAATAACGATTCAAGTGATACAGAAATAAAAAAAGCATATCGTGCATTGTCTTTAAAATATCATCCAGATAGAAATCCAAGCGAAGAAGCAACAAAAAAGTTCCAAGAAATAAATGAAGCATATCAAACATTGGGTGATGTAAATTTACGAAAAAAATATGATACAAAAGATGCGATGGGAGAAAATTTAAACTTTAATAATGCAGACCAGTTTAATGATATCAATAATATTTTTAATATGATGTTTAATGGAATGGGTGGATTACATGGAGCTCATGGAATGCAAAGAGCCAATATTTTCCATAATGGTCAGCCAAATGCATTTCATACACAATTTCATTTTGGAAACCGCGTAGAAACGATAAAACAAACAGTTCAATTAACTTTGGAACAATGTTTTTTAGGTTGTGTATATCCTATTAATATAAATCGTATGGTGAATGAAAATAATCAGCAGCATCGTGAGACTGAACAAATGTATATTAATATCCCACATGGTATAAATGAAGGAGAAACAATAGTAATACAAGAAAAGGGTAATATAGTAAATTCAAAAAAAGGCGATATTCACATAATAATAACAATCGCAAAACATGAACACTTTAAACGCGATGGACTTGATTTAATATATAATAAAACAATCCCATTGAAAGAAGCATTATGTGGGTTTCATATAGAAATTTTACATTTAAATGGAAAAAAATTTGCAATAAACAATTCAACAAATCCATCAGTTATACAACCTGAATATAAAAAAGTAGTTCAAACATTAGGTATGAAACGCGGTGATAATGTTGGTAATTTAATAATTATATTCAATATTCGTTTTCCAGATACATTAACAACGGAACAAATAAAAATATTAAAGGAAACGTTACCATAATAAATAATATTACTATACGTTTGTTATGATATTTTTTAACATAAATAATATCATACGATATACAAAATGAAGTATTATGGATATAATTTTACGAAAAGAAATTCTGGTGGTTTAGGGGCAATCATCCACGATGTAATGAACGCAGCTAAGTATGCAGAAGAAAACGATTTAACATTAGGATTTGTAAATGAAGGTTATGAAATCCCGCGATTTAATGGAACATTTAATGATACAGATGTTCCAAATAAAACATGGCATTCGTATTTTACATCTTTTGAAAAGGTTAACCAGACGGATTGTATAGAAGTGTGGCCTACTTATGTAGCTGATTCAAAAACAATAAAATGGGATATTCAACAATATTCATCATTCTTGAGGGATACAGTTTGCACATTTCAACCAGATATATACAATGAAATAGAAGAACTTGTTAGTAAAACTGAATTTAATGCTGACACTGACATTGTACTTCATATTCGTCAAACTCCTTGCAAACTAATAGAAAATCCTGTATTGTTACCACTTGAAAAATATATAGAAGAATGTGAATATGCCTTATCGCAATTAAGTGAAGAACAAAATAGAATATATGTATGTACTGATAATAAAAAAGTGGTTGAAGATATAAAAACACATTTTAATGAAAAAAATGTAGAAGTTGTATGGGATGATAGTGAATCAAGTGAACCATTGCAAACCATGAGATGGAAAAGCCAATTGACAAAAAGTGTAGCACAGGCTGAAACCATGGTTGCATTTAAGAATATATTTATAATGAAACATGCAAAATATCTAATTGGCGGTAGAATGTCATACTTTTTTCGCATAGCCGAATTACTCGGTTACCCAAACACATGTGTTAATATACAAGATAACGATAAATTTGGTATAGCTCCCTATTCATCTGTTGATTATATGATTCGTCCGTATTTAAAAAATACAATACCTAATTTTGTAAATAAGGATATGATAACTAATGAAAATATTATAAAATATAACAAAATATATACTGAAGAGAACATTGTGACAATCCCTGATTTTATTTCATATGAAGTTCTCGGTAGTGTTAAAAAAGATATAGAGAATTATAAATGGTGGTCATATGCAACTATACCAACAAATAATAAATGGACGGTACAATATTCTCAAGGAATAACCAACCAAACAATAGCAGGATGTGAACAAGCGTATGTGAACAAGTTATTTTCATATAGATTCCAAAGGTGTTTGGGAAAACATTATGACACTTGTGTATGTGTTTCATGTAAATTAAATGCAACTGTTAAAAGTTTCCCGTTTACAGATATACTTTGTAAAATTGTAGGATGTAGAAATTTGAAACCCAGAGAAATATTTCTCAGTAATTATGGAAAAGATGATTTTTTATCATTACATCATGATATAAATAAAGGTGATATCGCGGTTACTATATCATTTACATATGACTGGGATCCAAACTTTGGAGGAATATTACATTTTTGTGATGATAAAAAAAATATATACAAAAGTGTTGTACCAAAACTTGGTAATATCAATATATTTAAATTAGACCCAGACCATGGGATAGATCACTTTGTATCACGCGTGAATGTAGATAGAAATAGATATACATTAGTTGCATGGTATCAGTATATAGATTAATGGTATAACATGATTTTTATCTATGTTTATTATAATTTATTAAAATTATAATAAAAAATATTTATTCTATTAATAATGTTATCGTCAAAGGTGCAATGATTCATTCGTTTTTACATTTTCCAAAATGTGCACCTGCCCATTTTACCCATTTTTTAGTAGTAAACTTTCGTTTTTTTTTATTTCGTCGTTTACACTTACGAGACAATGAACATACAGATTTATCCTTTGTTTCTGTACATAATTTATCTAAACAATCGTATAAGTGGTGTTTTCGCATTGTTTTACGAAATTGTTTGGTTGTATGGTGTCCATATTTATTTGCCCCATAACCCTTGTAACATATTATTTTTTTATTTTTTCTGGTTGGCATTTATTATATGTAAATATTTTGTTATACAACTAAAGATTTACTTATATCACTTTGAATGTTTTTTATATGATTTTCTTCTGCAACCCAACACCAATCACAGTTGCTTGTACTTAAATTCCACTCCGGAACAATATCATCTACAATTAAATTAAATATTTTCTCAGCTCGTTCTTTATGAAAATCAGAAGTAGCAATGATAACCTTTGATATTGGGTTGTTGGTATTTTGTATCCAGTTATTTAAATTAATAAAATTCTCTACTGTATTTTTGGATTCAGGGTCAATATATATGTTGATATTTGGGTGTAATTTCTGGAATTTTCTTTGCATAATAGAAGATTCACTCTCGGTATTACCATCTTTTGACCCTCCCGATAAATATAGAGTAATTGGATTGGGTGTTGTTTCAATATATGACAATACACTTTGAACGCGTTGATTTTGTAAATAAGGCATTGAACAACCAAGTAATACAATAAGTTCATTATTCCATTGTATATCGGGATTGTATTCAAACAATATAACACTTGGCTTACTATATAACAATATGTAAAATAATATGGTTTTAAACAACACTTGAATAGTCATTCTTACAATAAATTTTAGTTAAGTTAATATGGTTTATCAAATCAAACCATATTATCATCAATTTTTTACACTTTTATATTAGTATATACTATACAATAATATGGAACTAACATTATTTAGTACACTATTATCAAGATTCATTATTGGTGGTATTATATTATCAGGTTCAACATATTTGGCAAATCATTCAAATCCATTATTAGCTGGTATATTAATAACTATTCCGTTAGAATTAGTATCCTTGTTTTTTATAAAAGAAGAAAGATTATATTCATACGCCCGTAGTATATTGATTATGTCAATTGCAACTGTAATACCTGTATTATATTATAATATTATTCATCCATTTAAATTAATGCCATGTAACTTAGAGATTCTGTCAAGTTTTTTTGTATGGATATTTGTAGGTATGTTATTGTTTTTCTATATGCCACATAGTTTATATTTTTATAAAGAATAATTTATTACCTTATAATATATGATTTGTTGGCTAATAATATTAACATTCATTGTTACTGGATTATGGGACGTTATTTTAAGGTTTATGTCTCTTAACTATAATAAATTACCAAAATACTTTCAAATGGATTTTGTAAAGGATTTAATACCCTATTTTAAACATCATACTCTTTTAGCAGCTGCTTTAATTGCAGGATTTGTAGGTGCTACTACACAATTTATTATTTTGTCAATCATGTCATTCCCTAAAAGCATATTTAATTTTGTATATATTTTTAAATTTATGATATTAACTTTTATTATTAGTGCTTTGTACGGGTTTATTATGAAAGGGAGTAAATTATTTCCCTATTTGGAAAGATATTATTATGAACCTCTCGGTGTACTACGTAGTATGTATACTGATGGTTTTTCTGGTTTAATTGTTCAAACCACATTATTAATTTTATTACATATTACTCGTTAATTAACAACAGCAACAAACTCTTTTATACCACGGTACCTTTTCCATATAATATTCTCTATCTTTGGTAATAATATTATATGTATATATTGTCTCTTCTTTACCATTACTTAGCATAGCCTTTTTTTCAAAAATTGTATTATCTTCCATACAATTTTTGGTTTTTAAAATATTTATGATTTCGTATATTTTTTTTGTATCAGCTTTTAAATCATTTCCATAGTATTTTTTTAAATATACCTTATCATATTTTTTTAACATTTTATATAGTATTTATATTTTTATTTTTTCTAACGATTTACATTTTTTTCCAGTTAATAATAATTCTATGTAACTGAACTCGTTACCATACTCTTTTTTCTTATAAAGTATGTATTCTACAATACCGTATACAAAAACACCCACTGCTAAAGTAGCATTTGTCTTTATCATTGTTATCATATTGTCATTTTGATTGGATGAAATTGTATTACGGTTTGTCCAATATAGTCGTTGTGTATTTATTAAATAAATACTAAATAGTAATACGTATAATATCGTACTTGGTATTAATTTCATTTTGGCTGTTAATAAGAAAATAATATATAATCCAGCACCAAATATTAGTGTATCAATTACATTTCCATTTGACCAATCAACATCGGCTTTTTCCTGTTCTTCCATGTTAAATGACCAACCACCCTCTAACATGATAAACAAAAAACAGATTAACCAACCAATAATATGTTTTCCCATCATTCCATTTTGTAAATATACTTGTGTTTGACACGGCAAGACTTGTGTTACATATCCACTTGCTATAATCATTATACAAACAAACAAAAATCCTAATTTGGATGCATACTTATTTATTAATTCACCCGTCATATAAACTATGTAATGAAAAAATTATATCAATATGTGCATTTAAATTTGTACATTTTTTTTATTTAAAATCTGGATTCCATTTTTTATCACCATTACAAATGGTTTGTATATGAACATTATTAATTGTGTTTGAAGTCATCAGTCGGGCGTGTCCAAAATCAATTATCCACACTTTCCCATCAGTATCTTCAATAAAATTATAACCAGTTAAATCAGGATATTCAATCTTATGTAATACCAGATTACGCACGATTTTAACGACTTGGTCAAATATTTCGTTCGGTATATCGTCCGCATTATCTCCATATTTATCTGATAAATTCATCCCATGTACAGTTTCCATAATCATTGTTTTATTTTTTTCATCATAATAAATAATTTTTGGTACATTTACTGTAGTTAATTGGTACGCATATTGTTGCATAAAATGTTCTCTTTCGTTTACATCTTGTTTTACGTAATATGTATTAGGGAGTTGCATAAAGAATTCCATTATGATGTGATATATACATATAATAATGGGGGGCATTTGATTCAATTTTCTACTGTATTTATCACATAAACGTATTAAACCTATTAATATAGATATATTCAAATATATACATATATGCCGTTTATTGTCACTTGTCCTCATTGTGTACAAAGTATAGAAGTATTAGAAGTAAATTGTCGCATATTTAGATGTGGCATTTTAAAAAGTAATTATACACAAATTAACCCGCATTTATCCAAAGTAGAATGTGATAAATTAGTGAACGATGACTTAATATTTGGTTGTGGAAAACCATTTGAATTAATAAGTGATAATGGTGTTTGGAAACCTATACCTTGTGAATATATTTAAGAAAAATATAGTAATATAATATACAATATAATATACAATATGGCTACTCTTGAAAATAAATCAATAAATATTTATGAATCTATTTATGAGTCTATTGATGATATATTAAATGAAACATTTCCGGGTTCAACATTTAAAGAAGATAGATCTTCTTCTGATGAGGGGTCATCTAATAGTGTAACAAAATATGTTGTTACCAGTAATGATACAACCTCTACAAAAAACATTGTTGTTAGACAATCAATGAAATCACTATTGCCAGAAGATATACCCGAAGATGATATACACGCATTTATAAAAGATAATGATGATACCGGTACCAAGAAACGTAAACGTATTGATTTTGAATACATAAAACAATATGTTGAACAAATAATATTAGCAATGGAAACTTATCCAGATATTAATAAAGACTATTCTAATTGGAAAAATGCATCTATTAATAAAATTTCACCAGAATTATTATTTTATGGATTTTTAATCAAAAAACATTCAGAAACATTGTCGTATTCAGTACATACTATTATTATAAGTGAAGCATATGATATGAATTTATTTGATTTTTATGAAAAAAATGAAAAACAGGGTGAACCAGAACATATTGGTTATCAAAATAGAAAACAAAATATAAAATTACAAGAAACTGATATCAATATTGCAAATCAATTAATAGATTTACTTACAAAATTACACACTAAGCTTAAGTTAATATGTTTTGATATTAAACCAGCAAATTTTGTTATTAAAATGAATGAAACGGGGTTTGATGTAAGAATGATAGATTTAGATATGGATTGGTGTCATGATTATTCTCCATTATTAAAAAAAAGAGGCGATATAAAAGAACTAATAAAAGACATAAGTGTTATGATATTAGCGAATCATTTTTATTATTATTTGAAGTGGAATATTTTTCAAAAGTATATAAACGAAAACAAACAAAAATTGGGAGAAGAACGTGCCGCATTATTTGAATTATTCTGTAATAGTATACAAACAGAATTATCAAGAGATTACCAATTTATTAATAAGCATTATTTATACAGTGAGATTTTGAAACGAACTGGTAGTGATGGACGTCAGTTACAACCACCAAATTGTGAAACATTATTTGATATCATGTTTACTGATATGCACGAACTAAACCCACCACAACGAAGTATATCGCAGTGGATGTTTCCACTCTTCAGAATACCTGGAGGAAAATCCAAAAAGAAAAAAAGAATTTCAAAACAGAATAAAAAGAAAAGGAGAAAAACGAAACGAAAAAATAGATAATATATTACATAGTTTGTTTCTTTTCATATATATATATAATTTATATAATGCTTAAAGAAAATTTTAAAATAAAATGGAAAGAAAATTTTAATGAAACTTTGAAAGTATATCAACATTTATTATATTATTTAGGTAGGGTACTTGCTGTATTTATTTTTGGACCATTTTTAATATATAAAGGAAAAAAATACAATGATATTTACTTAACATTGTTTGGCATATTATTAATGTCATGGGATGGTTCAAAGCTTATTATTCAAGCTTATTATGACGATTATTCATATTAATTATTGTTTATGGTGATATACGTTTTGTTTTATAATAACTTTTTATATAAAAATCAATAAAAAGAGCTATTTGAATTATATTTGCTACTCCACATAGCAACATTATATTCCAATTGAACTCACTTTCTACTTCATAGTATAGTTTAAATGCAGTGAATAAAAATATTAATTGAGATATTTGTAGTATTGTTATATATTTTTTTATGATTTTTATAAAATTTACTTTTAATATTGATAGACTATAATATGTATACATAACCGAATGAACAAATGCATTTAATAATGTTGGTATCCAGAAACAGTCCAATTTATACGTATATGCTAAGTGCCATGATATAACTGCACCAGAATGATGATACAATTGTAAAAATATAGGCTTATTTCCTTTTAGATAAATTAAAAAAGTATCAATATATTCCACATATTTGGACATATAAAAATAAAATAAAATGTCATCAAATTGTGTAAAAGAAAAATAATAACCATTTTCTATTACTATACCTTTATCAATAATAAACAAACCTAATGTTACAAAAATATAAAAACTAAAACAGGATAACATAATATTATGTATTAATGATACATCATTCAATGTTTCCCTGTTTATAATTATATTCTGTGGAAAATTAAAATATAATATTGTTGATACAATTGGTATGATGTGGTTTACCATGACAGGTTGCTAATAATATATATATTAAATTTTTTATATATATTAATAAAATAATTTACGAGTGTATTATCATATATTATTATAATTCACACCAGAATATAAGTCATTAAACATAATATTATTATTTGTTGTATCGCATAGTTTTGGTTGAACCCGTGCTAAGTTCCATACACAATAATATATATAATATCCTGCAATATAATGACAAAATGGGTGATATAATTCATAAATATCTTTATTGTTTTGACTATTACAGTATTCAAGAGATTTATGAAGTCCATATAATATTCCACCTCCTGGTATTATATAAAATATACTAACATTTCTCAAATACATATATATATTTAAACATACGATAGCAAATTTATTATATTCTGTTTCTACACTGCACAATACACATTCATTATAATAGTGATATAAATAAGAAGCTATAATAGCAGTTGTCATAATTATTGACATTAATTTACTATAAAAAATATCGCTATCTGTATGCGGTCTATCTATACGCATCCACCAAATACAAGGTATAATCATAAAAATATGTGAAAACATCATATTAGAGAAATGATTACGTGTTATAAATTTATTAACACCTTTTTTATTAACTTCAACTTCGTCATCATCATTATTATAACCAACTGACATTATTTTACCATCCAAATAGAACATTTCCATTTCATTATCTTGTTTTTCTTGTATATTATAACCTGGCCTATTCCATATAGTTTCCCCGTCATCTCTATAAATAAATGGTCCTTGGTCATGATTCAAATTTTTATTTATTTTGCATATTTCTTTATCATCTTCGTCATCTTCGTCATCTTCGTCATCTTCATCCTCTTCATCATCTTCGTCATCTTCATCATCTTCGTCATCTTCATCCATTTTAACAACTTTTTCTATTTCAGTATTCAAACATTTCTTATTAAACATTACATCATCTATTTTATTATATGCAATTTCTTCTTCGGTATATTCTAGACCATCGTTATTCTCTTCCTCTTCGGGTTTTATATTATCCATCCCCTCAACTGCAACCATTGCAGTATTCCATTCTCCAGTTATTGGATCTTTTTCTTCAATAGAAGGGTATTCTTTTAATTTATTTACTGTTTCTTCATTTATATATATCATTACACTTTTACTTTCTAATTCAAAATCCATAAGGTTAGCTCAATAAATACTATATAGTTGTTTTTTTAAATTCAATTATTTTATTATTTATGTCATAACAAATGCATACACAAATATTACAAGCAATTATTTGAAGTAAACTATGGCATATAGCAATACGATAGTAATTATTTTTTGGAATTTTATATTCAATTGGATATAATAATGACCCGATTCCAATCATATAATAATATTTATTAGAAAGAGAGTAATAATTAATTAAATATAAATGATAACACATACCAAGTAAGACACAATTTATATCTATATACCGTCGTATACTATTTTGGATAGGTTTTCTCCAATAATTAATAGATGTTAAAAAAGTAATACCTGTTACAATAGAACTATCATATACATGATAATATATTGCAAACGAAAATGGGATTAATTGATAAAAACTGGTTATATATATAATATTACTTCCATCCTGATGTAAAACTACTGCATTATTCATATGTTATATTATGATATAACATATAAGTTGTTTTGTTATATTTAATGGTAAACGTCAATAAATACCTATGCACTAATGCGCTTGGTAGGAATTTGAACATCAACCAAATAGATAGAATTTTCAGTCATAATAATATATTCCTTACCCACTTTATATATTTTTGAAATGGGACTTGTGTATTCTTCCTCATTTTTTACAAGGAGTTTCTCTTGAGTTTCTTTTACGCCAATTAAAACAGTTTGCTCAAGTGATTCTGTCCAATAATCCATCATTACTGGTTTATCTTCAACAATAGCAAGTTTCATTGCATGTTGAAGGGTGACTGCTTCAGGTAATCGGTACCCGTCGGGGTTAGCATTATTATTGGATGCATCTGTGAATGTTGACATTTTAAAATGATTATATTAATATAATGATGTAATACTTTAAATACTTATTTAACAAAAGATATTTTTCTATAGTATTTATGTATATTAGAATGAAATTTACGGATTCATCCATATTGGAAATTACCAAATCGTATATATCTATGATAAATGAATTTATAGATGCTTTCTTAAAAATATCATTTGAACCAACAACAATGCCACCGATTGAACAATATGATTGTATGTTATATATAGGAATAAATCTAATTTATCGTGTATATAAATATGGATTACTAAAATTTAATAATATGAAAACAGCCGAATATTATTCTCAAAAAGCACATGTGTTTTTTGTTGAATATACAGAACAGATTTATAATCGTGAACTATCATTTAATATAAACCATAATGATGCGATTTTGTTTATTTATAGAAAAACAATTTTTGACTTTGATAATGTGGATTCAAACCAAGGAAATGATAAAGTAGTAAATATGTTTTCATTAAAAGAAAATAATGAAGTAACAACAAATATGGATATTTGTACATATCAATTAAAAAAATTACATATTTTTTTGAATCAGCTTGTACAATGGAAACATGCAGAATTTACAACATTAAATCGTATTCATATTTGTAAGAATTATATGCAAAAGCTGTTAAAAAATATAGATTTCATAGAAACAATAACATACCATTTAAAATATATTTGCAATGATAGAAGTTTAACATTTTCAAAATATTGTATTATATTAGATGAAACTGCAAATCTAATGGATTCTAAAACATATAATAATGAAATAAATAACAATGATGTAATTCTTATGAAATATTATATCGATTCTTCATATATTCAAGAAAAAATAGATAATAACCAATTAAAAGAACTTGTATCGTGGTTATATGCACCTACAATTGAAAATATAAAATAATATATAATCAATCAAATAATAATTTATTAATAGTAGTTTTTACACAGAATATGTAATGTAAAATAATGCCTAATATAAATAAGAAAAATAATATAATATAATAATTATAGTTTGGTATAATTAAATGAATTATAAAAGCTGCTAAAAAAGTAAATATAACATCAAAAATTGCAATATTAAAAATTCTATATGAATGGATGCCTGTATTCACTTCACCAAAAAAATCGTTATACTTACAATACATTTATAATATTATAATATTATAATTTTATAATTTTCAAGATATATTATTATTATAATATTCACGTGTCATTATTACTTTTTTCTTTCTTAATTTCATATTCTTTTCTTTTGTTTGTGTATTCTCACTGTATACATATATTAAAGGGTATTCTTCGTATAACAAATTTTTTATAAAATCATAAACAAAATATAATATTTTTTCAGAACAATTACCAACAATTAAACAACTACCTGTTCTAAATATCATAAAAGATACTTCGGTATATTTCTTTGCATCACCAAGTTCATTCATTTTCATGGTTCTGTCTTCTTTTACCAACTGTCCTCGTTGTTTTATTGTGTCTAATCCAATTTCATTATTAAAATAGAATTTACATTTTACACCAGGATAACTACACGGGTCATATGCAGTTTCTATACAATATTTGTTACTTCTTAATATAGAATAGAGTTTATCACGATTTATATAGTATCCACAATTGAAATTTGAATTAATCAATACATTACTATCTACATTTGTTTTTATATATTCAATAGGTGTATCTATATATGGTGTCAAATAATCAAGTAGTTGTTGTTTTACCATATCTAAAATAGTCATATTTAAAATTCCAGGTATTTCTAATTTACCAGTATTAAATACTTTAATATGAATTTCACGAAATGTGTTCTCAAACTTAAATCGCAAAATAATTGCAAAACAATTATAAAATGCATTTTTTACTTTACCACGACAATTCATAATATCCTTTTTTGACATTCCTATTGTTATTTTTCGTTCATCTTTATACTTGATTCTTCGTGCGGTTGGATTATTCAATTGTTTTACTATATTTTCTCTATAATATGGAATATTTGATATTCGTTCTTTATAAACATTAAATTCTTCTTCACTATTAGATACTATTTTCATTTGTTTTTTTACTATTCCATTTTTTGGTGTACCGTAATCAATTATTGGTAATTTCCAAAATATATTTGCTATATCTATTGTTTGATTTAAAAATAGAACCTTTGTTGTAGTTGAAATATATAATTCTTCACATTTTGGTGCTTTTAATTCTGGAATAATAGGAGATTCATTTACATCTTTATCATTTACATTGTTAATTACATCACTATCTCCTGTCATTATGAATGAATTCCACTCATCATCTATTGACATATTTACCTTCTTTATATTGTACCTGTACACTTCTTTATATTGTATTATATAAATAATAAATATCAATTTTATATTTATTATTTCAACATAAAGGTATTAATTATATAGATATAATGGTATATTTATCTAATCTTCGTCCAACAACATTAAGTTCTCTTTTGTTTACAACAAATGTGTTACATTTATATAAGAAAAAAGATAAACTTTATTTTTATTCTTTTGCGGGTTTATTAACAGCATCAGTATTAAATCATCAAACTCGAAAAAAAATATTCTATTATATAGACAAAGCGTGTATAGTATGTGTAGTATATTTTGGTGGTAAAAATTTATTAACATATGCACCAGTGAATGCTTTATCACTGTCAGTTCCTTTCAACTTTTGTACAACATTTTGGTTATATTATTATGGTTATTCTCAAAAAAAATACTGTTTTGATAAAGATGAAAATAAGGGAAATAATTATCATATGTTCTTACATTTACTATCATGTGTTTCACATAATATTATTACATATTATTTACCTTGGAAATAATCTAAAAAATTGATATAAAATTTATATAATAACACTTATAAACTATAGTTATGGGACGTTTTTACGACGGAGATATTGAAGGTAAATTTTGGTTTGGAATTCAAAGTAGTAGTGATATTGAAAATTTAGTCACTATTGCACCATGCATGTATTATTCTTGGAAAATATGTAATTGTACGGCTGAAATAGATTGTCAGGAATATTGCAAGGATTGTTATGATAGTAAAGAAGACCATATTATTTCTGTCACGGAGAATGATCAATATGATGATGAAACTTTGTATTATGAAGAACAATGTTGTGGTTATAGCTTAAATAAAGAAACACATTATCTTGAATTACAGGATAATATGAATAAATTAAGAACAGAAATTAGTGAAGAAATTATTAAAGAATTTGATAAGTTAACCCGTAATGATAACATTTTAAATGCATTTACTGGCGTTTTTGATAATACCCATAAATCTATAAATAATATTGAAAATAAAGAGGAAAGACAAAAAGTTGCCGTATTAGTTGCAAGATATACATTAGGCTATCAAATAGAATATTGTTTATTAAAACGAGGAGATTGTAATGTTAATTGTGATTTTTAATTAAAACAAAAACGAAATTAGCTATATATGTTTCATGTAATTGATTATATTCTCACAATCTGTACCATCCATGTGCATAATAACTTCTATATCACGTAAATATTTTGGGGTTATCTTTTCAGGATGATTACGAACAATATAGTCATAGTACTGTTTAATAATCGTTTTTTTGTCTACATTATATGTTATGCTAATATCGTGTATATATTTTTGAATATTATCACTACTTATATCATCTATTATTTCTTTTAATTTTATCCATATACTGGTTGTTATTATATTTGATTCAATACCATTACCATTTTGATGCAACTGAATAAAATTAATCATACTACGGATATCTGAGTTGTGCATTTTTTGTATTTGTTCTATCGTTTCCATTGTAATTTCTAAGTCTTCATTATTTACAATTTCTTGGATAAACTGATGAATTGAATTAGTCGGTAATTGGTTAAACCGTATACATATAAACTCATTTTTTAATGATTCGTCTACTTTGCTTATATAATTACATATTAAACAATATCTTACGTTAAACGTAGATGTTTGTAATAAATATTTCAACGCGTGTTGAGCATTTTTTGTCATATAATCAACTTCGTCTAATATTACAAATTTTATACCATTACTAAAAAAACTATTCGTTTTCACAAATTGAAATATTTGATTTCTTATTATATCTATACCGCGTTCATCTGATGCGTTCAAATGGATTACAGAACCTTTACTCTCTGGATTATATTTTACATTGTACTCATTTATTAAGTTGATTATTGTTGTCGTTTTTCCTGTACCAGGAGGACCATAAAACATCAAATTCGGAAAATAACCACTTGATAATATATTATTAAATATTACACGGTTTGTTTCATCTAATACTATATCATTAAACTTTGTTGGACGATATTTTTCCACCCAAGGAATATTTTCATGTGTATTATTCATATGATTAATACACATACATAATTTTTATATTATTCAAATACTATTTATAATAAAATTGATTTACGTATATTTGTAAATATATTTTTATAACATCTTACTATAATGACTGAATCTGCTGGACGTTTAGAACTTATTTTGGGTCCTATGTTTTCAGGAAAAACTACTCGGTTAGTCGAGCTGTATCATGAATTTCAAAACAAAAGTGTTAAGGTAATTGCTATTAATTTTGCTGATGACACCAGGTATCACGATACTATGTTATCTACACACGATAAACAGCTTATTCCTTGTATCCAATGTCATAATCTTAATGAAATTATTGACAATGAAAATATTAAAAACAGTTCAGTTATTTTAATCAACGAAGGGCAGTTCTTCCAAGACATTTTTGAAGTTGTTATTCATTTTGTTGAACTACAAAAAAAACATGTTATTATATGTGGACTTGATGGAGACTTCAAACGAATTAAATTTGGTAAATTATGTGATTTAATTCCATTAAGTGATTCCATTATTAAATTACATGCCAAGTGTAATTGTGGTAAAGATGCTATATTTTCACATAGAGTTACGAACGAACTTGCACAAGTTGTCATTGGTTCATCTAATTATATTCCATTATGTCGCACCTGTTATTTGAATATTAATAATTTATCAAAATCTATGTGTGAAGGTTGTAATAATCTCGTATTATTGAATAATACAGAACCCTTTGTTGAAGATAAAGTTATTTGTAATGATTGCATTGATACCAATTTAGATGATGAAATATTATATAACTGCTGCAATATATGTGACAAATATTATTTTGCAGCTGATGATACAAACGACTATGAAGAATATTACGACGGAGATGTATGTAATTCTTGTTTATATAAACTGATTGCTGATACTAATAGTGGTAATACGTCTAATGCTATAGAAAATGACGACGAACCATTTATTTTGAATTAACATATAAATATCATAAAATATTTTAACAAATGATATAAACATTTTTTTTTGATAATATCAATATTAGAATGAATTCTGTTATTGATACATCTGTAAATAGTAAACCCAATGATAATGCAATTGCTACCGATGTCAAAAAAAAGAGAGGAAGAAAAAAAAAGGAGGATATTACGCCTGTAGTAGAAGAAACCAAAATCCCTAAAAAACGCGGACGTAAACCAAAAGGAGGGAAACTTATTAATGCACCTATTAATAATAATAACGATGGTATGTCTATTTCAAACATTATTCTACATTTAAAATGTTCACTCGCGGATTTAACCAGTACTCATAATGTAGATAATAATATAATACTTGATCCAGTTGAATATATACCAAATCCTCCACCTGATGTTATGGCATATGATAATAATGAACAAACTTTTTCTCAATTTGGAATAATAGATAATAATAATAATGATATGCAAACTGATGACAATACTAATTTTGATAATACAAAATTATTAGAATTCACTTGTTCTAAATGTAAATCAGCGATTCATGATACAGATATTGTAACAACACCTACGCCACCTGTTGATGATAGTAATATGAAAGATATTAATATGAAATTAAAACAAATCAAATTACAACTATATCAAAACAGTAACCCTGATAAAAAATCAGCATGCTTTTGGTGTACGTATGATTATGATAACCAACCTTGTTATATACCTAAACATGAGTATAATGGAGAACTTTCTGGTTATGGTTCTTTCTGTAGACCAGAATGTGCGGTTGCTTATTTATTAAAAGAAAATATTGATGATTCTATTAAGTTTGAACGTTATCACTTCTTGAATAAGGTTTATAGTCAAATTTATAATTTTAAGAAGAATATAAAACCTGCACCTGACCCACATTATTTACTTGATAAATTTTATGGAAATCTTAATATTCAAGAATATCGTAAATTAATGAAATCGGAACATATGCTTTTAGTTATTGAAAAACCTATGACCAGAATACTGCCTGAACTTCATGATAATACAGATGATATGGAAAATACGGGTATTCATGGTTCTAAAGGCACCTTATCTAAACAATCGGGTGTTTATAAGGTCAAACGAGAAAGTGAAAAACAAAAGGGTCCAACCAAAAATGAAATTATGAAAGAAAAATTTGGATTCTAAAATGTTTATGTGTGTGGAAAATACATAAACATTTTATTATTATATATTATAAATGTCAACTACTGTTTCCTGTTATTTAATGGGTGGTCTTGGAAACCAATTATTCCAAATATTTAATACATTATCATATGGTATTGACAATCATTGTAATGTTGTATTTCCATATACCGAAACATTAACTACTGGAACTGTACGACCTACTTATTGGAATTCCTTTTTACATAGTCTTGGAAAATTTACTACTAACAGTGCAAGAATTAAATATACAAATGCACAATTACAACAGTTTCCCATATATAAAGAAAAAAGTTTTATATATAATTGTATACCTAATTTTGATAACCATGAAGAAGTTATGTTATATGGTTATTTTCAAAGTTATAGATATTTTCAAAATAATGAAATAAATATTTTTTCATTGATTAAACTTGATTCTCAACAAGATGATATTAAACATGAATATCGTAATTTATTTAATACTACAGATACTTGTGTAAGTATGCATTTTAGAATTGGTGATTATAAAAATATTCAACATATGCATCCTATATTACCTTACGATTATTATGAAAAGTCTATTCAAAAAATATTAGAGTGTACAGATAACAAGTGTTTACGAGTATTATATTTCTGTCAAGAAACAGATAATAGTATTGTTGAACCATTTATTGAACGTCTTAAAAATAAATTTCATTCTATTGAATTTATTAAAGTTAATGACAGTATAGTAGATTGGAAACAAATGCTAATAATGAGCTGTTGTAAATACAATATTATTGCTAATAGTACATTTAGTTGGTGGGGAGCCTATTTTAATCAAAATACGGATAAAATTGTATGTTATCCATTTCAATGGTTTGGACCTGCATTAAAACATAGTATTAGCCATTTATTCCCATTATCTTGGTATCAAATATCATATGATAATTCATTTATAAAAAATTGATTTTTCTATATAGATAATATTTGTAATATAATACTGCTGATATCTATAAGATGCCTGACTACGAAGAAACCTATAATGCTGTTATGTCATTACCTTGCGTTCAACGCCTGATTAAGAAAAATAAAAAATTACGTAAAGAAAATAAATCTCTTCGTAACTTAATTCAATCGTTACCTGAGTTTCGTAATCAATCTAATTGTTCTTGCACTTCTAATGCTTGTTATATCGAAGATCCCGTTCCTATTAAAATTGAAAAAACATCTAATGATACTGTTAAATCGGTAAACATACCTCTTGAAAATATTGACAGAGATATTGAGATTGTAGTACCAACTGTTGATTTCAAAGAAAATATTGTTTATGATATTATTGAGGAATCTTCGGAAACTACTGCAGAAGAAGAAGAAGAAGAAGATAAAAATGCATTTGAATGTGATGACTGTAACTGTAAAGGTACAAATTGTTATGAGCAACTTGGATTAACTAAAGAAGAAAGTGTTATTTATATGGATTTAGGTGAACCAGATCGATGCGAAGATTGCTTTGACAAGTGGAAGAATACCAGTGATGCCGCTGATTATTTGAAACAAACTGAAGAATCTGCAGAGGAAGTAGAGGAGGAAGAGGAGGAAGAGGAAGTAGAGGAGGAAGAGGAGGAAGAGGAAGTAGAGGAGGAAGAGGAGGAAGAGGAAGTAGAGGAGGAAGAGGAAGAAGAGGAGGAAGAGGAGGAAGAGGAGGAAGAGGAAGAGCAAGAGGAAGAAGAAGAAGAAGAATCTGCTGAAGAGGAAGAGGAAGCTGAAGAAGAGGAAGAGGAAGAGGAAGAGGAAGAAGAGACTGCAGAGGAGGAGGAAGATGAGACTGCAGAGGAGGAGGAAGAAGAGACTGCAGAGGAGGAGGAAGAAGAGACTGCAGAGGAGGAGGAAGAGGAAGAGGAAGAGCTTGAGGTGTTTGAAATTACTATTAATGGTACAGAATATTATACAACAAATGAAACAAATGGTGTTATTTATGCAGTAGATGCAGATAGTGATGTGGGCGATGAAATTGGTAAATTTGTAAATAAAAAGCCAGTGTTTTATTAAAAAATAAAAATTCAATATATTTGTATAAGTAATAAAAATATATCATTATTTACGACGTCTTCTCGTATTTTTTTTAGAACGAGTCTTTTTCTTTTTTGTACCACCAGAAATTCTTCTTTTCTTGCTTGCTTCATGCTTTTGTAATTTATCAACAATTAATAACAATAAATTATTTATCTCTGTATCTCTATCTATCTTTAATTTTTCTTGACCAGAAGTATCATACATTTCGACTGAATAACGTTTTTTCTTATTTACATTCCTTTCAATTTGTCCATTTATCTCAGTTTTTATTGTAATTAATGAATCTATTACATCATAATTTTGTACATGTATATTTTTACTCCATTGAATAATTATATTAACTAATTTATTACTTAGTGTACCCAAGTTTTGCATAGACTCCAATAAACGACTTTTATCCATAGAAGTAATATTAATATCAATATATTTTTTTTTTAAATTTTCTATTATATCTTTTACTTCATCTGGTTTACCCTTTTCAACTTTTAAAATATATGTACTGAAATTATTTGAAACTTCTATACTGATAGGTATTGCATTACTAGATCGATTTGATTGTTCTAATTGTTTATATCCTACATTTTTGGATGGATTACTTGGACCTTCTTCCATTTTTTGTGTATATTCCGTTCCAGATTCTTCCATATTACTCAATGAAAATATCTGTCGATTTTTATCAACAGCCCATTTGTTTTTGTCAGTTTGTGATGTGTTAATCAAATATTCTAATTTATTACCCAAAGTATCTCCCATATATGGACAATAAATACTGGATTTATTCTCATCGTTAACTTCACCATCAATTAAATCTATCATAAAATAAACTTCTCTTGTTGGTTTATTAGTTTCCCCTATATTTATATAACCAATACCAGTATTAATATAACCGCTTATGTTCTTTTTACTATCATTTTCATTTAAACGAACACTATCAATATTAATATATGTGTCGTATATATCATCTAATAATTCATAAAAATCCTTACTCAAACGATTCGCAATCTTATCTGGTTTATTATCCTTTGATAATAATCCATCTATTAATTCCTGTAATTTTGTATTTGATGAATTACGTAAAGGTGAAATAAATCCAGACATGGTATTTTGAAAGTTAATAATTGGTATTTGTCTGGTATAATCTGGATGTACTAACTTCAAACTTTTTTTGAATATATCTTTTAGACGCGATTTATCTGATTCTTTCATATTATATCCTTTTTCATCAGCCCATTTTTTTAATTTACGATATTCAATAAAAATTTTCTGGTACACTGGATGATTTAATAGATCATTTAACCATACTGTTTTTTTTATAGTATATATTTTTCCACCAATGGTTAAATAAGAAAAATAATGTTTTTGAAATGGATTAAACCAAAATGGACGTGTGGATTTTTGATTATGTATATATTCATATGAAGTTTGTATATCATTAATTACTGGAAATTTTGTTGGAAATAGTATTTCTAACATTGTTTTTATATTTTTACGGGTTATACGTTCTCGTTCTGAGTAATTACGGTCGTCGTAATATTTTGTACCTGTATCGTCATTATCAACTAACCATCCATATGACTCATATGTGTAGTTTGATTTGTCAGTTGCACTATCATTATAGGTGCTGTCTCTGGTTTCATCGGTTGCACTATCATTATAGGTACTGTCTCTGGTTTCATCGGTTGCACTATCATTATAGGTACTGTCTCTGGTTTCATCGGTTGCACTATCATTATAGGTACTGTCTCTGGTTTCATCGGTTGCACTATCATTATAGGTGCTGTCTCTGGTTTCATCATTTGTTATGGAACTTATAACTGATTCATCATCATCAACGTCTTCTTCTGTGACCTCCGGTTTCTTATTATCAACGTCTTCTTCTATGACCTCTTGTTTTGGTTTATAATAAGGTCTTAAAATATCAATAAAATATTTTTGATTAAAGAAGAAATTCACTCTATCATGATAATTCATACGGTTTAATCTGGTTATAGGATATTCAATATCCGATGTAAAAAAAGGAATATTTGCTAAGGTCATTTGTGTAGTTGTTTCATCATCAGCTGATTTTGGAATATGTAACATACTACGATTAAACTCCACCATTTCATCTTTACTATTGGTGATATTAGTATAAATCATTACTTTTAACTTTTCTACTTCAAACTCAACTTGTTCCATGTATTGTTCTAATTATATTATATGCATAATTTAATCTATATAATATAACGATTATTCAACTTCCAAATTAAATCTTAAAACTTTCAAGTTCATTGTCTTTATTCTGTTGCTTTGCTTTCTCAAGTACCTTTTTCGCCTTAGTAATTTCTTCATCTGTTACATTTTCCATATTCTCATTTTCTTCTAATATAGTTAAATGATGGTCTTTGAACTCTTCTGGCAATACACAAAACATACTTTCTTCATCAAATAAAAAATCACTTACAATGATAAAACAACCCATTATAAATAACGCGATGTATATATCACGTGTACCCATCCATGCAATTGTAAAAACAAGTACATATTTGCTAAATGTATACTTCAAATAAGATTCCATTGTTTTACTTAATTTAATATTAACAAAACGCGACACAATATTTAATGTGATAATCATAATACCTGCAAATACTTTACTACTATTCAATGCTTGAACATGTTCATGTATATATTTTAAGTATGAAGAATTTGCAATACTATTTTTTTTTTCAACCATTATACATTGTTATTACATTTAATTTATTTATAATCTTTACATTGCGAACAGGCAGATTCTTTGACATTATCTTGGTCTCTGGAAAATTTTGAAAATAATTCCTTCTCGGTTTTCAAACGATTTTCAATTATTGAAAAGTTACAACTTTCATCACATACATTACATGTATGGTCAGTAAATTCTACGTTTGGGAAAATATGTTTCACCATATCTGGTTTGACTTCGCTACCTTTACTTAATAATTTGTTACCTTTACAATTTTCTTTACGAAATTTACTAACTGTAGTCATACCTTCTTTACGATTAGTCATACCTTCTTTACCAGGTTCTTCATCATCCACTTTATTATTGGTTTCATCTTGTTCTTTCTTTGTATCTGCTGCATATACATCACTTAATGATGACATGTTTTCTTGTAATTGTGATTTCTTTTTATCACCATCTTGAATTTGTTTATCACCCTGAGTAGGGTTAGATAATGCCTCCTTTTTGGAAGCTTCAAAATTTTCAAATAATTTATCCATCACGTCATCAGTATTTAGCATACTTTCAACAAAATCACTTTGATAGTAAACAATAACTAATAAACATAATACTAAACCCATATATTTATCTAAACTGGTGTAAAATAACACAATACAGATTGCGAATATTTTTCCTAAAATGGTATTACTCATGTTTACAAATTCCTTTGAATAGGACAACAAAGTAATAATCACAATGATTGGGATAAATTGAGCAACAGTTGTTTTCATAATAATATATATATTTACTTGTTATTTTATTAATCGTTTTAGGAATTTTAATCTCTATTTTGGGGTTGATTTCTTTGAATTAAAATCTACGTATTTTTTAAGTAATAGAGATATTTTTATAAATGTCCAGTTTAATATCATATGCAAGTACATGGAATAATGAATCCACCGAACAACATAAACGTAGACCATCGTCTATGCGACGTACATATAAGAAACCACCAGTACAGGATAATGTGAATGATGAAAATGAAGAAGAACATAACCCAACATCTTTAGACAATGTTCAAAATATGAATGAAAATAAAAATAAAAAGGTAAATGAATTGTTAAATAAAATGAGTACTGCAAGTGAACCATTAGAAAATAATAAAATGGGACAGTTTACCCCTATATCTCCTCCATCTGTACAAGTAAAAACTGATACTGAAAACCGAGCATCTTCCAGAGAATATGTTCCGCCACCACCTTCCTATTTAACTGCATCAAATGCTATGAAATCTGTTTCTGGTGGATCTACACAATACAAAGCAAATGATAAATCTGCTGAAGTATACAATGACTATAGCAAAAGTTATCAACCACCTTCTCGTATGAAAACCACACAACCATATTATGCTAACATGGGCATAAGCAGTCACAATAATGATAATAAATTATTAGAAAAAATCAATTATATGATACACATGTTAGAAGAACAACAACATGAAAAAACAAATAATATTACCGAGGAATTCTTATTATACACGTTCTTGGGTGTATTTGTTATTTATGTTCTTGACTCGTTTGCTCGTAGTGGCAAATATATACGTTAATTGAGGTAAAGATAAACAACATAATGATATCTTATATATATCATTATATAACAATGATGCATGTTGCATGTGGTATTATGTATATGCCAGATGATACAATATTGATGGGACTTCGTAGTAAAAATGGACCCAATCCCTATTATTGGGAATTTCCAGGAGGACAGCTTGAAGATGGCGAAACATTAGAAGAATGTTTACAACGTGAATGGATGGAAGAATTAAATCTACATATTTCTATTGACTGTTTGCTACATACAACTATACATAAAGATATTTCCTGTCATTTTTTTGTAGGTAAAATTCAAGACATAGAGAACCTAAGAATTAATGTTCATGAATATATCGGGTTTTATCCCAAAAACGAGCTTTATCATTTAAGATTATTTGAAGGGGACGATAAAATTGTTGATTTATTAAACTAATATGAAGCTTCGTATAGGGTTAAATGGAGAACCTGGATATACATAATTATAACTGTAATATGACATGTTTATTGATTGCACAGGGGCGTTTTCTTGCGTGAAATATGCATGAACTGTTTCATTATGACCAATGTTCTCAATATTGAGAACTTTATAATCGGCATTTTGATGTATTATATTTCGTAATACATGTAAAAACCCAATATAAAATAAATGTCCGTCCCTACAATTTTGTATACTCGCTACAAGTGATAATGTTTTCGATTCATACTCATCATTATATTGTTTTACATCTTTTAGAAAGTAAAACCCCAATATATCTTCATCTCGGTATAAACATCCAACATATAATTGTTTTTCTTTTACTTGTAGTGTTATATTTCCAAGGTCGGGGAGAACCATGATATCAAACATTCGGGTTTTTTGCTCAATGTACGTATTATACGTGAAAAAATCCACATACTTGGTCATTGTATTGGGCGTCAATAAACGTATATTATAAGTAGGTTTCATACGAATTATTTTTTTATTATTTAAATTGTATGTATAAGCCTTATATGTAATTAATGGACGAATCCCTGCATAATGTTCTCCTTCCTTTTTTAATAAACTACATTGAATATTTTTATTATATACTCGTTGATTATATTCATGGGTTTGTACCAATGTTCTGCTTAATTTTATAGAATCATGTTCTCGGTGTACACATAAAAAGTCCATAAAATATACGGGAATTTGTGTATACACCTCTTCTGTATTCGTTGGTCGTATATACATCTGTACCATTCTTGATGTTATGCATCCCAAAACCTTATTTAATTTCACAATTTCTACTTTTTTTGTAGGTTCTTGAGATTTTACTGTATATTCTGGAACACAATATGTTGACAAAAATGATACAGCATTTTGACCCGTATGTAAGCCGTATATATCATTTGCTTGTACCATATAATCTACACGTTCTCCAATTACATAGTTTTCTTGCAGTAATTTGGTGACATCTTTTATTGTTGACATATTTTCTTCATCTATATGAATAGTCTTTACATGAATGTCATCTATATACTTCGTTTTATAGGGTCCATTTTGTTGCACAACAAACGGAACTTTGTAGAATGACCGTATATAATCATATGTGTGAAATACTGGTTGGTTATTCCAAAACGGGTATTTTATTTTGATAATTGCCCATATTAATATAAACAATATTGTAAATACAACCAAAATATATTGGATTATCATTTTCTAATATATTTTGTGAAAAATCTTTCGACTGGAATACGATAATATGATTATAATGGACGTTCTAATATATATAAATATTGGTTCTCATCTCCATTACTATTTTTCATACTTACTTTACCTTTTTGTATAAAACCATTTTCACTTGCCAACTTTAAAATGGTATCCATCTTTTCCATATATATGTGAGATTCATTTTGACGTATGTTTTCAGTTTCTGTATCAATAAACGTTTCTTTCACTTCTACTACCAAATCATCATTGTTATCAGGAATTTCATAGGAACATTTATACTTATAATCACTAAATATAGCGTTTGATGTTATCAATCGTTTATTATTTATAATATGTGACTCACTAATTGCATCCTCTGCTGGAATCATTTTGGTAAATTTGTCTGTATCTACTAAATGTAACATTAAATATGTATTTGGTTTCATCCAAAAATAACAATTACGGAAGAATTTCTTTTTATCTTCTAATTGATATATTGTAAAATAAGTACATAATATATGTGTAAATGTTGATTTTTCAAATTGCATAGAGTTCATTACATCTCCATATACAAACTCAGCGTCTGGATAACTGATTTGAGCATATGTTAACATATCTTTGGACTTATCAATACCATATACATCATAACCTGCTTGTGTTAATTCGTTTACTACATATCCTGTTCCACTGCCAACATCTAAAATGTTACTATGTTGTACGGTTGGTTCTGTCATTTCTATAAATTTAATAAGTTCATCTTGAGAACGAGTTTTTGTTTCATGCAATGAATCATAAATATCCACATAGAACTCATCTATGCTTTCTTTTCCGTATTTATATACAAATGATTCTTGCTGTGTAAATCCATCCTGTTTGTTTCTATTGTATAATCTCTTTGAAATAAATACGAACAGTGTTATAATAGCTATAACGAGAACCCATCGTAAAAAGAATAAATTGGGATTATTTGAGGTCAATATTGTATAAAAATCATCTAACATTGATTTATTATATAATTCGGTATATAATAAAACTATAATATAAATATTTATTGATTCCGTAATTGTGTTCGGGTGTGATTAAAAAATCGGTCATTTCCTATCGCTGTATCTACTAAATTAGGATGAGGGGCGGTATTAAATAGGGGCATTGCAAATAAATCGGGATGTGGTTGTACAGATGGCTTTGCAACAACCGATACATTATACAAATCACTTGCAGAAGAGGGTACATATACAGATTGATTTGCACCGTGTTGTAATGCAAATGTTTGATTACGCAATACAGTTTCTACATCCACGTTTCGTGTAAATCCACTTGTTGGGGCGGTATCATTACCTGGATTAAAATTAAGCATTGTATTGTGTTCTGGATATGGTAGCTTAGGTTCTACCATGGAACGAGCATTTTTTACTATTGGAAAAAGAGTTCTTTTTGTTTGTACTGGACGAAGGTCATAATGAGGCTCTAATGGACTATCTGGTACATTACGAGAACTAAGACGATTATTTATTTCATCCACTCTTTCATGTTGTCCATAGGCGACACCTGATGGTATTCCATGTATATTTTGACTTTCTTGTAGATTCATATTTTAACTAAACTATATACAGTAATGGATATTTTATTTTATTACAATTATCTATTATATACTCAATATTTAATAAGGCTTGTATAAATAACCCATAGTTACAAAGATACTATTACTTATATGCCATATTGTTCTATTTACATGATTCCATTGTTGGTTATTTTTAAAATAATTATGTATACCTAATAAAGCAGTACCTAATGGAATAGAACAACTTGGCGTATTTCTAATTGCAACCGCAGCTGTAGAAAAATACATTGAATGTTTTATTAATTCTACATTTGATACCATTTTCATAACAGCATACATTTGCATTAATCCGTTTACGTTTCTTTGAGGTAACCAATAGTTACCACAACACAATATTATTGTCATCCCGTCTAAACACTCAAAAACTCTCAATGTTAAATTCTTTTTTGAAGTGTTTTCTATTTTATTTTCTGTATCTGTTTCTTTATCTGTTATTTTGAGTTGATTATCATAAATATGATACATACTACTACATATTGCTAATTTTGCCATATTATGTTGAACGGTTAATGGTAATTTATACCATACTGGAAATACTGCAAATATACTGGAAGAAATCCCTGCTGAAATCATTATTATATAATTATAAAACAATATAATTATATCATTATAAAAATAATATATTAATTCATTTTAATAATATTATTATGAGTTCTCGTACTGCATACGTTCTTACTACGAATAAATTATCAGAGAGAACTCTATTTTCTCAATCTGTTTTAGAAAAAATCGGGTTTTCTGTTGTACTTGTTCAACATATTCCACATCAAGATAAAGTATTATCTAATAAAATTAGTATGCAACATATATATGAGTTGATTATAAATGGGGAGGATGATTATGCTTATATATTTGAAGATGATATAAATGTATTAGAACCTATTAATCTTGATGAAATTATTCAATATGAAAAAATTTCTAACATGTTCTTTTATTTGGGAGCTTGTGTGTATGGAAACAATAAGAAACAAACTACAAAACATAATGCTGTTATCAATAATCATCCGGTTTATACAATGTCGGGATTTGTTCGCGGATTACATGCAATTGGGTTTTCAAAAACAGGTGCAAGTACTTTTTTAGAATTCTCAAAAGCCAACAAAGAACGTTATATGGATATGATTCTTGAACAATTTTCATTAAAATATCCTGCTAATATTGTACGATATGACTTAGAAAGTTATATTCGTGGACATAGAGGCATTTTATTTCAAGACCGTGCCAAATTTCCAACTACTATATAAGTTTTTGTAAATGATATAAAAATATTGACTATAAATAGTAATATAATAATATATCAAAATGATATAAAATTATACCTTACATATTTATATTGATATATTATAATGTATATTGAACTTCTTAAACGATGTTTATTAGATACAGTTTATGATTCAAGGGTAATGGGCGGTAGTAATAATGTTGGACAAATAGCTACAGTATTTCAAACTAAGAATGGAACATATTGGCCATTAAGAGCACATACAATGATTGGTGAAAAAAGATTAACTAATATAGAAGATTGTTTTAAAGAAATTATAAATAATAAAATACCAGGCGATTTAATTGAAACTGGTGTATGGAGAGGTGGAGCCTGTATATTTATGGCTGGATTAAATAAATTTTATAATGAAAATAGAAAAATTTATGTTGCTGATTCATTTGAAGGATTACCTCCACCTGACCCTAAATATCCAGCAGATAATGGTGACAAACACCATACTGTAGATTGTCTTGCTGTTGGATTAGAAGAAGTTCAATCTAATTTTAACAGATATGGATTATTAGATGAAAATGTTGTTTTTGTAAAAGGATTTTTTGAACATTCTTTGAAAAATACTGATATAACACAGATATCATTACTAAGATTAGATGGAGATATGTACAGTTCAACTATTCAAGTTTTAGACCAATTATATGATAAAGTCTCAATTGGTGGGTTTATTGTAATTGATGATTACGCTCTTCCTGGCTGTAAAAAAGCTATTGATGATTTTAGAGAAAATAGAAATATTACAACTCAATTAATACAAGTTGATTGGACTGGCCATTATTGGATAAAAGAATAAATATAATATGTTATATAATAAATATAATATGTTATATAATAAATATAAAATTAACATATAATAAATATTTATAATGAATAGTGAAAACGAACACAAAATCCTTTTACAAACTCAAACCTTTTTAAAACAAACACATGGATTAGATGTTGATGAAAATATAGTAAGAAAATTATTAAATTTTCATAAATCATTAAACTTAAAATATGGTTCATTTGCAGAAGAGTTGCCTGAGCAAATATTAGCACTAATGTTTTTAAAGGGAGATGAAAAAGTATTAGAATTAGGAGGTAATATAGGTCGTAATTCATTAATTATTAGTTCTATTCTAAATAATAGTGAAAACTTGGTTGTAATTGAAAGTGATAAGGATATTGCAAAACAATTACAAGAAAATAAAACAACGAACAATTTTCATTTTCAAATTATTGATAAAGCTTTATCTAATAGAAATTTAATACAAAAGGGATGGAATTGTATTGAATCAAATGTATTATTAGATGGTTATAAAAATGTTGATACTATTTCATATGATGAATTTAAATTACAATATAATATTGATTTTGATACATTAGTGGTTGATTGTGAAGGAGCATTTTATTATATCTTATTTGATATGGCTGATATATTACAAAATATCAAAACTATTATAATTGAAAATGATTTTTATGACTATAATCATAAATTATATGTAGACCATGTTTTAATAGAAAATAAATTTAAAAAAATATTTTCTTCACCATTACTAACCTATCCAGGTGGGTTTCCTAATACAAGAAATGAATTTTATCAAGTTTGGAAAAAAGAATAATACAAACATATATAAACAATACCCTACATATTATATGTATACCCAAGTAAACTATGGTTGTTATTTGTGATAAACCTTACCCATCTAATTCAAAGTATGAATCTCATTTTGAATTATATCCTTATTCTCTCAGCGATTTTCAAAAATATGCTATTGAATCCATTGTTGAAGGTAATCATGTATTAGTTACTGCCCATACTGGTTCAGGAAAAACACTTCCTGCAGAATTTGCCATTCAACATTTTGTAAATACAGGGAAAAAAGTCATTTATACAAGTCCCATCAAAGCATTATCCAATCAAAAATACTATGAATTTACACTAAAATATCCTGACATCTCTTTTGGTCTTTTCACAGGAGATATCAAAACAAACCCAAATGCCGATGTACTTATTATGACCACCGAAATCCTAATGAATTATTTATTTACTTCTCTCAATAACGATAATCAACCACAAACAGAAGATTCTACATTATTACAATTTCAAATTGATATTCAAAACGAACTTGCATGTGTTGTTTTTGATGAAATTCATTATATTAATGATGCAGACCGTGGACAAGTTTGGGAAAAAACCATTTTAATGTTGCCCATGCATGTTCAAATGGTCATGTTATCTGCTACCATTGATAATCCTGCTGGTTTCGCTGATTGGTGTGAACGCGGAGAAGCTGAAAACGGGGGGAAATCAGTATATTTGGCATCAACCAATCATCGTGTTGTTCCATTAACACATTATGGATTTGTTACTACCACCGAATCTATTTATAAAGCTATACGGGATAAAGTTGTTCAGCAGGAAATTAGGGATACTACTAATAAACTGATTCTTTTACAAGACCAACATGGCAAGTTTCATGAACCTGGATATAAAAAAATTGTCAAACTCAATAAATATTTTAATGATAATCGGGTTTTTATGAAACGGAAACACGTATTAAATCAGTTGGGAACTTTTTTATATGAACGTGAAATGCTACCTGCAATTGCCTTTGTGTTTTCACGGAAAAATGTGGAAGCATGTGCAAATGATATAACTGTACCTTTATTGGAATTTGATAGTAAAGTTTCATATACCGTACGAAAGGAATGTGAACAAATCATTCGTAAATTACCCAATTTTGAAGAATATTTACATCTGCCTGAATATCAAAACCTGGTATCACTATTAGAAAAGGGAGTTGGTATTCACCATTCTGGTATGATTCCTGTATTAAGAGAGATTGTTGAACTCATGATTTCAAAAAAATACATCAAACTGCTATTTGCCACAGAATCCTTTGCAATTGGTTTGGATTGTCCCATTAAAACTGCTATTTTTACAGGGGTTACTAAATTTGATGGACGGGGGGAGCGTCATCTTATGTCACATGAATATACACAAATGGCTGGAAGAGCGGGTCGTCGTGGTATTGATACTATTGGTCATGTTGTTCATTGTAATAATCTATTTTCTCATCCGTCACAGGGTGAATATCAAGCTATTATGGGCGGGATTCCACAAAAGTTAGTATCCAAATATTATATTTCATATTCATTAATTTTGAATTTGTTGAAAAATGGACAGACCAAAGATTTTCATCTATTCTCGCAAAAAAGTATGATTCATCGTGAAATTTGTAATTCTGTACAAGGTCAAATTTATGAAACTACTGAACTTAAAACCGCAATTGATAAAAAAGAAGAATTTGTAAAAACAGCAAGAACATCCTATGAAATTTGCAATGATTATATTGATACATTGCACATATTTAATACTACCTCTAATAAAAAACGTAAACAAGCTGATAAACAATTACAACAACTCAAGGATAATAATCGTTATTTAATGGATGATGTTAAACGCGTTCAGGAATGGAATAATATGCAAACTAAATATAAAAATGATATGAATTCTCTTAAACATACCGAACAATTTATACAAAATCAAACATTAACTGTATGTAATGCATTAGAGACATTCGGGTTCATATCTAAAATAAATGATACTGCAGAATATCAACTAACTGATATGGGAATTATTGCATCCAATATCGCAGAAATACATTCACTTATTGTTCCTTCCTTACTGAGTAATTGGAACTATTTTGCTGATTTTTCACAACAACAAATTATTGGACTATTTTCATGTTTCACTGATGTAAAGGTTTCCAGTGATTGCCGATTAAGTCTACCTACTACCGATGATTCCTTTTTGAAGTATCGTATACAAGAAATAATTCAGGAATTTCAAAAATATGACGATTATGAGAGTGAATATAATATGAATACTGGTATTCAATATGAAGGTGCATTACAATATGATATTATTGATATTTCTATGAAATGGTGTAGTTGTCAATCTATTGAAGAATGTAAATTATTTATTCAAACTGATTTGGCAGATAAATCTATATCTATTGGAGACTTTACCAAAGCAATGCTAAAAATCACCACTATTGTAAAGGAATGGATGAATGTGTTTGAAATTATTGGTAATATTGAAGCTTTACATACATTTACTGGTATTGAAACCCTACTTTTGAAATATATTACCACCTCACAAAGTTTATATGTATAAAAAATTGATTCTTATATATTATTACAACTAATAACAATATATACATGCATTAATGCATAATTACAACATACAATATCACGGTGCATATTATTCATATTATTCAATACGATGTACTATTATACTAATAATGACAATGATTATTCTTATGATTCTGGGGTCACTAGTAGTACCGACAATCAAGAATCCGAAGATAATACCAGTATAATTATTGACTTATATGGCGAAGGACAATTTGATAGTGATAATAGTGATAATGACAATAGTGTTTATGATAGTGATATGGACAGTAATGATGGAACTATTTATGATATTATAAATGTAGAAGATGCACAACATTTCTATAGCGAAAAAATACATAATAAATATTATATTGGATTGTCTCATATTTATATCAATAACAACTGTCAACAATTATTATTATCTGCATCTGTTTCAGCACCAATATTTTTCAAACATTCATATGATAATATAAATGATTACTTATATTATTATGGATTAACACGTATAACAGATCATCAAGTACAAATTCTACAAGTTGATCTTATACAAGATGGTTATCTTGAAATTGTTACAGTTATTAATAAAACACATTGGTTACGACTCGTGCAAAGACATTGGAAAAAAATATATAAACAACGCAAAACTATTATCCAACAACGAATCTTACCAGAAAACCTATTTTACAATGAAGTTAATGGAAATTATCCAATCAATATCTCGTATTTACCCTCATTATATGGTATGTTATCTCAATATAATAACACTAATAAGTTAATTGAATGATTATTTGTCTAATGTCATTAAATATAAAAATTGATTAATATCTATTAATAAATCATCCCGAATACTTAATAATCCAGTATCCTTTTTTTTACAACTATTTTCCATATTTACTAAAAATTCACGAAATTCGTAAATATTATGATTAAATTCCTTTGTTGTGTTATTATCCAGTATACGTAAACTTTTTTCTATCATTTTTACTCGTCTATTTTCTTTACCCAATAATACTTCAACAAATTCATCTATATGCTTATTTAATCTCTCATATAATTCATCTGTTGCTTTATGCTGAGAATAGGAACGAGTTTTCCAATGATATAATTTTACCATATTTAATATTTCTAAGAATTTTTGTACAATATATGCATTTCGTTTATTTTTTGACTCAATCGGTTCTACTTTCGCAGTTTTACGTATTTTCTTATTTATATGTTTACGAGTTTTCATTATTATACACTATAAGAAGAATATAAAATTGATTTAAACATATACACATAATTTATTATAATTATTAATACAATGTCAACTACATTATGTATATCAACTGAACCTATATTATTTACCAGATATTTATATAATAAAACTGAGGTGAAACAATCATTGTTTATATCGTTATTGCAACGAAATCTGGATGAAGCCATGTTTTGGGCATATGAATTATATTTTTCGGGGTTTGATACTGACTTATTTGACTATATTATCAATGTATACAGAGAAGTATATTCATTATTAAATCCAAAATTAGTTTTATTCCTTGAACAAATGGTTATTACATGGTCTAAAGATAAATCTTCACATTGGACTATTGGTTCTATTATTACTACTCTTATTCACAGAGATTATGATATTAATTCATTTGTTACAACCTATTTTAATGTTAATTGTAAATCAAAATTGATAAATACAAAAACAAAACGGAAATTTATTATTACTTTAACGAATGATGATATTGATAAATACAGAACAAATAGATCAGGTAGAGCTGATACTGTATTACAACGTTCTTGTAAATATGCTGTTTATAAAGAATATAATCAATTATTTGGTGCAGTCATACCTAAATTAAGTGATTTACAAAATATTTATTATTATCACTGGTTATATTATTGTTTAGATACTCCTGTATGGAGAAACCGAATTTTTGAATACAATGGTCAAATAAATCATGAAAAAAAAACGATTATATTTGAGGATGAAGATTCTTTACAGGCATTTTACGATAATTGGGGATATTATCCAGATGAACAACCCATGTATGTTGACGATAAAACAATTGGTAGTACATTTCCAAACAAAAATGTTTCAATTATGGACTTTTGTAACAAATTTAATGCAAATCCTATAATAAAAAAAATAAAAAAAAACAATAATATCCATCATAAAAACTTAAATAAAGAAACAGTGAATATTACTAATTCTATTGAATACACATAATATTATACTCCCATATGATATACAAATGAATATTTTTCGAAACAACTCCCTACACCCAAAATTAATTGTCCTTCTTGTGTCTTTTGTCAGTTTTTCTATACTATATATGTTTTTAGATGATAGTCACTTTAGCGGTGTTAATTTTATAAAAGATACCATTAAAAAAGAAGTTATTAAGAAAAAAATAAATAATGAATTACAAGATACGGTTAGTGACCCGATGGAAGCTTTTGGTAATTCGTTTTCTACTCAATATCAAAAACATATTGATAAAGCAAAAACAGATATTGCCATAGAGGACGCTGCCAAAGATGTTTCAAAAGATGTTGTAGATGCTGAAATTAAGGAAGACAAAATTAATATACCCCCATTTCAACGTTTGTTTAACCGTGCCTATTTTTCTATGAATACTTCTTGCTTATTGGGATATGGAGATATATTTCCTGTTTCCAATATTGCTAAGGTAATTTCTATGTTGCAAAGCTTTATTACAGTTGCCATTATCGTCTTTTAACTCCATGTACAAAGAGTTCCTATACCTTGACAATGTGGACATTTACAATGATATCTTGTGCGGACATTTCTATCTGTTTCTTCACAATATGTGTGCAATGATATATTACAACGAGTACAAGTTACTTTATTTATTGTTTCTATATTATCCCAACATATTATACATTCGTCTACTTGATTATGCATTGATACTGAGTTCCCCATTTGTAATATGCATACTATATATGTCTATATATCTTTCAACAAAATATATAAACACATACTATACTATATATTATGTTTCAAATGTTTTCTCTCTTATTTATGACTACAACTATGTTGGCACTTTCTGCTGCCAGAATCAGTGAATATATCCCTTCAGTTAATATTGAAGACCATTTAATTACACATGATAATTTGAATTATTTACAATTACCACAATCTTTCTCTTGGAGCAATGTGGATGGAACTAACTATTTAACCAAAAATCTAAATCAACATATTCCTGTGTACTGTGGAAGTTGTTGGGCACATGGTAGTATTAGTGCACTTGGTGATAGAATAAAAATCGCACGTAAAGCCGAATGGCCTGATATTAATTTAAGCATTCAATTCTTATTAAATTGCCAAATGGGTGGCAGTTGTAATGGTGGCGATCATCTTGCTACCTACAAAGCCATTAAAAAATATGGGTCTATTCCATTTGAAGATTGTATGGTTTACCAAGCGTGTAGTTCTGATTCAAGAGAATCTGCTTGTCAATCTAAAACTGATTTCGTCTGCACACCTAACAATATTTGTAGAACGTGCAATACGTTCACTTCTAATGGGGGTGTGTGTAATCCTATCACACAATATCCTAATGCTACTATTGCTGAATATGGAGCTGTTAGAGGTAGTCTTGATATGATGACTGAAATACAGAAGAATGGACCTATTGCGTGTGGTATTAATGCCGAAGAAATTCTTGATTACAGTGGAGGAGTTCTTGACCTTCCTAATAAATTAAAAATGATTAACCATATCATATCTATCGTTGGGTGGGGGTATGACGAAGACCTCGGCAAACAATATTGGATTATTCGTAATTCGTGGGGCAGCTATTGGGGGGAATTGGGTTTCATGCGTCTTGTTTTAGGCGAAAATCAACTAGGAATTGAAAAATCGTGTGCCTATGCTATCCCTGGCGATTGGACTTTACATAACTTTCCTTGCTATGAAGATGGTAGTAACTGTTTATAATTATTATATGTTTATTATATAACTTATAATGTCAAACATATACAGAACAACAACAGATATATATCCACCTTATCCATCAAAATTATTACGCCCGGATAAACATCCTCCTGCACCTGACCCACCAAACAACCGTATGTTATTACCTACAGGGGTATTATCTCCTTCACCCATTACAGTTCCTGCAGGGGTATCTCCTTCACCCATTACAGTTCCTAAAGTAAAAAAATTTACAACCGATTTGCCTAACATGTCACCATCTCCTATAACAGTTCCTTATTCATCAACCGATAAAACTGTAAAATTTCAACCAAACTTATTTTATAATGAAGTAGAAGATATACATTGGTACAATAATAGTCCAATTACTGAAAGTCAATATAATTGGTTAGTTGATAGACATAATAAAGGTTTGGAAATTCCAGACAAATTCACTTATCCACCTAAAATACTATATCAAGAGGAGCTTGATGGTACATGTTGGTTTAAAGGATATAACATTTCATGTGAAACCTACTATGGTTTAGAAGAAAAGCAAGAACAAATTACAAAGGAACTTGCAAAACGTCATAAAAAACCGGGACTTTATCCTGAACCATTGGAAAAAATTACATTGCTTTACTTGAGAGAAATTGGAAAGGGTGAAAACGCAGAAAGAAAGAACATCCAGATTGAGCGTGATTGGAAATTAGTAAAAAATGGACCTATTACAGTTTATCGTAATTATACGATTAACCCCGGTGAACAAGGCGATATATTTAATGATATGAAAACAATTGAGGCATTTTACCAAACAAAACGAGAAGAAGAAAAAAAAGAAGATAAACTTGATCTTCTTGCACGATACTATAATAAAGATGAATACAAAACTAAGAATAATGTCTATAAAAAAATAACAGATGCTATTAGTAAATTAAAAAACCCAAAAACTGAATATAAAGAGTGGATTCAGGCAAATGAGTATTTAAACTCAATGGAAGATGAAATGAATGAAGAACCTGCAGGTTGGGTTATTGGTGGTAAAAAAGGAAAGAAAACAAAGAAACGAAAAATTAACAAAAAACGAAAGTCACTCAAAAAACGAAAAACAAATAAAAAACAAAAATCACTCAAAAAGTAAAAATACAAATATTCAAATGTGTAAATAATATAAATACAATTTAATTATATTATTCAATAATGGAAACAGATTGGACAAAAATTGACAATAGCGTTGGCCTCTTTTCATTAGAAGGTCAAGAACATAGAGCAAAGGTGGTTGATGTATATGATGGTGATACAATCAAATGTGTATTTCCTATTCATAACAAATTATATCGTTGGAATTGTCGTATTGCTGGTGTTGATACACCTGAAATAAGAACCAGATGCAAACCTGAAAAAGAATTGGGGTATAACGTCCGTGACAAACTACGTGAGAAAATTTTAAATAAAATTGTTTATCTGCAATGTGGAGAATTTGATAAATATGGTAGATTGTTGGTTAATATCCTTTGTGATGATTGCTTAGTCAATGATTGGTTAGTTGAAAATAATTATGCTTTTGCTTATGATGGTGGAACTAAGCAAAGCTGGAAAGATTTCCTTGAACCTGCTTAATTTTTTTATACATATTAGTAATTATATGAATATGTATAACACTCTACCGTGTTACTTCCATTAATTCAAACAAATTTTCGTTTACCAAATTTAATACTGGTTCTATTTCCTGAAAATACATATGTATTTGTTTTGAACGCACAACCATATATTTATTCATTTTTTCATACGTTGTTAGGTCTTGATTTAATGTTATCCTTGTATACATAGAATTATATTCATTCATCATAGTTATTAATCGTGCAACATTATTTCTATGTTCCATATACAACTCATTTATATCCAGTATAATATATGTATAATCTTTTGCATTCCCTACTAATTTTTCATAACATCGTTTATATTTTTCATCAATAATTATAATATCCTCCATTGTAAATTCTGGGGCTTTCACTTCTCCTATATTATTTTCTATATCACGATTATGATTACATTCATATAAATAATATTTTATTTCATCATCGTCGGCATCGTCGTCATCGTCGTCATCTTCATCATATTGATACATTTCATAAGTTATATATAATAGATTTTATATTTCTTTACATAATGAGTAAAATATATCAATAAGTTTATTTTTCTAATTTAATTTACATATACAGAATAAATTAAATGGACGATTCAAATATTCCAAAAGTAAATGATAATAGTGAAATCAATGATATACGTACTCCTGCACAATTCAAAGGTATATCATTTTCAAAATATAAAAAAACCGAAGTTAGAAAACAACTTATTGAGAACCTAAAGAAAGGACGAATTGAACCAGCATGCTACTGGTGTGCTGAATTAATATGTGGTGGTCATTTTATGGAGGTTTGGGAAACGATTATACACTATATTGGAAAGCATATCCATTTAGGTAATCCAAAAATTTTATGTTATATTGAAAAAAGGTATGATATATTTCGTAATATAATGTCTCAAGGACAATATTTAAATGAATTACAATTACGGAATCATCCTACTATACGCATTTTATTTGCTGAAATTATTGGTATATTAGCCAATTCAAATAAACGTAATAGTTTTGAAGCTATTAAAATAGACCGTAATGAAGAATATGATATAACACAAATGTCTGAAAAATTAATAGCCCCTAATATATCTTATATTGAACCTATATTCAAAAAGGATGACCCCAAAGAATTATTCATCGCTGCCAATGAATTTGCATATAATATTTCACCAGATAAATCAAATATGGTTAATGCATGTTATTGGATTGAATGGATTATAGAGTTTCAACAAATTTGTAAAAAACGTAAAAACCCATGTTATAGTGAATCCCGAAATTATCCAGTTGACACAAAATGTAAACAAGACCTAATATGGATATTATGGGAAGCAATGTTTCATTATGCTGAAATGAAAGGTAAATACTGTTTTCAATTGATGGGTTCTATTTTCCGCCTTTTCTGTATTAAATATACTACTGCTTCAAGCAAAAAACGTAGATATTTACTATATTTTGCGGTGTCTCTACTTACAGAAACAATTCCTGAAAACATTGAAGTAATTACGAATAAGTCTACAATTGAAACTATTAAAAACAAAATCAATATTATTTATAAACAAATTAAGAAAAATGAAGAAAGCCCTAATACAGATTATTTATTTGCAAATTTGGAAAGAGAAAATACATTTGAACAATCTATGCGAAAAATGGAAATAGTAAATAGTATGGATTTTTTATCAAAATAATTATTTGTATATTATATATGTCTAATCCCAAACGAGTAGGTGAAGGAAGTTATGGTTGTGTCCATAATCCACCGTTGAAATGTAGAGATAAACTATATAATCCAGACCCAACAAAGGTTTCAAAAATATTAACAAAAAAGAATGCGAATAATGAATTAAAAGAATTTAAGTTAATTCAAAAAGCAGATAAAAAAGAAGATTTTCATTTAGGAAAACCAACATCATGCTTTCCTGATAATAATGCAGAAAACCAGACAGCTATTAATCAATGCAGACGTTTTAATAGCTTTGAAATAGAGAAATATAAATTGTTATTATTAAAAAATGGTGGTGCAGATTTATCTCAAATAGAAGATAAATTTAAGAAATTAACGGTGAATACTGTTAATAGACGTAAATTAGAACATTTTTGGTTGGATATGAGCCGTATCCTGTATGGTTCTAAAGTCTTAATGGATAATGGAGTAGTTCATCATGATTTAAAACAACAAAATATCGTATATAATGAAGACACTGGACGTGTAAATTTTATTGATTTTGGATTAATGATGACTACAAAAGAAATGTTACAAAAAGCAGAAGGTTCTCGTTATCCATTTGGAGAACATTGGTCTTTTCCACCAGATATATTATTTTATAATTATGTTGACTATAATAAATTAACTTCAAGAACAGGCAAAGATAGATCGAATATTTTGCGTGAAGCGTGGAGAAAATATTTGATTGCTTTCGCAATAATTAGTGATAATTTAATGGATATTAATGAAGAACTCTCTGACGGTCACATAAGAATGGTAACAGCATTTTTAAAAACATATAAGAATTTAATAAATATTGATGAACTTTATAAAATGTTTATAAATAAATCTTTTGAAACATTTGATAATTACTCAATTGGTTTTAGTTTGTTTTCATTGTTAAAAGCAACAAAAAATTTAATTGATGATAAATTATTTAATGATTTAAGATTGTTATTTTTAAGTATGATGACTTTTGATGTATTTGAACGTCCATCACCGAGTCAAGTTGTAGATAAGTATGAATTTATTTTAAAAAGTAATGGATTATTAGATAAATACAGTATGAGATTTGAAAACCACTTTTTAGTAGAAGGAACCGAAAAACAAGAACAAGAAAAGAATAAAGAAGAATTACCAAAAAGTGTTAAGAAATTTATAGATGATTTGGTATTACAATGTCCTGATGGAAAAGAACGTAATCCAAAAACAAATCGGTGTATTAATAAATGCAAAGATGGTTATTTCAGAGATGCGAATTTTAAATGCAAGAAAAACAAAACTCAAAAGAAAAAACCTATATTAGAAGAAACAATAACTGCTCCAATGGTTGATTTACATAAAACTCCTGAAATAATCAGCTATAAAAATAAAACACAAAAGAAAAAATGTAAAGAAGGAAAAGAATTAAACCCGAAAACAAATCGTTGCATAAATAAATGCAAAGATGGTTATGCAAGAGATGCAGATTTTAAATGTAAAAAAGTCAAAAAATAAATGATATCTAACACTAATATTTATTTTTTATTACTTATAATATATATCATAATGCCAAATTCCAAAGTATATAATATAGAAAATACAAATAATAAACAAGATGCAAATACTATAGAAGAAACAAATGATAAAGAAGAACAAAAAACTGATAATATAGACACAACTATTTCTTATAAACGTTCTAATAGTGTATTTGAATCTATTATTCCTCATCGTGCGGTTTTAATTTTATTACAATCAACTTTATTGATTTATAATTATGGAAAATCATTTACCATGAATACTCCTGATGAAACTATAGAAACTTTTGTAAATAGGTCAATTGAAGATGGTAGTATTCATAAATTAGGATTAAATTCTGCAAAAAGAGCGGCTATGTTTGAATTAAAACAACTCGCACCTAATGGTAAAGTGCATACATTCATTGACGACCCGCATAGTGATATTCAAGTAGGAATTACCATTAATCATGAACAAAAAAATTTAGCAGTTGTCTTTCGTGGTAGCGAATCTATAAAAGATTGGTATTATGACTTACAAATACTTAAACATAAATATAAAGATAAAATTTGGATTCATTCAGGATTTTATAATCAACTCCATTCAGATAATATTCATTTATGTATAATTAATAAAGTACGCTCTATTTTAGACCAATATCCTGATTATAAGATTTTTGTAACAGGACATAGTTTAGGAGGTGCATTAGCTACACTTTTTGGATATATTTTAGCACATGAGATTGATAATTTTATCACAGTTGTTTCTTTCGCAAGTCCTCGCATTGGTAATTATCATTGGAAAAAATCATTTGAAGAAAAACTTAATCTTAAACACTTCCGTGTTACTAATAATAGAGACCTTATTACCGCTACACCTACTATTAATTACTACCATGTAGGTACTGATATCAAATTATACAAAGATTCTTTTTATATTAACGTAGGAAAGACTCATTCTTGTTTTGATTATACTATATTTTCTAATTGGAGTGTTATTGATCATAGTTGTGAATTATATTATGAAAATTTAGTTAATAATATATGGTAAATTTGTATATGAAAAATAAATATATAAATTTAGCTATCATGATACGTTTTATAAAACACCACGATTTACTTAAACAAGATATTAACAAAATTACTAAGGTATCGCAAATAAATAAAGATATTTGTCTGTACACTCCACCTAAAACTGATATTTGTCTATATAACCCACCTAAAACTGATATTTATCAGTACACTCCATCAAATAAGTAATATTTATATAACAATATATGAATATTAATATTTAAAAATCCATATCACTATCACTATTTTCCCAATTATCTAACTCTTCGTGTTGTAATGTTATTGATGATGGTCTTCTCTCTACTCCCTTTGATATACTCTTTTCTAAATCCGCTTCTTTTTGATCCCAAGAATACAATATACGTCTATTATTATAGTTTAATTCTCTATTTTTTATATGGTATGCATTTCTTGATTTTGTATCCATTATTATTTCAAATTCTGTAACAAGTGCCTTTTTTGTATCTATTATTTTTTCATACTCTTTATTTATAACTTGCTGTACATTTGCCCATTCTAATAATTTTTTATTTGGGTCTTGATGTATCCATATTTTCTTATCGCCCCAAGGACCTATTACATCCATTCTATAATCTAATTCATTATGCAATAATGAAAACTTCTCACGTAACGTTTGAATACGTTCTTTCATTTCATCTAACTTATAGTATTTAGATATTGACAATAATAATGATATATAAGTTGATATTGAAATTGATACTATTGATATTATTGTTGCTGATATTTGAAACTGTTCTCTTGTTGCTTCTAAGAAACCTGACAATGTGGAAAACAAAATAACCGAAGTTTGGATATTATTAACCGTATTATTTAAATCATCATATTTTAAATCCAATAATCGTTTATTCTCTTTACATTCTTTTAATACGACCTTTATGTTATTTTTTATGGACTTTAATTCGTTTCTAAATATTACATATTCTACCTGTTTAAACCACATTCCTTTTGCTGTAGTAGTTTCAAGTGCATCACAGTTTAATCTATAATTACCATATACTTCTTGTAAAGACTCTACTTTTGGTGGATCTAGTTCATTGTCTGTTTCTGTGATTTCAGCAGGTGCAGGTGCAGGTGCAGGTGCTGGTGCTGGTGCTGGTGCTGGTGCTGGTGCTGGTGCTGGTGCTGGTGCTGGTGCTGGTGCTTCAGGCACAACCGACGCGGTAGGGTCTGTTATAACTGGGACGGGAGGTTCAGTCACAGCTGGTTCTGGTATTGTATCATTATTTTCAGGTATATCATCAGCATTTTCAACCTTTAATGTTACATTCGGAACATCATTATTTAAATTATTATCTTTAGATGACATTGTAATTACATTACATTTACATTATATTTTATAAATTACAACAAAATTATTGTAATTTACTTATATTATACTAAAGCATATCAATGACATTTAAAAAGAAGCTCCAAATGAAGAACCTAATACTCCATTTGCAGGTGCTGGACCCATATTCATCATAGGAGAATTCATTTCAGTATGAACATTTCCACCTTGCATCATATGGTCATATGACTCCATAACAGAGTTTTGATGTGTAGTTGCTACTGGTCCTGGGGGGAACATACCATTTTGTACCCCGCTGTGATCTAAATAATCAGCTTGGCTTGACATGTGTTCCTTATTATTTTGTTTTCTGCGTACACCTTTCTCTTTCATACCCTCCTTATAATCAGGTCCATTCCACAATTCATGTAGACGGTCTACTAAAATGTTAACCTTTATACCTAACTTAGTTTGAATACTCAAGACAATGATTAAAAATGCGAGTATAACATTGGTTAAATTCAATGTTTCATATTTAAAACCACTATATGTTGGTAAATAATTAATAATACGATGAATAAATATAATTCCACTAAACATTACCACCAATTGAATAAATACTTCCAACAAAATCTCCAAAGAAGATTTATCAGGATCTGCTTCAGGTACAAAACGTTGAATTAATTTATTTAAAACAACTACTGGTACAACACCCATTGTTGAATATTGAATTACATTTAAAATCTCTGCGTTACTTTCTTCTGTCATAGAAAATACATGGGATAAAAAAGATTTTTTTGTAATATCTGCTGTTTCTTGTAATAGTTCCATTTTACTAATTCTATAGAAACCCATTAGAAAATAAAAATTTTATAGTTCTACTAAACCTTAATAAAAACATAAATTCATAATTAAATTATGAATGATTCTAATACAATTACAAATAAATATGTATTAGAACGAGAACAAAGTAAATTTATATGTAATATCGCTTATTTATCTTTATTTTTATCTATTTATGGAATATATTGTCAACAATATTTACTGTCTTGTGGTCCGGGTGGAGTGTTCATTACTTCAATATATTATTGGAGTGAACCAACATTCAACACACCACGTAGATATATTGATATATGTTACCTTTCATTATCATTAATGTATCATTTATATCGTGGATATTATTCACAATATATGAAAATATACTACGTAATAATGTTTTGTTCTGTTAGTTTTTACCCATTAGGATATTATTATTATAATCGTAAATTATATTGGGAATCTACATATGCTCATAGCATGATACATATTACAGCAAATATTGGGAATATCGTATTATATTCGGGAAAATTTATGCCCTCATCGCCCCCTTTATCTGGGGATGACATTGATAATCATGAATTTTAAAATCTTCTATAACATAATCATTAATATTATCTCTTTTATTTAATATTTCTAATGTAGGAAATGGATAAGGTTCACGTGTTATTTGCTCTGCCGCTTGTTCAAGATGGTCATCATATAAATGACAATCTCCACCATAATGGATAAATTCGTAAGGCTCCAAATCACACATTTTTGCTACTATATATGTTAATAAACTATATGACCCCAAATTAAATGGAATTCCCAAAAATTCGTCATTCGCGCGTTGATATAGCAAACAACTTAATTTATTTCCACCAGTTACAATAAATTGGAATAATATATGGCACGGTGGCAAAACACCTTTATCCATTTGGCAAGGGTTCCAAGCTGATATTACATGACGTCTTGAATTTCTGGTTTCTGGATTTTTTAAATTATCAATTACTAATTGTAATTGGTCTATACCTTTTCCTGTATAATCCTCATTACACGAACTATATGGTGCATTAAAATATCTCCATTGAAACCCATAAAGTGGCCCCAGATCACCTTCTACATAATTTTCTAATCCACGTGATTTCATATATTCGGGGGTTGAATTTCCATCCCAAATATGCACATTTTGTTTATTCAATATTTTATTATCTGTATCACCACGTATAAACCACAATAACTCTTTAAAACAAGTTTTCCAAGCAGTTTTTTTAGTAGTTAAAATAGGTATTTTACCATTTTCTAATGAGAAATGCATGGCAGCCCCCACACCCCGAATTGTTTTTCCATTTCTACCTTCTTCCAATTTCCCATCATGTAACAAATCCTGCAATAAATTTAAATACTGGTATTCTTCATGCTTTGGTTTAGAAATATCACGCTCCTTATGTTTATTAATTTCAACAACGTTTTTCAACATTTTATATATTATATTAAATAAATCATTTAAATAGTTTTATATAATTTGTATATCTAAGATGAGTTCTTCAAACGCAGCAGCGATAAGACGACGTGTAACACAACAACAGCAACAAACAACACCAAAGGTTGATAAAGTCCCTCCGCAGTCACCAACCAATAATAAACAAATGACAATCCAACAAGTTATAACTACAATGGACCAACGTTTAAAACAAGTTGAAACAATTATGCAAAATAATGGCACTAATAATAATACAAATGATTTATCTGTAATAGTTGACGAATTTAATAGTCGTTTTGAATTGATTGTAACCGAAATGAATTCTTTAAAAGATATAGTTATGCAATTACAAACATATACAATGACCGTAAATAAAACATTATTTGATGAACGTATAAATATATTATCAGATTTAGGAAATAATGCAATAATCCCATCTGATAATCAAGAGTTACAATCTGGTTCTATTCCTTTAGAAAATATTGAAGATGCCAATGTAGACGCATAATAATCGTATTTATATAAAAATTATTGTAGTATATTATTTCATACTACAATAATGAGTGTAAATTTTCAAGAAAAAATTACACAACTACAAAATAACTACTATAAAGACAACACCAAATGTTTATTGTTTAAATCAAATCAAAAAATAGACTGTGCAAATACAATATCTAATGCATTTAATAAAAATGAATTATTTTCTAACACAGTATACATTTTATCAAATACAAACCAGCTCTATTTTGATTATACATTTTTTAAAACATACGCTACCCCTCCCATTTTTGAATCATTAGTTGAATACATATATGACCTGATAAAACAAACTATTAAAAAATATAAGACTTACGATATGCATATTAATTGGAATACATATACTATTTCTGCACATGACCGTTATAAAGAATTATATAGTTTATTTTTGAATAGATATGATAATTGTGACTTTAATTTTCATGACAATTTAAACAATTTATATGTGTATTATACACCCAATGTTATTCAAGTTATATCAAAATTAATGGCACCAATCGTACACCCTGTGGTTCTTAGCAAAGTAACCCTATTTAATAAAAGTGAAAGTGCAGAATTATTAAATAACCTATTAAAAAATAAATAAGTACATTAATAAAGGGTTTAAAATATAAAATTATATACTTATATATGAATATTACTATAAATAATACTGGAAAAGCTGAGCTATTCGGGCTACTATTTCAACATGTCCGTTTATTCACAGAACATGTAAACGTTACATTTGATAAGGAAAAAATGTTCATGCAATCAATGGATTCTGCACGTGTTTCAGTATTTGAGTTATCATTACCAGCCACATGGTTTGATTCATATGAACATACTGGAGCTTCTGCAATTACTCTTGGAATACCAGCGACTATGTTATTTAAAATATTAAACACCCGTGATAAATCACAAGATACAGAAATTATATATATTACAGATGACGACAAACTCCTCATTAACTTTTCATCTAATAATGCATCTGTCTTTAATAAACGGTTTGAACTTCCATTGATAGATTTAGACTGTGAATTAATGGCTATTCCTGAAACAGAAAGTGAAGCAGAATTCTCAATAGATTCCGCTATCTTTTCTAATTTAATTAATCAACTTAAAATATTTGGGGATACCATTGAAATACAATGTACCGAGGATAAAATAATACTGCATTCTATTAGCATAGAAGCTGGAAAAATGGTTGTAGATATTAATATTGACGATTTAACTGAATATTCTATTACTGAAGGTGAAGTTATGAAATTATCATTTAGCCTAAGTATGTTGCATAATATTTGTATGTACAATAAAATTGCAAAGGAGGTTGAAATTCATCTTATTAATGGGTTCCCAATGAAAATTATGTATTTGTTGGGTGATGATGGTGCTTCTTTCACATTCTATCTTGCTCCAAAAATTGGTGATGACGATTAATATTTCTTCGTTCCAATGAATATAAGATAAAAATATGTTATTATATATAGCATATTTTTATGAACGCATTCTTTCACATCTTTTTATTCATACTTATATTATTCATCTACATACACATCACACATCAATATAAAACAAGTGAAGATATGGAAATATATGAAATGGATTATGTTTCTAATGAGCATTTACAAGAGGTATGTAACATTAAACAACCTGTATTATTTTTTTACAAATCCATTCATCCTGAGTTTTTTGAAGAATTAGACCATGAACATTTAGATAGACTTGACTCATATGATGTAAAGGTTAAAGATGTACGTGACTACTATGCAGATGAACCCAATGTTGATTTTACAGTCATGCCATTCCGTAGTGCAGAAACACTTATGACTACTGATACTAAGTCTTCTTATTTTACAGAAAATAATCATACTGCTATTGACGAAGCTGGTTTATTAAAAACATTTCAAACTAATGATGCATTTTTTAAACCATCGTTTACTGTAAACTCACAATATGATTTATTAGTTGGTTCCAAGAATACCTGTACACCTTTACGATATCATAAAAATGAACGTGTATTATTAACTGTAATGACTGGTAAAATTACAATTAAAATGACCCCATGGAAGAGTACTAAATACCTATACCAAAATAAAGATTACGACTTATATGAATTCTGGTCACCAGTGAATCTGTGGAAACCACAACACAAGTATTTCCATGAAATGGAGAAACTACGATTTTTAGAATTTGATGTTAATGCTGGATACACTGTAAGTATACCACCGTACTGGTGGTACAGTATTAAATACGACAGTAACCCTGAAACATGTATTACAAGCTGTACATATAATTCTATTATGAATTGTGTTGCCAATTTACCCGATACTTGTTTGTACTTTATGCAACAACAGAATATTAAAAAACGAGTATCTAATACTATTATCGCGTTAGATTCAGAAGATACACCTACACAAGAACCTGATGAATCAATCAACGAAATTGATGAATAATTATTTATAAGAAGTTCCCACTTTTTATAAATCCCACAATTTGATGATATTGGAATTTCTTTAAGTACTTATTTCAATTTATATACTTGTCAGAAAAAACACAAAAATAAAAAGTGTTTCGTATATCCCAAAATTGGACATTCTGAAAATGTCCATTTTTCAAAAGTGCAACTACTTTTTTTTTCAGAAAAACACAAAAAATCGATTTAAAGCATAATGCAGCAAATCCTGAATTTCTATAATTTGTTTGACTGCATACTTTTTTTTAATACTTTTATGAAAAAGGATTTAGGCGTTTTTTATGTCATCATATTATAATGACAGATGATGACAACTAAAACGCCAAAAAACGCCAAAGATTATTTCTGTCAAAAATGTGATTTTATATGCAGTAAACCAAGTGATTATAATAGACACATTTTGACTGCAAAACATAAAATGATGACAAATGATGACAATAAAGTTCCAAAAAACGCCAAAGCATATATATGTGATTGTGGAAAAGAATATAAATATCGCCAAGGCTTATCAGTGCATAAAAAGAAATGTACATATGAAGAGGTTGCAAATCAACCTAATGAAGTAAATGAATTTGAGGAAGAACCATACCCGTCAACTGGTATTCATAGTATGATAGGAACATTAGTAAAAGAAAATCAGGATTTTAAAAAATTATTGATTGAACAAAGTTCTCAAATGATGGAATTAGCAAAGAATTCACAGACGATTAATAATAACACTACGAACAATAACACTCAGTTCAATCTCAACTTTTTCTTGAATGACACATGTAAGGACGCAATGAACATAACTGACTTTATTGGTGATATGAATGTGAATATAGATGAAATAGAATATATAGGTCACAATGGCTATGTGAATGGTATGACGAAGATGATTATGGATCGTTTAAAGGATATGGATATAACGAAGCGACCAATCCATTGTACAGATATTAAGCGGGAAACGATGTATATAAAAGACCAGGATGAATGGTGTAAAGATACAGAGGAATTAACTAAGTTACGTAAGATATTGAGCCGTATTACGATGAATAATTATAGAACTGTACCTCAATGGAAAACAGCTCACCCGAAGTCTGAAGAAATGGATACACGTGATTACAATTTCTGTTATAAAATGATGCGAGTAATATTAGGTGATGTAGAAGATGAACAGGTAAGGTTGGATAACAAAATAATCAAAACGATGGCGAAAGGATTATTTTGCAAGTAGAGTTTTGGTTGATAAAAGGTATTTCATTTCCCTCCTCTTAACCGGAGAACGAGATGAAGGGTACTCTCTTTTTGGATATTATAATCTGCCAAACTACGACCATCTTCAAGCTGTTTTCCCGCAAAAATCAATCTTTGTTGGTCGGGTGGAATTCCCTCCTTATCTTGAATTTTTTGTTTGACGTTGTCAATGCTGTCACTTGGTTCAACCTCAAGTGTAATAGTTTTGCCAGTAAGGGTTTTAATAAATATTTGCATTATATTTGGTATATAGATATTAATCTAAATAGTAGTTAGATTAATATTAAATTTTATTTTCTTCCTTTTTTTGTTTTTCTTGTCTTTCTTTTTCTACCACCATATTTCCCGATTTCTCTTGCCATGTCTTTGGGCAAACGCTTATCTTCACCAATAATAGCACCAGAATTTACTTTAAATACTCTGCCTTTTAAACTAGTAACCGGAGAGAAAACCTCTCCTCCCCTATTAAAACCTGTTAATACTCCATTTTATTTATAGCTAATATATAATATAAACTAAATATAAAAAAGTATATATGTTAAAATTATTAGATTTTTTTAATAAAAGTGATGATATTGAATCTGGCGGGGCAGAAGTACACAATTATAAATTAGAAGTTTATAGAAAAACATATGATATGTATAAAGAAAAAGACTATGATGAAAGAAGTCCATTTGTAGTGAATAATAAAATTCATTATAATAATGAGAAGGAATGTCTAACCATATTGGAAGAATATGATATTTCACCGACAATAATGGATAGTAATGATAATTCATTATTATTAAGCGATTGCGGTGAACGAATAGATAATGAAAATTTACCAGATGATTGGAAAGAACAACTTATTACTATTCATGAAATATTAGAGTATGAAAATATTTACCATAATGATATAAAACCAGATAATTTGACAGTAAAAAATAAAAAAATTTATTTAATTGATTATGGTTGGGCAACTAAAAATATACCTGGGTACCCATATTTTAATTTAAATTTAAAATTGATAAATGATTCAAAAACGTTTAATGAGTTATTTCATAATATTTATAATAAGTCATCATCATTATTATTACAATGCGGGGTATCATTAAATAATGATATAAATAAATATTACCGAATTACTCGGTAACAATACGAGGAACAATATTAATAGTTTGTAACTCTTGTGACATAAGTTTGTATGCATAGGGGATATCAACCTTAGCAAAGTCAGTACGATTATCACAAGTTTTACACAAATGAATAGAGAAGTCACCACTTGTATGTAGTTTACTTTTCTTGCCATCATTATAGGATGCAATCATTCCACATTTTTTACATACATGCACATTGTACTTGTCAGATACATCATACATACGTTCTTTACAGAATCGGGTCATACCATGGGCAATCATAACATCTCTTTCCATTTCTCCAATACGGAAACCACCATCACGACTTCTACCCTCAGCAGGTTGTCTGGTAAGATTCACCATAGGACCAATAGAACGGCTATGTTGCTTATCTGATACCATGTGTTTGAGTCGCTGATAAAATACAGGACCAATGAATATATTGGTTTCAAGTTGTTCACCAGTAAGACCATTATACATGAGTTCATTGCCATAACTTTCATAACCAAGATTTAATAGTTCTGCTGCAATCGTCTTGACATCTAAGTTTCCAAAACTGGTACCATCTCCAAACATTCCCAACTCAAGAAGAACTTTTCCAAGTAAAGTTTCTTTAAGCTGTCCAATGGTCATTCTTGATGGAATAGCATGTGGGTTAATAATAATATCAGGGCGTAGTCCAGACTTTGTAAATGGCATATCACACTCAGGAATAATGTTACCAGCAGTACCCTTTTGTCCATGACGACTGGAAAACTTATCACCAAATGTAGGTTTACGTAATACTCTGGTACGAACTTTGGCAAAATTATAACCATCACCATTACGTCCTGTAAAGTTTTTGTCAATATAAGTATCTTCTGTAGTACGAAATGTTTTACTTTGGTCTTCATATTTAATAACCTTTGTAGGGTCATTACGATTTTCTTTAATCGGTACAATTTTTGCAATAATAACATCTCTGTTTTCTACACGTTCATTCACAGGAATAAAACCATCTGCATTGAGTTTGTCATAATTTCCAAATTTAATACCCTTTGTTTTAGCAGGGTCTGGTTTACAACGTATAATTTCATCACGAATAATATTTTTATCTTCATCTTTTTCTGTATGATAAATAGTGGCTAAGAATAATCCACGGTCAATAGAAGCTTTATTAATCAATACACTATCTTCTTGATTATATCCAGTATGTGTCATAATAGCAACATGGATTTGTGTACCAGATGGAATCTTGTTAAGGTGTAGAAAGTTCATAATTCGCGTGTCTACCAATGGACGTGTTGGATAATTGAGTACATAGGCAGTTTTATCCATACGCTTGTCATAATTGGTAGCATATACACCCATAGCTTGCTTACCCATTGCACATTGGTAGGTGTTTCTGGGTGCTTGATTATGGTCAGGAAAGGGTACACATGAAGCCAATACTCCAAAAATAGTACTTGGATGAATTTCACAATGAGTATAATTGAAATGTGACGTTTTTTGTAGATATGAATTCTTGGCTTTCATTGCAATCATAGCATAATTTTGTTCTTCTGGGTCAATATATTCAATAACAGATTCATCAATATTACAATTCGTTAACAAATCATTCCACGTTAAATTTTTATCCACTAATTTTTTAATTATATCAGCAGTAATAATAGCTTTGTTATCTTTAACGCGCAATACTGGTCGAGTTAACCTACCACCGTCATTACAAATACGGATTTCCAGCTGTTTATAATCAAATACAATAGATGTGTAAATATTAATAATTCCAGTATGCTTTTTCATTTTCAAATCATTATATAGTTCGGTTGGTGTATGGGTAATGCCTTGCCATGCACCATTTACGAATACCTTAACTGATTTATACAAGTCTGTCGTATCTTGAACATTTTCAAATATAACGATGTAAGGTTGAATATAGTCATACAATGCAGAACTATTTGTAGAAATTGTCAAGTGTGCCATATAACTAATATTTTTCACAATTCCAATGGATTGCCCTTCTGGAGTTTCTGCTGGACATAAGAATCCCCAAGTTGTATTATGTAATTTACGAGGAGCGATGAGTTCACCACTTTTTTCAAGTGGGGTATTTATACGTCGTAAATGACTCAAACTGGATGCATATGTAAGACGACTAAGTACTTGTGCAACACCAACTTTACTACTGTTTGATTGTTTGATACTGAAATCACCCGTAGATAATGCTCGGTTAATTCCATTCTCAATTGTTGTTGATTTCATAATCTTGTAGATGTTTGTCATATTGACAATATTACCATAATCTTCACTTGAACGCCATGAACCAGTATTAATTTCACGAACAATTTGTTTTTGCATTTCTTTCACTAATTTATTGAAATAATTACGGAACAAATTATTTAATAATGTACCAGTTAGTTCAATTCGTTTGTTTAAATAAGAATCTCTATCATCTGCATCTCTCCACCCTAAGCTTGCACTCAGTAATTTTGATGTCATGTAACCTAATAAGAATATTTTTTGTGATTTTGTTTTACAGTGTGGAAATATATCATTTTCAATAATATCTAATGTAAACTCGCGTTTTTTTTGAATACCAGTTTCTCGGTCCATGTTAATTGGAGTATATATAGCATAATTGGTAATGTAATTTAAAGCATCTTCTTCGGTTAAATACTCATTCGCGTCAATAATAGACGCCTGAAGATGTTGTAGCATAATTTTATTTTCATCATTATTGATATCTAATAGAATATGTTTACAAATATCTTTATCCGTAGTAATACCAAATGCCCTGAACAAGATGAATAATTCAATAGGTTGTTTAACACGAGGAATAGTAACAAATATACCATGTCCAAAACCATTATTCTTGGCAGAAATCGTCATTTGTACCTGTTTTGGTGATATACACTTAAAATCTGGTACCGATTTTATTTCAGCTGACCATAACCATTTTGTTGAATTTTTCTTAACATCAAAACAATATATACGATTTTCTGCAGCACGTTCCTGACCAATTACAGTCTTTTCTGAACCTTTAATAATAAAATATCCACCAGAATCCATAATACATTCTCCCGTTAATTGGGAATTGGTGAAATTATTATTCTGGTTTAATACACAAATTGATGATTTCAACATAATTGGCATCTTTCCAATATTAATCTTAGGAATTGTTTTCTTGATTACACGAGGTGTGTTCATACTTTCTGTATTACGAATCGTATATTCAATATCAATATCAATCGTCATTGTAGATGCATATGTAAAATTTCGTAATTTAGCTTCTTGAGGTAACATAATTTTGGTTGCTCCATTATTTTCATGAATTTGAGGAGGGTATAATTTAAAATTATTGAATTGAATGGAACACTCTAACATATACATTTGCTTTTCTTCTACATAATCATTTTCTGAGTGTATTTTCACTGGGTTGAACATATCAATAGTACGTTGTATTTGGTAATTTACAAAGTTGTTATACGATTCTATTTGATGACGAACTAAACGGTCCAAATGTTTACCTTCAAAATAGGATTCAATGATTTGATACGGCTCTTCAATATATTGACCCAAATGTTCTAAAATATCTTTTTCAGTCCTATTCATTTTATCTTGAATTTCTTTTGTTTGCGTTTCAATCTTTGTTTCTGTATCAATAATGGATTTAATAATACCTGTTTCTTGATTCTCGCGTGGTTTACGTATTTTTAATTTACGAGGAACCACTGCTGGCACTACATCAGGATTTTTATCTTGAGATACTGCTTTCATTTCTAATGACATGATTAGTTGCAATTTGAAGAAAGATTTGGACAATAGTTTATTTCAATTTTTTGAAAAGTTATTATTATGAATGTAATTAAAAAGATGCTTTTATATTTTATAATCGTTAATATGTATAAATCAACAAAATTTCTTACGTATTTGGATAATTATTCCAGTAACTTAGATGTATCTACAGCTCATTATCAAAATTTAATTGGTAATATTAATCAATATTATTTAAATAATAATAATTCAATCGGGTTACATGCAGAAGGTATATATAACTATATCGATACGAAAGATACTGATACAGTAGTTAATAATATGGAACCTAATATTCCAATTCAAAAAACAAAAAAACTTAACATAAACACGAATGTTAATTGTATAAACGATTTGTTACAAATTATTGATGAAAATAAGTATGACCCTGCTGTAGAATACAATATTGATTTGAAGTCTTTGCATGATATAAAAATCGAATTAGATGTTTTAAACAATATGATTGGTATGGAATCAATAAAGACTTCTGTATTAAACCAAATGCTGTATTTTATACAAAATTTGGACGGTGATATTGATGGAGGTGGTGATTTCAAACACACTGTATTATATGGTCAACCAGGTACAGGTAAAACTGAAATAGCAAAATTAATTGGAAAAATATATTCAAAAGTAGGTATCTTAAAGAATAATGTTTTTAAAAAGGTTACTCGTGGGGATTTAATTGCTGGATATCTTGGTCAAACCGCGATAAAAACAACAAAAGTTGTTAATGAATGTATTGGTGGAGTTTTATTCATAGACGAAGCATATTCACTTGCACCACCTGATGGAAATGATAGTTTTTCAAAGGAATGCTTGGATACATTATGTGAATTATTGAGTAACCATAAAAATGATTTAATGGTTATCATTGCAGGGTATGAAGACGATTTGCAAAACACTTTTTTTAAATCGAATAAAGGATTAGAATCCAGATTTATTTGGAAATTTGCAATGCAGCCATATACTGCACCTGAACTTCTACTTATTTTTAAAAAGAAAGTCAATGAAATCGGTTGGAAACTATCAGTAGAACAAGATATATTAAGTAAATGGTTTTCTGGAAATTATAAAAAGTTTGTTCACTATGGAAGAGATATGGAACATTTGTTAACATGTGTGAAAATATGTCATGGACGACGTATCTACGGTAAAGATATAGAATTACGTAAGTTAATTACACTGGATGACCTTAAAACAGGATATGATGAATTTGTGTCAAGTAATAAATCAAAATCGGTGCCTACTTATTTGCAAAGTATTTATATCTAAAATCTATATATATATATATATATGATATATGAAACAAAATAGGACTAAAAAAAGATTTAAGAAAAAAGGAGGAACTAAGGAGAAACAAACACCAAATAAAACAATAAAACATAGGAAAGGGAGGCTTGAAACCCAGAAAAATAAAGAAAGTGTAATTGATTTAATTAAAGAACATAATATTAAAGCTTCATCTGGTAGTATATTTCGCGCATTATCACAAAATAATAAAGCAGAATTTAATGATGTTAGAGAACTTACAAGAGACCAGATTATAAAAATATATTATAAGTGGCTGGAAGTTGAACGTAATCGCCTTAGGGAAAACCGTCTCAAAAAGAAGGAGGAACCTGATATAGATAATAAGATTACTAAACGTAGAAAAACAACTATAAAAAAAACAAACCAAAATTCTAATGATATTATTTTAAATAATTTAGAAGTAGCAGAAGCAGCAGAAACAGCAGCAGAAGAACAAAAAAAAATAGATGATATGAATACATACGGTACTCTGTATTATCCAACGCCAAGATCACCTACACGAACTATGGTTATTGATGATTATCCACCTGGTTTCACTCCCCATGGTCATACAAAAAAAAGGAAATCAAACACTGCACCTATTATGACATCCCCACGAGGATTATTTGTAAACCAAGAAATCAGTGAAGAACCGTATGATATTGATTCTTTATTTAATAGTAGTGATATGCCATCTCCATTAATAAACGATTCAGATATTTAATTTGAAGTATAAATAATATCATATTATATTGGCCTTCGTTGGTTACGAGTAACTCCAATTGAGGGAGTAAAACGGAGGTTCGATTCCTTTGGTTGGCATTCCTACTTTAATTTAGGAAAATAATAAGTATTTCTTATCATTTTCTTTTCGTAAGATGTAGATATATTATAAATACAAAGTTGATTTAATGAGTGATAAAAAAATACTTGCTATTGACCCAAATATGTTTTCATTTTCAAATAATAAAACACGCAAGAAAAAACCAAGTAAACCAGATGAACCTAAGATAAAAATGAAACCTCGTACCAAACCTGTACAAAATGCATCCATAAAAAAACGCTCTGTTATAAATATGATGAGGCAACATCAAGCCGAAAAATATAAAAAAACTTTTGATACAACAAACCCCGAGCTTCCTAAGAAAATGGATGTGACTAATTTTAATAATGATTTTAGTGTTGCAACAGATTATTTTAATAATTTAAAAGAAACTGTTAAAAATAAAACTAATTTACAGCATACTATCAAACAAACACCCACATATGTTAATTCAAATATTACGAATAATGTTCCAGCAATATTGAATACAAATAGTTTAACTAATATTTCTGATAGTATTCGTTCTAAAGTAACAGACCCAGTAGTAAATATAAACCCAAATATACCTCCTGCACCAAAGTATGGTTGTTTGAAAAATGGGTTATTGCCAACATATCGTACATTAATGAATCAAACACGAAAAAGTCTGCCAGATATGTCTGGGGGTAATAATAATGTACCTACAACTAATTCCAATGTTCTCAATACTTCAAATGAATTAGTAAATAAAGCTATGCAAAAACAACTAATTGATACTAAGTTAGCGAATATAAAAAAAAATAAATTAAAGTATAGAAAGAAGAAACAAAAGAAAACAATACGCCGAACTTATAAAACTGGACGTTCCAGTATAATGCCAAAGGTTTCGGTACTTGTTTCCAACAAGACTATGCGAAATAATATATCAACAAAAACTTTACTTATGAAACAAACCCCTATTTATGAGGTAAGAAAATATTTAATAAAACACGGTTTTATTAAAGTGGGGGCGGTAACACCAAATGATGTATTAAGAAAAATGTATGAGTCAGCCATGTTAATTTGTGGAGAAATACAAAACCATAATCCAGATAATTTATTGTATAATTTCTTACATGACACAGAAACCAATTAAATCAGTCCAGTATTTACCAAATATGTAGTAATTGTTATAGTACCTACAATAATAACACAGTAAATCATAGTATCGGTGTAGGTATCTTTATGAGCATTCTCTTTATTGTATTTTGTATTATCCTCATTATCTGAATGGGTTGTTTCATTTTCATGAATTGTATAGTTTGGGTTATTAAATGAATAATTCATATTTCTATTTTTATTTTTATAATTTTTAAAATTACCATTTTCTACAATATCCAATCCTGGATCACAGAAATATCCATATTCATGAGGATTTGTTGTAAGCTCTATATTATATTCTCTTACAGTACATGTCATTTTATATGGCTGCATTTTGGTTATATTATGTTGATACATTATTTTTATAACAAAGATTGTCAATTTTATACATTATTTATACATAATAATATAAATAATTTAACTTAATAATAGTATCATGTCCAAAGATAAATCTATATACAACTTATATTTTGATTATACAGACGAATATATAACCAAGTATGGAGAACAAACTGTTGTATTCATGCAAGTTGGTGCATTTTTTGAAATATATGGGGTAAAAACACCTAACGATAATATTGAACGAAGCCAAATTCAAGAAATAGCTACTATTTGTGGATTAAGTATTTCAGCCAAAACCCAGAGTTTTGAGAACGGGGTAATTGTTATGGCTGGATTTCGTGATTATACAGTTGATAAATATATTGCCAAATTAACAGATAATGGATTTACCATACCCGTATTTATTCAAGAAAAAAATGGAACTGAAATCAAAAGAGTTTTACATAATGTATATTCTCCCGGGACGTATATATCATGCGAAACTGATAGTAAACCAGCTATGTCTAATAATATTATGACTATATGGTTTGAATTATATACGCCATCTGTTACCTCTTTGCGTACGAGTGCAAATGAGAGAACCAAGGAATTATTGGTCTATGGAGTATCTGTTATTGATATATTCACAGGACATTCTTCCATTTTTCAATATGAAACCGCTTTTCATATGAGCGTTACTACGTTTGATGAACTTGAGAGGTATATTTCTATTTATGCACCCAGTGAAATTATTATTATATCACCATTTGACGAATCTACTATTAAAACTATTGTACAATATACTGGAATACAAACCAATTCTGTACACTTGATTGATTCTAATGATAAATCTAATGATAAAATTACACGATGTACTCAAGAAAAATATCTTAAAGAAGTTCTCACTACGTTTTATAAAGAAGATACGTATTCTGTTTGTAGAGAATTTCAAGAACATATCTTGGCTACTCAGTCCTTTTGTTTCTTATTGAATTTTATTCAAGAACATAACAGCAACTTAATTAATAAAATTTCATTACCTACCTTCAATAATACGTCTAATCGCGTTATCCTACCTAACCATACTTTGCTACAATTAAATATTATTGGGGATATGACTACAGAAAACAAGAAAATGGGGAAACTATCATCTGTTATGTCTTTATTAAATACATGTAATACTCCCATGGGACGTAGATTGTTTCAATATTATTTAACTACTCCTACGTTTGACGAATCCTGGCTAACAAATGAATATACACAGATAGAAATGATGTTGGAACGAGAACATTATGAGATGGTTTTATCTTTTCGTAAATTACTCACAAAAATAAAGGATATGGAGAAAATAAATAGACAATTGGTTGTTCGTACAATTAATCCCAGTTCTATATATTCATTATACAAGTCTCTGGCTTATACACAACAAATGAATGTATGTTTATATGAAGATAATGATATTTGTAAATATTTATGTAGCTCTTTTTTGATGGATGGAGAACCTGACAGTTATAGTAACATGATTGATACAAAAATCACTGAAATCACGACATTTCTTGATAAAAAATTAATTATGGAAGCTTGTAGTATGACTCAGTCAATGACTACGTTTCCTACCAATATTATCCAGGAGGGAGTATCAGTTGAATTAGATGATGCAATTTCAAAATATAACACAGCACAATCAAATTTTAAAGAGATACATGCCTTTATGAATGGAATTATTAATTTTAATGAAAATACACCGACACCAGTTGAATACATAAAAGTTCACGAAACTGAAAAATCAGGTCTATGCTTGGTTATTACACAAACACGATTAGCAAAATTAAAACATTGGATAACGGTTGGTGTTAAATCTACAAAAAAAACTGATAGAATTTTACCCATTACCGATGATTTGTCTATTAATTTAGATGAGCTAAAATATGTGAAATCATCTGGTGCTAATTATGAGATAATGTTTCCAGAATTAAACGAAACATGTAAAACCATTTTACATTATAAAGGAGTATTGAATAAATTAATTGCAGAAACTTATTTACAAGTGCTTACTGATTTTGAAAATACATTTTTTCATGATATTGCTAATATATCCAGTTATATTGCCAAATTAGATGTTTTGGTCGCAAAAACGTATACTGCAAAGAAATATAATTACTGTAAACCTGTGATAAATACTGATGCTACTAAAGCAGAATTTGTTGCAACCGATATGCGACACTGTTTAATTGAACATTTACAACAAGATGAGATATATGTACCAAATGATATTTCGTTAGGTGATGTTGAATCTCATGATGGAATACTTCTATACGGAACAAATGCTGTTGGAAAAACATCTCTTATTCGTTCTATCGGGGTCTCTATTATAATGGCACAAACTGGTATGTATGTACCCTGTTCATCATTTGTTTATAAACCATACACTGCTATTTTCTCACGAATATTAGGAAATGATAATATATTTAAAGGACTTTCTACATTCGCGGTGGAAATGAGTGAATTACGGGTTATATTAAAATTGGCAGATGAAAATAGTCTTATATTAGGAGATGAATTGTGTTCAGGTACAGAATTGGAATCAGCCTTAAGTATTTTCGTTGCTGGATTGTTAGACCTTACTGATAAGAAATGCTCTTATATTTTTGCTACTCATTTTCATGAAATTGTTAGTTATGAAGAAATTATAGCTCTTGAACGATTATCTAAAATGCACATGGAAGTTTCATACGACCGTGAACAAGATATGTTGATTTATAATCGTAAATTAAAAGATGGGTCTGGTCCACGTATTTATGGTTTGGAGGTTTGTAAATCATTGCACCTTGATGATACTTTCTTAGAAAAGGCATATGGAATACGGAATAAATATAATCCAGAAACTCGCGGGATTTTATCTAATAAACTAAGTACCTATAATGCTAAGAAAATTAAAGGTGTTTGTGAAATGTGTAAAGAAACTATTGGCGAGGATGTTCATCATTTACAGCATCAATGTGATGCAAATGATAATGGGTTTATCAATACCTTCCATAAAAATCATAAGGCTAATTTAATCACTGTTTGCGAAAAATGTCATCATGCACTTCATGATAAAGAGGCAAATAAAGTTGTCGTTAAGAAAAAAACCACAAAAGGTATGAAACTTATGTAGATTTATTAAAATAATCATTAGAACTTGATAACAAGACACTTTCTTCGTAATTAGGGACATATGTAGACCCTCCATATTTATATCCTGGTTCGCCTAATTCATAATATATATAACTACCTTGTACTGCTGGGGTTTGCATTGCTATTTTTTTATTTTGAACTGTATCATATACCCATGTTATATTTGTGTCTAAATTTATTTTGCTTTCTTTGGCTATTTGTTCTGGTGTATTATGATATTGTACATCATAATCATTTAAAGCTTTTGTATAATCGGTTTTTTCTTTCATTTCATCACTTAATTCATCTGGACCCATTACCTTACCCGTTTCATAAAAATCATCCCCTGCCTCTTTCTTTTTTATATCTTTTATTGTCTCAAATGTTTCGTTGATTGTATACGCATTTAAGATTACGATACTTATACATAATAATATTAACAAAATCACGGGTTTCATTTATATTATGTATATATTTTGTTTTATAAGTACAACCATTATGTAAAAAATTGATTTATATAATGACTTAAGGGACTATAGGTAATTATAGTATACAATAAGTGTAATAATGGTAAAGACTACTGAAAATTATTGGAAAGAAGTAAAAGAAGTATTGGGTGATAATTACGAAAACTTTGATTTTTCAAACGCACTTTTTAAAGGTGTTGTAAAACCAATCAAATACTTTTGTAAAAAGCACAATAAATGGGTTGAAAAAAAAACAGCAGGAGAAATATTAAATAATTCTTATGGGTGTGGAACTTGCGTAACTGAAAAAAGAAAAAACACAAAAATAGAAAAAAGTAAAAAAAAATTTTTCGAAGAAGCACCAAAAATACATGATAATTATTATAATTATGATAAGGTAATATTTGTAGATATGACTACAAAGGTAACAATTACATGTCCAAAACATGGCGACTTTACACAAAAACCTATCAAACATATAAATGCGAAGCAAGGTTGTAATCAATGTGGCGAAGAAAGATGTGCTGATGGTCAAAGGATGACTAAAGAAGAATTTATTAAACGGGCTATAGAAATACATGGAGATGAACACTATGGTTATCACTTGGTTATTTACATCAATTGTGATACAAATGTTGAAATATTTTGTAATAATTGCAATAAATCGTTTCAACAAACACCCTATAATCATACACACCGTTCAGGATGTACTGATTGTGGTATTAACAAAAGAGCGAATGAAATGAAACGGATTGCATCTGAAAGATTTTGGACAGTAGCAAATAATGATGAACGATTTGATTTTTCAAAATATGTTTATGATAAGGCTATTGTTAAAAGTGTTCTTAAGTGCAACCAATGTAATGAAGAATTTCTATCATCACCAAATAATTACTTATGTGGAAAGGGATGTCCTAATTGTTGTTTGAAAACAAAAAAAAAATTTAATGAAAAACTCAAACAAATATATTCAAATTTAGAAATGGAACTAAAGGTAGATTGGTGCAGAAATCCTGAAAAATGTAATGGAAAGCATAATTATTTTCCTTATGACTTTTATGTTTGTATTGAATATGGAGACCTTAAAATTCATATTATTATTGAATTAGATGGAATCCAACATATTAAATCACAGAAATTCTTTGACCGAAAATTAACTTTCGAAGAACGACATGAAAGAGATGTATATAAAGAAAAATGTGCGAATGAGAATGGATACCATACGATTCGTATTTTACAGGAAGATGTGCTCTATGACAAGAACAAATGGTTAGATAATTTATTGCTAGATATCGAATATATTAAAAATAATCAAGGTACTATTCATCATCGCTATATCTGTGATAATAACGAATACGACATATTTCTCTAATAACCAACCAAAAATATATGTAAATATTGTATTTTTTGTTTAAAATAAGATTATCAAAAAATTGATTTACAAATAACTTTATATTCTTATAATATAGATTCGTAATTAAATATGATTATTCCAGTAAAGTGTTTCACATGTGGTATGGTATTAGCCGACAAATATAGATATTACCAAAATGAAGTTCGCCGTATTAAATTATTGCAGGGTAAGTCCACTGAAAATGTTATTTATTTAACAAAAGGTAATACAGAAAAGACGATTGAGGGAACTATTCTTGACGATTTAGGATTAACGAAAGTTTGTTGTAGACGTCATATGTTGACACACGTGGATATTGAATAATTTTGTTATTATATTATATAACATGGCTAAGTGTGGAAAAACATCCAAAAAAACAAGTTCAAACGGTAAGAAAAATAATAAAAAAACACAAAAGGCGGGTTGTAAATGTAAAGCTCCTCTTTTTTTTACAGGAGGTGCTTCACCTGATTTACCATATCCTATAAATATGCATAACGATGACCTAAGGGGTGTTTCTACGCGTATTATGCCTAATATGACTGGAGGCAAAACTAAACGTAAAGGAAAAAAGAGAGGTACCAGAAAACGTAATTCCAAAAAGTGATAATTCTTTAATATAAAGACAGTATTTTTTCTTTATATTATCTATATACAATGACCATTGCTGGATTGAGAAACTTATGTACACCTTCGTATGTGTACTTGGTGATTTCTATGATACTATTAATTGTAATGTATATTCAAAACTTGAATAATGTGAATGTATTCTGTTTAGGTGCATATGAATGTGATGTGACCAGTGTTACCGCTATTTTTATCATTAATATTGTTTATATTCTATTTTGGACTTGGATATTGAATTTGATGTGTAGAGCGGGAGCTTCCAGTATTGCTTGGTTGATTTTATTGTTACCAGTTATATTGTTTTTCGTTCTGGTTGCCATGATGTTTGTAAACCAATAAATTTTTCATAATTTTAGTGCCATTATATTAAACCATAATATAATGACTTTTATTTAGCAGTTCGCATAATATAACAAAATACAAATCTATAGATACTATATAATATGCTTTTTAAATCTTCAACGAAGACTTTAAAAAAGAAATCTTTAAAGAATACTCAAAAGAAAAAATCTGGTACGGCAAAACGTTCTAAGAATAAGTCACGTAAAGGTGGAGCAAAAACGAAAAAAACACCTTCACCATCACCTGAGTCATCAGGTGAAGACACTGACAATTACAAAATACCAGAAGATTTACTGCCCGAAGAATATACAAAGGAATTAAAGGAGGAAGATGAGAAATATGTTCGTGAAGTATTGGACAATTTTTACGAGAATGATGAAGATATTAAAAAACTTAAGGGAATGAAGACAGATACAAAAGCACAAAGATTAAAGAAGAAAAAATTCTTAGTCAACGAAAAAAAAGAAAAATCACTCATTCCAGTGTTGCCAAAAGCAGTAGAAGATACGATATTTAAAGAAATAAATGAACGGCAAGATAAATTAGATAATTATGCTGCAAAGAAGGAAATACGTGATAAGGAGTTTGAAAAAATTATTAATAAATTGGAATATGAGCGTATGAATGCTGACGATTATGATTATGGAAATTATGGTGACAAAATTAACGAATTGCAACAGTTATGGAAACCAGAGGAACATTATGAATTTAACGCTATAGAAACTGCCATATTTGGAGAAGACCCTTTTTTAAGATTTAAAGAAGCAAAGGAACATCGTATACGTTATGTAGAAGAGTATATTAGAGATAGTTGGAATAAAGGATGGAGAAAAGCAGTAAAAGAAAAAGAAAAAAACCCTGATTCGGGTAGAAAGTTAACTGATATTTTGATAGAAGATTGGTTAGTACCTCGTTGTGTTGATGTTTATTATGGTGCAACATATGACCAGGGTTATGGTGATTATGAAACATCTGAAGAAACGGATATGATTGATGAATGGAATGATGCATGGATTAAAGCAAATGAAGACGAATACCAGAACAGTGATGAATTCAAAAAGGATGAGAAAAAAAAAGAGGATAAGAAAAATAAAGAGGAGGCTGAGAAAAAAAAAGAGGAAGAGGAATATCAAAAGTATATAAAAGATGCTGAAGAAAAACGAATAAAAGAAATTGCAGCTGCTGAAGAAAAGCGAAAAAGAGATGCTGAAGAAAAGGAAAGTAAACGGAATAGAAAGGAGCAATTAAGAAAGCGTGTCCGCATGCAAGAGGCTATGCAGAAGGCTGCTTTACCACAACCACCTACACAAAAAGCTCGTGTAACTATGCCACCAGCAGCAGGTGATGGACCTACGACATCAACTGAAACAATTAGTTTCAAAGATGCAGATAGTTTGGCGCGTGAAAACAGCAATATTAAAATACGTCAATCAAAAACGCATCCAGGGAATTATTATATGTTCAATGCAACAAAAAACGAGTTTACTTGGATTATTCCCATTGGTTTACGTGAAGACCCAGATTATTATATGGATTATGCAGATAATAAGAGACATATTGATGATTCCCTTTTCTCAAGAAGAGATGCAGACGGTGCAGTAAAGCAGGAACCAGATAGATTTGAAATACGTACTTACTCTAACGCCAAATTTGATTATTTAATAAATAAGGAACTTGGTGTTATTAGCAAAATATTTGATTAAATAATTTTACATTTACATAATATTATAAATGTAAATAAAGTCTTCAATAGATATTATATAGATGAATACATTAACAAAGCGAATACAGAATTTACCATTGGAATTACGCTTATGGTGTATTATTCCATATACATATCAATTACAGAATAAAGAATTATTACGAGATATTCGTACTTATCATACAGATAAGAATATTTTAGATAATGTATACGGTACACAGTATAATAATAATATTTTATTACATGATTTGAACCAATTTTGTTTACTTACATATGTTCCACTTTATATTAGTCTTACTTATCCAGAAGAAGTAAATAACATTTCTATAGATGATTTACCTCTATGTTTTACACTATGGAGACGATATTATGGTAATCAACAATTAAATAATATAGAATTATTACAAAAAATGGTTCCATATCTATCAACATATATATCATCTATTCCTCGTAAAATACATTTTATTTGGGGGTTATTGACTGTAGAAGAAAGAAATCAGTTTATTGAGAGGTATATTTTAGATAATGCTTAAAAAATTGATAGAGATTTATATGTTTATAATGTATATAAATATATAACCTTTTATATAAATAATGGACCCTTCCCTTTCAAATATCATAAACGACGAAACTACATTTAAATTTACACTTAGTAATATAAATGTAAGTTTAGCAAATGCATTACGTCGTACCATTATTAATGATATACCGACAACAGTATTCCATACAGAAGTATATGAAGATAAACAATGTATTATTCATACAAATACATCCAGATTACATAATGAAATTTTAAAACATAGACTAAGCTGTATTCCTATTCATATGACTGATTTGGAAATATTGCCAGATAATTATGTATTAGATATAGATGTAGAGAATGATACAGATACAATGAGATATGTTACCACCGAAGATTTCCGTATTCGTAATAAAAATACAGATAATTATTTGACAAGAAATGAAACCATAAAAATATTCCCTCCCTGTCCACGTACAAACATGTATATTGATTTTGTAAGATTACGTCCAAAGATTGGAAATACAATTCCAGGCGAAAAACTGAAATTGTCCGCGGAATTTTCGGTTAATAGTGCAAATGAAAACAGTATGTTTAATGTAGTATCTACATGTTCTTATGGAAATACGATTGATTCGGTAAAAGCTAAAACAGTATGGGAAGAACATGAAAATAAAATAAGAGCAGATGGATTAACTGCAGAAGAATTAGAAATACAGAAACGTAACTTCTATTTATTGGATGCACAACGATATTTTAAACAAGATAGTTTTGATTATACAATCCAATCGGTAGGTGTTTATGAGAATAAAGATATTATTAAAAAAGCATGTGAAGTGTTACATAAAAAGTTAACAGATTTGGTTAATTCTATAGATTCTGATATGGTAATGATAAAGCTAAGTGAAACAAATATGGACTTTTCATATGATATTGTACTTGAAAATGAAGACTATACAATTGGTAAAGTTCTTGAGTATATTTTATATGAGAAATTCTTTATAGAACAGAAGTTATTGACCTTTTGTGGATTTAAAAAGGTTCATCCTCACGATACTGATAGTATTATACGTGTAGCATATGCTCAAACCACCGACAAAAATTTGGTTGCACAAAATCTACGTGAAGTATGTATTGTTGCTGCCGAAGTATTTACTAAATTACATAAAATGTTTTAATTAAATATGTATGAAAAATTTAATAAAAAGTATATAAATATTTTTTATTAAACATCGTGATTATCAATACTACTTTTTTGTAGTTCTTTTCTTTGTTTTATTACGTCTCTTTTTTTTTGTACTATTTCGTTTTCGTTTACCACCTGTTGATTTATTTAAAGATTCTCTTACAGTTGGGCTTCTTATTGGTTTAAAATTACCTTCTGTGACTTTCCAAGTAGCATTAATACCTTCTAGTTCTTTATCCCTGAAATAATTTGTTAGAGTTCTAATTTTTAAATCTAATTCTTTTCCTTTATCTACATTACGTGGATAAATAGGGTTTGATAAAGCTATAAAAGTATCTTTTGGTGGATGATTACGTTTAGATGTGTATTTTTTTTGTGTTGCCATTTATATTAATGTGTGAAAATAAACTTATATATATTTTTATTTAGTAAACTTTGTATATATTCAAAAAAAAATATGATTTGAATATATAAGCTGTAATGAATACAGAAAGTACCGAAAGTTCTAAAATGATTGATGCACCCAAAGAAAAAGCCGAAGAAGTAAAGAAACTTTCATGTTTGGAATCTTTAAAGGAAACAATGAGTGACCAAGATTTCAAACAAAAAGTAGGTATGTATATTGCTTTTATTACAGAATTTTACAGAGCTTTAATGGGTTCTTTTTTGGTTGTTTTTGTACCACAAAAATGTGGAGACCATATATGTGGAATGAGCGATGTTGTTAGTACTGGGAATGACTTGAAAGATAGTGCATTTTCTTTTAATGTTATTGTTTTTGTGCTATTTTTACATATGTATTTTGCAGAAATAAGACGTGAAACAAAAATGATTGATTATTTGCATATAAATCCTGAATTACCCAGAGATAATGACGCTGTTGGTGAAGCATTAGTTCGTTTACCCGAAGAAAAAAGAAACTGTATTTGGTTTTGGGATAAGTATTATGCAAGAAGTGGACAACTCGCTATGATTGGATACTTAATCAATATGGTATTAAGTGGTTTTGTTGTCTTTGAAAATTACTTGGACGATAAAACATTAACAGTATTTATTACAAATGGTTTGTTTATGGCATTGAAATTGAATGATACTCAAACTACTACTGCTACCGATAAGAATATCTTCTTATCTGCCTATTTAACCAGACGTATTCAATATAATGATGTTGACCCAGATAAAATGATTGACCATGATAAAGTAGGTGAAATTAAAGACATTACTGATATTTATACTGATAAAACAGAGTCAGTCGAGTCTACAGATGCCGTTGTTGACAACTCTGTTTAAGTCATTAAATAATTTATAATTTAAAAAATTGATTTATAATAATTCCATAATATATTATTATATATATCATGGAGCGACGTATTAATACTAAAATTGAAACCTATATTGGTGATTTGAAAACAAAAATATGTGAGAAAATCAATGAAAAAACCTCTACACTTGCAAATGAAGATAGAAGTGAATTGTTACAGTATGTATACGATTTTGAACGTCTAATGCTTGTAAAGGATGATTTTATTAAAAGAAAACGTATAAAAAACGCAATTCCAGTAACAAACCGATGTAATGCCCTACGAGCAAATAATGAACAGTGTACACGCCGCCGTAAAGAAGGTTGTGAATATTGTGGAACACATTCTAAAGGTACACCCCATGGTGCTGTACATGCTGATGGAGAACCTGATATAACAGATACAACTAAAACATTAGATGTATTTGCAAAGGAAATTATGGGTATTGTTTACTATATTGACCATAATAAAAATGTATATAACACTGAAGATATTATGAACTCTGTTGAGAACCCGAGAATTATTGCAAAATATATAAACAATGGGGGAAATATTACAATCCCTGAATTTGGATTGGCTTAATTATATTATTCTTTAATTTTACGAGTTATTGACTCTTTTAGAACTTCTTCACGATTTGATGAAATAAATTCTGTGATATTTGTTGCTTTTTCTATGTCTCCTTTATAGTATTTAGATAAAATGGATAATAAATTCTTTTTTGTTATTGGTTTTTTTACATTTTGTTGTATATAACATAACTGCCCGTCTTTGATATCTACACAATCTATCTCATTTGTTTTCATTATCTCTATTAACTGTTTTGATAGTTCTTTTTTATCATTATTTCTCGTATTTTGTTCTTTTTTTAACGAACGTATTTCATTATCAAGTTTTACCCAACTTTTTATTGTATTTATGAGTTCCTGTTTTGATGACATATGATTTATTATGATATATTTTTTATATTTATCTATTATAATAGTTAAATGCATTTTACAAATTCACGAAGTATAATAAAATCTACGAATATACCTCATATGTCTACATCTACAAACAGAGGGAATATATCAATGAATATATTCCAATCACCAAAACCAAAACCACCTCCAAAAATACAACAAACTGTAACTCCAATCAATCAAAAGAAGGATACAATGTTATGGGGTGCTCCTACTTGGTATTTTTTTCATACTATTGCAGCTAAAATAAAGCCAGAAGAATTTCAACAATACAAACTACAAATTTTACAATTAATAAAAAATATATGTTATAATTTACCATGTCCATCATGTACTGAACACGCTAAACAATATATACAAAGAATGAATCCTACTTCCATTATATGTAAGGATGATTTGATTAAGTTTTTATTTGTTTTTCATAATAATGTTAATGAACGTAAACATAAACCCGTTTTTTTATATGAGGAATTGATTGAAAAATATAAAAATGCAAACCTTATTAATATTACTAATAATTTTATGTATTATTTTAAAATGGAACATCACTCAGTAAGAATGATTGCAGATGGTATGCATCGTAGACATATGGCTAAAAATATTCAAAATTGGTTACATACAAATATTCATATTTTTGATAGATAAATTATAATAAGTATTTTTATTATTATAATTCTATTCTGTTTCTTCGCTGCAATCAAGAAATTTATTTGTTTTTAATTTAATATAAAGATCTTTATCAGGTGAACCTAAGTCAACCCTACTAATTATAATTACATCATCCTTTTTATAATTTTTACCATGATTATCAACCTCTACTTTTGTTACAATACCATTTTCATTTACTGTAATATCAAATGTTGCACCAGTTCCACCTGATACCGGGGCGATAGTTTGACTAACACCTGTATATTCACCTTCCTTAAACCCGGATTTATCATCAATTCCATCTAATAGTTTATTGGGAGCACCTGTTATCGGGCATCGTACATCGTCAGTAACTGCCATTTTATTTGGGTCACCATTCTTATATACTTTACATGAAAATTGATCATTTTGTACTTTACCACACGTATCACTTTTTTCTCCATTATTAAAATATTGTAATCCTGGTGTTTTAAATGTGGAAACTATTGCTGCCCAACCTACACCAAGTCCTCCTGCTATAAGATAGGTTAATATACTTGTAGTCCATTCATAACAATATTCTTCTGCTCTTCCTCCCCCATTTTGACCTCCTTCTATTGGATCTTGTGATTTAAATTTTTCAAGTATACTGTTAATTGCATCAGTTGGGAAGAACTTGTATATTATAAATAGTATAATCAATATATTACTGGTCATTAAGAAAGCATTTTCTGCAAAATAATCACCTATACTACTATCTATAATTGCATAAACAATACCAATAATTACTCCTATACCAATTAAGCCTCCTACAATCATCTTCCAATATTTTTGTATAATAGGCATTAAAGTCATTATATTTGTATTTATTCCTAATTCAGATATTACCAATAATGAAAAGAACACAATTGTTGGCCAATTTGATGCATTTACAATATTCATTGTATAAACCAAATAGGAAAATGAAAACCCGATTATTATTTGTCCAATTGATAATTTTGATAAACTACTTTGACCAAACGAAAAAATGTTACACATAGCATTTTGTTTATTATTAAACCAATTATCACCAAGGTTCGGTAAGATAGATTCGCTCATTACTACAAGACCAATACTTAATAATAATCCAACTAAATATATAATTCCCTTTATGTCATTACCAAATATGGATGAAATTGTAAAAAAACAAACCAATATAAATGGACATAAATGCAAAAAAATATATAGAAATGTCTTTATATTTAACTCCATTAATTCTTATATATAATTGTATATATTAATATTACAATTATATTATCATAAATATCATATTTAATTTCACTCATCTGGTTTCTTATTTTTATACAGTTTATTTACCTTAAACATCCTTCTCTTTGGCATGGCACAACTATTACCTTCACTTGTATAATATTGTAATCCCTTATTGTTTATACTATTGATTATATATCCCCATATAACACCGAACAAACTGGATAAGCCGACTGCTACACTTATTTGTTCTATACCGAAACATTTCTTTCCTGATATCCATAAAATATCCATACCAATTAATACAACAAGGAATAATATTGGAATCAATGCACGTATTATAAAGGTAATATTTAATGATAACATTGTAAATGTTAAGTACGCCAAGGTAAAACAATAGATGGTTAAACTAATTGGTACATTTGAAAACTCAGAAATATGATTTATTGTTATTATATTACACAATGCTTCTTTGTCTTTATTATTGAATTTTCCAACTATTCCGTTTCCTATAAATATTGTTGATATACACGATATTAATAATCCTATTAAATATATTATACCCTTCATATCAGTATTAAATATTGATAATAGTAGAAAGTAACAAACTATTATGAATGGTGCAAATATATATAGGAATTCACGATAATTATTAATAGAAATCATTTTTACTAAATTTTATATTATACTGTGATATTATCATTTGTGAAAACATGAGTGAATATTTGTTCTATTGTTGATATCTCAATAAATTTTATCTCTGGATGTTCCTTTTTATAGATAGTCTTCCATTCTGTAAACTCACGGTTGTTTTCTTTGGGATACAGAAATGTTTTTACACCTGCACGGATTCCATTACTTATTTTTATATCTAAACCACCTATTGCCGTTATTTCACCACTTAAATTTATTTCTCCCGTTATTGCTATATCATTTTTTATTGGTTTTTTATTTAATAAACTATATATTGCAGTTGTTATTGCAGCACCAGCGGATGGACCATCCTTTGATATACTCCCATCTGGACAATGTATATGGAGACCTTGACATTTTGTTAATTCAAAATATTTTAATAATTCTTGCTTTATAGCATCATCTGTTAAACTCCAGGCAAGTGTTTTTGCTACACTCATACTCTCTTTCATTACATCTCCTTGTAATCCTGTTAATTTTAAATCTAAGAATACAGAAGACGGGAAAAATGAGGTTTGTACTGGAATTATACCACCCATTCCTAATAGATTTGCCCATAATCCATTTATTATTCCTATTTTTGGTTCTTGATTGATTTTTTTCTCACTTATCTTTTTATATTTCGTTAAATATTTATTCTCTATATTATCAACTGTTATCACAACTGGTATTTCAGTATCTGTTAACTCTGCTGTCTGTAGTAACTCTAAGTTGATTTCTCCAAATAAATCAAATATTATTTCTTTCAACTTACGAACACCTGGTTCACACGTATAATAATTTATTATATGTTCTATTATCTCATCACTCATTAATACTGTTTCATCAAAACCCATTTTTTCATTTATGTCTGGTAATATATACTTTCTCACTATTACCATTTTATCATCTACTGTTAGGTTCTCAAACTTGATACGATGAATACGGTCTAATAATATTCTGTCTATTAGTTCTGCATCATTATATGAAAAAATAAATAACACATTTGATATGTCTATATCTATCCCCGTAAAATATTTGTCTTGGAATGATTCATTCTGGGTCGGATCTATCAAATGGGTCAATATTCCTATTATTTCTTTTCCATTTTCTGTATTACTCACCTTATCTAACTCATCTATGTATATTATTGGATTCATACATTTGGTATCCATCAAAATATCTACTATACGACCCCAAGTTGAGTTTACATATGTATATCCATGACCTTCTAATGTTGAACCACTACTTGAACCGCCCATCGCTATAAATGCAAATGGACGAGACTCACCATTCACATCTATTAAACAGTTTGTTAATCCTTTCTTAGCGATACTAGTCTTGCCTATGCCTGGAGAACCTTCAAATCCAAAACAATATCCCGACTGTTTTCCGTTCATCCATTGACCTATTATTTTCATTATTTGCTTTTTTGCATGATTGTGACTATATATGGATTTTTCTAAGGCATTTTCTACTGCCTTGCTATCTATATGGAATTTTTTTATATCTTCATTTAGTTTACATATACTATTCCATTGTTGATATAATACATCCTTTTCATTATATACACTCAGTTCCCCTATTATTTTTGTTATTATACTATCTAACATACTGTTTTCGTCGTGATACAATTCTGTTAATGTAGATACCTTATACACCTTAGTCTGTTTTAATAGTTCCTTTTGTTTTTTACTATCTGAATACAACATTTTTATAAAGACGTTGAGAACCTGTACATTTAATGTCGCAGTTTTTTTTATTATATTGTCAATTATGCGAGTTTTTGTTGTTGTTTTCATATTTGATAATATATTCGTTATTTCTAACAAAGTATAATTTTGTTTGGGAGAAATCGTGCGGTTATTGTCTACATTTTCTTGTATTTTTTTAAAGTCGGCATTTAATTCGTTTATTACAGATAATACGGGTTCCTTCTTATATATACCAAATGGGATTCTAACTAATCCTTCCAAGTATTGCTTGATTTTTATACCAAATTCATCTGGACGACCTTTTAATTCCTTCAACTTTGAGATTGCTTTCTCTTTTACAGAATCCGTCGTTTTTAATAAACATATTTGTTGTTCTAATGAAATCTTTTTACCTTCATATTTATTTAATACCTCTTGGGTACGATTTATATTATATTTCACAATATCTTTCATTTGACACCTTATTTTCCATGGGAAACTATTGTATATCATTTCTTGGTAATTTGTATCATATCCCGATACACTGTTTAATAAATCATACAATAAATAACACATATACTCTATATCCGTATCATTTTTATAATATAACAAGTGCAATAGCATATTTCGTTGTTCATAGATATCCATTTCTAAAAACTCTTGTGTCACTTTATCCATATTTGTATTCGTTAACTTTGTAACGGCTGCATTTGTATTTATTACATTTTTTATTATATCAGTATTTCCATAGACCAATAAATCTTTTAATGTTAAATTATCAATTATATTACGTAATATTTCTTTATTTCCACCAGTTGTTTCTTCTACCGATTCGTTTAATGAACTCAAACGATGCTCTATATACCTGTTACTTATACATTCCAAATGAATATCGTCCAATATTCCATTTATAATTAATGTTTTCTTTCCACGAAGATGTTGAATTATTATACGAATACAATTTGTTGATTGAAATAATGTTTTGGGTTCGTAATCTATATTAAAACATTCGTATGATAATGCTTCTATATGTTCTATTATATTATCTCCCTTTTTCTCACAACAGATTGTTGTATCTGTATTATTATAAGTATAATCTGGCTTCCAATGAATTAATTTATATCCGGTTGGACGAACATGCTTCATTATTAAATCATATTTTGCTTTTATTATTTCACGCGATGGAGTAGTATTTTTAAATTTTGTACCAAAACTTATAAATAACAAATCCAATATATTTGTTGTACCAAACCCACATACGATTACCGATAACTTATCTATCACTTGTTGTAATTCACATATCATTTCATCAGTTGTCATTGATAATGGAAGTTTTTTTACATCTTTTAATAATTTTTCATTTCTTTCAAATATTTCTGTCAACACATGTATTGATAATTTTGTGTCATTTTCACTAAATATTTCCAATAAATGGTTGCTTTTTATTGATAATATTGTATTTTGAATTATCTCCCGTATGTAACCTATTTTTGTTGTTACAAATTGTATCACACTTTGTGCTGCAGAAACGTCTGTCATATCCATTTTTAATACATTAAAACTATTTACTTTTTTAAATGTGCTCATGATATATAATGATAATAGATTATGGGGTTTTTTCAGTATTCTTTCTTGTTATTTTATTACATTATGTAAACCATATAAACTTTTACTCCGTATATATGTAGTATACTTATCATGGGAATTCCAAGTTATTTTTCACATATTATTAGAAATTATTCTAATATTATACGAAGTTTTAAAGACTTATCATGCACACAATTTGGTTCTTTATTTATGGATTGTAATTCCATTATTTATGATGCTGTTCATACTATACCATATCACCATAATGACAAAACCTCATATGAAACACTCATTATTGATAGTGTTATCAAATCTATACATAATCATTTATCTATCATTAAACCCACTAATAATATTTTTATTGCATTCGACGGTGTTGCACCATTCGCTAAAATGGAACAACAACGAACCCGACGTAACAGAACCGCTCTTACAAAAATTTTGCTATCTCAATCACAGGATACTCAATGGGATACGTCTGTTATTACTCCAGGGACTACATTTATGACGAACTTATCTAAACGGGTACAACACGCCTTTGAAAATATGGAACACAAGTACAATGTTTCTAATATTATTGTTTCTGGTTCTAATTCCCCGGGTGAGGGTGAACATAAACTCTTTGATTTCTTACGGAAACAAAAGTGTCTTAATGAAAATATTGCATTGTATGGGTTGGATTCTGATCTTATTATGTTATCCATCTTTAATTTACAACATTGTCATAATATTTATATTTTTAGAGAAGCACCTGAATTTTTAAAACATTATTTTCCAATTGATAAATCTACTTCTCAAGATCTGCCTTATTTTTTAGATATGAAAGCTTTATCTTTATCTATATTATCTGAGATGGGTTGTATGTATTCTACACAACAACGTATTTATGATTATATCTTTTTATGCTTCTTTTTGGGTAATGACTTCTTACCACATTTTCCTGCTATGAATATACGTACGCATGGCATTCAAGTCATATTAGATGTTTATCGTAATCATATTGGTAACCGTCCCGATGCATTCATCATTGACAAACAAAATGTTATTCAATGGAAATATGTTAATAAATTAGTTAATGAAATCGCGAAAAAAGAACATGAATTGTTAACTATTGAATATAGTACACGTTCTAAACGGGATTTTAATAAGAAGAATACACAATCTAACCTTACACCAGAAGATTGTTTACAAAATATTCCTCTCGTTTATCGAGGTGATGAATTGTATATATGTCCAAGTGATACCAACTGGAATGAACGATATTATAAAACGCTATTCGGTGGACCACAATCCTCTACCAATATACATGATATTTGTACCAATTATATGGAGGGTCTTGAATGGGTTTTTAAATATTATTCTAATGGTTGCCCACATTGGAAATGGAAATACAATTATCATTACCCGCCCTTATTTGCTGACCTGCGGAAATATATACCTCACTTTAATACGGAATTTATTCATGATAAAACTACTTCCTCTAATAATCCACAACAACCCTTTTCTCCCTATGTTCAATTGTCCTATGTATTACCTTCTTCCGCTTTACATAACCTACCTGTAAATATTCAAAATTTCTTGACAAAAAATTATAAATCCCTTTATAGTGATTCGTTTGAATTTTGTTGGGCATTTTGCCGATACTTTTGGGAAGCACACCCGCTTCTTCCTGATATTTCGTTGGAACTCTTGGAACAATGGGATATTCAGTTCAAAATGCATTTTAATACTGTTAATTAGTATAACTATTTTCTGTATATAAAATATATAAAATATGGGAGACGCTATTATTACAAAGTTTGTTGAAGTTATTGATTTATTAAAAACGAATATTAATGAGATTAAACAAATTAATAATGTTATTCATACTGAATTACCGTCTTTTTTTACTACATTAAATCGTTTACATTCTACATTGACTTCTTTATCGTTTATTTATAATAATGATTCTGCTCATTATAGTCTGTTTAAACATCATTTACTTAAATTCTCACAAATAGATACTATATTATGTAAAATTACACCTATGCGTGGGTTATTGGTTCAACTTAATAGTATTAAATATGCAACCACTTGCACTGAAAAACTTAAAAAATATATCAATTTATATATTCAGCATAAACCTTCTACTATTCATAGTAGAATTATCAAATACTTTAAAATAATAGAAGACGTATTACCTACTGTTATTAATTTAAATAGGACCATTTTAGGAAGTGCTATACGAATTAAACAACCTATTCTTAGAAAAGCATGGATGTTGGCTGGTGAAAATCAATTAAATGATAGTTCTCTTCCTATCAATATTATTCAAGATAATCTGTATATGTTACTTAAATTAGAAATTGGAGAAAATACTATTAATAGGGCTAATAAAACTCAAATGTATAAAGATATTATTAATCTTATTACTGATGATATTGATAATAGAGGTTCTACACAAGGTGATGGAAATATTTCTATTGCTGAATTAAATGATTTACCAGATGAATTAATGAGAACAATTGATGATATTGATTATGGGAATGAAGTTATTATTCAGGAAGACAACTTTTCTGTTCACCCTGATACATATGGGTGTTTTAATTTTGGTACCAGTAAAACTTTTATTGAATCTAATGATATTATTGATTCTCATACTGAGTCTACCAAAACAGATGACAATGATACTGTTTGTGGTGAAAATAATTACGATGCTATTAGTTTTTTTAATGCATATAAACAGTATTTAAAAGTCAAAAAGAAAAAACTTAAAGCTAAACAAAGACAGAAGAATAAACAGAAAGAAGAATCTACTGACCCAAAAGAATCTACTGACCCAAAAGAATCTACTGAATCTATCGAAAATGTAGAAGAGGCCATTTTTGAAGGATTAAACTTTTTATTTAATTCTAATGATGAATCTATTGAAGAAAGTATTAAAGTATCTATTGATATTCCTTTTATAGATGACAATAATACCTTATCATGGAATACATCACAAGATTTGATTGAAAGACCTCCATGTGGACAGGATTATGGTTGTGATTTTCCTATTAAAAAAATTGCTACTCTTATATTAAAGAACCCAAGTGACTATGATTCCAGATTAAATGATGAAAATAGTATTCTTTCAAAAATTCTTTTTAAAATGCATGTAAATGATCAAGAATGGGGAGGCACCAACCAAGCCCACGTTAGATATCAAATTAATGGCAACACTTGTGTTAAAGCATTTACTGTTAATAAAAAAGACAATCCAAAGAATAAATATACTTTTACTATTAGTGGGTGTGAAATCAATAAAAAATACAAATTATTTAATTCGCATTCTACTACTGAACAAGTTCATATATGGTTATTTTGCCCGCCTTGGTCTGGTTGGTCTATTACTGCCACATCTATTTCTTGTCAGTTATATTTTAATTAAGTAATTACATTTAAAATTCGCTTCTTTGGTTTTATTTTATTTACCTTTGCTGCCTCCTTGGCTTCTTTTGCTGTAATCATGGCATGAAGTTTTTCAATCTTGGCAGTTTCCTTGCGCAAAGCCGCGCAAGTCGCTGCGGCTGCACGACGCTCCTCCTTCGCCTGTGCTTTTGCTGCTGCCTTTTCTTCTCTCACTGCTGCCCTTGCTGCTGCCTTTTCTTCTCTCACTGCTGCCCTTGCTGCTCTTTTTTCTTCTAACTTTGCTGCTCTCTTTGCTTCTCTCTCTGCTTTCTTTGCTGCAATTCGTGCTTCTCTCTCTGCTTTCGCCTTCTCTCTCTTTTCTTTTTTTGCTTGGAGATATTTGACCATCCCTATCATAAACTTAAATGCTTTCTTTCGTAAGAAGTAATTTATATCTATATCACCACCATCCGTGTGCAGCAACAATGCTAATGCCGCGATAGGTACTTTTCTATAAGTTGCGAAGTATACATTGTTAAAGCCAAAATTATCCATTTTAATGCTTAACCTAAAATGGTCCATAATAGTTATAATATTATGATTGTAGTATTTGTAACAAGGGTTTTTATTTAATACGAAATGGGTATTCTGTTGATTTTTATTGGAAAACGCGGTAAGGATTTTTGTATTTGGACAAAGTTTTCTAAATTCATTGTTGGCATACCAGTTGCCATTATTATGTAACATAAATAGCTGTTTCATCCAACCTTCTGTATAAACATAAGCTGCATCACGCCAATCTAATTCTCTTTCAAACGGATTTTCTACATCTGTTATATTACGTTCTGTACCAATTTCCAGAAAGGGATTGGAATCTTGAATCATTTTTATGCGAGTATTTATATCAATATATTTAAAGATATACCGCTTCATCTCTGCTGGTAATCTTGTCTGGATAAACTCCAATGCTTCAGTTGATATCATTATGACTGAATAAGTTTTTGATTTGTTAATAATCGTTAAACCGACCGACTTTTAGCAATTTTCTACGTTTTCTACGTTTTCCACATTTCTCCAAAAATTAACACTACAAAATTGATTTAAAAATAATAGTTTATAATTAATAGATAAACCAAACTATTAATTATATGAATAGTGAACCACTACAAAATAGTATTGTACATACTGATGTAAATATTGTTCGTGAAACTGGATTAGACCAATTTTATACAATACCAACTTGTGCCAAACAATGTATAGACAAAATGAATGAATTATATAATATTACAGACTTTGATTTAATTGTTGAACCCAGTGCTGGTAATGGTAGTTTCTTTAATCAAATTGTACATACAAGTAAAGTCGGGATTGACCTTGCTCCTCAACACCCCGCTATTATTCAACAAGATTTCTTTGATTATTATCCTCCAGATGGTAAAACTCATATTTCTACCATTGGTAATCCTCCATTCGGTAAAAATTCTTCATTAGCTATCAAATTCTTTAATCATGCTGCACAGTGGTCAGACATTATTGCATTCATTATTCCAAGAACTTTTAGAAAAATTAGTGTTCAAAATAAACTGGATAAATCATTTCATTTGGTACACGACAATGATATACCAAATAAACCATGTTGTTTTTCTCCACCAATGGCTGTTAAATGTTGTTTTCAAATATGGGAAAGACGTACTGAACAACGTCCATTTATAGAATTACCTACCAAACACGCTGATTGGACATTTTTACCATTTGGACCTCTTGATGATAATGGACAACCGACACCACCATCTGGTGCTGATTTTGCTATGAGAGCCTATGGTGGAAAAATTGGAGAAATTATACAAACTGGATTAGAAGAACTTAGACCTAAAAGTTGGCATTGGTTTTCATCTAATATTAATACAGAGGTCCTTATTTCACGGTTTCAAACACTTGATTATTCTAATAGTCTTAACACGGCAAGACAAAACTCTATGGGACGAGCTGAATTGGTTCAATTATATCAACAATATCTATCCAAACATTCGCATTAAAAAATAGTTTATTTAATTATTTTACATTTCTTTTTTATTCAATATCATCTATCCTATACTGTAACAAATCCTCCCAACATTTACTTCCATATACTGGCCGCAATGCATATTCCTTGTCATTCTCTGTGTTATTTAAATCCTCCTCAGTAATTTTACCCAACTTTGTAAGTGTACCGTGTGCATATCCTCCATGCAATAATACCATTCGCTTCATATCTGCTTTGTTTAGTTTGAAGATATATAACTCACCCATCGTTGTTTCTATATTATCTTCATTCATGTAATAGGCTGTTAATAAATACTCACATACATGATTCATTCTTAATTGCACGTAGTTAAATTTATTGTTATCTTTACCACCATTAGAGATTTTGATTTCTAAATTTGTTTCATTATGTTGTAAATCTCCTATACATAATGCAGAACTGTTCTTTATCATGTCATATTTCATTTTTATGTAGTTTTCAAGCAATGGACCAGATACTTGACCAGACAGCTGATTTATCTTACAATATATATGTGCTGCTTTTAAGCTTGGCTGTTTCATTATTTCTACTTTATTGTCACGCTTTGATAAATTTAAAATATAACGTAGTTGTCGCTTAGTTTCCATATTTTGGTCTTCTTCAGGCGAAGTTACCATAATAGATGTATTTGATGCGGACATATTGTAATTTTACTAATAAATGGTTTTGAGTTGTTACTACTTGGATAAGTATTTGGATTTAATCAATTTTCTACCTTTTTATCTATCATCCCCCACTGCAACACGAAAATCATTTTGTAATTCTTTTCCGTCTACTCCATACATTTTTGGTTTATATTGACAAATATAATGATATATTATACTATCAAATCTATCCCAATCTATATCATTTTCATGGTCTTCCCACTCATATTCATCAATACCCAAATTATCCAATAATATTTGCATTGCATCACTAATAATTGCACGTTCTTCTTTTACGGTAAATTGTTTCGTATCCTCTTCGATATTTTCAATGGATGTATATTGTTTGAATAAAAAATTATTCAAATTCACATACCATGATATACCTTCTACTATTGTTGGAATATATTTTACTATAAACATATCTTCTATTATGTTTCTTGCTACATCGTAACACATTTTATCGGTAAAACCCATTATATAATATAAAGTATTTAAGTTTATATTATTTTTATTAAATATACAAATACAACAAATTGTACTGACGGTTCGTCCAAAACGTGGAAAATTGCTTTCGGGCGTACTCTCTTATTTATATGCATATTATAACAACCCTATTCAAAATGGATCAAAGTTGCATTATTTGTGCCGAAAAGTTTAACACCAACAAACTCAAACCAGTTACGTGCGAGTTTTGTGAGTTTACCGCGTGTTCTACTTGCTGTCAACGCTATGTTCTTGACCAAGAAACATCTACGTGTATGAACAATGATTGCAACAAGGAATGGACACGCAAATTTGTGGTCAATACATTTCCCAAGACATGGGTTAGTAAAGATTGGAAAAATATGAACGCTAAAGTCGCTGTTGATAAAGAAAAAGCATTGTTTCCAAATACTATGGGAGTTATCGCCGATATAAAAGCTAAAGAAGCAGTTAAGACCGAAATATCACAAATACAACAACAAATTGATACATTAACCGACCTAAAAAACCAACTTGACCGTCAAGTTAGAAATGGAGGTATTGTCGCTGAAAAAAGCGTTTCTAATGGACGAAAATGCCCAGACTCCGAATGCCGCGGGTTTCTAAGTACCCAATGGAAGTGTGGGGTTTGTGAAAAATGGGCTTGTCCTGAATGCCATGTTATCAAAGGAGATACACGTGATACAGAACATACATGTGACCCTGATACTTTAGCTACTGCTAAGTTGCTTGATAAGGACACGAAACCCTGCCCAAAATGCTCTACTCCTATCCATAAGATTGAGGGGTGTGACCAAATGTGGTGCACTCAATGCCATACTGGTTTCAGTTGGAGGAGAGGAACTATTGAAAATCGTATCCACAATCCACACTATTATGAATGGCAACGCCAAAATGGTGGAGGAAGAGCTCCTCGTAATGTAGGTGATTTTGAATGTGGACGCGATATTGGTGACCGTAACGTTCATCGACGTCTTTCTTTTGCTTTTAACCTAATTCAAACCGCATACAAACAAAAACACGACCCGTCTGTTGAAATAACTGACCCAGAGATTGCAGAGAAAGAGAAGGCATTGAAGGATGCCAGAGACAAAGCTACATACATTAAAGACCGTCTTCTTAGAATTATACGCAACACAATACACTTAAATGAGGTTGTTGCCCCACGATTTCGGCAAACCAATGATGATGTGAATCAAGACGCCAGAATACAATTTATTACCAAAAAATATGACGACAAAAAATTCGCTTCTATTATTCATAAAAATAACAAGGCCATTTCTAAAAAACAGGATATATTTAACGTTATTCAACTCCAACATCAGGGTATAACTGATATCGTTTTCCGTATTATAGATGCATTATCGCCAATAAATGATGTAATTGACGGAAAAGTAAAAACATTTAAGGGTAAGACCTGTCGCGAAGTCGCTGAACAAATATACACTCTATATGAAGAATTTCAAACGCTTACTGAGTACTCCAATAATCTACTACGAGAACACAGCAAAACATACCAATGCAAATGTTGGCGCATAAACCACTTGGAAGTACGTCAGTACGCTACTTTTAAATAGATAACCCTTTTCCTTATAATTTATAACTAAACACTTTTTTATAATTTATGTGTATTCTAACAGTTAATAAAACAAGATAAATACTTTTATTGTACTATATCATTATTATCTCAAATGAAGGAACGTAGATTAATAATACCTCAACAAATATCACGAATTGCATTGTATTCTACTCCATGCATAATTCAATGTATTTATGTAAGTTATAGTAATGGATATACGGTCTTAACCGTTGGACTCTCTTGTCTATGTGGATCAAGTATATTATACTGGAATAATATGCAAAATACAGCAATATATAATATAGACCGCTTATTAGCAGTAAGTGTTCTAAGTATTAAAAGTTATATTGCATATAATCATTTTTGTATAAGAGGTGCAAAAATATGGTATACCAGTTTACTTGTATCTGCATTTGCCTACATATTATCTTTGTATTTGTTTCAAATTAATAAACATTGTATAGAACCAGATAAATCACAAATTATGAAACAGGCTGTTTATTATCATATGTTTTTTATTCATTTTCTACCGACAACTACATTTTCTTTATGTGTTTTGCATTATTTGCCGATAATAGAAGATACATAGAGATAATTACAAAATTGTATATTCAAATGTGTAAATAACATTTTCTATTTTTATATTATAATATGCTTGGATCTAACAAAATTCATTATTCAATCATTATCTTTTTCTTAATAATTATGTATGCAATTAACATCTATGCGTTTAAGAATGGATTCCCTACTTGTGAAAATTACGTTACCAATACGTATTTATATTTAGCATTAAGTATTTGTTACATCTATTTTAATATCAACCAATTTAGCTCATATAATCATCACATATTTATACCATTCTTGGTAAGTATTGCGGCAATCCTATATATTACTATGAATAAACCGAAAACACAGAGTGGTATAGCTATTAATCATATCGTATGGTTTGTATTTTTAACAGCTTTATCTTTTATGATTATACCTATTACATCTATGAGTAGTGATTCTATGATTTATATGACTTTGTTTTTTACATTTGCAATATTTATTATCATGTCTGCTCTTGTTTATTTGTTTCCTACTTTTTTTCAAAAAACAATGCACTTTATGTTTCCAGGATTATTAGTAGCACTTATTATGATTATCTTAATTGAGTTATTTTTGATTTTTATTAAACAGAAATATCCTACTCATATTCATCGTTATATTAGCTGTTTTGTTATTACTTTATTTTCAGTGTTTATCTCTTATGATACACAACTCATGTTTGAAGAAGCTGAACAATGTAGAAAATATGCTAATTATCCTGAATCAAGTATGAAATTCATATTAGATATTGTTAATATCTTTGTGAGGTCGTTATCTATGCAAAGTCGTTAACTAATATGAAAAATTGATTTATATTGTTTTATAGATTTTTATCAACAACATAAATTATGGAGTTTATTACAATGTTTTATTTTGATAAATTAGATTTAATCACTATGGAAAATATACAAAAAATATTTAAATTTGTTATAGTGAATTTTGGGATTTATTTGATGTGGATTACTTTACATTACTTTGCTGCTCATCTATATATTCATTGGTGTGTTCCTGCTACTTTAACCGGGTTGATTATGTCGCCATTCTTGGTTCCTGCACCACATTGTTTTGGATTAAGATGGGTAATTTATCAAGGAGGGAACAGTATTATTGTTATGTGGTCGTTCATTGGTGTTTGGTTACTTTCTTACTTTATTCCTATAAAACAATAAAAATATAAAAAAATATACAATTGCATAATATAATTATAACTTTTTTATTCTTGAACATTTTGTAAAAAGGTAATAACGCACGAGTCGTCGTTGTCGTTGTTGAGTGGATTGAGTATCATAAAAGTGTAATTAAACAAGGTCAAGGTCAAGGTCGTTGTCGTAGTGGTTTAGGTTTAGGTTTAGGTTTAGGTTTAGGT
>Ga0181596_10000074_pt1 | contig 88897 bp, 108 predicted proteins | sample 041ome_6_FD_148655 | JGI IMG/M metagenome (GOLD analysis project Ga0181596, IMG submission 148655) | Coastal salt marsh microbial communities from the Groves Creek Marsh, Skidaway Island, Georgia - 041402US metaG (spades assembly) | ecosystem: Environmental > Aquatic > Marine > Intertidal zone... | reverse complement strand
CCATAGATCCATAATAGAGGAGACAGCGAGGATCGGTGGTTTCACACCAACACTGAACGAAGACGACAGGGCCAAGAGGCCCATAATAGAATTTGATTCTGGATTGGCACTTTACAACCACGGCACAGTGGCCAAAAAATCTGTGACGCTCTATGACACAGTGACAACGGACGCATTCAGCTCAGTGGTCAAACAGACTGGTTACATTGTGGATGGACTTGCATTAGCGGACGGAATGAGGGTGGTGTTTGCGGCAGACACTGATCCTTTGGTAAAGAACAAGATCTATGATGTTAACTTTGTAACAGCGGGAGACTCAACACAGGTCATAAACTTGACAGAGGCATCGGATGCCACACCAACTGACAATGATTCGATATTCATAGAGTTCGGGACAACGAACCAAGGAAAGACTTTCCGTTATGACAGCACCACAGAGTCATTCATACAAGCACAGGAGAAGACAGGAGTGAACCAACAACCGTTGTTCTCAATGTTTGACAACGATCACACACCTTTCGACGATGCCACAACATATCCAAACTCGACTTTCGCGGGAGCAAAGGTTTTTGCCTTTGCCACGTCAGACACAGCGACCACTGATACTGTACTGGGAATCAAAGTCAAGTACAACACCATCAACAACGTGGGAGATATAGTGTTTGATTCGGACCACACATCAGGTACGTTCACTTACAAGAGTGGAACTTCGACGATAACGAAGAACTTGGCCGAGGGACACCTACACTACACCACAGGTAGGTCAACACACAATTCACGTAGTGCTTGGATAAAAAGGACCGCGGAAAGTAAACAACGTGTGATACGTACATTCATAGTCGACGCAACCGAGAAGCAGTTGTTCCCGATCGACTTCTACAAGGATTCGGCGGACCTAACTGATCTTGAAGTATCAGTGTCTGTCAACGGTTCAAGGAAGACACTTACAACAGATTACACAATAGAGACAGGAACAAAAAACAAATACGTAAAATTCAACAAATCACTGGAAGTAAATGATCAGATCAGGATAGCCGCATACAGCAGTGCCGACAAGGTGGCTGACAAAGGCATCTACGAGATACCAGAAAACCTTGCGACAAACAGTCTCAACCAGCAGTTGGGCACATTCACGTTTGGCCAGATCTTGAACCATGTCAAAGACATCTTTGAAAAGAATCAGGATGTCACTGGTGCTATACCTGGTGTGTCAAACCTGAGGGACAAACCAGATGCGAGGTTGAAAGGTGGTAGCATACACCAGCACGAGGCACCATTGCTTCCTGCTATTTTTGGCGCCATAGACCAGGAAAGCAACTTCTTCACAGCAACAGATTATGTGAACCAGGAGTATGAGAAATGGTACAATGCATTTCTCACACACGCAACAGGCACAGCATACGAGGGAGTGGCCGCGGACAGGGTTGATGAGATAATCACAGCCATCACACCAGGCAGGAACAACACCTTCCCGTTCTTCTACGAGGACATGGTGGGTTGGGGAGAAAACGTATCGACTAGATCATACACAGTGATGGGTTCATCACAGACAGACTATGCATTGGACTCACAACACGACATTACCTCTTTGAGCAACAGGGCGGTCTACGTGTACCTTAATGGTGTGCAGTTATTGTTGGGCATAGATTACACTTTCAGCACCACAGACGACAGCGTCAACATTACTAAAACTCTAGCAGAGGGCGACAAGATCGAGATCAAGGACTACGCTGACACCACAGGCAGTTACATGCCACCGTCACCCACCAAACTGGGAATGTATCCCAAGTTCATTCCTGAGGCGTTCACAGACACAACCTATTTGACTGATACCGCAGTGATAAGGAAGCACGATGGATCGATAATCAAGGCATACGGTGACGAGCGAGATGAATTAATACTGGAACTTGAGAAAAGGATATACAACAACATAAAAGTCGACTATGATGCGTCTTTGATTGATATACATGATGTGTCACCAAGTGCTTTCACGTCAACAGAATACAACTTACAAGAAGTGGATAGCGTGATGGGACCGGATTTCTATCAGTGGGCGGGTCGTAACAACGTCCAGTACATCAACAACACGTCGTTCTCAGAAGGATCACCTTTCACGTACAACTATGCTAAATCGAAAGGTAGATTGATAGGCGAGAACCTGCCAGGACACTGGAGGGGCATTTACAAATATTTCTATGACACGGACGCTCCACATGTGAGACCATGGGAGATGCTGGGCCATTCGGAGAAGCCCACAGAGTGGGATGACACTTACGGCACCGCACCATACACATCTGGCAACGATGTGCTTTGGAATGCGATAGCAACGGAACCTGGCAGATACGGCAAGCCTTCGATCAGGGACTACCTACCTGTTGACGCATCGGGTAACCTACTGGATCCATTGGCGGCGGGACTTGTTGACGACTTTGACATACCGGGAAGACAGAACGCCTGGAAGTTTGGAGATCAAGCACCAGCGGAGACGTCATGGAGGAGGTCGAGTGCTTACCCGTTTACGGTGATGAAAACTCTGGCGTTGACTAAACCGGCAAAATTCTTCTCTAACCTCTTTGATCCATCGAGGCTGACAACCAACGTCGCTGGAAATCAAATCTACACAGAAACGGGTTTAAGGAAAACACTGGCAACAGCAAGATATCACTTGGAGACAGAAACAAATCTAGCAACGGGAGTGACAACCAGATACCAAACGGCGGGATACCAACCTTTCGTGGTCAACTACCTGATATCGAGGAACCTAGACACCAAGACATTCTACTACGACAAGATGAAGAACCTGTCTGTGCAGTTGGCATACAAGTTGGGTGGCTTCACGGACAAGGACAATATAAAAATTCTTACTGATAGTGTTTCACCAGGTTCAAAGTCTGGTTCAAAATTCATACCAGACGAGAACTACAAGATACTTTTCAGGACTTCAAACCCTGTAGAGAGTTTCCAATATTCCGGTGTGCTGATAGAGAAGAACACAGATATCAGCCAGGATGGTTCTACAATACTGGGCGGATACAAAGTGTTAGGATACAGTACTACTAAACCTTACTTCAATTTCAACTATCCGGTCAAGACCACCACAGCGACAGCAGTGTCCGTTGAGGGATCAATGGTGGTAGAGCAGTACACTGCATATCAAGAAACAACACAGACCATACCATATGGTCACGTGTTTGACACCATTCAGGACGTTGCAGACTTCTTGTTTGGCTATGGACAATGGCTTGAATCACAAGGATTCCGATTCAACAAGTTCTCGAACGAACTGAAAGAAACACTGAACTGGTCAAACGCTGTACGTGAATTTTTATTCTGGACCACACAGGAATGGTCACCAGGATCAGCGATAACCGTTTCTCCAGCCGCGGATGGATTCGAACTAGACACCAACAACAGCATTGTGGGAAAACTGAGGAACCTGGCAGGTGACTATTCACTGCTAGACTCGGGCGGTAGAAAGATTGACATCAGTGGGATATCTACCAAGCGAATTGGCAAGACTTTTGAACTGGGGATTAAATCAGACACAGTGGGTCTTTACAACATAGCACTGAACACCGTACAGAAGGAACACGTATTATTGTTGGACAATAGCACAGTGTTCTCAGACATTATCTATGACACATTCACAGGATTTAGACAACAGAGACTGAAACTAGTGGGTTGGAAAACAGCAGGATGGAATGGAGACTACTACGCACCAGGCTTCGTGTTTGACGCCGCACAGGTCACATATTGGCTTGCAAACACAGACTACAGGATAGGTGACAGTGTTGAATACCAAGGCAAGTTCTATGTGGCAAAAACCAATCACAACTCCGGTGCCACTTTCGAAAAAACCAACTGGACACTCAAAGATGAGAAACCAGCACCACAGTTGATACCCAACTTCGAGTACAAGATAGCACAGTTCAATGATTTCTATGAACTAGAAACCAACAACTTCGATGAATCACAACAGCAATTGGCACAGAGGCTGACTGGATATCAGAGCAGGGACTACTTGGAGAACCTTTTCGTCAATGATGTGTCGCAGTACAAGTTCTATCAAGGATACATCAGGGAGAAAGGCACACAGAACGCTATAGACAAGATATTGAAGGCCAAGTATGAGGGAGAGGACATCACACTTGATCTTTATCCTGAATGGATGATACGTACGGGTAACTTTGGTAACACAGATTCCATAGAGAACATACAGATCACATTGAAAGATGATGAGATAACAGCAGATCCGCAGAGTATAGAATTACTTGATATATCATCGGACACCGTTGAATATGCGAGATCAGACGCCATAGTCAAAGACAATTTCTACTACAAGCCGGTTGAGTACACGGCATCAACCACATTCAAGAGATTGGACTACACCAAGGAAGGTGTCAGTAGGGACACAGCACAAGTCTTCAAGACTGCAGGATATCCTCAACTGCAACAGGTACAACACACTGCGTTCAACATAGACGAGATACTGAATCTCGACATAAACGCCATAACAACAAATGACCTAATATGGATTGCCAACAAGAGCAACCGAGACTGGGACGTGTTAAGGATTACGAGTGCAGGAATCAAAATAGCAACATTAAATCTTATCAACGATGCAACACAGTTGGAGATAACATTCACCGATTCTCACAATTTGAGTGCGGGCACCACAACAACACAGGCAGATTACTTTGGCATATCAAACAGTGAGGAATCAACACTAAACGGTGTGTATCAGGTCAGTGCAACACCAGACCACAAGACGGTGATCATAGATTATGATGGCAATGTTGGATTTATACCTGCACTGGAAGATGGATCCACAGCGGACAGTTATGGAAACATCTACAAGTTTGTATCTGTTAGGTTAGCGTCAATGGATAACGTCAATGACCTGTTGGAATACGATCAGTACACTGATAAGAATGACGCAATAGAACAACCAGGAGACAAAGTGTTCGCTGACGCGGACAGTTCGGGACTGTGGCGTGTGTATGAGAAACAGGATCCATACACCACAGGATTAGTCCTATCCCCAGATGCCAGCACTGCGGAACAGGAGTTTGGACACAGGATTGTTGCACGTAACGATGGAAGGACAGTGGTAGTATCAGCACCAGGCAAAGGGCAAGGCGAGGTACACTTCCAGTTCAGAAGTTCAGCGGAACCAGGAACCACTCTACAGACACAGTCAACGGCCACTATGACCGACAACGACGATAACACCAGCAGGTTGGGTGAGTCTCTATCAATGAGTACAGATGAGAACTTTGTGGTAGCAGGAGCACCATATGCCAATGCGGTTGGGGCCGACGGAAGCACTAGATTCATTGACTCGGGACTGATTAAAATTTACATATGGGATCCAAGCACATTCAAGTACGGTATACTTGACACAGTGAGGGCACCAACCGATGGATCAACATTGAATGAGGATGCCAACTTTGGGTGGTCACACAAGATTTCAGAACCAGGAACCACTTCAACAAGGACAACAGCAGACAAATATCTTTTCGTTTCCGCACCAGGTCATGACAACGACAGGGGTCGGGTGTACATGTACACATGGGGAGTGGGTGCAGACGGATCAACATACGACACTTGGACACAGGACTACACCATAGAATCACCAGCAGGTGGTTCAGGACAGAGATTCGGACACAGGATTCAGGTTAACGACAACGGTGACATCCTGGCTGTAAGTTCACTCGCACCAGGCAACGCGGGCAAGGTAGAGATATTCATTAAGACATCACAGAGCAATGATGGTAGCACACAGAATTCATTCACACTTGCACAGACCATAACGGGTGTGGCTTCAGACGGTTCAAGTATCAACACAGCGTTTGGCGAATCTATAGCAATGAGCAAGGATGGTACCACACTTATCATAGGTGCACCGGGTGTCGACGGCACTGCACATCCAGATGCAGGAGCCATATACTACTACAAATGGAACGCAGACGATTCAACCAACACATATACACTGCAACAAACCATAAGTGCACCAAGTTCGAGCACCAACATGAAGTTTGGGACAAGCCTAGACATTAACAATGCTGGTACAAGATTGATCATAGGTGCTGAAAACTTCGCCAGCTCTAGGGAAATGAAATTTGACGCAGGGGAGACAACATTTGACCTACAGGACACTACCATAGTGGACAGCAACACAGGATCCGGAGGGGCATTCACGGCAACCATGTACAACACGAAATTCGTCGTGGATGACAGACTAATGGCGGACAATGTCACAGCAGACGATGACTTTGGCAGAGGCGTTTGTGTCATTGACAATTCTGTTTTTGTTGGTGCACCAAAAGACGACGGCAACACAACGTCAGATGGAAGCACCAAGGTAGTAAATGATGGTACTGTAGCGTGTTACGATCTTACAGTGAATGGTCAATATGCATGGAAGAACTTAGTATCTGAAACACCGTTGATGGATACTGATAAACTGGGCAAAGTTTTTGAATTTAATAAAAAAACAAAACAAATACGAGACTATTATGATTTATATGATCCTATAAAAGGCAGGATCCTTGGTATAGCAGACAGGGAGATCAACATCAAGACTGCGTGGGATCCAGCGACCTACAACGTGGGAGACAAAGCAAACATCAAGACACCTTGGGCGGACACACACATAGGAGAGGTATGGTGGGATCTGTCAACGGTCAAATGGTTGTGGTACGAACAAGACACACAGGAATACAAGCACAATCACTGGGGACAGACTTTCCCAGGTTCGAGCATAGATGTTTATGAATGGGTAGAGTCAAGGCTCCTGCCGAGTGAATGGAACACCAGGGCTGAGGGCATAGGATCAACAATATCAGGAACTGCACTGTACGGTGATGATTCCAATTACACTGTGGTGCAGAAGTATGATTCAAGACTAGATAGTTTCGTAAACTTCTACTACTACTGGGTTAAAGGTAAAACAACACTGCCCGCAAACAGATTAGACGGAGATAAACACATACACCAACACAGGAAGAACACAGTGGCGTTTGTTGCCAACCTGATTGCAAATCCTAGGGCATTTGATTACAAGTATTATTCTATCACTGACACCAACAAATTACTATTGAACAACATATCAAATTTAACCAATGACGATGTAGTGCTGAATGTGGATATAAGGACAAACACATTTGAGGGTGATTCACACAGTGTTTGGAAATTGGTCAGGGAAGGCGATGCCGACTACAGGCCAGGACAGCAGATAGAGACTCGTTGGTGGGACTCGTTGATAGGTAAAAATTCTGCAGGTGACATTGTACCAGATTTAAATCTTCCGCTGAACGAGAGATACGGCAACAACATCAGACCGAGACAGAGCTGGTACGTGGACAGGTATGATGCACTGAAAGAGATCATAGACTACGCAAACAGTGTATTGAAGAAAAATCAACTGGTGGGACAGGTCAATCTAACAAACCTGGATTCCCAAGATCCGGAACCCACAGCACAGAGCGGCGAATGGGACGCTTCGGTGGACACATACGCGGAATTGACATATGTGAACACAACAGACATATCAGGCACCACGAACTACTTGGTCAAGGCAGATGAGACAGCCAACAACTACTGGGCGATATACACCTGGGATGGCACGGAATGGTCAAGGACCAAGATACAAACCTACAACACTTCTGCATACTGGAGGTACACGGATTGGTACAAGACAGACGGAGATATGGTGCATGATGAGAACACCAAGATAGACAAACAGGTAACGTACCAATACGAACTGGACACACTGGACCTTGCTATAGGTAAACATGTCAACGTCACAAGTGCGGACACCGGTGGATGGAAACTGTTCATGAGAACGGCGGACGGATGGGAAAACGTGGGAACAGAAAACGGAACCATCAGGTTGAGCACTCGACTTTACGACTACAGCCAAGATGCATCCGGCTTTGCAGGACAGGACAACTTCGATGACAACTTCTTTGACCAAGAACCAAGCACGGAGACCAGGAAAGTGTTGACTGCATTGAGGGATGACCTATTCATAAATGACCTAGCAGGCGAATACAACACATTGTTCTTCACCGGTTTACGAAAAGTACTTTCTGAACAGACGTATGTGGACTGGATGTTCAAAACCTCATTCATAAATGCTAAAAACTCTGTCAGACAACTGGACCAAAGGAAGACATACACAACGGGCACAGACAGTTGGATAGAAAGTTACATCAACGAAGTCAAACCATTCCACACAAAATTAAGGGAATACAAACTGGGTTATGACAAGACGGAAACACAGGACGGTATATTCTCGGACTTTGACAACCCCACTTTCTATGATGCCACGACAGGCAAGATCAGGAGTTTGAACGTTGATTCAGACACGGCGAAATTGACAGAGTATCCATACCAGATGTGGTATGACTACCACAAGAAGTACGTTCAGTCAATAACCGTCACAGCAGGTGGCTCAGGATACGAGGTTGCCCCAACAGTAACCATAGTTGGTGGGACGACAGGATCAACGGGACCGTTCCAGATACAGGCTACCAGTAGTTCAGGTGCGACAAGCGGACAATTTGGTTACTACTATCCGTTGTTCACTAGCGAGAAGCAGGCGGAAATATATGACACACAGAATTCAGGTTCGGGCACGACCAAGACTTACACATTTGATGGTTACACAGACACGTTCTATGGACCAACAGCATCGGTCAGGGAGTCAGAGAGCGACAAGTCAGGCACTTTCAAGATGTACGTGACGCCTGCCACAACAGCGGCAACTGCCACTGCTATTATACAAGGTGGTGCAGTGACAAAAATAAATGTAACAGGTATAGGTGCAAACTACACAGCAACTCCAACAGTTATTATATCAGGTGGTAAGATAGACGGAACAACACCAACAGACACAGCCAAGGCCTACGCAAACTTGAACAATGATCTCGTTAGGGATTTTGACACAACTATAAAATTTGACAGGGTGTCTAGCACGTCAAGGGTAGTAGATTGGGTGGCAAGCACAAGTTATGCCTACAACGATCTCATCAGATATAACAATGAGCTTTACAAAGTCACAAACGCATTCACATCAAGCACAGATTTCGATGACAACATAGGGAGTGTATATAAGGTTTATGGAAATGAGACAGGATTGACAGCGGCGGACAGGACCAAAGGATTCTACACACCAGGGTCCGGAATGCCAGGCAATGAACTGGACCAAGTGATGACAGGTGTCGACTACGGTGGCACAATGGTCACAGGTCTAATATTTTCACAAGAAGCGGGCTGGGACAAATCGGGTTGGTATGACTTCCCATGGGACAATTATGGAGGTTCCAGGGTCAAGGCGTTCAGAGCAGACGGATCGACAACGGCATACACGTTTGACACTGCACCAGCATCAACTGATGTTTATCAAGTTTACCTGACACAGGATGACAGCACAAGGAAGAAACTTTCAGATGTCATCAGGGGTGATGGATCAACCGCAACGTTCACTATCAGCGAAACACCAGAAGCAAACGCATTGGTTGAGTTCATACCTTTCGATGACGACGGCGTTCTTACTCCGACCGATGACAGGACGTTAGATTCTATTATCAAAGGAGGTCTCTTCACATCAGCATTGGGACATGCACCTAGTGATATAGTATTGGAAGGAGATGATTTCGTTTCTCCGGACACAAGTTACGCTCCAGAAGAGGTTATTCCAGGACAACTATTTGACACGTTAGACATCAAGGTTTACACATCGCCAGAGTCGGGTGTGCCTTTTATAAGCGAGATGAATCACAGAGGTAACGGAAGTACAACAACATTCAGTATTGGAGACTATCCAGGAACGCTAGGTTCTGTCACAGTGAGTGTAAATGGATCTGTGAAAAAATCAACAACAGACTACAGCGTCAATGTTGCAAACAAAACAATTACATTTACATCTGCACCTGCAAACAACAGTGTCATATCAACAAGGGTGTTTGCAATATCGGGAGAGAATTACAGAGTGCTAAACACGTTCACAGGTGACGGTAGCACAACAACTTTCTTAACTTCAACAAGGGGAGAATTCAATCTAGATTCAACGTCCTCTGACATGTACGTTACAATAGACGGAGTGCCAACCACTGCATACACGACAACGACTGCGGCCAACACGATCACAGTGATATTCGATTCAGCACCAGCGGCAAGTTCTTACATACAGATTGCTGGATTCAACAAATCCGCAACATCTACAAGAAGTTATGCAAGTGTTAGAAATCAAACCATAACTTACGATGGTTCAACAAACAGACACACGCTGACATATCCACCCGGTGCCATAGGACCATTCTCAGGACTCACAACTGTAGAAGTAAACGGAAGGGTGCTACGAGGACCGGACAACACCTACTACGTGGGTGATGGAAGCACATACACATACGGTGTAGTGTCAGGACTGGAAGATGATTCAACCGTTGATCCAGCAAAAACAATCACAACGGCAAGCCAGGTACAGGTGTTTGTTAACGGAACGAAAAAAGATCTAAACACCGACTACACTGTGGACATTGGGAATCAAAACATCGAATTTGTGACTGCATCAGTGCCTACTTCGACAGATGTGATCTGCATATCAACATTGGTAGATAATCAGTATTACAACGAAGGCACGGACATAATTTTAGTTCCTAGTGCGATAACATCTCCTTACAGTTTGACTGCAAGTGATGTATTGTCAGTGACTACATTTAATAATGCATTGGGAATGAAACAAAGAAGAGAAGTTCTCGAAGGAAGACCAAGTGGCGTGTTCAAGTTGAGGTTCGACACCCTGAACGCAGGATACACATACGTGTGGTTGAATGGAGAGCAATTGGTACAAGGATCAGATTACCTGGTAAGTGGCAACACTATCACAGTCTACGGCAAGACGATTACTTCAAGCGATAGACTGGATGTGATGTACTTTGCTATAGAATCAGCGACGGGTGCCACAGGATTCAGAATATTCAAGGACATGATGAATAGGACGTTCTACAAACGTATCAGTAAAACAGGAACAACAAAATTAACAGTAGATATGACTGCAGGAACACAGACCATAACAGTGGAAGATGCAAGTGTGCTACCAACACCAAACGCATCTGCGAACCTCCCTGGTGTCATATTCATAGACAAAGAGAGAATAGAATACTTTACGAAATCAGGTAACACGTTGGGACAACTAAGACGTGGAACACTTGGTACAGGAATTAAGGAGCATGGATCAGGCACTGAAGTGGTAGATGCGTCTGGTACTCAAACCATCCCTTATGCGGACACTGTGTACACCAACACCTTCACAGGTGATGGTAGCACGGCAACATTCGCACTATCACAAGCACCATCATCCGCTAGTGAGTTAGACATATTCATTGGTGGCCAACGATTGTTGCTCACTAGCGAGGATGGATCAACTATCAACTACTCTGTGGACGGAAGCACGACTGCTGTAACATTGAGCACAGCACCTGCTTCAGGCACACAGATTAAAATTTTACACAAGAAAGGACAGGTTTGGTACACGGCACTAGATGGTAATCCAGCGGATGGTAAAGGATTACAAGCATCAAGCACTCAACAGGCTAAATTCATTGCTAATGAACCCACAAACGCACCTGAATAAATACACTAGATGACACAGGACAACAAACCCACAGAATCAAAAGAAGAGAACAGTAAACCTCAGGATAACACGGGTGTTATGATGACGGGGCACATAAAGATTTCAGATCCAGAGACAGGTGAGGTTATCGTAGACAAGAGAAATGCGATACACTACGAGAACATGTCTCAGGCGTTGGCCAATTCATTGGCGAACAAATCAACAGGATTCGTGCATGAGATCGCATTGGGCAATGGTGGTACCAGCGTTGACCCAACGGGTGTAATCACTTATCTCACACCAAACTCAACAGGCACAAACGCAACATTGTACAACCAGACTTATTACAAAGTGGTAGATGACAACAGTGCAACAAACAAGGACACCACAAGGAACAAGATGGAGGTGAGACACACTGCCGGTAACAAGTACACAGACATCGTTGTCACCTGCACATTGGACTACGGTGAGCCAACAGGACAGGCGGCATTCGACAACACGACAGATTTCAACGGTGACTACGTTTTCGATGAACTGGGCCTCAAGAGTTGGGAAGGAACAGAGAACGGTTCAACCAACAAGTTGTTGACACACGTGATATTCCACCCGGTACAGAAGTCATTGAACAGACTTATACAGATAGATTACACATTGAGGATACAGAGTTTAACAACCTTCACTGAAACAAGTTCAACGGCACTGTCAACTTCAAACACAGTGAGTGGAACAACGTCAGGTGGTAACACAGGATACTAATGGCATACACTGTAAACAAGACAAATAGTTCTAGTTCGCCTAACCAGTACACTGTACAGGATGGTGTGATCAACACTCAGACTGATCTAAGTTTCATAGGAAAAGGTTATGCAGGTTATGGTGAAGTCATAGCGGAAAATTTTCTACATCTACTTGAAAATTTCTCAAACACTTCGGCACCTACCAAACCCATCGAAGGACAGTTATGGTGGGATTCGACAAATGCCAAATTGCAGGTGTACAACGGAACAGCATTCCAGACAGCAGGAGGTAGTGCACCATATCAACAGAGTGCACCTTCTGGTCTGTCCGCGGGTGACCTTTGGATAGATTCAGACACAGGACAACTTTATTTTTACAACGGCACGGCATCGGTGTTGGTGGGACCACCTAGTTCCACAGGTACAACAAATGGATTCACATACGACACTATATTGGATTCGGGAGATTCATCACAGAACATAACAAAATTGTTCAATGATGGGAACCTCATAGCGATAATATCAGAAGACACTTTCACTCCAAAATCAGCGATAGCAGGTTTCTCATCGATAACAAAAGGAATAACTTTATCAACAGACATAGCGGATTTGAAATTTGCAGGGTCGGCCACTGATGCAGACGCACTGGGCGGGGTAGCGGCGGCGAACTATCTGAGGGCCAACGCAAACGACACAACATCAGGTACAATCAGCATCGCCAATGACGGGGGATTAATCGTTGGTGTCGATTCAGATTTAACTTTGACGGTGGACGCTTCCGGAGGAATAATTTCTAACACTGCACAGGACACAGACATAACATTCAAGGTCAACGACGGCGGAACAACAACTACAGTTATGACCATAGATGGTTCTGAATCCAAGATTGGTATAGGTACAACCACACCAACTACAAAATTAGACATTGCAGGCACAACAACATCTACTGCGTTTGCAGGACCGCTTACAGGAAATGTAACGGGTAACATCACCAGCACTGGTGCCAATTCAATGACAACCCTCACAATGGGAGGCAATCTAACATCGAAAGCGATATTACCAGATACAACATTAAGTTACGACATAGGTTCGAGCAGTAAGAAATACAACACTGTATATGCTAAAGCAACATCGGCGCAGTACGCTGACTTGGCGGAGATCTACGACACTGATGCGGAGTACGAAGTTGGCACAGTGGTCGTGTTTGGCGGAGAAAAAGAAGTAACAATTTCAACAGAAGGCAATGATCCAAGAGTTGCGGGCGTCATCAGTGGCAAACCTGCTTACTTGATGAATTCGGAATCAGAAGGACAACCTGTTGCACTAATGGGTAAAGTGCCTTGCAAGGTAGTAGGACACATTGTCAAAGGAGACATGCTGTCTACCGATCCAAACAACCATGGAGTAGCAAAGAAGACACACGAGCCACAGGTTGGAGAAGTAATAGGAAAAGCATTAGAGGACTACGATTCAGAGCAAATAGGCACGATTAATATAGTAGTGGGAAGGTGCTAAATATACACAAATGGCGTACACAATTAACAAAACAGACGGAACAGTAGTAACAACGATCACAGACGGAACGGTGGACAACACCACTTCGTTGCAGTTGTTTGGTAAATCATATTCAGGTTTTGGTGAAGCATTAAACGAAAACCTAGTCAAGTTGCTGGAGAACGCGGCCTCAACCGCGGCACCCACAGCACCTTTGAAGGGTGAATTATGGTTTGACACCACAACAAGCCAAATTAAAGTGTACGACGGCACAAGTTTCAAACCCACAGGTGGTGCAAAATCAAGCACTACACTGCCAACGTCACCATCAGCGGGTGACCTCTGGTTGGATGCAACGAATGATCAAGTGTTCGTTTACACAGGAGATTCGAGATCACACCAGGTCAATGACAAATGGGAATTGGTAGGCCCGGCATTCACAGCAGGACAGACGGAATCAGGTTGGAAGATAGAGACATTGGCCAGTGCAGGGGGAAACAAAGTTGTCTCTTCTATGTACGCAGGTGGCACAAGGGTAGCGATACTCTCAAAAGAAACATTTACCCCATCGGCATCTCAGGCAGGGTTTGCAACAGTTAAAGCAGGACTTACACTAAATTCAACTTTGGGTGCGGTGTTCGAAGGATCAACGACAGAAGCATCATCAATTGATGTGTCTAGCACGTCTAACACTTCAGCAACAGTCATCGCAGGTGGAAATTTCCTAAGGGCAGATGCGTCAGACACCACAACAGGTGCACTGACAGTGGACAATGACACAGGTGTCATCATAGGTGACGCACAGGAATTAACAATATCAGTTTCAAGCAATGATGTCACTATAGCACAGACATCTCAAGACAAGGATTTGAGTTTCACGATCAATGATGGGGGTGTAACAAAGACTCCTCTGGCATTCACGGGTGCATCAGGAAACATCGCACTGACTGGTGATGTAACAATCACAGGTAATCTGAACATATCAGGAGAGTACAACAGTTCGACTTCTAACGTATCGACCTATGATGACGCATTCATCAAGGTCAACTCTGGCAACTCAGAAGTAGACGCAGGACTCATAGTTGACACATCTGATACGGATGATGCAAGGATGTTCTATGATGTGTCTGAGAACTACTGGTCAGCGGGTGAAAATCAAAGTTACTCACAGGTGATAAGATTGGCGGACGCAGTCGAGGACGGTGATGCCAACAAGGGCAAAGTTTTGAAAACCACAGCGGGCGGAAATGTCAAAGCAACTTCAATGACGTTGGGTGCTGTTGGATCTATTACATACACTGACACATCAAACACCAATGTACCAACGATAGGCGCGGTGGCCACTCTAAGCAATCAATGGGGTGGATCTCAAAAAACAGTTTCAACTTCCAACCCAACGGGCAGTGACGGAAGCGACGGGGACTTCTGGTTCGTAAGGGAGGCTTAATCCCATGTCCACAGTCACTAAGACTTTCACATATGAAGGCGGCGTTAGAATTGCTGATGTCCCACCAGGGACAACACTTCTGACAATACATCTATGGGGTGGAGCCGGAGGCGGAGGCGGAAACGATGTCGCAGTTGGCGGAAGTGGTTCTGCCGGAACGTATGTGACAGCCACTGACATAGACATGACTTCATACGCTGGAGTTAAGAACATATCAGTGAGTGTTGGTGGCGGTGGTGAGTCGGGAACATCAGGTGCCGGAGCAAGTGGCGGAACAAATGGAAAAAGTTTAACAAATTATTCAGGCGGCAAGGGAGGCTCATCAGGTGCTGACGGACCATCAGGTTCAGGCGGAGGTGGCGGAGGAGCCACTGTGGTCACCCTGTTCGATGACGGTGCCGCAATAAATCAAACTGTACTAGCACTTGCTGGCGGCGGAGCCGGTGGTGGTGGAGGTGGTTCATACACCTCAGGTGGTACAGGTGCTAACACGAACTCAGCCACAGCGAGATCACCAGCAACATTGGGAGAGAACGGAGCAGGACACTCTGCCAACGGTGGTGGTGGTGGAGCAGGCGGCGGTGGAGCCGCGGGCGGCACTGGAGGATCTGGAGACCAAGGTGATGTTGGCGGATTCGGAGGCAAGGCCGGATCAGACACTGTGCCTGCAGGTGGATCAGCAGACAAAGGATCTGGAATAACACCAGCGGGATCTGGATCAGGTCACTACAGCACAGGCATTGCGACGGGCGGTACCTCACAACAGAACGGTGGTGATGGGAAAGCGGTATTGATATTCACGATTCCATCCAAAGCAAACTACAAAGTTGGCGGAGAATGGAAAAAATTAAACCAAATTTTCAACAAAGTTTCAGGTGCATGGAAAGAAGTGACAGCGGGCTACTACAAGGTGTCTGGTGTATGGAAGGCCATCTACGCCACTGACATACTGTTCACTATAAACTATGCGGCGTTTGGGAACGCCACAGGAAACCTAACATCTGGAACAGCGGGCTCGGCCGGACAACCAGATCCCACTTATATAGATAGTGATCCAGGCGGTGGCAGGATCACCCCTATTGTTGCTAAACAAACAATGTACTGGGGTCCGATTACCACAAATTCCCCCAAAGGCTATCAATGCAAATCCAATGAAAATGATGGAAATATACGTGTGATCTGCACCTACTTTCATCACAGGGGCATGATCGATCTCACAGATTTACAGAGCGACTACGAGTGGACCAGACAGAACATCAGTGACAATGTCAAGATTGGTTACTGGCTGTGGGCGATTCCGTTGGTGAGATGGATGGAGAAGCACGAAGATTCAACAAAACTATGGCACAGGTTTGCAATATCCACTACTTTGAGTTTTGCTCGAGCAAGGGCACACGAGATATCATACAAAGTTGGTGCTAGGAACAAAGGAAGTTTATTTGGAAAATGCGTGAGATTGGTGGGAGAATCACTGTGTGGCGTGTTGGGTTTTATGGCAAAACCGTTCGTTAAAGGCAAGTACGACTCAATGTTGAAGGAGTATTAAATACAAGCATGGCAACGAAGGCAGAAGTAACAGAATTTTTAAATGAACAGTGGGAAACTGGTGAAGACAGTTCGCTTGACGCTTATTGGACTGACGACGTCGAAGGTGTGATGCAAGGCAATAGATTGTCTATTATACAAAATTGGATGACACCGGAGATTGCGGTTATACTACAAAAACTAATAGGTGACACACATTTGGTCGCTAGACTGGCACAAAACAGGAGCAACAATACATGATAACAAAACAAGAGTGTGCTGATTACATAAATGCTAACATAGACAATGTTTTGACAGCAACAGAAATTAAAACATTGGAAGATTCAATAAAGAATCATCCGGCGAGAGATATTTTGAATAACACATTGATTGATATGTTAGGCGATGTAAGTATATTGACAACAATTAGGGATGACTCATAATGGCATACAAGATTAACAACACATTTGGAACCTTGCTGGTCACACTGCCGGATGGCACTATCGATGTCGCCACTACAGACCTTACACTTATAGGTAAAGGTTATGCAGGTTTCGGTGAGAAGTTGAACGAGAACCTTGTAAAATTATTAGAGAACTTCAACAACACATCTGCACCTTCTAACAAGATACAGGGACAGATGTGGTACGACAAGACCAACAATCAGATCAATGTATACACCGGATCAAAATGGAAACCGGTGGGATCAACGACCAACTCTGCTACAGCACCTTCAAACTCAGTGCAGGGTGACATGTGGTTCGACACCACAAACACACAACTTTACGTCTACACAGGTTCTGCCTGGACCTTGATTGGTCCAACTACGGTGGCGGGTTCGGGTGTTACACAGTTCACTAGTGAAATTTTAGAAGACAACACGGGTGTCAGTAGATCAATATTGAAAATGATTGCCAATGATACTGTGGTTGGTATAGTTTCAAACATAGCATTCACACCCAGTTCAACAGAGACAAACGGTGCGGCATTGATAGCGTCTGGTTTTTCCACGGTAGCACAAGGGATTCAACTTTCCAGCACAGTAGCATCTGCTAAATTCAGAGGCACTGCAACAGATTCAGATCTACTAGGAGGCGTGGCCGCGGCAAACTACCTGAGATCAGACGGGGCAGATACTACCACAGGGAGATTAACGGTACAGGCCGACGATGGTATAAGGATAGGATCGGGCAATGACATCACGATGAGTCTATCAAGTGACGATTTCACGGTTGCCCAGACGACACAAGACAAGGACATAATATTCACGGTCAACGATGGAGGGACCACGAAAGAGGCACTGAGGATAACAGGATCAACAGGTAGGATAGAACATCTCAGGGTCGGTGATCTCACAGTCGACGGAACCAACACGATAATCAACACAAGCACATTGAGTATTGAGGACAACATCATAGAATTGAACAGGAACATATCCAACAACGCAGGAATGCCAAACTATACTGGACTTAAAGTCAACAGGGGAGAAACCTCAAGTGCCACAGAGCAGAACCTGTACTGGGTATGGGACGAAACATTCGCAGACGACGGATCAACAACATATGGAAACGCAGGTGGTGCCTGGACAGCGTTCAAGTCTGCACAGACAGATTCTGAACTAGAAGCACCAACACTGGTAGACATCAGGGCAAACGTGGTACACGCGACCACAACCAGCGCCATGTACGCTGACTTGGCCGAAAGATATGAAGCGGATTGCGACACTGAAGTGGGAGATGTGGTGATCTTGGGCGGAGATGCGGAGATAACCAAGTGCAAGGATGCACTATCAGACGCCGTCTTTGGTGTGATATCAGAATCACCCGCGTTCCTTATGAACGCACAGGCCGGCAACAACGATTCACACCCCATGGTTGCACTGAAAGGACGTGTGATGGTGAAATTACAGGGCACGGGCCGGGCGGGAGATCGTGTGGTATCAGCAGGCAATGGTGAGGCAAGGGTGGCCGATCTGGAGGAATGTACCCATTTTAACGTGCTAGGTAGACTAATTAAGCATAAATATGATAAAGAAACAGCACTGACAGAGTGCGTGATAGGAGTTAAATAACAAGATGGCATATTCAGCAGGTGATACAATTTTAGATGACGAATACAACGCATTCGTAAACAACAGTTCAAGTCCATACGGATACAACCATTTCGCTGGCCCGGGATCGGCCGAGTACGGATTGAACCAGTCAACGATCTCAACAGTTTCAGCAGGCGAAACGATCGCGGCTTCAAGTTGGAACGCATTATTCACCGGCATGGACAACATCGCCAACCACACCAACACTAGTATAACAGCATCATCGGTTTCAGCGGGAAACACCATCGAGATAAGAGCGGCACTGATATCAGACCTAGCCAACTTGGCGGCGGCTGTGGCAGGTGGTTCAACAGGTGCGACTGCAATCACCACTGGTGTTGCGGCAGGCACAACCACAAATACAAGCACATGGAATTCAACATCGACCATTGAGAGATCTGTGACGTTCGCCAACAACGCCACGATGAGGGCTTTCTTCAACGCAGGCGGATACATTGGGGTGGACCCAGCAACATCAGGATCAACGGACGGTGACAAGGACACAGTTTTCCAACAACTTACGGCGGCTGTGGGAAACCTAAACATCAAGGCACACTCAACAGTGAGGACCGGCTCAGGTGAGACGCAGGACAGTTTGGCTTCAGGCACTGGTTTCCATGATCTGAGCACTGGTTACACTTCTATGATTAAATTGTTTTCAGACAACGGCGCAGACTACAACTCAAACTACGTTGAGATCTTCGCCAAGTTGAACGCGGCTCCGGCCTCGGCCACAGTGATGACCATCAAGATGGTATCTTCAGACCCAGCGGGTGACGAGACTTATGACTCAGGCAACCTTTCCGGTGTACCGACCAACCCCAATTTATGTCCGGCCATGGTACTCAACATCCTCGAGAACTATCCAAATGACTCTGAGGGTCTGGCTGCGGATATCAGGATAAGTTCAAACGATCCGGTTTCTAACTCGCCGTAATAATTTTTGTAGCCAACTGTTTGTGCAATTAAATATTGCCAATGCAGGTACGGATATTCACCAAGGTCAGTGCAAGTTTTAAGTGCATAGCACTTGACGGGAACACGATCTCACATTCTGACACCATCATGATGCCAAACAGTTGGCACAAGTGTTACATCAACGTACACAGGCGAGACATCACTGACATCAAGATAGGCGATGAGTCGATCAGGCATTGCACCAATTCGGGCATAGACACCCCCGCAGGTTATGAGATATGGTTGCACGGTGACCCGGCCCAGTATTTCTCAAGGATAGCCAAGTGCATAGCACAGGAAGACCTGTTGAGATTCAAGAACTTGGAACACAAATACCTGATCACGGAGAGCTGGAATGTGGAGTTGGATCACGACTTCTTGCCCGCCAGTGTCAAGCAATTTTTTGCCACAGGAGAAGGTCCACACTGGTATCACAAAGACGATTTCCACAACTTGCCGTACATAGAACATAATGGTGATATGGAAACACACATGGACCTAGACCTATCAGAGGACCTACAGTTCAAGGACACAAAATTCTATGGACAGGGCCAATGCAGATCTCTCAAACCTCAACCAGTATTGCCAACAATAAAACTAACACAGATCAAAAACAAAAAACTTAGAAACGCCATGGGAAGTTTTGGATTCACTGATATATTACAGATGCAGTACGTAGAGTTACAACCAAATTCAGTCTTGCCCATACACATGGACGATTTCACCTACGAGGATGGTAAAGCGATCATCGATGGACCAACCCAATTGTATTGTGTGCTTTCCGGGGACAGCAAAGACATCAAGTTCAAGTTTAAAAACGTTGGACTGCTAGATGTCAGCAAACCCATATTCATTAACAATCGTAGGTTTGTTCACAGTCTTGTCTACACTGGTACCGTTCCACGTGGTGTGCTACTTGCATACGGAATAAGGTCAGCAATATAATTTTACCAGGTTGCTATACCACCATAATTATTGTATAATTGTGGTATGGATATTCGCGAACTCAAAAAACAATCAGACCTATCTTATGATATAGCGGTCGCCAAACGCAACGCTCTGGAGAAGGCACACGCACGACAGGTGTTGGCGTACAACGGCAATCTGTTCCGTGCGGACGCCCAGACCATATGCATAGTTAGGACACTGAAGGAAAATAACGGTAAATTTTTCATACTGGACACAAACAACAATCCAGTAGAGATCAAGGACGCTGATGATTTTTTGAAAACACTGATTGAACGGAACCAGGAGGCCTTGAACGCATATCACCAGATGTACGAAACTTTTACAAGAAAAGGTGAATGATGACGCAAGGAGTATTGCTATTCTGTTTTGACACGGAACACACAAGGTATCACAAGATCCTGGAACGTTGTGTCCGATTGGTCAAGAAAAACATCTCGAAAAACATAACGGTGGTCACCAACTTTGAAACCTTCAGCAGGATGAGTCCCCTAGGTTTCATAGAGTACAAGTTCATAGAGCCAGAATTGGGCAACAAATTGAATGGTGAACCCTGGAACAATGTGGACAGGCACATGTCCTATGAATTGTCCCCATACGACACAACATTGGTCATGGACATTGACTACTTCTGTTTCTCTGATAATTTGAAAAACTTGTTTGACACTGAATATGATTTCCTGGTACCAGGCACGGCACACGACTTGACAGGCAGAGACAGTTTTGATCAGAGAAGGTGGAGTATGATACCCATGGTGTGGGCCACTTTGCTACTGTTCAAGAAGAACGAAAAGGTCAGGAAGATATTTGACACCGTGAAATACATCAAGGAGAACTACAGTTACTTCAGGGAGATGTACAGGATATACGCTAGGAACCTGCGTAATGATTACCTGTTTGCGATGGCACTGCAACAGGTCAACGGATTCATGGGATATGAGAAGATGCCATTCGCACTGCCAACACTGCCACGTGATTGTGAAATCATCGAAATGACCGACAACGGCCTGGCCTGGCGGTACAAAGATCAGATTTCATTTGTCAAAGACCAAGATGTGCATGTATTAAACAAGGAGATAGCCAATGTCTAGGGGATTCCTTTGGTTCGCACAGAACAACGACAAGACTGACTACGTTGAACTGTCTATAACCTTGGCCAAGAGCATCAAGCGTTGGAACAGAGACAATCAGATATGTGTGGTCACGGACGAGAAAAGCAAATTCGAAAATCAACACGTGGATGTCGTAAAAATGATGAGACAAGACGACAGTGCTTCGCATGAAATCAAGTGGGCCAACGAGTACAAGGCGTTTCGTATCACACCTTTTACCCATACGATAAAATTAGAAGCAGACATGTTATGGACGATCAACACGGATTGGTGGTGGTATCACTTGTGGCAACACGATTTAGTGTTCAGTGTCAACTGTTTTGACTATAGAGGCAATGTGGTGAAACAGACACCATATAGGAAATTGTTCACAAGGAATCACTTGCCCAACATCTACAATGGTCTGATGTACTTCCGTAAGAGTGCGAAAGCACAGAGGTTCTATGAGATAGCAGAACATATAGTCAAGAATTGGGAAAAGGTCAAAACTGAAATGTTGATCTCTTGCCATGACAGATATCCCAGCACAGACGTTGTTTTTGCCTTGGCACACAGAATTATGGATCCCACTGCTAAAGAGTTGATTGATTATGATTGGTTCAAATTCATACACCACAAGCCTGGGGTAAACGGCACCATGAGAACCAAGGATCAGAACGAATACCTGTACCCAAACCGCACGGGAGATTCCGTGTACATCGGAGAGACACGTGTCAGCAGGCTGTGGCACTATCATGACAAGGAGTTACATGCCAGGATTATTTGATGCACTGAAAAAAATGCCAAAACGTGCACCAAAGAAGTTTTTTGTGACAGTCGAAGGCCAACAGCATGAGGTTACCCATGCCAAGAAATTGTGGGCACGACAGTACGGCGAGCAGAACCTCATGTTGCGGGATGGTGAGATTGTGGTCAAACCCACGCTAAATCCAAAGACACAGTATAGGACATTGAAAAAGTCAAGCAAAGGTTATTTCTTCCAGGACGGCGACATACACTGGCCTAACAACATAGGGGAAGGGGGAGTCACATGGCAGATAGAACGAGAATAAGCGACCTCGATTTCGTGTACATCAGTTACAAGGAGCCCAACAAAGAACAGAACTGGGCGGACCTCAAGAACAAGGTGCCCTGGGTCAAGCGTGTTGACGGCGTGGTGGGTTTTGACAACGCACACAAGGCCGCGGCAGACGTGGCGGAGACCGATTTCTTCATAAGCGTCGACGGTGACAACATCATAGATGAAAGATTCCTTTTGGAGACACTGGATTGGAACAAGACAAACAAGAAAGCAGTACACAGGTGGAGAGCAAGGAACAACATAAATGGGTTGGTGTACGGCAATGGAGGATTGGTTGGTTGGTCTAAAGACACTTGCCTAAACATGCGAACACACGAAAACGCTGACACCGAAGAAAACCAGATAGATTTCTGCTGGGGAGTGCCACACGAGAATCTGCACAACTGCTATTCCACGACAGTCATAAATGCAACACCACAACAGGCGTTTGTGGCAGGCTACAGGGAAGGTGTCAAGATGAGTACTGACAAGGGAAAACCTATTACAGCCAAAAACTATTCTAAGTCCATTTGGAGACAAAATTTAAAAATGTTAAGCACTTGGTGTACAATAGGGGCGGACATAGACAATGGCAAATATGCTATGCTGGGTGCGAGGATGGGTTGTTTCTACACTGTGCTTGAACCCAATAATGAATTTTTCAAGATAAGGGATCTTGATGAGATGCAAAATTATTTCAATCAAGTGGATATAGAAAACATAGATGACCAGTTACATTTGTTTGGTAACAGCCTAAGACAACAACTGGACATACCTATAGCAGAGTATTGCGAGGATGACAGCAAGTTCTACAGATTTATAATGCCACAACACATTAACAAGGGAGTGCAAGATCGTGAGTACCAGTGATTACAAAGCAGACGCCTTGAAAGTCAAGGATAGACTGCAAGAAGTTTCCCCGACCATGTGTCTGGCAAAGTGGAACCAGACGTCACTGCACCTACCCACGGGACTTACGAACTCGTGCTACCATCCGCCACTGCACGAGATAGACGCCGACCAATTGAATTCAAATCCCGCGGCATTGCACAACACACAGGAAAAACTGCAACAGCGACAACAGATGCTCCAAGGACAGCAACCGGACGGTTGTTCATACTGCTGGAACATTGAGAAGACCGGGGAGATGAGTGACAGGCACTACAGGTCCGGAGAGCCATGGGCAATGCAGGACTTTGATGACATCAGAAAGAATCCAATAGACGAACGTTGGACGCCGAGATATGTTGAGGTGAACTTCAACAACGCTTGTAACTTCAAGTGCAGTTATTGTTCACCACAGTTCTCGACAACGTGGGCCAAGGAGGTGGACAGATACGGCGAATATCCTACCACCCCTCCCCACAACGCACCAGAACACTTCCAGGGCAGGCGTAGGCCCATACCCAACAGGGAGGACAACCCCTACGTGACCGCTTTCTGGAGATGGTGGCCAACACTGTACAAGAATCTAAAGCACTTCCGTATGACCGGTGGAGAACCCATGATGGACAAGAACACTTACAAAGTGTTCCAATACATAATGGACCACCCTAAAAAAGACCTGCATCTAAACGTCACTAGCAATATGTGTCCTCCGGACAAGAAGTTGAAGGAGAAGTACTTCAACATGGCACATGAAATATGTATGCAGGAGAAGGTGGAACACATGATGCAGTTCGTGAGTGTTGACGCATTCGGCGAACGTGCTGAGTACATACGTGACGGTCTGGAATTTGACCGCATGATGGACAATGTGGAGGAGTTCTTGGACAGGATACCAGGTCGAAATTCAATAACGTTCATATGCACTTACAACAACCTCAGTATAACAAGCATGGACAAACTGCTGGAGAAGATATTGGAACTACGTACCAAGTACTCGAAGACATACCAGAGGGTGTGGTTCGATGTGCCACTGCTACGTCAACCCGCATGGCAACAGATCACACTGCTACCAGAGTCGTATCAGGCAATACATGAAGATAATATAAAGTACATGCAGTTAAATTCCGGCGAGTCGAACGGGTTACACATATTCAAGGACTTCGAGATACAAAAGATGCAGAGGAATCTCGCATACTGGCGCGAAAACGCGGACGAAAGTACGCAAAATAAAAAAAACTTTTACGCTTTTTTTAACGAACACGATCGCAGGCGTTCTACTAGGTTCTTGAACACGTTCCCTGAAATGGAAGAATTTTGGAAGGAGTGTATGAATGCCTGATATTACAGTTGCACACGGTTGCAGTTTCACAAGATTCAAATGGGATTGCTGGCCTAAATTTATCCCATGGTTCGACGGTGGGTCACACATGCTCAACAAGGGCAGATCGGCCAGCGGGAACGAAACAATATCAAGGGCAGTGATCAACAGTGCAATGAAACACAGGGAAATCGCACACATGTACATTATGTGGTCCGGAGCCGACAGGTATGAGGTGATAACTCTCGACGAAGGCGTCGATAATTTAGATGGACGTATAACCTATCGTGTCTGGGATGATGATTTCAAATGGAGCACTTGGTTCGGAGGACATAGACTTGCCGACAAGCATGATTATTTTAGACGACATTTTTGGAATGAACAGCATCAAAGTTATAGAACACTTGAACATATTTTAAGGACACAACTATTCCTTGATAAGAAAAGAATACCATACACAATGATGGTGTTCAACAAGAATGTCATAAATCATAATTTCCACAGTAATAGTGAACAAACTTTGTACAATCACATAGACTGGACAAAGTTTATTTTTTATGAAGACAAAAAAGGATTGTGGGAATTTGGGCAAGATAATTATAAAGAATACTACATGCCAGGCGAATCACACCCTCCGCCAATAGCACACTACCACTGGGTCAAGGACATTATGTTTAGGAGTGAAATACTTTGTCCTACAGACGAATACAACAAGTTAAAAGACTACTTCAAAGGAAAAGATGGACGATCTTGAATATAAAAAACAAATACTAGATCCAAAGAGTGCAAGTTTCTGTGGAGCCAAGTGGTATAATGCTACAATATGGTTAGGCAGTGGAATGACCACAAGTTGTCATCATCCACTACCACACAAGATTGACCTCGAAGAGATAAAAACAAACCCAAGTGCGATACACAACACAAGACAAAAGAAAGAACAACGAAGACAGATGCAGTGTGGTGAGAGGCCTGCAGGATGTGAGTACTGCTGGAAGATAGAAGATGTTGGCAGAGACAACATAAGCGACAGGGTATATAAATCTAAGATATTCACCAATGATGATCTACAAAATGCATATGAATCACCTTATAAGGATAATGTTAATTTGAAAACACTTGAGATTGCATTTGACAGGACATGTAATTTTGCCTGTACGTATTGTAATCCTCAATTCAGTTCTACGTGGGCAAACAACATCAAAAGACAAGGGCCATACACAGGATTGAAGTCAGACGGACGTAACCATTTCACCCATGCACACGATTCAGCGGAACCATATAAAAAGGACGAGACAAATCCATACATCGAGGCATTCTACAAGTGGTGGGAATCGGATCTGCACAAGAGTTTGGATGAATTAAGGATCACGGGTGGAGAGCCAATGATGTCTCCTAACTTATGGAGGTTGTTGGATTGGATAGAAACACAGGGGGACAAAATAAACCCAGACATGCGTATTGCTATCAACTCTAATCTAGGAGCGAAACAAAGCATTATAGATAGATTCAAAACGAAACTGAAAGGGTTCAAGAACTTTCATTTGTACACAAGTTGCGAAGCAACGTTTCAACAGGCAGAATACATCAGAGATGGATTGGACTTTGGAACATGGCATTCTAACCTTTTACACATGATGGTGGACAAAGTACCTTCTGAAATACACAACATGGCAACCATAAATGCTTTGTGTTTAGAAACACTGCCTGAGTTTTTAGAGAAGATGGTTTGGTTCAAGAGTGCGAGCAAAGTATACGGACCAACAATCAATTTCACACTCAATATATTGCGGTTCCCTAGTTTTCAGTCACCCCTTGTACTGCCAGATGAACTTAGAAATAAATTTAAGGGTGGTTTGGTAAAGTTCTTAACTAATAATAACAGATGGTTGGAGAGCATGGAAATAGATCAAACACAGAGATTAATCGACTACCTTGATGTTGTGAAAACACCGCATGCGGATGCGGCCGAACAGAGCAAACTACAGAAAGACTTCAAGGAATTCTACAGTCAGTACGACAAACGATCAGGCAAGGACTTTGAAAAGACTTTCCCAATTATAGGAGAGTGGTACCGTGGCCTATGATTATGGGGCCAAAGAGCCCGAGAAACTAAAGATCAAAGACATGACGTCCAAAGAAAAGGGGTTGTTGATAGACAGTGACACGTTCTGTATGATGCCATGGTTGCACATACATGCTTTCCCTGACGGTAGAGCGTATCCTTGTTGTTTTGCATTGGACAAATATCCAGTAGGTGATCTCAACAAGAATTCCATGGCAGAAGTATTCAACAACGAGGAGATGAAAGGCATCAGAAAGAACATGCTGGCAAACAAGGCCAGCAAACACTGTTCTAAATGTTACGACCAAGAGAAGTCAGGATTTTTTAGCCTGCGACTGAGCTCTAACAAACACTTCGGACACAATATTGGAATGGTTGAAAACACACAGGCAGACGGCACAGCAGATTTTGTTATCAAGTATTGGGATATAAGATTTAGTAACCTATGTAACCTGGCCTGTAGGAGTTGCGGAACATGGTTCAGTAGTAACTGGTATGAAGACCACAAGAAACTCACAGGTTCTCCTCCTAACCATGCAAAGATAATGAAAGTGGGACGGAGCAGTGACGACATATGGGAACAGATGTTAGATCAGTTTGAGCATGTAGAACAATTTTATTTTGCTGGTGGTGAACCAATAATAATGGAAGAGCACTATAGGATATTGAAAGAATTAGACAAGCGTAAAATGTACCACGTAAGATTAATTTACAACACGAATTTTACTAAAACAAAATTTAAGGACATAGATGTACTTGAACTTTGGAATAAGTTTGATTCCGTGTCAATAGGTGCCAGCCTAGATGCAGAAGGCAAACGTGGAGAGTTCATGCGTAAAGGAACTGTGTGGAATGATATTGTTGCTAACAGAAAGAGGATGTTAGAGGTGTGCCCACAGGTTGACTTTTATATCAGTTCTACAGTTGGACTTATAAATGCCCTACACATTCCTGACTTCCATAGAAATTGGGTAGATCAAGGATTGCTAAAACCACAGGATTTTAACTTCAATTTGTTACAGTTTCCTTATGCACAAAGAATTGACCTGTTGCCTGAAACGTTCAAAGACAAGGTGAAAGAAAAGTATCAAAAACATATTGAATGGTTACGTCCTCTAGATAGTCTCACTAGGGCAACCAAAGGATTTGAATCAGGCATAGATTACATGATGAGAAGGGACAACAGTAAAGACCTGCCACAGTTCAGACAAGCAATGAATAAATTGGATGTGATCAGGGATGAAAATATTCTCGATGTATTCCCAGAACTCACGGAGTTATATGAAAAGGATTAAACCAAACGAAGGAAACAAGACTTTTTGCATGGCTCCATGGACACACACATACTTGTCGCCACAAATGGAGCGTAGGTTGTGTTGTAGTTCACGTGAATCTAGTGAAAACTTCAAGCAGTATATTGATACTATTGATCCAAAAGGTCATAACGATAAATTGAATCTTACGACTTTGGAACAACATTGGAACTCGGACTACATGAAAAGTGTAAGGCTTAAACTGTTAGCAGGTGAGGAGATACCTCAATGTGCTGTGTGCAATTACAAATTGTTGAATGAACAAGTATACAGACAACATTTCAATTGGTTGTATAAAAACAAAATCAACGAAGCATTTGACAGCACAGACGCCACAGGTGTAACAACGATGAAAGTTGAAAGTTTTGATTATAGGTTCTCTAACCTTTGCAACTTCAGTTGTAGAATGTGTGGAGACATGTTATCAAGCACATGGGAGACCGAGAATAAAAAACACGGAAAAGGCGATTATGAACACTATAGGATATGGGGTAGAAAAGATATCAAAGAGAAGTTGCAAAAGTTTCATGATCAACAGATTGTTAAAGAATTTGTAGAAGCAGTAGAACAAAAAAGAATTACTGAATTGTACTGGTGTGGAGGCGAACCTCTGATGTGGAAAATACATTGGACAGCAATGGAAAGAATTAAGGAACTAGGATATGCAGACAAGGTGTTAGCGAGATACAATTCTAACATGAGTAGGATAAATTTTTATGGCAAGAATCTTTTTGATGACTTACTAAAGTATTTCCCAAAATTCCAGATATGTGCATCTATAGACGGCACAGGTGAGATTGGAGAATATATTAGAACAGGTCTCAAGTATAATGAATGGTTGGACAACATCAAATACGGTCTACAGTTTTGTGACAATAACCACGATTACAAACGTATGCAGTTGGACCTCACTATAACACTGCCTGGACTTTTTGACCTTGAAAACATGGTTCACCTAAGCAACGACCTAGGGATAGAATTATTGACAAAACAAGTATTCAATTTCTCACATGATAATGCCATAGCACCATTGTTCATGCCATATGACATAATGTCTGAGATTATTGATGATGTGAGAGAAAAAACTATCAAGTATAAAAATAAAAATTTAAGGAATTTTTTTTCACAGTTGGACGAAATGCAAAAGCAGAAGAGAAACAACGAATATGTGTACGATAAAGAGAAATACATAGAAGGACAAAAAAAAGGCAAAGCAGAAATCGAAAGGTTAGACAGGATAAGGGGAACAGACATAACTAAAATCTTACAAAATAACAAGAGAGCATTCGAATGGTGGACAAGTATATAAAATCAAATGTGTGTCCGCTACCTTGGACACATCTTGAGGTTGATGTTAACGGTGGAGCATCTCCATGCTGTCTATACAAAGGAAGTGTACCTGATGTCAAAGTGTTCGAACAGAGTCTTAAGTCAATTCAAGACAATGCATATATGGAAAATTTACGTGAGCAGTTCCGTAACGGTGAACGTCCTAAAGGGTGTCAAAGTTGTTGGCAAGAAGAAAATGCAGGAAAGACAAGTAAAAGACAAAATTCACTGTACAAGATGAAGACTAGTCTTACAGACTGGACACCTAATAACGAGCCAACGCTGAAATTTATTGATTTTAAGTTAGGCAACGTGTGTAATTTAAAGTGTAGGATATGCGGTTCCTGGAGTTCCAGCAAGTGGGCACAGGAGGAAATAGATTATGAGACGGCCAAGGGTGGAGATAACCCACTAGCAAGGATGCAACTCAAGGAAGGTGGATGGCCAAAACGCAATCCACAGTTCTTCGAGGAGTTGCAGGATGATCTCAAGCATGTTGAGTACTTCGAATTCACGGGCGGAGAACCGTTCATGATTAAGGATCACTTTAAGATCCTGATGCATTGTGTTGAAAAGGGATATGCAAGGAACATTGACATTCATTATAACACTAACGGTACACAGTTGCCACCGCAAGATATTTTCGATCTTTGGAGTTATTTTAAACACGTAGAAGTAGCGTTCAGCATCGATGACGTTGGAGAACCTTTCGAATACCAGAGGCATCCTGCCAATTGGAGGGAGGTAAATGGAAATCTTGTCAAGTTCAAAGAAATGAAAACACCTAACATGGACTTCCAGATATGTTCAACAGTATCAATATTCAATGTGTTTAACTGGGCCAAGATAGCGTTATGGGTGGCACAGTTTCAACCCAATTTTTTTTACGTAAACACTTGCTTTGATCCAGATGTGTTTAATATTCAAACACTGCCACGACAGGTCAAGGACATAGTTACAGACAGGTATCACATGCTGACTGATTATCAGCCCAGCATACGTTTCATGAACGCCGCTGATAGGGACACACCAGAGATCAGAGAACAACGTAAAGCGAGGATATTACAGACAGACAAGTACCGGAAGGAAAATTTTGGAGACATGTTTCCACTTTTAAATAACATACTGAGGATATATGAGTAAGAAAGTAATTATAGGAGGTTGCAGTTTCACGCTAGGGAATGAACTCTCGGATGATGTGGGCGGCAAGACACCATCCAAGAAGGCATGGGCCTACAGGCTCACAGAAGCAACACACGATGACTACATATGCACTGCGTCTGGTGGAGCAGGCAACAGTGCTATAGCTCGTAGGACATTCAAGGCGGTGTCACAGAACAGAGACGTTGATTGTGTGCTGGTCATGTGGAGTTTTCTCTCACGTTATGATTGGGCCATGCCCATGAATGGAATGTTAGAGGACACAAGGTGGACAAGTATCTCACCATGGGACACGACAAGGGGAAACGAGGAAGCATTCAGGACTATACAGGGATCAGAGACACAGCAGGAGCAATGGAAAACCAGACAAAACAACATGCTAGAATCTGGGGTAAAACCTTTTGCCGAGGCCATATACAAATATGCGGCCAACCCGTACCATGAGACCTACCTCAGTTGGAAGAGCATAATCTGGTTGCAGAATATTCTGGAGAAGAAACAAATACCATACATGTTCACACTGGCAGACAATACCTTGTTTTATGACGAATTGAAACAACACAAAGACCAGGATCCTTTAATGAAGGCATTGCATGGTGAGATTGATTTTACCAAATGGTATAGTTTTGGAGAGAGGATGATGGGTTTCAATCAATGGGCACTTTTGAATGACTATCCACGTGGCACCACACATCCACTTGACGAGGCACACCAAGATGCTGTAAAATTAATGTTACCAACTTTTAACAAACTGATAGGAGACAGATAATGTTCACTTGGATAAAGAATCTGATCAACAAGATCCGGCAAGAGATCAAATACAGGAAGAGACTCAAAGAGTTAAAGAAGAAAGATCCATTCATATACAAATAGGATGGTGCTCAAAAAAATTAAGAAAGCGTTGGAAAAGACGCCCCGGTTCGAACTGATCGAACTGCCGTACATAGATGTCACGGAAGATCCTGTGCGACCTGAACTTAGTCTGGAGTTCAGACAGGCATACGGCAGGAAGATATACGGAATCAAGGACGAGGAGGGAGACATAGCGGCTGTAATGTGTTTCGCATTCACACATGGCATACCTAAGAGCGTGGAGGAGATGGACACAATGAGTAAAGACGCCGCCATGCAGGCGATACACAGGGCAGGACAACAGGGTTCTATAGCGATAGCCTACACGGTGTGGGCCAAGAAGAAAGGTGGCGGAAAGCACATGGTCAATGAAGTGTACAAGATGATCAAACAATCAAACCATCTCAACAGGTTGATCACGTTGAGTCCTCTCACGGACATGGCACGTAAGTTCCATCTCAAGAACGGAGCCAAGGAAGTGCAGGTCAACCTCACAACACAGAATTTCGAGTATGACGTAGAGTTGAATGAATGGGAGAAGTTCAGGGACAGGGCGAAAGGATGGTTCAACATCAAATGAACTGTTTAGGATTGTTCTTGGCACTGTCAATGCATGTTGGTCTGGAAGCGGATTACAACAACATTCATCCACACGCAAGGTGCACAGTGGACGACAATATAGCAGGTGTGTATTACAACTCCGAGGACAGGATCAGCACATACGTTGGCAGAGAATTTGAGCTGGATGAATACTGGACTCTAGAAATAGGGTTGGTGACGGGATATGAATTAGAGGACGTACTGCCAATGATCAGATACAAGGCAGGAGGACTTTTCATCTCTCCAGCATATGAAAAGCACAACGGCGAAGAGAACTATGGTGTGGTGTTAGGATGGGAAATAGGTAGATGAAGATATTAGGAATCAACTGCATGAATCACGATGCCGCCATGGCTGTGGTGGATTACAGTTCTGGCACGGGTGAGATATTGTGGGCCGCACATGCGGAACGTTATAGTAAGGTCAAGAACGATCACTACCTTAACCAAAAGATAGTGGACGAGGCCAAAACTTTTGGGCCATTTGATAAGGTAGTGTATTACGAACTACCACTGTTGAAGAAGACCAGACAGTTCTACGCGGGACAGTACGGATTGGCCATGAGTTACACCGAGATGCCACAATGGCACTTGGATCACTTTGGAATCAAGATAGATGAGTACGTGAAACACCACGACTCACACGCCGCGGCAGGATACTTCACGTCACCTTTCAAGGACACAGGAGCAACAATACTGACAGTGGATGCAATAGGAGAATGGGAGACTGTATCGATATCAACGGCAGACAAGACCTTGGTTGAAAGAAAAGAAACACTAAACTATCCGCACAGCATAGGAATACTGTACAGTGCTTTCACACATCGATGTGGACTCAAGCCAGCGGAAGAGGAATACATCCTGATGGGCATGGCCGCGTACGGAACACCAAAATACAAACAAAAGATCTATGATGATTTCGTGTATCAGACACCTTTCAAACTGAAAAAGAATCTACACAGGGGATTGAGCGACTGGGAGCCAAATGCAGATGTGATGGACATAGCCGCCAGCATACAGGCAGTCACAGAAGAATGCCTTGCAGAATTATGGCACAGGGCCAGCAAGTATGGATCACGTAATCTTGTGTATGCAGGCGGTGTAGCATTGAACTGTGCCGCCAACAGGGTGTTGGCCAACATGGGATTGTTTGACAACATATGGATTGTTCCAAACCCAGGTGACGCAGGATCAAGCCTAGGCTGTATAGCCGCACATGAGAAAAAGCATCTTGATTGGCAACACCCATTCCTGGGACACGAGATAGATGGCGAGTATCCGGTGGACAGCCTGATTAAAGAATTGAAGGAAAACAAGATGGTGGGAGTGGCCAGCGGCAGGGCGGAGTTTGGTCCTAGGGCACTTGGTAATAGATCGCTGTTGGCCGATCCCAGGGGTGAGGACATCAAGGATCTGGTAAACAGCATCAAGAAAAGACAGAAGTTCAGACCGTTCGCTCCGGCCATATTAGAGGAGGATGTAAACGAGTATTTTGAGCTACCTAAAGCAGTTCAAAACACCCCTTATATGCAATTTACAGCGGCGTGTACGCATGGTAAAGACTTCCCTGCCATAATACATCATGATCACACAAGTAGGGTTCAAACGGTGCGTAAGACGGATAATCCAGGGTTCCATGCGTTGTTGACGGAATGGAAAAAACAGACGGGTTGCCCCATACTTTTGAACACCAGTTTGAATATAAAGGGACAACCAATTGTGAATGACAGGGCGGATGGTAGAGCGTTTACCAACAAATACGGAGTGAGAGTACTGGGATGAAATATCTAATAATACTATTGTTGTGTGTGGGTTGTGGGATCAAACCCAGTGCCAGTTGTGACGTAGATTTAAACAAAGAGACAATAAAAGAAATAACCAACAGTTGCGTGGAGAATCCACATGTTGGTGTTAAGAAAGAATTCTGATGATTAAGTTTGGTGGAGTGGATAGGATCTATGATGCCTACAGTTGGAGAATCACACGTAGGGCAAAAGAAGTTTGGAGATCAGGCGATGTTGTTAGTAGTAGCCATACAGCAGGATCTTGGCTAGACAAATTTGAAAAGTCTGTAGCAAAATTCACAAAGAGAAACTATGGAGTAGCGGTAGGTAGTGGCACCGACGCACTTTATTTTTCTTTAATGGCCAAAGGAATAGGACCAGGATCAAATGTGCTGTGTCCAGCGGTCAGTTATCTAGCCACAGCGGAAGCGATTAAAAGGACCGGAGCGACAATAACTTTCGTTGATGTTGACAGGAAAGGATTGATCGCAAATCTACCTGCCACAATCTTACCCGATGCATTAGTGTACGTGAACCTATTTGGCAATCTTGCAGATTATGATAGGCTAAGACAGTACTGTGACAAACACAAAATACCTCTCATAGAGGATGCCGCACAGAGCCTCGGAAGTTTTTACAAAAAAATACCAAGTGGCAAATTAGGTGACATAAGCAGTCTCAGTTTTGCCCCAAGCAAACCATTGCCTTGTTTTGGCAACGGGGGGATGGTACTTACAGATGACATTGACGAAGCGAAGTTTATCCGTAGCCTACGATATCACGGCAAAGGCACGGGCAAGTTAGAATACGGATACAACTCATGCCTGAGCAACGACCATGCCAACATTTTGAATTTTTTACTTTCCAAGTATAAGTCATTGTTGTCTAGATCAAAAAAGGTTAGGCAGTGGTACACTAGGAAATTAGACGACGCAGGAATCAGTTCTATAGAATCGAGTCTGTACACTGTTTCAAATAATCACAAACTTGTTATTCGGGCACAGGACAGGGACGGACTCAAAGCGTTCCTGGATGGCAAAGGTATACAGACGCAAATACATTATCCACAATCCATGGCAAGGATGAAGATGTTTTACACAGGACAGGAAATGCCAAATGCAGAAAAGTTCTGTCAGGACGTGATCTCGTTGCCCATACATCCTTTCCTTAAGAAGAACGAGGTTTTATACGTTTGCGATTCCATCAAGGAGTACTATGGTGTTTGATTGCGTAGCAGTAGATTTTGGAAATAGTAAAAGCAGGAACAATATAGCAGTGATAAAGTCTGTGTTTCCCCATGCGGTGGTCATACCGTTTGTTGACAGTTATTTCCATATAGCGAAGAGAATGTTACTAGAGGCACACACAGAATACCAGTGGATGTTGAGCAGTAAAGTTGATTACAGTGATTTTGATTTTGATTACATTCCAGAACAGCATCAAGCCACCCAGGTTCACGTTTGGGCAAATGAACAACAGCAGGAAGGTGATACGTTCTTATTCCCTAAACAATTTGCCGACCAAGACATAAAGTTCCTGCGTGATTACAAAGATGTGAATTATCATACACACAATTTTGATTATGATTTTGATTACCTAGAGCAAGACTATGATTTGTCCAACGTTATGGAAAACATATTAACATTCAAAATACCCATGGCAAGATACATGAAATATTCAGAGACCTCAGACGTTGGTTTGTTCTATCCATCTTACTGGGAAGACTTGAAGATATACAGGTCAGGAAATACTTTCTATTTGCCAGGCAAGTCACTGTCACATATAAAAACACAGATATATGACTATCCCTTCATATACGACATTGGCACTCCGGACAAAAAAGACTGTTTTGACATTTGCTTTATTTCTAACGGAGAACCATTTGAACAAGAAAATTATGACTTACTGAAAAATCACATATATCGTAATAACTTGAAAAACAAACTGCATTGGATACGAAACGTAGACGGTAGGACACAGGCATACAAACAAGCGTCCACCACATCAAGCACAGAATATTTTTATGCCGTTTTTGCAAAGAGCAAGGTCAAGGAAACTTTCATGTTTGATTACACTGTTGACAGGGCATTAACAAAAAGGCACAGGATATTCTATGCACATTTACAGGAGTTGAATATTGCGTACGGAACCTTCAACATCAACTTGTACAATAAAACACTGTGCATGGAAACGCCAGATGATAATATCTTAGACTTTACTTTATCCCAACCGCACGAAGTCGTACCGATTATTTCAAACGAAACTGTGTTGGCACCCGATAATTACACTGCATGGAAAAATGCTTTCAGAGAAGTATGCAAGTTAGTTTTATGGCAGAACAAAAAACCCACGGTGGAGGGACAGTATAGATTGAAAAAATGGTTAGGAACCAAAAACGAATGGTTAGCCAAAGGTGCCTTAGATGGCAAAAAATTTACTGAGGAAAGTGATTATAATGAAGACATCATACTTCAAACATACACATGGGATTTTTGCAGGAGCAAATTTAAATTGCTGTACCCAACTGAAATTTTTTATTAATATCTAAATTCTCAAAATAAAAAGGCTGTCTCATGAACCAATTTATGTAATTTTGTATGCCTTCTTCGATGTCTATAGTTGGGTTGAAGTTCAGCATCGACTTGGCCTTGTCACTGTTAAGAGTGTCTCTGTTTGGATAGAATGAGTCATGTGGCTTTGTAATGATCTCCCCAACTCCTAATGTGTCTCTTATGATTTCCGCGGCATGCACTATCTTCCTTCCATTTCCTCTGGTGCAGTTAAAAGTTTCGTTGATAACTTCATTTGTTGTGGCCATGGCAAAATACTTGGCCACGTCAAGAACATTACTGAAGTCTAGTTTATTGTCTGGCCCCTGCACAGTCATCTTGCCCGTGGTGAGTGCGGCTTTGGTCAATTGGCTTATGACCCTAGTGATTGTGTCTTTCTCTCCGTATAATGCCGAAGGTCTCATTATGATGTAGTTCAGTCCATACTCCCTGTGCCATATCTTGCACATGATCTCGCCTTGCCTTTTGTATGATCCATAGAGTGTGTTTGGTTTTGGCACAACGAATTCGTCCGGGATCTTGTTATCAAACTCTCCATATACCATACTGCTTGATGCATAAACAATTTTTTGTACTTTGTGTTTAACACATAGGTCAAGTATGTAAGCGGTGGCAGTCACCATGTTGTTGGTGGCGTCAAGCACATTCCTTTTGACCATCCTTGCGTTTGGATACGTGGCCACGTGGATAACCCTGTCCGGTTTGAAATCCTCAAACGTTTGTTCCATGAACTGTAGGTTCTCTATTTGTCCAATGTATTCCTTGTCGGTGCGTGTTATAGATTTTCTCTGATTCAAAACGGGATGGTATTCCCAGTCAGGAAATGTGTGGTATTGATGATAACAATCCACGATACCTATAGTGTGTCCCTCGGCTTTTAATTCCTGGCAAATATGACTTCCTATGAATCCGTAGCCTCCTAGTACTAAAATTCTCATATTTTATTGTACATTAGATGAAATGTTTCCGCAACTTTATTTTCACCTAAAAAACTCCCTCTGAATTTGTTATAGTTAATTATAGTGTCAATAGAAGTATCACTGAAATATGTGGCGTATGATTCTAAGGCTTTTCTTTTTTGTTGAACATGATCTGTGATGTCCACGTAGTGATTGCAATCGAACTGTTTGTAGTGTAAGTTGTATAGCGGACTGTCTATGCACCAGAATTGTTCAAAACCTTTTCTTGCAACACTCCTAGCGACATCATAGCACACTCGGTGGTCTTGGTGATGGTCTTCCTTCCAATTCGAGATCAGTATATCGTGTTTGTTGATGTGTGATTCAACGTATGATATCAAGTTATTCGAAAGTATCAAGTTTGGCCTACCATTTTCATGCAACGGTGTGTCATATATTATTGTTTTGAAGTTCAGTATTTTACTGCTTTTTTCTAACTCCGCAGAAACAATTAATTGATCACGTTTTTCATTGTGTTCCGCAGAAGGTTTCACTAATATTAGATTGGTCACTGATCCTCCACTAGCAATTACCCTTGATACTAGCCCTCCACAACCGCTTTCTATGTCATCAGGATGTGCTGTTATAATAAAAAAGTTTTTTTTTAATATCATCTTTTGAAAGTCTTGGCCATGATAAGCGAGGTCTTGTTTTGCATGTCTCTCTTCAGGGCTGGTATGTCAAATTTCATGTCTACACTCTTTATTTTCAAATAATTGTCTTCGATTGTTTTTCTCAAGAATCTTGCGATGGTTTCCTGTTTCTTGGTCTTCAGCTCTTTGGCTATGTCGTAGTGTATGGTGATGTTATTTTTTAGGATAATGTCTATGTATAACAGGTACTTGACCGGCATGTTTTGGAACTGTAGTCCTTCTAACACCTCCGGCCATTCCTTGACGAAATCTTGCGTCAACTGTACCCATGTCTTATTCTTTGGCGGTTGTCTTTTTGGCATCCGCTTTCTTGGTAGTCTTCTTGGCTGGTGCTGGTGCATCAGGATCAACGGCCATGGCTTCCACGGTCGTGCCTTTTTCTTTGGCAACCATCTCATTCAATTTATTCAACAAGATCCTGCCATCAGCGGTGTTACCGAAAGTGACCATGATCTCTTTGGTCTTGAACTTCTTGATGTAGTTGTCGTTGTGCATCATGGCCAACATGTTGGTCCCATCTGGGAAAGTCTGCCTGCTGGCGAAGTCCGCGAACTCGTCTGCGTCTTGTCCGCCTTCTGATTCAACGGCCTTCATCAATGCATTGTGGTACATATCAGGCAAGAACTTGGTTCCTACAACAAGACAGTTGTTGGGTTCACCAGGCACTGTTCTGTACATGATTACAACCTTCGCTCCACCATCCACGAGCTCTCCAATGTGTTTGAAGTGTCTCTTTGGACCTGTCTGACCTTCACCTGCTCCTGAGTCTGCACCCATTGGCATGGCCTGGTCATTAACGTTCATTAAGTTCGCCATTATTTTCCTTCCGCAGTCCCTGGCGCTGTTGCCGGTGCTCCTGCTGTGTCTTCAGGTTTCTGTTCCGGTGCCATCTTAGCCAGGAACGCCTGTAGTTTGTTGTATAGGAATCCTACACCCGCCATCTCGTTGGCTTTGAACGCACCCCTTGTGGATGCCACGTCAAGTATGGTAGCAAGATTCTTAAGATCTGCGATTGTTAAGGCAGTCGGATCCGGTTGTGGAGCCTGTGCTTGTGCCTGTGCTTGTGCCGCCTGAGGTTGAGCCGTCGCTGTTTCCTTAGGTGCAGTAGCAGTCTTGGCAGACTTCTTTAAGTTTTTCTTTTTTGTTGCCATTTGTTTTTTCTCCTAATTGCAATTGGTATTAATGTACGTATATTATACTAAAATTAGTTATGGAGTGCAACGGTTAGTTTTGATTTATTTGGGCCTTGCCACTGAGTGCGAACAAGGTCAGGTCTCCGGGATTCTCGAAACCAAGCACAGTGATGGATCTTGAAGTGTCGCCTTGGTAAATCACATCTTTGGTAATTGAATATCTTCCTGAGCAGTTCTCGTAGATCCATTTACGCATCTTCTCTATGTCGGACTCGTGTGCTTTCACCACTGTGTTAACGAAGTGTGGTGGTAATATGTCTAGTTCTCTCTTGAAGAAATTATTTGGATTCACTTTCATCAGGCACCCCAAACATCATCGTACATTGGTGGTTCCTCTTTCGAAGGTTTCATTGTGTGTGCCTTGCCATGGAATTGTTTGAAAGTGTAGTAGGCCACGAATATTATTGCTATGTGTCCTAGGAACCAACTCAACCATATGTCGGCTCTTATGCCCCAAAAATAGATCGTGAATGCAGTGCTCCATAGGAAACTTAAAGTCACGAGTATCTGAAGTCTCACGGTCTTTGGCAATGCCCGTAAATCATTCTTGCTATCGTCAAACAGAATTGTTGCGGCATCTATCATCCAGTTGCGTAGGTTCTTTGCCTTCTCAAGTTTACCTGTGTATGGATTCGTGTTTGGAAATAACATCATTACAACATCCAATTTAAAATTATTAAAATTAAAGCCATAAGCAATGACGCTTTTACTATCGCACTGATCATGACAGGTAACTCCATAGTGCTATCAATAGCAATCCAAAACTCATTATGGATATGGACACTTCATTAAAGAACCAGTCTTTGAAAGTCTCCCAGAGTAACCTAATCATTGTACTGTACCGTTAGTCCAAAGGGAGCCTCGATGTCTCTCTCGTATGGATTGTTGATCAAGAATATTGTGTCACAGTAGTGTTCGTCACCCCACGTCTCGAAAGGCCAGCCATCTGTGAACATCACGAACTTCTTAGGCTCTATGCCCTGTTCCTTCATGTAGTCCCAATTACATTCAAACTCAGTACCACCACCTGAACCTAATTCATAGTCCAACAACTCGTCTGCGTTGTCTGGTGTGAACACTTTTGGATTGAACACCGCAGTATCAAACGACCATAAATGTATTCTGAAGTCTTTGTATTGGTCCATTATGTTCTTAACTTCTGTAAGGAACTCTTTACACTGTTCGTTGCTAATACTACCACTGGCGTCAAGTGCCAAGCATATGTCAATCATCTCATCATTGTTCTGTCCTGGCAATATGGCAGATGTGTGCCATGACTTTCTGCTGGGTCTCATCCAAGTGTAGTCAGACTTCAATGTGCTCATTATCTGTTGTTGCAGTATTTCTCTCCAGTCCATCTTAGGCTCTGTGAGATCCTTTACCAATCTCTGTAGGGCACCTGGCAAATTACTTGCACCTGTGCTCTGTGCCGCACTCACCATCGCTTCTTTAACTTCATCTCTGATCTTCTTCAATTCTTCTTTGGTGTACACAGGCTTGCCTTTGCCACCCTTCTTGCCATCTTTGCCGTCCTTGCCTTGACCATCGCTTTTACCCCACTCCTGGTGATCGTCCATCAGCTCGCCAAGTTTCTCCAACATCTTCTTGCCGTTCTTCTTGGCCTGTTTGTAAAGGTCATCGTATATTCTTTCACTTGCCCAGTCCTTGTACTTGTCGTCCTGGAAGCCTTTGTTCTCACCTTTCTTGCCTTTGGGCATCTCACCGATGTTGCTGTCTTTCAATATCTGGTTAACGGCATAGTCAGCCGCTATGTTCCAAAGTTGTGGATCCCTGTCTCCAATCCTCACCAGCATGTGTTCGAATACATTGTGTAGTACTTCATGTCCAAACAGGAACTCTGCTTCTTTGGGTGTGAGTGAATCTATGAATTTAGTGTTGTAGAAGAAGTGTCTGCCATCTGTGCCAGCAGTCGGACACCAGTCATCTGCATTCACTAGTTTCAATCTAGTTGCGAGGTTACCAAAGAACGGATGCTTCAGTAGTAAGGCGATCCTTGCGGTAACCAGTTTGTCTATTATTTTCTGATCGTGATAATCAACCATTATTTAGACTCCATAGCAGTTATGACGTACTTGCCAAACTTCTTATGGAACCTATCAAATGATTTCAACTTGCTAGGATCGAACGGAAGTTTGTAGTTTGTCAAGGCAATCTTCGCACCCATAACAACCAACTCTGTCTCAAAGTTGTCCATCATGTAGTTAAAGAACCTGTCCGCTTGTTCATTCCAAGTTTTGTCTTTCTTCTCGTGTGCCTGTTGTAGTTCATAGCACAAAGAAACTGTAAGAGAGTACATCGCTGATATCTCTTTTGTCTTAAGGTCTCGGACCTTGCCGCTCAATATATCAGATGGGTTAGGTAACTGACCGCTAATCTTACGATGATTCATAAACTTAACGGCCAGGCCTTCTCCTACGCAACCTGCTACGAGGTCAGTGAGCGTACTTTCTGGCAGGTCATCTGATAGAAGTTGGGATACGAAACTCCATGATCTAGGAGTTGCGAATGATCTAGAACTACCTCTAGGATCAAAATCGTATAAATCTTGTTTGGCGAATGTGCAGTAACCCACAACATCTGCGTGTACGTGTTGGTTGGTCGCCCATTCCATCCAGTCCTCGAAGTCCACTCTTAATTCTATGTGAACGAATCTGTTTGCCAATGGAGCCGGCATCCTGTAAGTGACACCTTTGTCCGAATCTCTGTTACCCGCCGCCACGATTGAAACGCCTTCTGGTAGGTGATACTGTCCTACTCTTCTGTTTAAAATCAATTGATACGCCGCCGCCTGTACAGCCGGTGCCGCCGAATTCAACTCGTCCAAGAACACTATCGCCTTACTCTTGGGGTCTGTTGGCAATTCTGCCGGACTCGCCCAGACCATGTTGTTCTCTTTTGAATTGTAATAAGGAATACCCTTGATGTCTGTTGGCTCCCATAGTGGAAGTCTGATGTCGATCACTTCTCTGCCCTCAGAGTCTGCGATCTGTTTAACGATGTCTGACTTACCAATACCTGGTGCACCCCACATCATTATGGGTCTCTGTAATTTGATACAATGTGTTAGTGCTGATTTCGCCTCGTTGGGTGAAACTGTTCTGTTCTGACTGCCTATTGCCGCCTCTTTGTTTTTGTTAGCTCTTGCCATTTTGTACACTCCTGTTTAAAATGTTTATAATACGATTATAGCAGGAATGTGTTAGGCGTCAACCTGGTAAATGTGGCTAAAAAGTCGCAGTTTTATTGATCTTTTTGTTCGTCCATCTTGCTCATCGCACGTGCGAGCCCGTATTTTGTGATATCTCCAGCGAAAAGCATCAGTTGTAGCGCCATTTTCTCCATGGTCACGATGATCTTCTTCTTGTCAACGTAGTATGGACAGTCAACGAATTCATCCAACCAGAGATAGGTCTGTGGAGTGAATATGACTTTCGCAGGGAATTTGATGTCATAGGTTTTGAGGTCCAACTTTTCAATCATTTCAAGTCCGGGTTTGGTCAATCTCAACGATCGTGCTTGATAACTTTCCCTCACGTTCTGCCACCAAGTGTAGTAGTTGGTTTTTATGCTCTCGTCGTGAGTGGGTTGTTCCAAGAGTTCGAGGAAGGTCCGGGTGTAGGCTGTCTTGCGATCCATTGTGTAGTTAATTATCTAGTGAATTTGTCGCCGGATTTTAAAAGGTAAACACCAAACTTGTCTGTGTTGTGCTGTGCGTTCAACTTCATGGCCAGGTTCTCTGCGTGTCCTGGGTTTGAGAATGAAACTTTCTTGTACTTTGGTCCCGGGTAGTTGGCGACCAAACTTGAACTTTTCAAGTTGATGGGTTTGCCATCGTAGAACACCGCCCAGATTCCCTCGGCCGCCAGGACCTCGTCCATTTTGAATGTGGCTTTATTGCTGTGTTGTAACAACACTGTGGGTTTTGGTCTACTCATAGAATCACTCTTTACTATGTATATTTACCAAAAATCTGATCGTGCGTGAGTATTGGACGGGCGTGGATGTCATCGTTGCAACCTATTGATATGGTTATTTGTTAATGATTATTTTTTTAAATTTTAAACCCTCAAGATTGCCTTTGTAATCAGTAATGGCCAACAACGGGGCGGAATCCTCGTGTATGTTTTCCCACCCATCTATTTTATTATGCTCGAGCCATCCCTGCTTGTATCTATCAAACCAGGTTACAAAGTCTGAATTAAACGGTCTAGGGGCGATATCTTTGGTTGCTATGAAGAATTTAGCCCTGAACGTTGTGTGCGGTTTTGCTAGGGCATTGAATCTATACTGATCATTGGGTTCCTTGTCCTTCCAGTATGCTAGTGGTCTTTTGCCAAGCTCGGACCATGGCAGGTAAATGTGATTTTTTATGATGCTGTCTTCGTAGAGGCTGTGGCATTTGTATTCATGTGTCAGCGGTCCTTCATATTTGCCCCATCCTATGAAAATGCCTTGATCGTCTGTGGTATGTCCTTCATGGAAATGTATAGAATGATGTAGTTTGTAGAGTATTGAGTTGTCTTTTAGGCGAGATAATCTCTGGTGTTGTTCTTCATATACTCTGTGCAGTTGATTTAACTTGTTCTGATCGAGATTATCGATATCTATTGGTTCAATATTTGCAAATTCACAGAATTCCTGGTATATTCTTTTGAAGTCTGATACGTCTTCGAGGTATGATTCAACCGGATCGATAGGTATATTCTGTAGGTGTTTGATCTTTCTTGCCCATAATCTTGACAATTCAGTATCATTCAGATGATAATCGATATCAATATCGTTATCAAAAATTACTTTGATTGTATTATTTTTCATCCCCAAAACCACCGCCATCCATCTCTATGTCAATGGTCTGTGCTTCCTTGGCTGTTTTAAGTGCTTCGATGATCTCTTCCTGTATTGTGACCATACGTGTCATTACCTGTGTGAGGCTGTCCGCCAGTTGACCTGCTTCTTTGGCCGGGATCACGATCTGTCTTTCGCCCTTTTGACGTAGGGTCCTGATCCTGCCTATGAGATCTTCTATGGGTCTAGTTTGAATCTTGGAATTGTTTGACTGCGTCATTTAGTATCTGTTGCATTTCTAGTTTGGTCGTCATCGGACCCTTGTATTCGTACCTTGAAAGTGTTATCATTTTTGGACAGTATGCCTTCCTCCATCCCTTTTCAAAACAGATTATGTAGTAACCTGCACAGAATTGGCTTTTTGATTTTGGTGTCTTTGTGTAAACGGGTAATTGTTTCTGAACATCGAACATTGGATTGTAAGGATGTTGGCTACAAGGGTAACCGTGAACATCAAAGTTGTCCATTTGCACCTCTTCTTCTGGTTTTTTATTATTTGATTCATCAAACATTCCAAATCCAAACTTTGTGAACAGGCTCTCCTGCGTGTGGAACACCTCCTTGTCCTTCTGTTTGCTGAGGAATATCCAACCGTTGTCTTCTTGTTTCTGAAGGGTACCTAACTTTTGGCCGTTTTGCTCGACAATCCAAAATTTGTCCTTGACTAGGGTCTTTGCTCTCACTGTCATGATACTAACCTCGCATTAAAAGGCTCAACATACAGTTGTGCCTGCTCACTAATCCTATTTAAATCGTACTTGCCACAGAACCTCATGAATCTGATTCCAACTTGGTCTACGCTCTTGTTCTCTGCCTTGGCCTGTGCAATGGTTTGATCAAGTTCTTCCACGATGGCCTCTGGCTGTGCGTGTAGATCCACTAGTGCCCTGTTCCTTTCGTAGTCTTCTAGTACCCTGTGTTCGTTGCCGTCATGGTCTATCCACTTGCTTAACATGAGATTGTTCCATGTGTAGCCTTTCTCGTTACGGTCTGCGTATGCTTCTTGCAGGCCAATCTTGTTCTTGGTGCCTTTTGTACGCACACCCGGGTATGCACTGAATATGTTGTCACTGGGATCACCCCTCATGGCCTTCTCGAACACTATCCACTCCGTGTCTGGTGCAGGTTTGGGTGCTTTCAATTTCTTGTCTATCACAGGCTTGCCCGTCTTTGCGTCAAACCAACCTTCGTGTGTGAGTGTGGTCTCGTTTACACCATTGTACTGCTTCACACGTGGTGTGATCAACTGATTCAAATCCTTGTCTGTGCTTATGATAACATGTTGCTGGTCAGGATGTTTGTCTATCCATCTTGCTATGAGATCATCTGCTTCTGTTCTGCCGTTCCTTAGAACTGTGGCATTTGTTTTCGTTTTAACGAAGTCAACGAAGTCATCGTACACTTCCCAGAACACTACATTCTCTTCTTTCTCTTTCTCGGTCATGGCATCTGCCATTTCCTTGCGATTCCTTTTGTAGGGTGCGTATATGTCTTTACGGAACGATCTGCCTTCTAGACAGAATACAACATGTGTACCCCCGAAGTCCTGCCATGCTTTCTTAATGGAGTTCATCATGATGTGGATAGCCATGCCCACTTTTTCGCTAGTGTCACCTCTGATTACGTGTCTAGCACGGAAAAACGTATTTGCTGTGTCTACAAGTATGTGTGTCATTGTTATATTATAGCACTACTTCTTTTGTGCGTCAACATATGCTTGTTGTAATATGTCTAATTTTAGGTATTCTTGTTCTGTACATCCGTACACGTTTTTTTGGGATTGTAAAATAGTATTTTTGTTGTGCCAGATCTGATAATTTTTTTCAAACGAATCCAAATTAATATTAAACTGAAAATGATTGCTTATGTCAATCAAAGCACTCCGTAATAGGTTACAATCAAGGAAAGCACCTAGTTTAAGGAAATACACATCATTTTTTTCTATTCCTATAAAGTTTTTACGTTTTGTATCGTGGACTCTTGCCCCTGATCTATCTAAATCTTGAAAGGCCAGTTTGTATCCTTCTTTGATTGATATTTTTTTATCTTCACACAATTTAGGAAATTGTGAACCATACATAGTGAGGAATTTCTTTATAGATTTTTCATCAAAAAGATCTGTTCCTTGATCACCTGCTCTGTAGATACAAGAGCGTTCCCAGTAAAGAATTTCGTTTTCTATAGTGATCATTATGGCATTTTTGTTTTTGTTATTTCTAAGGAAACTTTCAGTTTCAGGATCGTCTATGAAAATAAACCTGCCACTTTTTTTATACCCTATATGACTTGCTCCTAGATTATTGAATGGTATTTTTTCTATACTTGGAGTTTCGGTACAAAACTTATCAAGTAACCATTGTAGGAAATGTCCGTGCCCTCCGCTTACATTAAGTATATAAACAGGTTTCATTTAAATTTTTCCAATTTTGTCTGTATATTTTCTTTTATAAAAAATTGATTAATTTTTTTAGCGAAATAAATTTGATAGAACTTATTTGGGGTAATAACTTTACTGGTCTTATCATGAAATTTGTAAGTTTCATGTTTCTCGTAATCCTCCTTCATGATGAAATCTTTCCACAGTAAAAGTTTTTTATGCAGTGGGTCTTTCCATGTTATCCTCGTTCCTTGAAATATACACAACTTAGTTTTCTTCTTACGACACAATTCCTGCAGAAATAGAATCTTTATTATTAAATCTTGTTCCTCAATGCCAGGACTGTAAAGGTAATCATAAAACATTTTTTTAGAAACATGATCTGTGCTAAAACTACTAGGCCAGTATTTTCCAAAAGAGTAATTTCTCAAACTATCATTTTCCATCAATGGTCTGTTTTTATCATTCAATTCTACATCTAATTTACCCAACTGCGTGAGTTGACATATAACATGGCTATAGGTATTCTGGTGCAATTCATTTATTAGCAAATTTAAGATAAGAGAATTTGTTATTCCAGGACCTGTCAGATCTTTAATATCAAGTCCACAAATCTTCAGAATTTTTACCCAGGTAGGTCTCTCGCTCTTGCCGTATGATATGCCACAACCACTGATTAGTATCTTTGAATTAACCGACTTCGGTCTTGCCATCGTCTCTCCTGTTGATCTGAACGTAGCCAGATCCAGTGACGTCTATGCCCTGTTCATTGCCTATGGTCCTACACAACGTCTGGAACCACCTGTCCACAATCTCTTCTTCACTTGCACCCTCGTAACCAGATTGTTTTAGCATGTTCACGAACTCGTCGTTCCAATCCAGTTCGAAGAAACCGTTCCTTGGGTTTTCGGGATTCACATTCAAGTTCAACACCTTAACGATCGGTTCTTCGCTCTTCGTTTTCTTAGAACCTTTTGTGTTTTTTTTCTTAATAGTTGTCTTTGCTGTTTTTTTCACCTTCATAGTATTATTATATAGTATTTTTACCTTTCCGTCTATTATTATGTGCCAATTGCATTACCAAACAGATACACATGTACTCTCGCAGATACATTGTATCCTCTCTTGAATGCCTCTTCTGCCACCTTGCCTGCACCCGCTGTCTGTTCCTCTTCCCTTGCTCCCACGGGCATTATCCATACTGGCCAATCTATGCCTGCTTCTCTGAATTTTTTTACTGTGTTTTCGAGTTCTTCCCACTCTCTTCTACTTGCACCCACGACAAATTTAAGTTGTCCTCTGTTGCTACACTCTGCATACTCTTTTACATTTTCAGGCTTGATCGCTTTTGCTGTCTTCTCACCTGATACAGTGAACAGTTTGGGACTCACACTGAAGAATATCTCTTCTGGAATGTCCTTTACCCATTGTTTGAATGGCTCTGTAAGTTTCTGTGTGCCGTTGGTCTCGAACGTCATAGAACTCGGCAGGTTGGCCTGTCTTTCAAGTTCTCTGTATATGCCCATGCTCGCCGCCTGTCCTGTGATCATTAAAGGTTCTCCACCTGTGAAACACAAGTGTTGATGTTGTCTAGAGTTTGGATGTAGGAACAATCCATTTTGGTTTGTGTCTGTCTTTAATATGTCCACGATTTTATCTGCTAGTACCGTAGGCGTTTCGTGGCCCATCAGTTTCTTGAACTTCTTTGCCCATGTATAAGAACTGTCACAGCCTTTTTCCCATACGGGTAAGTCTTCAACTTTTTTTACACTATCAACATCAAAGTCTTCGAATGGCAATTCATATGTGCTTGGATCTGTTGGATCCTCCTGTCCAAACCCACTACACTGCAAGTTGCAAAGGAAGAATCTTATCCAAGCGGTTGGAACGCCTGTGTAGTGTCCCTCGCCTTGAATGCTATGGAATATCTCTGAATAGTAATATTTCTTTTCGTCTACCATATCTCTGGTAATATCTTTTTTGTTGCTTCAACTAGTTCTTCTATTTTATACTGGTCTTTGTCTTCAGTCAACTCAATCCAGACGACCTTGTTGTCTTCTATTATTATTTTCCATTTATTGTCAGGAGAAATATTACCAGCCACTATTTCTTCTTGTTCTTGTCTAGTCTGACAACTTTACCGTCAACATCCTTGAGATGTCCAACAGATTCCCTCTGGATGTCATGAACCGAGAAATTGGCCCAGTACAGTTCAAATGCCACGCCGTCTTCTAGACCTTCAAAACTGTGATACAGTCCTGGCTTCACAGCAGTGAAGTCTCCTGGATTCAATATTGTCTCATCTACGAGGTCGTAGTCTTTCTGCCACACCCTGATCTTCATCTGTCCGCTCATCACATAGAATCCATTCCACTTCCATTCGTGCAGGTGTTTGCTACATACCCCGCCCTTCTTGTAATCGATCCTGTGGAATTCCAATGAGTTGTTTGCTAATATGAGTTCTGTTTCGCCCCAGATTTTTCCTGCTTTGTTTGTCATAAATTTTGTACCTTCCTATTCTTTATTATATAGGATATTTAGATGAGAAGTCAATGGGGGGAGCATAAAACTCCCCCAACTGATTATTTGAGTTTGTAGGTCTTCTGTAGTCTGTTCAGCAATAATCCGTATGCTGGTAAGAACACAACTAGTCCCACTATGATTTTCAACACCACCTGCGATCCCGCGATCTCAACCCAGTTCGCCGCCATGTATTCATCGGCGCTGTTGTTGAATGCAACTGCGAAGAATGTGTAAGTGTCGATTATGTTGGCCGCGATAGTTGATACCGCTGGTGCCATCCACCAGTTCTTGCCGTATGTCTTCGATTCCCTGATGTACTGGAATACGTACACGTCAAGTAACGTACCGATAGCATAAGCAGTGGCACTTGCGAAACCAATCCTTAAAGCAACCGATTGTGGTGCGCCTTCCGCCAACACTACTGCGATGGATCCGATTATTGCTAATGGATACGCCGCCGCGATTGTGGCTCTGGCTATGTGTTTGCCCAATAGTCTTACAGTCAAGTCAGTGGCTATAACGACCAATGGGAATGTGAATGCCGCCCACGTCAGTTTGACTCCAAGTATCTCTACTGGGATAGCCACTAACGCATTTGAAACAGTGATCACCACAACGTGCAGTAACACCAATTTCATCAGCATTGATTTGTCTACGTTTTTGAACATTTAATCTCCTATAGGTTAATTTAAATGTCCGTAATTGTAGCAGTTTATTGGAATAAGGTCAATACAACCTTTGGTCTACTTGTCCCAGTCTTCCCATGGGAACACGATCCAAGCGGGCACTTCGTCCTTGTTGATCTCGTAACCGTGGTAATCTACTTTGACTTTGCTAGGCTTGTTGTTGATCAGTGCGGCGAATCTTATCCTGTCCTCACGTTTGCCAAAGTTGTCTAGTATGTATTGGAAAGTTGCCCCTGAATCGTTAATGTCGTCTATGATCAGTATTTTCTTTTGGAAAGCGAATGCTTTTTCTAATGTGCGTAGGTCAGGTTTGGTAGTGTGATCCCTCAATCTTATATCCAGAACTTCGTGTGCAGTTTTCAATCTGTGTGAGAGATATACTCCTGGTATGCAACCACCCCTGTTGATCCCAAGTATGATGTTGGGCATCCAGTTTGAGTGTACCATCTTGTCCTCGATCTGGATCAGTGCGTTACGCATCTGTCCTGTGGTGAAGTAACTCTTTTTGACTTCCTCGCTCATATTCCAAAGTAGTAATTCATTAGTCCTATTATCAATAGTGTGACTAGTATTGCGTTAAGGAACAACAGTGCCCGGTCATGCCAAAGGTATCCAACCCATGCCCATCCTACGGTGCCCACTAATCCGAACCACATGTCTATGTGTGGGATGGTGCCAACACTCCTGGCCGCCGTCGCTACCAATATAAAGAACACCGAGACCCATTTCACGTACCAAGAAAGATCTCCCTTGGGTGTCACTTTCTTTATGACCCGAGAAGAATTCAACTTCTTAATCTTGTCGTCCAGTTTCTCTTTGATTGGTTCTATGTTATTTGGTGTATTGTTCATAAACCCTGTTGATCACGTTGTTGGTTGTTACAAAACTGGCACACTTGGCCATGTCTTTCAATCTCCTTGCACCTATGTATGTGCAGGCACTCCTGACTCCACCCAGTATGTCTTCTAATGTTGGTCCAACAGGTCCTCTGTGTGGCAAGGATATGAGTCTACCCTCGTTACCTCTGTATCCGTCTTTGCGTTTTCCGTGTACTTCTCTCGCTCTGTCTGAGCTCATTCCGTAGAATTCTACTCTGCCGTCAACCACAGGTTGTTCTGATTCGTCATGTCCTGCCAGCATGCCACCTATCATGACCATGTGTGCTCCGCCACCAAATGCTTTTGCAATATCGCCTGGATAAACGCAACCACCATCCGCCATTATGTGTCCACCAACACCGTTTGCGGCGTCTGAACATTCAACTATGGCTGAGAACTGTGGCACACCAACTCCGGTCATGGTCCTTGTAGTACATACCGAACCCGGTCCTATGCCTATCTTGACTACATCAGCACCGTTTATTATCAACTCCTCCACCATCTCGGGCGTCACAACATTTCCTGCTATTATTACTTTGTCTGGATATTCGTCTCGGACTCTCCTTATAAAATCTACGAAGTTTTGGTGATAAGCATTCGCAACATCAATGGTGATCATTTTGACATCCGGAAACATCTCTAATACCTGTTGCATGTTCTTGTAGTCCTGTGCTTCAGGATCCCACATGACATTAGTTCCTGTACAGACCGAAACTGACTGCATTCTCAGTCCTGTGCCAGCGGCCTCTTTCCATTGTTCTGGAGTGGTTGATTTAGTGATCACGGTCATCATCTTGTGATTCTGCATTTGCTTTGCCATAGAGAACGTGCCGACACCGTCCATGTTGCTGGCGAATATTGGCAGGAAGTCCATAACCTTGCCTGAATTCCTGAAAGTGAACTTACGTGTCATGTCCACATCTCTACGTGAACTCAATGTAGAACGCTTTGGTTTCAGTAATACATCCTCGAAGTTCAATTTTGGTTCGTTATCAATCCTCATTTTCTTCCTTTTCTTTTGTCTTGCAAATTTCGAGAACACTTTTATAGTGTTCGTGGGCCTGTTTCAGAGCTGGGTACTTGTCTTGCAGTTCCATCTCGTCAAACACGTCAAGTCCTACGTCGTTGTAATTGAATGAAAATCCTGAGTCTACAGTATCGACTGTCGCTGTCTTAACAACCCCACCTGTGTTCGTAGTCATACCTAGATCGTCGTCTAGGTCTGCGAAGGAGTATGTGAAATCTCCAGTGTTCTGTATTCCGTCTGAACTCATTGCACCCATCTCTATGTTGTCTGACTGCATGTTGGCCTGTTCTTTTTTGATTTGTGCTTTGCTTTTCTTAGCCATGGCCCTTCATGCTCATACAGATTTTGTAAAACTCATCTCTTGTTGCAGGATCATCTTTGAATGCTCCCAGCATGATCGCTGTGGTCATGTCTGATTCGTGTTCCCTGACACCCCTGTGCGTCATGCAGTGATGTTCTGCTTTGACTACCACTGCAAGATTCTCGGTCTTGGCATATTTTTTCAATTCATCTGCGATCTGTGTCGTCATCTCTTCCTGTATCTGCGGTCTCTCCACGATGTGATGTACGATCCTATTGAACTTGCTCAATCCAATAACTTCACCATTTGGGATGATGCCAACCCACGCCTTGCCAACTATGTTCTGGAAGTGATGGGCACACGTTGATCTGATCGATATTGGACCACTAGTGTACATGCTCTTGTAACCCATGTTGGGGAAACTCGTCACTCTCGGTGCTGGTTTGAATCTACCACCGAATGTTTCTCTGATGTACATCTTGGCCACACGTTTGGCAGTCTCGTTCGTGTTGTGATCGTTCTCTGTGTCAATAACAAGACTGTCCAGCACACCTTGTAATTTTTCTTGCACTTCTTCCTGTAATAACTCCATCTCGCCGTCTTCTATGAATTCAGCGATATTGTCATTGGAGTGGAATCTCTTGCCTGCCTTCTTGATTCTTTCCTTGATCTTTTTGCTTACGGGTGTCTCAGGCATCCAACTGTCCTTTAAAATATCTTCACTCATTATTGTATTTCCTTCTTGTGTGTCTTGTTATACCATTGTACAGCAGTTGCCACCACATTGTCAAGACTGCTCTGTGTAGGTTCCCACTTTAAAATTTCCTTTACCTTGCTGGTGTCCGCCACTAGGTATGCGGGATCTCCAGGCCTGTTGTCATGCATCTCCACTATCATTTCACCTGCGTGTTTCTGCACTGCCTCTACCAACTGCTTGTTGGAAGCAGGTTCTCCCGAACCCAAGTTGAACACATCTGCTACTGGGTTCTCTGAAGCGTGATTCAATGCTTTTATGTGTGCGTCCGCTAGGTCCATCACATGCACATAATCCCTCACACATGTTCCGTCATCTGTTGGATACTTGTCACCAAATATCTTGAACGTCTTGCCTTGCTTGGCGGCCTCTATGGCCAGTGGTATGATGTGTGTTTCTTTTTCCCTTAGTTCTCCAATCTCACCTTCTGGATCTGCACCAGCGGCATTGAAGTATCTCAGACCTACACTGCTCAAACCGTATGCCCTCAAGTAATCTCGACACACCATCTCTATCATCAGTTTGCTACCACCGTATGCACTGATCGGATTGGCGACGTCTGTCTCCATGGCCAACTGCATTCCGGGATCACCGTATGTGGCCGCACTGGAACTGTAAACGAATGTCTTAACATCACACTCGATAAGTTTGTCTAACAACGATATAGTCGTGATTAAATTATTTTTGTAATACAAAGATGGATTGGCAACGCTCTCAGGCACACTGGTGCTACCTGCGAAATGTATACAACTGGTTATGTTGTACCTGTTGATTATCTCGTCAATCCTGTCTATCTCCTGTGGGAGATTTAAATTGTAGTTTGGTCCAAATGATTTCAACCCTTCTCTGTAGTGTCTGTCCACTGTGATTGGTGTGTATCCGTTCTTGACCAACAGTTTGCAGGTGTGTGAACCCACATAGCCTGCTCCGCCTGTGACCAGTACGGCCTTGCTGGAACCTTTAATATTTGGATTCTGATACTGCGTTTCTGTAGTGTTGTCCATCTCTTCTCCATTGTTCACCCTTGCCTGTCATAATGTCTATCATCCTGTCTATGGTACCGTTGGTCCAATCAGATAATTTACCTATACTAGGGGATGGTTTGCTTAATAATACATCTAGTTTGTTCATTGCGTCTTCCATCGACCATGGAACATACATTCTGGTGTGGTCATTTGCGAAAGTCTCCGGGAATGACCTGTATGCCGGAAACAGTGTGTTGCAACCCATTGCGTCTGCTTCACTGACTGTGTTTGACACCCAGTCCTGTAAAGCACAGTTGAACATCACCCTTGAGTCTGCGAGTAGTTCGTAGTACTCGTTCTTCTTCAAGTTCTCGTGTATTGTGATTGTGCCTTGTTTCGCAAGATACTTGGCCTCGTCCACAAAGAATTGATTGTTCGATCTCAATGGACCACCTTGACATATCGCGAATTCAACGTCTGGGTGTTTCTCTTTGTATTTCAATGCCAGCGTCATGTAGAACTGTGGCTGTTTCTCTTGATCCCATCTCGCTCCAAAAATCACTCTCTGTTTCCTTTCAATGAAAGGTTTCCTGTCTGGTACTCTGCCTTGTACCTCTTCCTTGCCAAAGCTCAATCCTGATATGTTGTATATGGGTGCCGACCAGTTTGCTATTCTCATGTGTGCCACCATCTCTTCATTGGTCGCTAGTATTTTTACGTTGGGAATTTCATTACACATCTGTTCGTACATGCTCATCCACTTGCTCATGCCCCACACGTGTACGAAGTCGTCGGGATCTATGGCCTGTGCCAAGCATCTCAGATATATCGTTGGTCTGTGTTTCTCATCTACTTGGTGTAAGATGTAAGGCAGTGATTCCATGCCTGGTTGGAACATGTCCTCGAAGAATATCACATCCTTGTTCGTCACCTCACCGTTCCTCATCATCTGTACCAGATTCATCATCTGGCTCATGCCAAAGTAACTTCTGCCGTGTGCATCAAGCACCTGTCCCACACTGATCGCTTTTGTGTCATCTATGGTTGTGCCTGGTACCACAACGTAATCAATTCCTCTTTTGTTGTATGCCCTCTCTGTCCAGTCCTGTAACTGTAGTGTGTATCTGCCTTCGTAGGGCTCTAGGCCCATGTAAAATATCTTCATAATTGTTTGACCTCATTTCCCCCTTGTGGGTTTGCGTATATGTGTGTTGTGTATCCTGCCATTGGATTCTGTGTGACGTATTCCATGATCTTATTTAGAGTTTCTTGATCGCCTTTGGAATTTTCTATGTACCTCTGGTAACAAGGTTCTTGCCTATAGTGTTTCTTCGAGAAGTTGTCCATGACTATTGTGCCACCCCAGTTGGTGTCAAAGTCACTCAGATAGTTCTCACTGTAGTATTCGAACATCCTGTCGTGATTACAGTTCACATTGGCTTCCGGTTCAAATATCATTCTAATCAGCATGTTTTTCTTTCCATTCTGCTAGTTTAACTTGATATTCGCTTTCTGTCAATCCATGCCATCCAACACATCTACCAATTGGTGACCTGCCGCAAGGACAAGTTTCCTTCTTCTTAAAGATATCGTTATAGTTCTCCCTGTATTTGGAGTTTGACGGTCTTGACTTGCCGTCCCAACTACCCGGCATTTTCCTTCAAGTGTTTGATCATTGTGTCAACGTCAGATACTTCGAAAGGATCATTGTCTTCACTAGCGTTGTTCTTACCTTCTTCGACGAATGTTTTCACAACCTCTCCGTTGTCTACCAGCATTGAATATCTCCATGATCTCATTCCAAAACCCTGTTTTGGTTTGTTGATCAACATGCCCATGCCCTGTGTGAACACACCTTCTCCGTCACCGATCGGTTTCACCTTCTCTATCTTCTCGTCTCTGAACCAAGCATTCATTACGAATGCGTCATTTACAGACAAGCAATAAACTTCGTCAACACCAAGTGCTTTCAGCTCATCATACTTCTCTTCGTATCCTGGTAGTTGTTGGGAACTGCAAGTGGGTGTGAACGCCCCCGGAAGGGCGAACACAACAACTTTTTTATCGTCAAATATTTCCGCAGTATCAACTTCTTTCCATTCACCGCCTATGAAAGTGCAACCACCCACTGCGTCGTTGTCACCTATCCTTGTCTTGAAGTTAGTGTATGGTACTCTCATTATGCTCCCTTGTATGCGTCCAGTGTTCTCTGGAACTTGCCTGCGTGTGATTTCTCTGCTTTTGCAAGTGTCTCGAACCAGTCAGCGATCTCATCGAATCCTTCGTCCCTGGCTGTTCTCGCCATGCCTGGGTACATGTCTGTGTACTCGTGTGTCTCACCTGCGATAGCACTCTTGAGGTTGTCCTCTGTTTCACCCATCTTCTCACCTGTCGCTGGATCTCCAACTTCTTCCAGGTACTCTAGGTGTCCGTGTGCGTGTCCCGTTTCACCTTCCGCAGTCGATCTGAATACCGCCGCCACATCTGGTGCTCCCTCGATGTCCGCCTTCTGAGCGAAGTAAAGGTATCTTCTGTTTGCTTGGCTTTCACCTGCGAAAGCGTCTTTGAGGTTCTCTGCTGTTTTACTTTCTTTTAAGTCCATTATTTTCTCTCCTTGATCAGTTTGATTTCGCCCTTGTCTGTGTGTTTTATCCTGTGGTCATTCTGCAGGGCAAGATGTAGGAAAGATTCGTACTTGTCTTCCTTCACCATCAGAGTGATACAGTCGTCGTCATTGTCATCCCAGTCTGTGCCTGACCAGATGAAATCCTTGCCATACTTCATTCCCAGATTGCCCGCAGTCGTGCATATATTCGCCACTGCGTCCACTGTCGTGTATGAAGCGTTCAAGCCACCACCTTCTATGGGTAGGTATCCCATCCTTGATGTTGCTCTTTTCTCTTTGAATTTAATCTCTTTCATATACTGCGTGTGAGCCATTCTCACCGTCCTCCGCCACGTCTATTTCAATCTTTCTACCTGGATATCTTTTCGTTATGGCTATGTATAGATCATCTGATATCATCTCACAACTCTTGTAGTCTAATTTCATCGTACCGTCCGCGTACATGTTCTCCATCCATCTCTTGAACTGTATGAATTCTATGTCTCTGTCATCGTGGAACACTTCTATGGCGACCTTGAAATGGAATATGTGCCTGTGTGGATGTCCCAGGAAACTCACATCATACTCGTCACCTGTCGCCAGTTTGGGATCGTCCAGTGCCGCTGGATACTTGTGGATGCCTTCCTTTCTGAAAGTGACCCATATCATCTTGGTGCCCTTGTTGGCCTGCTCTTTCAGAGCTTGATCTCTCATGTCTTCAGTGCTCATTTGTTTCGTTTCCTTTCCTTTTCTAACATGTCTTGTAATAATTCAACTTGTGCTTCTAGTTCTTCTACTCTTTTAACAAAATGATCGGCACCATACATACCCATCTTTTCTAATTTCTTATTGTCTTTGATCCAGGCATTGTAACTGGCTAGACCTTCTCTGTACTTAGACTGCTTCTTTGGCATCACTCTCCTCTATTGGTTCGTCCTGTTTGTATTCTTTCCAAGACGTGAATCCTGCACTCTGTTTGAAATGATTCATTGTCATCGTCCAAACGCCTGGATTTGTGCTGTCGAAATCAACATCATCTACCTTGATACACAGGTTATCGTCATCCTCGGATTTGGGGAATATGATTGAACAGAAAGGTATGAACTTCTCGTGTGTCCATATGCCTTCAAATCTCGCTTTGACTTCTTTGTGTATTGAGTGTGGATAGTCTATGGTCACGTAGTAGCCTTTCCTAAGCAACCTGATTATCTGATTGATCTGCGTTGCGTGATTGTACATGAATGTCCTATTTGCCCCAAAGTAAATTGCTTCAGCACCAACCTTCTTGGCCATCTCCTCTATCTGGTCATAGTAAAGATCGTTCCTGGCCAGGAACAATGTCTGTTTACCAAATGCTGGGGTGTGTTCCACTTCCAGACCTGAAAACACACCTACACTCGCACTCTTGCCTGTTTTGTAATCTCTGTCCATGTTCTTATTATATTACTGTATGACTAGTTTGTCAATGTCGCTTTTGCTCTTGCGATGGCATCCTTGATCATCAATTTGGTCCTTTTCAATCTGGTAAGCACCTCCTTGCTTTCGGTACTCCTGTCCTTGAGTCTGTCTTTGGTAAGTTGTGCCACTTTTTTATCGAGATACTGGTGCTCGTCTTGTAGTTTCTTTAGTTTTTTGCTTTTTTTTCTTTTTGTTACCATGTTGTCCTCCTATTCAAATAAAGAACTGAAATTGTTCGTACCTTTACCACCGCCTGTTGCTCTGGCCCATCTGTTGCCCCTGATGTCTGCTAGATAACTTGATGCGTTTGCAATTACTTCCATAGGTTTCTCACTAGTAAACACCTCTTCCACTAAAGTGTTGAAGTACAGTATGTTCCTCGGAACGTATATGCTTGGTTCGTCTGTCTTGTCACTTGCTTTTGTTTTTCTCCAGTGTTTTACTTCTGGTCTGTATTTCCTTGATTCTATGTCATTCAAGTCGTTTGCAATCTGTATTGCCCTGATCTGATTGTACACGTTATGGGCCATCATTAATACATAACTGAAACTGTCCCAACTTGTAGCACCAATTTTACCATTCTTGTTAACGTCCTGCTCGCCATACCAACATACATCTTTCATTTTCAATCTACGTCCAATGCCACTGTCAAACGGAAACTGTATATCGGATCCTTTCAGTGTTTTATCATCCGGTGCCTTGTCCATCACGAACGACCACCTGTCTGGAGTGAATGAGTTGTGTGTATATACAAGTCCATTAGCAGTTGATAAGAATGCTGATGCACTGTCAAAACTTATTGTGAAGTTCGGGTTTATGTGTTTCCTAACCTGTCTCTGTACCTGTGTAAGATAACAACCCCAATCCATCTGTGACGTACCTAGTACGTGCATCCAATCTTTGCCGTCCAGTTTCTTCTCATCTCTCATTATGATTAGACGTTTGAGCATGACTTCCATGTCACACATGTTGATACCACCCATGGCCCATCCTTCGAATTCAAAATCTTTGACAGCATCATACCATATCTGTGCTGTGTTCCAGTCATCTCCCTGTAACACGTTCAATAGTTTTGTTTGTCCTAGCCTGTTCTTCTGGAAGAACTTGTTGTTGTATATGGTACCGTCCAGCGTGTCCTGGAAACTGTTCAATCCTGTTTTTGGGCTGTTTAAATCATCTGCCGCCCAGGTTGGTACGTCAAGTGTCATGGCCCAATCGCTTGTGAGCTCTAGCCAGTTTAGTATGTCAGATCTAACTTTGTTTGCCTTGTTACCCTCGAAGTCCTTCCAATCAAATTTTATTACACCTTTACCTATCTGGTATCCACCTGAGTCGCCTACTATAGTAGAAAATTCTCTATCTCTGTTCACGAACATATGATCTCTGTCGCCAACCTTTTCCATGTCCAAGCAGGCATGTCCCGCCGAGTACAGTGCTGTGGGGTAAGTGAACATTCCTTCTTTTGGATTGATAAAGTTTAGTCCTTCAACACCATTCTCAAAGCCTTTTGGAATCCTGTCTTCTGAGATGTGTTTGCCTTCTGAAACTCTCTGTTTGCTGATAAACGTGTTGTAGAAGTTAGATATAGCAGGCAAGAACACAGCGAAGTCTCTGCTTAACTCCCCTAGGTGTTCCTGCTTACTATTATCTGTCGTCATTATTGCGCCTGTGCTGGTATGATGTATTGATACTTGCCCAATCCCGAATCAACAGAGACCTGCATCGCACCCTCGTTAGAGAAGTGTAATGTGACCTTTGCCGAGTCTGATAGTTTAAGTATTTGTAGCACCTGTCCTACCGGCCAACTCCAACCTTTGTTAAGTGTTCCCTTAACGTCAGTTGCGAATACAAACTCACCACCATGTGATGCCTGATCACCGAAAGTGAAAATCAAGTTCCCATCCTCGGTCCTCACAACAAAGGAGTTGTGTTCGGTGTTTGCTGTTGCCTGGAAGTTGAATCTCTGCACACTAGCCACGGAGGGTTCGATCTCCACGTCCCACTTAACACCCTTGAACTTCACGGTCTTAAGTTTCTCGTTGATGATCTCAGCGTTCATGAATCTGTAGTCATTCTTGAAGTCACCCTTTTCGTTCTCGAAATGGATTCCTGTGGGAATGGTCGCACCGTTTCTCTCACCGGACAACACAGTTATGTTCGCCTTCTCCTTGTACTCCGGACACTTCAAGTGTATGTCCAGTTTGCCCATCTGTGGCATACCAAACGTACCCGTCATCTCCGTCTGTGGCTTGTGGAAAGACCCCTGTAGGATCACAGATCTGTCTTCGGCCATTGAGTCGATTGTAGTTTCCTTATCGTCTCCAGTGATCTTAACAAGATCCAAGAATCCCAGTCCATGCGTATGTTTAACGATGTCTTTTAAGATGTCTATCATAATGTTCTTATTGTATAGGATATTTAGGTCTTAGTCTAGTGTTATTTCAGAAACTTTATACACAACTGGATTTTGTTTACCAGGTTTCTTGAATATGGCATAACTGGCACCGGGTCGGAACTGGTTCATCTCAACTACCTCATATCCTTCGTCCTTGATCATCTGTGTCATGGCAGTCTTGGTGTTGTAGTTCCAATATCCCCGCTTGGCTAGATTTAGTTCTTGATCATAATGGCAGTCAGCGTATTGTATGAATACGTAACCTCCTGGGATCAATATCCTTTTGATGTCATGTAGGTACTGTTGCACGTGCTGTTGTGTGAAGAAAACGAATGTGTCCCAACTGAAGACAAAGTTACAACTCGCCTGTGGTATATTTGAACATTCAGTATTGCGAGTCTTGTAAAATTTTAGATATTTTTGGTGTGCAGGAGGAAACATTTTCCGTATAGGCGGCTCGATTCTGTGTGTGATATCTAAAAAAAAGTTTAATTTCCACGTCCTGAAGTCCATGGAGAACATTCCATTGCCTGGTCCTATCTCTAGGCTGTTATAGATGTTTGTCCTCGCGAACTGGAATATCTTGCTCTGTACGAATCTCTGTAGCGTAGGGTCTGTCATGGGTATCTTTTGCTTCTCATCAAGATCACGTTGGAACCATTCTGGTGTCTTGTCTAGTCTATTGATAACGTCCTTATTGTTGGCATCAACAGCCAACTCAATGTCCTTAAGTATCTTTAGATTTGAATCTATCAACTCCTGCAGATCCTCTTTTTTGACTTTTTCAAGTTTTTCTATCAGTAATTTTATTTCTTCTATGCTTAACATAATGATATTTAGAATTCAAACAGTTTGTTGAATGTGTTCGTGGTCTCAGTTGATTGCACGTCCCAACCCAAGACTCCTATGAGGTTGTCTATCTTTTGATCAAGTATCGTTGCTTCCATGGCATCACTGTCGAACGGCAGTTCCTTGAACCATTCAGGAATACGCATCTCGTCCACCGGATATGCGATACTCGTGTAGCCTAACGGATTGTTTTTGAGTTTACACACTATCACTTTGGCACCATCCGTGATTGGCATACTGTACTTGTCGCCATACATTTCCCTGCACCTGTTCCAATTCATGCTGGCCCTCACGTGTCCCGGCATGTTTGCTCTACCGGCCTTCTCCTCGGCCGCAGTGTACTTGGTCATGTTGTTTGCCCTCTTGGGAGAACCTTTCTCCCACCCTGGCCTAGATTTAAACTCTGCTCTGAATTCACTAATTTTTTCTAGCACTTGCTCTTCTGTTTTCCCTGTCAGTACCATGTATAGGAGATCACTCAGGAAATCCTGCACGAAAACAGGTGTGTCTGAACGTTTGAGATCCAGTCCCATGGCCTTCATCTTGCCATCCTTGCCGTCAACATCTGCACGTTTACCTTCCTTGTCATAGTAAAGCACGGCATACCTTTTCTTTGTGATGAACAGACCTTTTGATGCAACAAGTTCTCTGCCCGCCGCTATAACTTCACCCCTCGTGCTAGGACAATGGAAGCCTTTAGTCATGAATGATTTGAAAGATCCGTTGACCTCGTCTGCAATCCTGTCGTACAGTGCCACGACGGAGTCTTTGGTCCACGGTATGATACCTTCATTGATCTCTTTCTGTAATGTCTTGTATGCTGAGAAGTAAACGGAGTCTGTGTCTCCATACACAACACTCTCGCCCTTGTGGTCATACTTGCCCGCCACGATCTCGTTGACTTTGCTGGCCATGTGTTTGGTGATACACCTGCCTGTGAGTGTAACACTCTGTCCAATTCTTATGTCAAAGAATCTACAGCCTGGATTTAGGATCGCACCATACAGACTGTTTAGATTAATTTTCTTTACAAGTTGTCTCTTGTCCCAATATTCTCTTTCGATCTCGTTGTCTCCACACTCACGCATCTTTTTTTGCATTTCCTGTCTCTCCGCGTACCAACGCTTCAACAGACCTGGAATGATTGCTTCGTGCTCGTATGTGAATATTGTGCCATTAGCACTTAGCATCCATTTGTTATTGCCATCGAATATTATCTCGTACAGTTGTGCCGCACTCATACGCACACTGGTCTTGTCTTCCCAATCAACAATTATCTCTGTGCCCTTCTCTTGGTTCATGACCGCTTGGTATTCCCAACTACCAAACTGGCTGTCCCATGCCGCCGCGAATGATTTCTTGGCGTGTTTGGCCCTGTTGATCTCTGCTGAAGTAATCACTGGCCTAATCTGTCCAACTATGGTTTCAGGACCCATGTTCAATGCTCTAATAACACTTGGATACAGACTGTTTATGTCAACAGATCCTATCCAGTCGTGTATTCCCTTTTGTGGGGTGGCCACGTGTGCTCCTGCCGCCGGTTGGTTCTCTTCACCGTCTTTCTTGTACTTCCTGGCCGGTACCTGCATTCCACGTCTGTGTGTTTCATTTACGATTGCCTGTTCTGTGACCGCGACCGCACCCATCGTTGTCTGTAGTAGTACAGTGTTTTGGTGTGCTATCTCATTGGCCAGTTCTATGAACTTCAATTTCTTCTCCAGTTTGGCCAACAGTGCAGTATCCTGTCTGTTGTATTCTATGAACAATCCAAAGTCGTTCTTGTACAAGTTATCGAGCGAGCCCTCGTAGACAGTTTTTCTCTCATCCAACTCGTGTTCACCAATTGCGTCTAGTCTGAAACTGTGTCTTTCCTCGTATGTGTATTTCCTGTATAGTTCCAACAAGTCCAAGTGTACACGTCCCACTAGGTCAAAACTCAACTGTTCCCTACCATACTTCTCGAACACTCTCTTTCTTGGCTTTTCACCCCAAAAACAAAGACGTCTTGTGTCGTCTGAACTCAACACTTTCTGTATCCTACCCACTGTGTATGGAATGTCATATCCCTCACTGTTCCAACCCGACAGTATGTCTGCGTCCTGCACTAGTTCTAGGAATGCGTCCAACATATCTTTCTCTTTTTCAAAAAGCATTGTGTTGTCAAATCTTTTTGTGAGTTCTTTGGCATCGTCCATGCTGATAGTTTTGGGAGGTACTGCGAATGTGACCAGTTGGTCCGTCCAGCTCATGTAACAACTTATGGCAGTTATGGGCATGAACGGATCATCTGTTGTTGAATAACCTCGATCGGGATCGAAGTCAACTTCAATATCGAAAAACATCACGTTTAGTTTGGGCGTCTCCTTGCCCAAGTAGTTCTCTTCCAAACACCTGAACACAGGATTGATATCATTCTCGTACAGTTGCTTGTTGGATCTTATCCTCTGTTCTTTTATGAATTCTTTGTGTGTGGCACACTGCACCCGCTGTAATGGTGCACCGGTCATTGATCTGTGTTTGCCCCTGGCGTCCTCATAGTAGAACACGTACCTGGCATCATACTCCGTGAATATCCTGCCCTTCTTGGGATCACGTTCTACGACGTATATCTTGTCCTCGTCCTTCTTGTATAATGCATCTATGTAACTCATCTTACCACCATCCTGCGGCCACGCCGTATCCAAATATATTAACACAACTGAAGTAGAAAGTCAAAATCATCACCCATGCCGCGCCTCTCCTGTATGATGCGTAACACTGTGTGGTTGCACCAACGAAGAATGCCGGATACACTATGAGCATGTTGGGGTCTCTGGCGGATATCGCTAGGGTCATGCTGGCCGCAACCGTGAAAATGAAACTGACTAGTTCGAAGTAGAACGCCGTCCTGTCACTCTCAAAACTACGAAGCCAGAATGATCTGACCTTCGCTAACATTAAAGTTTGCCGGCCGTGTTTAGTATGCTCTCCAGCGTGTCCATCTCGTCTGCTATGTTCTGGTAGTTGCCCTTGTGTGCAACTGATATCGCCTTGTTGATCAGTGCTGGTTTCAATTCTAGTTCTTCTGCGATTGCTTTCACTGTGTCTTTCAATCCACCCTTCAAGTCCTCGACCTCACCTAGTACCTGTGAACCCTGGGAAATGATCTGGATCAATTTCTGCTTTTCTGCGTCATTGAAGTTTCTTACTGCCATTTGTTTCTCCTGTTGTTGTCAACAGTATATAACAGATTTCGTGTGAATGCAAATTATTTTTTCTTCTTGGTGGCCACGTTCTTGGCTTTACCACGTCTGTTCTTGTTGGGATCCTGCCTACGTTTCCTTGCGGCCGCGGACTTCCTGCCTTTCTTGCCCAGTGCGTGTGCTTTCGATCTTGGTAGGCATTTAGGCTTACCTTCTTTGCTGGAACCTCTTGCACAGTCACCCCTGATCTTGCCATCAGGACCAAACCGTACCCATTTGTCCTTGAACCATTTCTTGAGGTCCTCGTTCAATGATTCCGCGAAAACCAATTCACCACAGTTGACACAGAAGTCCACGTCCTCTTTCTTGACGCAGTTGGGCACACGTTTGCCGAACATGGTCTTCATGCCCTTCTTGGTGTAGCCTTTCCAACACTTCTCCGTGATTATCTCACTGGCTCTCATTATTTCTTCTTGCTGTTGCCCCAGTTGGCCGCACCCTTTTTACGACACTGCACTAGTGCACCACTGGCATAGGCACTGGGCCATACTTTGTATCTTGATTTGACTTTGTGATAGCAGGCGTCTTTCTTCTCTGCTAATTGCTCGAACTCTTCCTCTGTGATACCAACCACTTCACGGATCTGCATGTTACCACTTCCTGCATGACCAATATCTCGCCTTGGTCTTTGGTCCTGGGTTGGCACAGTTGTGTCTCGCCCTGAATGATTTTCTCGCTTTTGGATTTGATTTCCTGATCCTCATGGTTGGTCTCTTCGCACTTGTACCACCGTGTCCGAAGTTGACTTTCTTGACATTTCCTGTCTTTGGATCTTTGACATACACTTTGAATTTCTTAACATCACCACGCATGGGTTTGTTGAGTGGAACTTTCCTGCCTTGGTACTCTGCGTCAAACAGTTCCGTCTCGTCTTCTGGGAAACCCAATGGACCTAACACTTCTTCGAAGTCCTCGTCCTCTTCTATGTCGAACTCGTCACCCTCTGGCATTGGTGTGTATTCGTGTTCGTCTAATGCCACTAAAGCCTCTTCTGCGTTGGTCAGTGATTGTATCGCTGATTTCTTAGCGTCATCATCCACTGAAAGTCTCTCGATCCTGTCTTTAATTGCTGAGATGTCTAATAGTATTTTCGTGAATTCCATCTTTTCATCATCTGCTAATTCGTTCATTTCGTTTGTGGGCACGTTAATGCCATCAATTCTGTTCATGATATTTCTGATCTCTATCATTGATTCTGCTATCGGTGAGTTGCCCATCTGCATCTGTGTCCTGTCGTTTGTGAATTGTGTTGTCTTTGCCAAACCCCTGCTACCTGCACTGGCTGGTGACTGTATCTGCTTGCCAGCGGACACGTGTCCCGTGTCAGTCATTGCCACTTTGGCGTCTATGTATGATCCGTAGTTGTAGGGTATTGAGCTCATTTGTAGTATTTATTTCCACAACACCATCTTGAAACGTTCTTTTTCTATGCCAAAGAATTCTGTTTTCCACTCGCTCTGCTCAAAAAAGCCCAGTTTATGCCACTCATTTTTACGTTCCAGCATGGTCTGTGCCCGTTCGTCCCAGTCCTGATTCACCAGGAACTCGTCCATCTTCTCTTTCTTGTCTGCCACTTCGTTGTAGTCGAATCCGTCGTACTCCCAGTGTAAGAGTTCGAACACGTTGCCCTCACTGTCACAGTAGTCTATGCTGAAGTCCAGTCCCCATTTAGGCCTCATGGCGGTAAGTTTGTAGAAATGCGGTCTGTATGCGGCCCAACTCTCCAACTGGTTTAATGCATCACCGGAGTAACCCTTACGTTCAAACATGTAGGCGTGGTTGATGTGTGGGCCATATTCTGTCTCGTCTGCGGTGAACCAATCTTTTCTCAAGGTAATATGTTCTGAATTCCTGTGTTTTATGGTAGTTGCACCATTGGCCACAGCATATAGTTGTTCTAGTTTGGTGAGATCATATCCGTTCTGGTCAAACATACTAACAACTTCTTTTGGTGGGCAAGCGAATATGCTCTTCACACGCTCAGTCCAGTACGGATTCGTGTTGAATCTGTTGTCTGTCAAGTGTAATCGCATACACTTATTTAATTTTTTGGATTATTTTTTGTCTGCTGGGTCTAGGTCGTTTGTGAACTTGTCTTCCGCTGGAATGTCAAGTTCTACTTCTTCGCCTTCGTCGAAGTCTTTGTCTAGCATTGGAACCTCACCGTCATCTTCTTTGTCGTCCGCTTCTTCCTCTGCTTCATCTTCTTCTTCTTTTTCTTTGGCATGTGGCTCTGATGTGTTCCTGTCCGTCTGCACACCGTCAACAACCTTCTCGTCCACTTGTTCTTCTTCTGCTGGTGCTTCCGCCTTCTCGGCGTCTGCTATGATCTCAGTAGTTTCTGGAGTCTTAATGAGAATGTTTGATGATTCCTCGTTGTAAACTGCTTCATTGTCTGATATCGTGTTGTAAAGTTCCACGAGAGCAGTATCTTCTGCGCCTTTGATGTACTCCGCGATATCCTTTGTGATGACTTCTCTGAATGATTTTGAGTCATAGGTTTGTTCTTCTTTTTGTTCCGTCTTCAGTTCTGCCAACTGTGCTTCTAATTCTGCTATCTTGTCTAATCTATTTACTTCCTCATTAACTTCCTTCTTGATTGAAGTTGCTATAGAGTCATCTGCGTCTGATTCTGCAATCGCTTTTGTTATAAATGATTCTGCTTTTGGTTCTTTAGTGATTGATTCGACTAGTTCTTCCGCTTTTTTTGAATGTTTTACAGGTTCAACGTATTCTTTGATTCCTGCTAGTTTGGCTATGTCAGCCAATGTGACTTCCTTGTCGTCTAAAACCTTGGGAGCCTTGCCCGCCGCTTCCATTAGTTGAGCCCTTTCCTCTTCTGGGGTCACGTTGTTCATGGCGTTTAGGCGTGCTACTAGGTCTCTGAAACTTGTGTCTGTGCTCATATGAGTTATTTATATTTGTTACAGTTTTATTTAATGCTTTGATTAAGGGGTATACGCATATTTGGTGTGTAAACTGTCTAGGAATCTGGTTGCCCTCTGTGTTAATTTTTTCCTATCATACATGATTCTCTGGTTGTGTTCGATCACATCCTTCAACTTGCTGTAGACTTTGACAGGATCCTGGGTGATCAGGGATTGGAAACTAGCAAATGCTCTTTTTACACGTTCCTGTAACCCGTCTATGTTGTCATAACTTTCATCAATTACGGGGTCAAATGTTTTGAAACCTAGGCCACGCAGGTTTTTTAGATAATGCTTGCCTCCAAGTATAATGAAAGGCCTGCCCGCCATCATTGGTTTGGCAGTCTTCTCCGTGACGAAGAAGCAGTCATTTTTGAAAATTGTCTCGGCTACCACGCTGTACCAACTGTTTTCCATTATGTGCTCGCTGATGTGTTGACTTGTGAAATGACCGTTTAATAATTTCGTTGTGCTATTGTTGTTCTCTGTTTGTATACGATCAATTACCAACTGCTGAGGATCGTTGACTGAATTTAAAAATTTGCTTTTGTATGTGCCAAAAAAATTAATAATATTTGTTTCTAACATATTATTTTGTTGCATGAGCTGGAAAAATAATTCTCTGTGGGGTTTATTAGTACCTAACAAGACATCAGCAAAGAACGGCCTGTCTGTTGGTCTTGCTATTTTTTTACCACGATTTATCAGATGTGTCTTAACAAAATGATAGTTGTTATATACATAAGGTACCGGCCACAGGTGATCGTTTTTAGTGACGCAAGAAGTAATAACAAAGTCATGTTCTCTCAACGGGTTTACCTCAGGGTCAAACGTTGCAAGTAGACCATGCCATTCATCACCCACCCCTGGCAAATACATTTCGAAGTCTTCAAATACAGTTCGAACATTTTCTTTTATAGACTTACGGTCGTTGTATTTGAGATGATTATAGTTCCTGTATCTCCTGTATCTCCTGAAACAAATTTTCTTTGGATCAAATACCGGGTGAGGATACTCATCATCATATATGTTTGATAGAACACCTATTGGGTCATCGTTTATGCTGGTCAACTCCATTTGCCTGTAGAAATCTTGCCGACTTCTAAAAGTAGTGTTCTGCATGATTATAGTATTTAACTTTACAGTTTTTTAGATAGGTACACTTGTAGTTTTGACTCGTATGCCAGTCCCTCTGTCTTCATGAACTTGGCGTATTTGTCCTGTAGATCAGCCACTGAGCCTAGATCCTTGCCTGTGCTCAATCTCACTTTGGCGTCTGATAGGTCTTTTTCGATCATTTTCGCCAATTCTGTGTTGCCTGAATCCTGTGCCATGTCCAGTGCTGTGTTCATGGCCTTGACGGCTGGTACGGAATTGTCTATTGCGTTGTTTATGCTGTTGATCCCAGCCAAGCCTGCCACGATGATTCCGGCCATGGCCAGTCTCTTGCCCCACTCTTGGATGCCCTCGTCCAGTGCCGCTTCTCTCAACTTGTTGTAGTTCTTTGAGAGGTATGCTCTCGCCACCCTCTCGTCTGATGTCTTGAATGCTGACTTTTCGTGTTTGTCCAACACGTCATACACCATCTTGCCATCCTCACCTCTGTACATCGAAACGTAAGGTTTGATAGTGGCTTCGTTGGTTTCTTTCCTGTTTTCTTTTGCAATTTCTTTTTCTACTTCATTTACTCTTTTCTTTAATATTCTCATCATGCCTGGTTTGGTGTCAACATCCTCTGCCCTACATTTTCTTTCAAGTATCTCATCAAGATGTTTCTGTATGATTCCTGCGTGCCTTTGCATTAAAGAACTGTCTAATTCTTCCCTGTATGGATTTAGTTTCTGGTAGTCCTCGTAGTGGTATACCGCTTGTAGGTAGTCTGCCGCTAAATTAAGTTTGGTCTGTACCCAACCCTCAAGGTCATCACCTTTGTTGATCATGTCCAGTAATTCTATTGCCATTTTCGCAGTCTGGTACAACTGGCTTTTGCTCATGTGTCCCTCGCCTGCGTCTTCCTTCACGCCCTGCATGGTGCCTGTGCCTTTGGGCATCTTTTTCATTTCCGACATGCCATCGTCATCGTAGGTGCCTGCCTTTGAACCCGCCGTGTAACCGTGTACACTCTTCACATAGTTTGATGCCAGGTCGATCTTCTTGGCCACCCATGCCTCCATCTCGGCATCGTCATCTATCATGTTGTGTATCTTGATCGCGTGTGTGCCGATCTTCAACAATTGGTTCAGTGCCATGCCCGCTTCGTACGTGTCCGGCTTTGGTTCCGGCTTCTGCATCATGTCTGATAATTCGTTGAACTTCATGTTAATTGAATCCGAAGTGTGTCACTTCTGGATATTTCGCTATTACTTTCCTTGCTATCTCGTTGTGTGCTTTGACCATCTGATTCATGTAACCCTCTGGCTTTCCACCACCTATCATTGTGGCACCACCTGGATTCTGATCGATGGTTGTCGGTTCTTCTGGTGATCTCTTGCCTATGTTCTTCTGTAACCATTGTGTGGTCCTCGCTATGAATTCTTTCGCTGGCACAGGACTCTGGTCCTCGAAGTCAGGATTGTATCCTAGTGCGTCTAGGAACTGTCTCATACTGGCGTTGCTCATGTATGGACTCTCCACACTCTCGTCATCCTGGTATGCCTTTGGGAACGTCCATAGGTTGTTGTCTTTTGGATGTTTGTGGTACGCTATCATTTCAGCGCCTTCTCTGATGAATTCTTGTGCTCTCATATCAATATTTATGCGGCGCAGGCCTCACATCTGCACTGCTTACATACCTCTATTGGGTACTCCATGTAGCCGTCTGTGGGATAATGCTGTTCTTTCCTTGTGCAAGTCTTGCCACAATGGCTGTCACAACCACAGTTTGTACACTTGATGATCCATTCTTCATTTAGTAGCAGTACATCGTCCATTATCTCTTTACCAATGGTCCACCCATGAGGTTCACTCCAGGCATTGCGTGTGCGCCTTTGGCTGTCCCGTCTGGGTTTTTGGGTTGTACTACCTTGGGCAATCTCGGTGCCCTTGTGCCTGACCTTCCCGGTGATCCTGTGTATGCTTTCGTGAACCTGTCTTTACCTATCGCTATGTGTGGACTTATAACTGTGGCTATATTACCCGCACTAGTGGCACCTGCTGTAGCCTGCTCTTGCACCTTATGTGTTATGACTTCGTTGATCTTCATCGCAGATATTTATTAGGAATTTAACTGCAACGGGTAAATTATACCAATTTGCGAGATATACTAATCCAACTTCTCGCCTTGCCCAGGATCCAATATATCTGGTTCTGTGTTTTTGCCTTATAGGGAATTCCGCAGTAAAGTCGCCACCAATACGCCATCGAGAATCTCTGACTGCATCTCTTTCGTGTTTTTCGTTTTCTCGTCGTACCAGGAACAATCCTGCAAATGGCCAATAGTGGCGAGAATCATGATATGTCCATTTGTGTTTTTTGGGATATGTGAAATGGTCCTGGTCTATTTTATCCAGAGATAAAACTTTTTCTTGTATTCGCTCCGGAGAATTTTTTGGCCACGCCGGGGTCTTTTTCAAGCCAAGACGATTGCAATACTTCGCTTCGACTCGCTTCAACCTAGCAGTTACATCAATAAATTTTGTGCCATTATCTTGCAATAACATACTAGGTACAAGACTCACGAGTGTAAATTTCATCCACGAACTGTTTTTCATGAAACCGTTTGTGTAATCACTGTTTGAGTTTTCAACCTTGATGTTGATCGAGCCTTCAATATAATTCTCATCTATTTCATATATTTTGTAAAATGTTGGGAGATCGATCTCCCGATCCGAAAGCTCATCCAGTATCCACTGCGAGTCAAATGATTTACTTGGTTTGTATAACCGATTTCTTTCTGTGTCTGAAAAGGAGACCGTTGTCTTTTTAAGTGGATAATCCCTTTCCAATGCAAAGGTATCAACGAAGGTGTTGCCGATGTGTACAGTTATTGTGGCAGGTCTCTTGAATTTCTTATATTCGATACCTAAGATTAAGGTGTACTTCATACAGAAGTAATTATTATTTTTTCTGACGTCCGCTCTTCATGTTGGCACACCAGTGATACATCTTTGCTTTCTCACCGCCGTACTTCTTGGCTTTTGCTCTTAAACTTGTCACTGAGCCTTTGCAACTGGCCCCTGCACGTTTCACACGTCCTGGCCTGCTCTTGCCCTTCCGCTTGCCGTCTGCGAAGTTCTCACGGAACTCCTTCCAATCTAACTTTAGTTTCTTCACGTTCATGTATTCACCACCTACGGGCACATCCTTGGTTGCATTCTGTTTCGTCACTATTCCAACGCCTGCGGCTTCTTCATTTTTGCTCTTGTTGTAACTTGCCCAAGCAACTGCGTATGGATTATCCACTTTGCCCTTAAGTGCTTTGACCTGTTTCTCCCTGCCCGGAGGTGCTTTCTCGTTGGCCTTGTTGTTGCCTTTGTTCTTGAAATCGAACCTGTTGTTTGGACCTGTTCCGGGTCTGTGTATGAGACCCATTGTGTCTGCCGTGTGTGGCATGATTATGAATTCTCGTATCTTCATTTCTTCTTCCTGCCCGCACAGTGAGCCTTCTGTGAGAATCCCTTGGGGTTGCCGCAGTTTATGGATTTCTTGTATTTGCCTGACCACCCTTCCACCCTGTATGGATACGCCATCATCGAATGGTATCCCATCCTTGACCTGCCCTTGGCCTGTCGTTGGTATTTTTTCAGAATCTTATCAACATCAGGATGTACATATTTTGTTGCCAGTACCTCCCGGATCTTCATGTTACAGATCTCGCAATGATGACAATTTGTCTTTGGCGTGTGCCAGTGCTTCTAATTTCTTCTCCGCTGTCACTACATAATCGATGTGTTCTGCAACACCGATTGGTTGTGCCAGGAAAGTTCTAAGATCAGTCTCTGCTACCGCAACATCACCTTCGAGTTTTTTTATGAGTGCTTCTTTTATCATGTCAATATTTATTCTTTGTGTTCGTTGACGTCCACAGATCCGTGTCTGGCATCTTTTGTGGGATTCCCATCTTTGAGGATCCTCGCCCATGTTGTCATGTTTATCGTGCAGTTCTTGACCTGTTCTACCGTGTCATCGTCCTGTGTGATCTCGTCTATGCCCTGTGCTTTTGATTCTATGTTGCACTGTGGTGGTATGGTGAAACCAAAATTCGAAGCCGCTGAATACAGCACTCCATGTATGTGTTGGAATCCATCTCCGCCACCTGAAACTAGAGTACCAAACACCTTGTTATAGAAAGGTTGATGTTTGTTGTCTTTGGCCCAACTGTATATTACGTCTAGTCTTTCAAGCATTGCCTGAGTGTGGCAACTGTGTTGACCCCACCAAATAGGTGTTGCGAATATGACTCCGTCCACGTCAAACATTTTCATTATGTGTGGCTTCAGTTCGTCGTTGACGTCTGCTGTTGATCCTTCGTAATCTAAATCTCTCAATGTGACAATCTCACATTCGTGTCCTAGTTTCTCAAATGCCAACTGTGCCATCTTACACACTGAGAATGTGTTTGACGCTGAGTCTGGTTTCAAACTGCCATTGAATATTAAGAACTTCATTCTGCCGCCCTAAGTGTGATCACACCACAGGCAAGTCTATCACCTGCGTTACCTGTTTTCAAACTTTCTTCATCGCCGCCCTTGCCTAGATCATCCTTGTCTGAGTGTACAACGAATCCTCTGCCTATCACTGACCTGTCACCGAGTAAGTCTACTCTCTTGGCTTCAATTGTGAACTTGGCAGTGCCTGTTTCATCCGCTGTTATATTACCAAGATCTCCAACGTGTCCTTCGTTGATGTCACCGTGATCAATTCCGTCTGGGTTGTAGTGTCCACCCATTGATTTACAGCCATCACTCATGTCTCCAAACTCGTGTATGTGGAAACCGTGTTCTCCCGGCGTCAGTCCTGTTATGGTACCTTTTACTAGTGTTGCCGTTCCTGGTGCTTGTATGAGCAGGATAGAGCCCTTAACGGTGTCAGAATGCTCCAATATGCATTGGGCAACTGTGGTCTCCTGTGCTTCGGTAATTGCACTTACCTTGCCACAATTACACTCTTTCGCTCTCGTTCTCTTACAACTGGATTCTGTGAATTCTTGTGCTCGCATTGTGCGAGTATTTATTTGTTTTTGGGCATTGGGTTTTCACCAGTCAGTCTAGGCTGTGCGAACCATAGTTTGAACCACTCTTCTGTGCCCGGCTTGATGTTGTGTTTTTTTTGGTATTGTGCTTTCTGTGTGCCAACGTAGGATAGGTTCTCGCCCATTGATTGGTCTTTTTGCGGTTTGTCTATGCCCGCTAACTTCTTTATACGCTCAAGTTCGTCCACTAGATTGTCCAGTCTTTCAACTGTTGTTTGGTTGGCTTGTGTGCCTTGACTTTTTCCACCTTGCCACCCTTGGCCAGGAATTTCTTCATCTTCTCGTCAAGTTCTCTCTGTAGTTCTTGTGGCGTTTTCTCTATCTCGCCTGCTTTGTATGGTCTATTGATCCCGCTGAACTTTGGCATAGTCCTCCAGTCCTTTCTGTACTTTGGTTAATGAATCCCTGTTTGCTTGGTATAGTATTCCGTATCCACCAGCGGCCTGCCACTTCTGTATGTTGATTGGCCTGTCGTCGATCAGGATGTTTGGCGTGCCTGTTCCTTTGTTCTTGGCGTAAGTTTCTTTTCTACCTGTGACCACTATCTCGTCTGGTTGTTCTATGTTGTTTGCGATCCACACTTTCTTGTATTTGGCTGAATTCTCATGATCACCCCTCAATGGTGATGTGTTTATTGAGAACTTGCCACCTGTAAATTTCTTCACCATGTCTATCAGTGCGTCTGCTGTTGGAAATTTTGGTAGCACTGCGAAGAAGTCCGTGCCCGTGATCCTGTCTATGACTTCTTTCTTAAGGTCTTTGGTCTTGTCATTGGTCAGTTGTTTCCAGTGTTCAACCCCATAGAGGAATTCAACACCACCAAAGAAGTCTGCCAGTACTCCGTCCATGTCAAGATATACGATTGGTTTAGTATCTGTCATATCTTCATTATACAACTTCTTGTTGTTCTCGTCAACCGTCTTACCAAACTGGTCCTGTATCTTGTTGTACAGCACTTTACCTTTGTCGCCACCCATGATGATCTTGCTGAATTCGTGTTCCTGTCCCTTCATGGCAAGTTCCCTGGCCTTGGATGCACTCACCCCAGTGACGTCATCCGCATCTGGATCCCTCTGTCCAGCACTTACAACATCAACGCTGTCAAAGGTGTATTCTATGTTACCGGCCTTGGTTGGTTTACCATTGTACTGGTTCAGTAGATTTTTAAATTGCATGACCCTATCATCACCTGCGACCATTATTACTTTGGTCCTGCCTTCCTGTTCAAGCACTTTCATTACTTTTATGATTGTGTTTGCCCTGATGTCACCAAATGATAACTTTGGGTCTGACTGGAAGTGTTGCCTAAGGTATGATAGTTTGGTTGTGAAATCTATGGGATCCTTTGCGGTACCGTCTGTGTGTGAAAGGAATATGTAGGCCTTGCCATTCACCTTGTCAGCGACCTGCTGAACTTTGTTGATTAATTTCTCGTGTCCTATTGTGGGAGGATTGAATCGACCAAAGGCAAAGACTGCAGTTGAACGATCGTCCTCCTTAAGAAACAGTTCCCTTAGGTGCATCGTATTCGCCTTGTTTTATGTTTTCTAGTTCTCTGTCTGATATAACTCTCGCAACCTGTTCTCTGGTCTCCTTTGGAAACATGTTGCTGACATCATCCTGTGTTGATCCGAATTCTTTGACGTATTCTTTCGCGGCATCATCCACAAGGTACATCCACAGTTTCTGTGCCTTGTCGTGATCATACACGTTCTTGGCCAGTTTTCTCCTGATGTTTGATATGATGGGCATGAAACGTCTACGATAAAGGTCCTCGTTGTTCATGATGTAGGTATCCAGCTCATTGACCGCGTCCGAGTCTATGTTCTCTGAAATGAATTGTGATGCTCTCATACAAGCATATTTATTAGTAAAGGTTCTCCAAAAGCCACATGTAGAAAGGCGATGTGAAATTTAAACGCCATTCTCCGTTGTGCCCCATCCTTGTAACGTTCTTTGACGTCTTTGGCAGTTCATTGCCAGATTCACGTTGCTGTGTGGCCCAAGGTTCTAGATATACGGGTTTGTATACACCCTCAAAAACTAATCCTCCAAGGTCTATCTCGTCTATTTCTATGCTCTTGATGTGTAATAGTTGGTCCTTCAATATGTCGCCGTTTTCATTTATTATGGTTTGCTTATTACTTTTTCCTGATCTATTGATGAGCAGACTATAGTCTTTATTCTCCTCCAACTCAGACTCAAACTCTATTATATCAGGATTATTTTCCGTGCCGGTGATTTCCCCCTTGAAATGACTCACGTCGCCAACCAAGATATCCGCATGCGGTGGTCGGTCCCACATGGTGGCGTATAGTTCTAGTTTAAACTTTAGTTTTTCGGTTGCCATTCGAACTCCAATCCGGCTGTTCTGCCTGTGTACGGTATATTTACGTCATCCCTGAACAGTTCAATGAATAATTGGGTTCCAGGTACCTGTACCTTCATGTACTTGTCCGTGCGTTCCAGCACCTCTGCTTCCTTGGTCCTGTCGTTGTTGGTGCATGTTATTGTTATTGTTTCCATTTGTACATCCTTTCAAATTTTTCTGCGATCTCAATCCTTCGTCCGCCCTGTGCCTCGAACTCGTCTATGAATCTGTTTATGAGATTTGCCGCCAATCTCCTGTATTCCGGCAGTGCGTCTTCTACCAGTTTCTTTACGGAGTCCTGGGGCTCGGTCTCCACTATCGTACCCACAGGCATGTGGTCTATCCAACTGCCTGCTCGACACATGTCATTCTGTATCTTGTGCAGTTCAGGTGTGGGCATGAACGTTGGCATGATCTTACGAGATTCGTCCACGAGTATGCACATCAGTGTGCCAAAGTAATTCTCTTTGTATATCTCTTTTTGCATTATTTCTTTATTGGTACAAACATGTCTTTTTCTAGATTGTATACCAGTCCGTGTTTGGTTGCATTGTCTATGCTTGTGCCAAACAGGTTAGGCTTCATGTTGCCATCTTTGTCGAAACACTTGGGATTCTTCATCCATAAAAACTTACAACTGCCAGCAAACTTCTTGACCATCTTCACCGCCATCTCGACACCATCGTTGTTCGCCACACCTGACTTGTCCGTCCTGTACTCTGCTGTGAAGTTGAAACTGGCGTCCAGTTCCTCCTCGCCCGACTTGTTGTAGTAGAATCCTATGTTCTTCTCCTTGGTGCCCTGTGCGAGATCGCTGTTGATGTTGGTGTAGTTTATCGTTCCGTCTAGATTGACACTTTCGGCTACTTCCAAATCCATCGTTCCCGATGTTATGTGACTTGGAAGTGAGAACGACCAACCGAAAGTTGTGTGCGTATCTTTGTGTATTTCATACGCCAACCTGTAAGATTCTGTTTCTATATCTGAGAATGATTTGATCAGGCTACCATCCTCTGTGTTTATGTCCGTCTTGCCCTTGCTGTAGTCTAGGCTCAATACATTGTTGCCCAATTGGTATGCCACACCTATGTTGGCCGATGTGGTGTCATTGTTGTCACCAACAGCCAGCACACCCTCTGATGTGTTGCCCAACCAAGTCTCCTGTTCGCTCATGTATCCCACGGATGTCTTAAGTTTGAATTTGTCGTTTAGGTAGAAGTCCTTGCCCACGTTAAGCGAGTAGTCACCACCACCGTTAGCACCTGTGTAGAAACCAAAGTTGTAGTTCTTGGCGAGATCGTACTGCCCGCCCTGTGCGAATGAACCATACATCTGTTGGTGTGGCAGGAAAGTGTTCTTGTTGTCCACCAGCATCTCCACGTCTGAATATTTCCTGTTGTCCTGCACAGTGAAACTGTTGCCAAGATTCATGTAGTAGTCCCTGTCGAAGTCATCAAGCACCATTATGTTTAAGTCAGATAGTACCGTCTGCATAGTTCCTAAACCAGAAACATACGTATTACTAATAGATGATGTGGATCCATCAACCCTGCCTGTGTTGGGTATACCGATCGCACCTTGTGGTTTTGTTGCTTCGTCGAAGTCCACTATGCCTTGTCCGTGTATGTGAACGTCATAACCTGTGAATGTTTTGTCCGCCGTTGTAGTGACCAGTTTGACTAGGTTCTCGCCTTTCATGTGTGGCCACATCTGGTGTAACACCGCAACCTGTCCTGTCACTATGGGTGCCGCCATGGATGTACCTGTCATGTTATCGTAAGATCCTTCGTTGTTTGTGCTGTAGGTGTTCCCTGGTGCCAACACGTAGAAGTCTGACGTCTTGTATGTGTCTGTACATGCATTGTCAACGATTACCCTGCAAAGGTGTCCTGCCTTGTTTGACCAACTATCCATTCCGTTTGTGTTAAAGTTGTACGACCCAACGATCAATACCTTGCCACCCAACACCAGATTGCCATCTGCGTCCGTCTCTGTGGCGAACCAACCTGGCATGGCGCTGATGTCTAGTCCTTGGTTGCCCGCGGAATTGACCAGAACTAGACCCTTGTCCGTGGCCGCCTTCCAGGCGTCTGGGGTCAGGTTGTTGTAGTATGTTCCGTTTTCATAATCATAATATGGACTGGTTGTTTTGTATGTATCGTCTGCGATCTTCGTGATGCTGTTCCTGAAACCACTGTCATAGTTGCTGTTGGCCGAAAGGTTACCGACTATGGCTCCCTGGTCTGCCGCCCAACTGAATCCTGAGGCCGCGTCGTCCAGGCTCACGGATCTTTGATCACCGATCTTGATCACTACCGCCTTGGCGTCGTAGGCCACACCGTGCATGCCTGTGCCATCCTTCTTGGCCAGTATCGTGCCCAGCACGTGTGATCCGTGACCGTGATTGTCCTGTATCCCGTTTCCGTAGTAGTCCTTGGTGTCTAGCACCTGTCCGTCAAATTCTGTGTGGTCCGTGTCATAACCTGTGTCAGCCACCGCGACTATGGAACCTTTGCCCGTCCATCCTCTACTGTAGGCTGAACTGGCGTTTACCTGTTTGCCGGATCCTCCGTTCCAGCCCATGTTGTTCTCATGGTACTCGTCGGTCTCGTATGTGGTCTTGTCCGTGTTGTATCCAACAGTCCTTGTGCCCAGGTTCTCATCATTTTCTGTGTATGCTGTGTCTACTGCATTGTTAAAAGTCTCGGTCGACACTATCTGTCCTGGGGCATCATCTATTGTCCTTGTCTCTGTTTCAGTTTCCGTCACAGGATCACCATAGGTCTCTGTTGTGTCGGCAGATCGTGTTGTTAGGTTTAATTCTTCTGTGGCACCGTGCGTCCACTCTCGTGATGTGTAACTTTTGTATGAAACTGTTTTGACCCTGTATGCCTGTATGCTCTTGGTCCTTGTCTTCTTCTGGCTAGATATGGTCGTTTCCCTGGTTGTCCTTGTGGTTGTACCATCGCCGTTGTCTACGTCAGTGCTTGTTCTAGATGTTGTGCTTGATGTAGTGGTCCAATCCGACCAATCTGTGTATGTAGGATCACCGTCGTAAGCATCACCGTAAGTGGTAGCGGTTACCTCATCCGTGACAGAGGTGTCAGTGTATGTCAGTGTCTCTGTAATCGTTCTAGTCTCTGTGCTGGTTTCCGTCAAATCTGATAGGGTTTCTGTGCTCTCCGCAGTACGGTATGTTTTCGTTGTCTTGGTGTCACCGTTCGAGAATGTTGTCACTGTTGTGTCGATATAAGTTTTCGTGATGGTTCTGCTTCTAGACGTAGTTGTAGTCACTGTTCTTTCTTCTGTGCTTGTTCGTGTTCCAGTACTGAGATCATCGGATGATGTGGTTTCTGTCCAGTCCCCATGAGTTATCACGGTTTCTCCGTCTACGGTGTCGCCTGTTTCTGTCTTATCTAAAGTGGATGTTGTGTCTGTTGAAGTCACAGTTGCCTTGCCTGTCTCCGCTAGATCGTCTATCAAGTTTTCATTTTCAACGTCTTTCTCTAGATCTGCCTCGATAGCCAAGAAAGTAAGATCCTCGTCGTCGTACTCCTTTTTTGTGACCAACGTATTCCAAAATTGTTCTTTGCCGTCGTAATATTTCTTTGTGTATCCTACAAGGGCATACCAACCCTTTTCCAATGACATGTTTTGACCATCTATGGTGATCTCATAATCTGCGAGCACAGAGGGATCGAAAGTGCCATTGTATTGTTGTACGAATTGGAACGCTTCGATGGCCTCAGCGGCGTCTATGACTTGATCTTCACTCATCTTCTGTATAGCACTCAAGAAGGTAGATCCAGAGCCATTGACACCAAAAATATTTGTTGAGATACCCAGTTGTGATTTTGGCGGTGGATCAAACGATACCGGTACTCCATCTCCATCTCCACCTCCGCCACCACAGGCAGTAAGTGTAAGTCCGGCTAAACCGGCCAATACTGTGTTCTTTACTTTGGATCTGATCTTCATGCCAATGCTCCCATTACGGTCGCACCTAACAAGAAAAATAGTGTGTATCTTGTGATTAATGAAAATGATTTGAGAACTTTGTATCCATTCTCTCTCAGGCAGATCACGTGTGCATCTATTGATTCAGCCGTGATATTCACATCAACTGTGTTGATCTGTTCTAGGTCTTTGTCGTTCATGTTATTAGTATAACACGGAACGCATATCTGTCAACTCAAGTTGATCTTGCTATAACCTAGTGTTTATGCGACTTTTATGAGTTTATTAGTACGGAACTGATGGTTCCTGCTGTGACTGACGTGGCTTTTGCCCTTACCCAAACAAAATTTCCTGTGAAATTGGCAGTTGAAATCAAAGTGCTCTGGTCGGCTGTGAATGTTGATCCTGCGATATCAAACCAATCATCTTCTGTAGGTGTAGTCGCCAGTGATCCCTGCATCTTGATAGATCCTGTCATTGTGCTGTTCACTTGGTATGCCACTGTGTGTACACCATCTGGCTGTGAGTAGTATCCATCGCCTTTTGATTTGTCTGAAACAAATCCTGTGTGGTCTAGTGTTGTAGTGGTAGAACCATCTGAGGTTTCTGTTGTGACTATCTCTTCAACGATCAATTCATTTGCAGAACTTACCGTTTTCACGGTGAACGTTGAATTGTTACTGGTTGTCCCTGTGACTGTGATCAAATCTCTTACAGCAAAACCGTTGAGTGCAGTGCTGGTACTAGTGATTTTGTACTCGGAACCCGTGGCAGTGAAACTGATATCCGTGCCAGTAACGTTTGCTATGTGCGATTTAGACGCTAGTAGTGTGGTGCTTGTCTGTGCCATCGTTGTTATTTATTCAGTATTTTTCCTTTTGAATCTTGCTGTTTTTGGACCCAGTCCGTATACGGCCGCAAGTTCGTTTGGCTCCTGTCCGTCCACTGTGAGTATGTTGATGTATTTGATTTTGTAGGATTTGCCATCTGCCTCTCCAAGTTCTTCGCACACACAGTCGTCTTCCCTAACTTTTCTCACTCTCAACAGACTTCTTTTTATGACGGGAGAGCCCATCCAGTTCTTCTGTATCATGCTCTCAACGATGCTCTGATCATTGAATATTTTCTTATCTCGTAGTTTTTTTATTGCTTCCATTTTTCACCTTTCTGAATTGAATTACTTTGTCTATGGCCTGTTGTGCCAGCATATAAATTGGGGTCAGGTACTTCTCTTCTTTGACATAGAAGTAACCACCAAAGCAGTATGGAGACTTGTTCTCCAAGAAGTCTATTATGTTGTAGTTGGTTACCAAGCAGTCATCAACGTTCCTCTCTAGGAACTGCCATAGGTTCTTCTTCTGTGCGTCCGTCATCAGTACCTGTGCGTCTTTCTTCAGGTACACCTGGTACTTGTACTTGCCGTGTGGCAGTCTGGTACAACCAACAGTGTCTTTTCCTAAATTTGTGAACTTGGGGTCGACAGTCTCAGAGCCAACCCAGAAATCCCAGAAACGTTCTATCAATTCCTGCGACTTGTCTAGATCAGAATAGAATATGGTCTTCCTGTCCTGCATACGGAACTTCACGTTACTCCTGTTGGCCATTATGAAACTGGCCAGATGATTGATGTCAGGCAGGTCCTTGTAGTCGTTTTTCAACTTCATTAGGTGCTCATCCGTTGTGGGATAGAACATCAGGCTACCAGGCAGTTTGAACACCGTCTTGTGCCTGTACTTGCCGTAGTACAACTTATTGTGATTTTTTCTCATCAGACACTTTAGGTTTGAACTGATCGATAACTTTTGGTTCCTTCTTGGCCTTGAAATTCACTGTGAGTTTAGGCACAATGTCATCGGAAAGTCCAACCTCGACCATGCCTCCTTCTGTCAGTTCTCCAAACAACATCATCTTACTCAACGGTTTCTTGATCTCGTCATCTATCACACGTTGTAAAGGCCTCGCACCCAATTTGGCATCAAAGCCTTTCGTCATCAAGAATTCTATTGCGTCATCTGTGGCGTTGACTTCCACATCTTTCTCCATGGTCATTGTGTTTAGTTCCAGCAAGAACTTCTTGACCACAGACTTCATGGTGTCTTTGCTTAATTTGTCAAATTTGATCACAGCATCCAGTCTGTTCCTGAACTCCGGTGGGAAGAACTTCTTGAGTGCTTTGTCGTCCTCGCCTGTTCTCTCGCTCTTACCAAACCCGATGTTGTTCCTCTCATTCTCTTCTGCACCCAGGTTGGAGGTCATTATCAGTGTGATGTTCCTACAGTCTGCTTTCTTGCCGTTGGATCCAGTCACCGTACCGTAGTCCATGACCTGCAACAGCATGTTTGACACATCTCTGTGTGCTTTCTCGATCTCGTCAAACAATACAACCGCGTGTGGATTCTTCTCAACTTCATTGATGAACATTCCACCACCCATGTTTGAATCCTCATAACCAACATAACCTGGAGGTGATCCTATCAGTTTTGCGATTGAATGTTTCTCTTGGTACTCTGACATGTCAAATCTTATCAATTCAACACCCAGTGTTTTAGCCAATTGCTTTGCAGTTTCAGTCTTACCACATCCTGTTGGTCCTAGGAACAAGAATGATCCAACTGGCTTAGTGAGACTTTTCAAGCCTGCTCTGGCAACTAGTATCTTGTCTGTGATGGTGTTGATTGCTTTGTCCTGTCCATAAACCTGCAGTTTCATCTTCTCTTCTAGTGTTTTAAGATTACTTGCCTGCTTTTGACTCAATTGTTCGATGCTGATACCTGTCATCACACTTATCTCGTGTATGATCTCCTCGTGATCAATTTTGCCGTCTTTGACTCCATTGAGTCTCAATCTAGCACATGCTACATCAATCACATCTATGGCCTTGTCTGGCAGTTTCTTGTCAGCGATGAATTTTGTTGAGTAGTCCACAGCGTCCTCACAGGCCTCGTCTGTTATTGTACAGTTGTGGAATTGCTCGTAGTACTGTTTCACACCTTTCAATATTTTTACTGCTGTCTCTTTGCTAGGTTCTCCCACTTGTAATCTTTGGAATCTCCTCATCAATGCTCTGTCCTTTTCAAAGTATTTCCTGTATTCTTCCCAAGTGGTTGATGCAAGTACTTTTATTGAACCTTTTAGCAGTGCAGGTTTAAGCATGTTTGCCATGTCCATGTTGTTGCCTTGACCAGTTGCGCCAGCACCCACTATCATGTGTGCTTCGTCTATGAACAGTATGCTTTTGCCCTTTTGGTCTAGTGCGTTCACGACTAATTTCAATCTCTCTTCGAAGTCACCTCTGAATTTACTGCCTGCTATAAGGCTGTTTACATCAAGGCTCCAAACAATGTGATCCTTCAAGTATTCTGGCACATCATCCTTGTTCTTCGCAATCCTTCTTGCCAGTCCTTCTACAACCGCTGTCTTACCAACACCGGGGTCACCAACGATAAGAACATTGTTCTTGTTCCTTCTTGCTAATATCTGTTTTAGATCTTCCGTTTCTTGTTCCCTACCTATCACAGGATCAATCTTCTTGTCAAAGTATTTCTGGTTCAAGTTCTCACAGTAACTCTTTAGTATCCTGTCCGCTTGGTTGGGTCTCAGTTTCTGCTCTGGCCCTGCCTCACCTGGACCTCCCATGCCTGCCATGCCCTCATCTAGTATGGTCTCTGTTGACACAAGGTCAATTAGATCTTGTTTGTTGACCTGATGTTTTTTAAGGAAGAATGCCGCATAACTTTTCTTCTCTGAAAATATTGATATCAATATGTCTACGGAACTCACATCCTGTCTGCCCTGGAACAAGGCCTGTGTGAATGCCCTGTTCATCAGTCTCTCCAGTGATGCTGTCTTACGAGGGGTCATTGGTTCTGACCCTTTGGCCACGATGTCATTGCACTTGGTGTCAAGATAATCTTCTACATCTTTTATCAACGCACCGACTTGCACTTTGAAGTCGTGCAACACCGTGCCAATGTTTTGGTCCTTAATCAGAGACAGTAACACGTGTTCTATTGTGACGTACTCGTGTCTCCTCTTCTCTGCTTCTTTGACTGCGTTCTCAAATATGTTCTCTAGTCCTTCATTTGCTTCTAACATTTTCTATCCTTTGTTTGCCATTTGCCATCGTAATTTCGATACTCTTTTATTAAACGTAATACCATCAAGGTGATCAAGTTCATGCTGGAAGCACTTGGACTCCATCCCGTCGAGTTTTGCGAATCTTGTTTTGCCTTGTGTTGTTTCATATTGCACTTCTATAACTTTTGGTCTCTCCACTTTAACAAATACATTTTTGAAAGAAAGACATCCTTCAATATCGATCACTTTCTCCTCACTAGAATTTATCACCTGTGGGTTCCAAATTATAGCATGTTTTTGGAATGTGTCAAATGAGTCATGGCCTATCGCGAAGAATCTTTTGGTAATTCCTATCTGGTTGGCCGCGAGTCCCATTCCACGTTCGTCCAACATCAATTTGATCATGTCCGTCTCGAATCTTTCAACATCGTCATACCCTACGATGCTGTCCTCAGATTTCCATTCTGTGCTTACTTGCATAAGTGTTTCGTGTGGGTATTGGAATACTTGTATCATAGGTCCTTTATCTTCTTCAAGTCAGCGGCACTCAGTTGTGGTATCAGTATGTGTACCTTTACATAGAGGTTTCCACGTATGCCAATTGTCTTGTGTACGGGCATTCCCTGGCCCTTCACCTGTAGTATGGTGTTGGGTTGTGTGCCTGACGGTACTTTCACTTTTATTATTTTGTCTTCCAGTGTCTTAAGATTGAATTCATGTCCACGCACTGCTTGGAAACAGTCTATGGTCTTGTCTGTGTATAGATCATTGCCCTTGCGTGTGTAACCGTCTGAGTCCAGAACACTCATCACGACCATGAGATCTCCACGTGGCAAATTCTTTATGGAATCATCTCCCATGCCCGCGTACTTGAATGTGACACCGTGTTGCACACCCGCTGGAATATTCACGGTTGCAAACTCTTCACGACCACTGGGCAGTTTGTAGTTGATGGTCTTTTCACTCTTGGTCATGGCTTCTTTGATGCTTATGGCCATTCTCACCTGTACGTTCCTGTTGCCCCTGGTCTGTGCTCTGTTCTGTCTGAATATCCTCTCACCTCCCGGTCCACGTGTGAAATTAAAACTGCCTCCGAAATCCATGTCCCCACCCTGGAAACCTGAGAAGAAGTCACCGAATATGTCCTCGTTGAAGAACGGATGCTGTCCACCTCCGGTGTTGGCGTTGCCGAACTTACGCATTGTGTCGTAGTCGTGTCTCTTCTGTGAGTTCTTCAGTGTGTCGTGTGCTTCGCTGATCTCCTGGAACCGGTCCTTGTCACCGCCCCTGTCTGGGTGATGTTTCTTGGCCAGGTCCTTGAATGCTTTCGTGATCTCCGCACTGGTGCTTTGTTCATTCACACCTAGCACGTCATAATAATTCTTCATTACTAATATTTTATACTAGATTGTGCGTTTGTCAACGCGGTGGTAATTACTTGGACTTTTTACTTGAACCGGTGTATAGTCCAAACCAGGCCGCCCCAGCACCTACGACAATAGATATTAAACCTGACTGTTCCATAGTTGGTGCAGGTAGATCCATGTACCATATCACACACTTGTATAAAAGTATAATGTATGTTGTGATAAAAACCCTTGGAAATATTCTCCAACTGTCTACTGCTCTTGCCAGGTGAATTAATTTAGCATATGGGTTTGGTCCTAGATCTTTGACACTGGTATCTACTTCAAGTTCAACAGAAACCTTTTTCTTTGCTGTGTCAGTGCCCGACGGAACAACCAACTTGTCTTCTTTCAATTGCTCGGCCATTATTTCACACCTTTGATTTTAGCGTCTCTTTTTCTGTGACCATTCCAAGCAACGAAGCCACCGATCCTCAATGACCAGTACGCAAGGTAGTTCATAGAGTAGAAACCGTTAACGATTATGTTGATGTCTCTGAAGATCTCGTCTGCCCTCTTCTGAGTCAACTCACCCATTGTCTTCTTTTTATTTGCTTCTAACAATGTTTTGTATTTGTATGCGTAGTCGTGTACCAAACCACCCATTAGTAAAACACCAACCGGAGAGAAGAAAGTCCTTAGGAACTTGGGAATACTTGCACCATCAAATTGGAATCCTGCTGGGATAACATATTCTTTTCCGTCTATGTTGTACTTCCAGTCATCCGTCAGCACCCAGTTCCTTGTTGATAACAACCACATGGCGATTCCTTTCCAGAATCCCTTGCCTTTGGTCTTGATCGGCACGGGCTGTAACTTCGGCATTCCTTTGAAGTTGAATTTTAAATTAGGTTTTTTTCTTTTGTCTAAAGCATTTAAGATTGCGGCGATGATCACGACTGCGATAAGCACGGTCCATTGCCAAAATTTCATTGCTAGTGTTATTAATAGTTCCATTTACTCTCCTCGTTAATGTGCGTATTTATTCGATCGCACCTTTGACAACACCTGCTTCTACCAGTTTCTTCCTGTTCTTCATGTGTTGTTTCTGTACATCTGCTTTCGCACCACCAAAGTATGCAACTGCGTGACCTTCCTTGCACATTATCTGTGATACCTGTTTGCCGTCTATGATGAAGTCTCCAAGCACCCTTCCGAACTTGCCCTTCATGTCCTCACCTTTCTTGCTGATCGTTGTCTGTAACACAGGGTTTTGCCCCAGCAGTGATTTAAGTTTGGCTTTTGCGGCCAATCCAAATTTCTTTTCAATTTTGTCTCTGGTTCTTGATTCCGGTGTGTCTATGCCCATGATCCTCACACGTTCATTCATCTGCCATATGCCGAAGCCTAGGTCGATGTCCACATCTACCGTGTCTCCATCCACCACTCTCCTTAATTTAGTTCTGTACGTCCACATCTTTCTTCTCCTCTGTTCCTTCGTAGTATTTCTTGTATTCCTCAAGTAGGATATTTGTTTCCTGTAATTTCTGTCTGATCTGTGCAAAGTTCTTGGATAGAAGTTCGTAGTCCTTGTCGGTCAATCCAAAAAGCACGGGATCTATTCCTGCCTCTTCCAGTTTCTTGAAAACCTGTTCGGCATTCTCAGAAGTGATTATGATCCAGCGTATGTCTTCCAGGGTCAATGGCATTGGGTCTGGCAGGTTCAACTTCTGCCTAGGTTCTTCAACAGTGAACAGTTTGATCCTCTTCTCTCCACCTATTCCACAACCGGTCAGTAAAAGTATTAATGCGACTGCTAAAATTTTATTCATAAGGTACATAATTTGGGTTGGCCAGTGCCGGGCACTCTGGGTTAATCTCCGATTTCCTTGTTGCTTTGATTTCTGCTTCTGTTCTTTCTGCACCTGATGCCAATTCAACACACCTTTTGGCGTTCACAGAACCCTTGTTCATTATCCGTTCGATGGCCTCCGTCCTGTCTATGGCAAGTTTGCCGAAATCTCTTTTCTTCTTGTTGAAACGCTTGTCCAGGTCGTCGAGATCCTTCTTGAAAGTCATGACCAACGCATTGAGTTTCTTGTTGCTCTCCATTATGGCCTCGAAGTCCACCTTCTGTTGTTCTATCAACTTTGTCTGTGCTTCTATGCCTTTTTCCAGTTCTATCTGATTGGCCTTCAGCGTGGCGTTGTCCGCCCGTAGTTTCATCACGTACACACCCGCACCGGCTATACCGGTGATTAACATTATGGCTATTGCCATCTTTATTGTTGAAAACATAATGTACGTATTTATTGGATAAGACCAGGCTTGTAAACAGTTTTACCGTTTTCCTTCATGGCAGTCAGGGTGCTCTTACGATTGCCCTCTGACTTGTATGACACGTGTACCCAACCGGAATCAGGTATGCCTGGTGTGTAGAATTCTAATATCAATTGATCGAAGTCACAGTTCTCGGATATCCATTTGGCCACATCGTAATTGCCTGTGCCTGGACATTCTATGTCCGCCGCCTCACCTTTGCAGTGCTGTGATTTACTTGAACCACCCACTGCTTCATTCAGTGCTGGTCCCCTGTATCCCGAGTTGATCACTGTTAGGCCGAAGTTGTCCCTGACCTTCTGTACAACATTTTCAAACAGTGCTTTTGCACTTGCCAAGTGTTCTTCGCTTGGAGTGTTGTCTAGGCCTTTCCTAGTCGCTGTTTGGCTTTTTGTGAATTCTGCTAGTGTGAAGTTTGTGCTTAATCTCATACACTTATTTATCAATAAGTGCGTATATTAAATATTACCAACCTGCTTTGCTCATTAGGGCGGATTGACCGTCCTTGCTGAATATGAATCTGTCTTCCGTGGTCTTGGTGATCTGGTATGGACCAAAGTATTTGGTCAGGTACATGCATTCGCTCATCGCTGACTCGTCTAGTTTGAATGCCCTGATCTCGTTCATGATCATGTTGGTTGATCCAAATGCGTGTAGTTCGAACTTCAATGTGTCGGCGTTCTGTTTCTTTATTTGCAACATGTTGTTGTCCAGTTTGAATTCCATCATCTGGAACCTGTCAAAGAAATCCTTTATCTCTCCCAGTTTCAGAGAATTGATCTTTTGATTGTATGCTTCTGGTGTCCTTGGCAGTACATCTGCTAGATTCTTGGCACTGGCCTCGAATGGCACGGTCCTCTTGTGATACGTGAATTCGAATGTCTCTATGTTTGTGAGTTTCTTGAGATCGTCTAGGAACTTCCTGATGTGTTGATCCACCGCTTCAACCCTCGCGAACTCAACGAAAACCCTGTGTTTGCCATCCTCAAGTGTGCCTGGAGTTGCGTCTGCGTCCAACACTTCTTTGTATCCTGTCTCCGCAAAACGTTCTAGGTCCTTGGCAGGTGCCATCC